>Ga0105047_10001938_pt1 | contig 37203 bp, 42 predicted proteins | sample MAT04_FD_78384 | JGI IMG/M metagenome (GOLD analysis project Ga0105047, IMG submission 78384) | Freshwater microbial communities from Lake Fryxell liftoff mats and glacier meltwater in Antarctica - MAT-04 (megahit assembly) | ecosystem: Environmental > Aquatic > Freshwater > Ice > Liftoff... | reverse complement strand
TTGGCACGACCATTACCGAGATGGGCATCGTCGCCCCGGCGCGAATCCCAACGGGATTCTATCGGTCAGCCCAGGGTTGTTTCGTTCCAACGAAACTACCCTGGGTCCATCCCACCCAACCAATTGGCCAACCCTGAAAGGGTTGAATCATCCCTCAACCCGTCTGTCCACGCCTCAGACGGTTTAGCAGTTTACGCCAAACACCTTTCCATCTGTCATCTAATCGATCAATGAGCGCGGAACGCAGAACGTCTGGCATCGTAGCGATGGTCGCCTCGTCAAGATCGGCAAAATGCTTCGGGAAAAAATCTAGCGGATACACTTTTTCGGCGCAGAGGCGCTCAAGCCTTTCAAGCGAAGGCATCTTTTCCAACTTGCTGCAGACACCCAGCCTTTCGAGCGAACGGAGGTGCCTCCGCTCCTCATGCTCCTCACGATTCTTTTGGCGTTCGACTGCGCGTTGAATTGCGCGCTCTTGAGTTTCACGGCTCTCTCGCTCAGCCCGTTCGGCCTTTTCCTTCTGGCGTCGGCGTTCAGTTTCGCCGACACGCCGCCAAGTTTCAGCCGGTGATTCCGAAGCCTCCCTACACACCTCCCATTGGTATCTGGTTCGTTGAAAGTTAAAGGGAATATATGGGTTCGTTGAGTGGGTGATGATCCAGTCGGCCAACTCTGCCCACAAAGGCAGCGGGTGCTGCTGCCTGAATACCGCGAAAGACCAATTAACCATTGAAACCGATCCTCCCGCCTGCGAGTAACCACACTCCTCCGCGATGTTTAGTCCACGGATTAAGGCTGCAGCGTCAGCGGTTGGCAGAATGCGAATGCACTCGAAGGTAATGCCCGCACCGCTAGCCAGAACGTAGAAGGAGTATCGGCGAAGTTTGTCGAGGTGGCCCCGTAAATCACTTTCCGAAGAAATGTCTGTATTCCCAAACTCGATAAGGACGCCCCTTGTCACTTGGTCTAGGGGCCAATATCCGAGATGCTGCATCGCTTCCATTATTGACGGTGCGGTGAACCTCTCGTCTCCAAACCGAAGTTTGATGACGTGTTTCAATTTGGCCAGCAGTGCGGGCGACCAGTCGCGAATTACTTCCGCAAACGCCTCCTTGTCCGGTGGAAGTCGGTAACGCCAAAACTCATCCCACAGTCTGATTTTTGGTAAGCCGAACATTGCAGTGTCAGCGCGATTTCATCGCGCGCTCACGCCTTCGCGTAAACCTCCGCACCCTTCTCCACGAACTCCTTAGACTTCTCCGCCATCCATTTCGCCAGCGCCTCTTCTTCGGAGTTCGCTTGTTCGGCGGCGTATTTGCGGACGTCTTCGGTGATTTTCATCGAGGGGTGTGCGCGATTCGGGACTACTCAGCCGCTTTGGCCTGATCGAACAAAGTATCCACCGTTTCCCCGGCGAAGAGTTGGTCGCGCGTCTTCACGTAATCGCCGGTGCCGACTCGGAGCGTGGCGAGCAGACGGGCGACTTTGGACGCGGGCATTTTTTCCAAGAGGATGGCGGTGGCTTCCTCGATGGTGGCGAGTTCGTTATCGACGGGGATGCTCATGGCTGGGACGGTGACTTGAATATGTCGCGCGCTTTGGAGAGGACTTCGGCGAGCTTGGCGGGGAGAACGTTCCCCGTGGAGTAGAGGATGACGCGCTGCTCGACCGTGAAGAGCCGTTGAGGACGAATGAAGCTCGATTGACTGAGTTGCCCGCGGGCAAAATCGTGGCGTCGAGCGGGATGGAGAAGCCGTCAGAACGGGCGCGGCTGGTGATCTGGCAGAGGATGAGATCGTCACCCGGCAAATCGACGAGCACCAAAGCAGGGCGGCGTTTTCCGACGACCAGGTCGGTCTGCGGAAACGGGATGATGACGATCTCGCCGGCTACAGGTTTGCCCATGCAGCGTCCTCATCGGGCGTATTCCAATCGGTTGCGAGAACGGATTCGCTCAACGCAGCACCATTGAAGGCTTCGTCGCCTGCTTTTTGCCGAAGGAAGACCGCGAAATCATAAACCTCCCGTTGCAAGGGCTCGGGCAAGCCGGCGATTTCCTTTTCAATCAACTCTTGCGTGCTCATACGGCGGTCATCGCACACTCACGCCTTCGCGTAAACCTCCGCGCCTTTCTCCACGAACTCTTTCGACTTTTGACTCCGCTGCGTTTCGCCCTCTCGGGCCATGCTCCTCATTGTCGATTTGCCTTCGGCTATCTCCGCTACGCTCCGGTTCGCTATGCTCCGGTTCGCTGCGCTCGTTTCCGCGATTCTTTTGGCGAGGGCTTCCTCGTCGGAGATGGCTTGTTCGGCGGCGTATTGGCGGACGTCTTCGTTGATTTTCCACGTTACGGGCTTTCGAGTTGGCGGTGGGTGCCGGGCTGGGCCGATTCTGCGGCAGCGCGAATGGCGGGGAAATGCTTTTCCAAGGTCGGACGGTGATTGGTCCCCAAATCCAGAATCGCCATCCTGCGCCCGGTGAGGTTTTGCTGATAACGCAGGTTTTTGTCGGACAGAATGAAGAGGTCGAATCCGGCGCTCTCCGCGGCGGCGAGCAGGTCTCCGTTCCCGAGGCCGCTCCCCCCCGGCTGTTGCGCCGTGGCGACTTCATGCCCGGAGAGAGCATTGCGCACCTGCACGGGAACGCATTCGTCGAGCAGCACCTTCACGCCGCAACCTGCTGCTCGATGTCCTGCTGGCTGTAACGCAGGACGGCGACGGCCAGTTCGCGCGGAACGGACGGGAAGGATTCGAGGAAGTAATCCAGCGGGAGACTGTCGGCGAGGTATTCAAACAAGGTCTTCACCGGCACGCGCGTGCCTTTGAAAACTGGCGTGCCGCCGAGGATTTCAGGATTCGCGGTGATGAGGTCGTGCGCGTTCATGGCTGGACCCTAGCCGGACTATGTCTTGGCGTAAACCTCCGCGCCTTTTTCGACAAACTCGCGCGACTTGTCCGCCATGCCTATCGCCAGCGCGTCCTCTTCGGCCACACCTTGTTCGGCGGCGTATTTGCGGACGTCCTCGGAGATCTGTCTTATGGGGCGAGTCTTAGGGCCGATTCCCGCGCGCTTCGGCAAGGCGCATGGCTTCCAACTCCCGCTTGAGCGGCTCCCAGCAGGTGCAGACTTTTGACATTTCCTCCTGCACTTCAGCGTCCAGCGTTGCGGCGAGGCGGCACCGCGATGCGCCGCGCATCGAGGGCGCTCATGGCGGCGAGGAGCCGCTCGTAATTTGCGTCTGGAATGAAAAATCCTGCTCCGACTCGGCCAGGTTGATCTCATCGATCAGCTTCCGGAAGCGGCCAAAATTCCGGCGATGCGGGGCGAGGATGAGACGCGGCAGCTCCGCGATTTCCGGTTCGTTCTTTTCCTCGGACAACGGGGCGCCTTGGACGATGTGGCCGTCGGCGAGAATGTCGGCGAAGTCGGTATTCAACTGCTCGACCGCGGCGGTCGTGAGCTTCTTTTGCAGCCGGAAGACGATGCGCTGCCCGACCCAGCGGTAGCTGTGGTAGTTCCGGTAAAACTGCACGATCTCGGCAATCGCTTCGTCCACGCTGTGGGTCATCTTGAAGAGGTGCAAGTCGTCGGGTGAGATGAGACCGGGCTGGAGAAGGTCTTCGCGCAAAAAGCGCAGCCACGTTTCCCAGTAGGTCGCGCCGGGGCGATCCACCATCACCACCGGGATGATCCGCGCCTTGCCGGTCTGCATCAGCGTCAGCACCTCGAAGCCTTCATCCATCGTGCCGAAGCCGCCGGGGAAGAGGGCCACGGCGTGCGTCTCCTTCATGAAGTTGAGTTTGCGGGTGAAGAAGTAGTTGAAGTTGACCAGCTTCGCATCGCCATGAATGACTTCGTTGGCCTGCTGCTCAAAGGGCAGCCGGATGTTGAGGCCGAAACTGTTCTCGCGGCCGGCGCCTCGCTGCGCCGCGCCCATGATCCCATCGCCCGCGCCGGTGATCGTCATATAGCCGTGCGCCGCGTGCATCTTGCGGGAAAATTCCTCCGCCGCGAGGGACTCGGGCGCCGTCGTATTCGTCCGCGCCGAACCGAAGACCGCCACTTTTTTCACATGACGGTAGGGGGCGAAGACCCGCGCCGCGTGGCGCAGTTCCTTGAGCGAGCGGTTGAAGAGCTTGAGGTCTGCGGTGGTCGTCTGATCCTTCCCCAGCTTGAGTGCGGTGATGATCATTTCCTCGATCAACTCGCCCGACTTCGTGCAGCCCGATTCGCGGACCAGTTGCTTGACGAGTTCGTCCGTCGTCGGGCTGCCGGTGGTTTGCGTTTTGCCCGGGGTGGCGGAGATGCCGCCGGCGGTGAAGTCCTGCATTTCGGGGAAGATGATGGTTGAGGGATGGAGCCGCGCCGGTTACAAGCGCCGTCCGCTTTTATCTCTCGCCCCGTCCCGCACAACCCTCAACTTTTCCTCCCTTGCCCATGATCGTCGTCATCAAACCCCATACCTCCCGCGAACTCGTCGATGAAGTCATGGTCGAAGTGCAGAAGCTCGGCTACGACCCGCGGCCCATTTTCGGCACCGAGCAGACTGTGATCGCCGCGATCGGCGACGAGCGGACGCACCACACGCTCACGTCGCTCACGGCCATGCCGCAGGTGGAGAAGGTCATCCCGGTGCAAAAGCGGCACAAGCTGGTGAGCCGCGAGTCGCATCCCGGCGACAGCGTGGTCGATGTCGATGGCGTGAAGATTGGCGGGACCAATCCGTTTTGCCTCATGGCCGGGCCGTGCTCCGTCGAGAGCGAGGAGCAACTGATGAGCACCGCCCACGCGGTGAAGGCCGCGGGCGCGACCATCCTCCGCGGTGGTGCGTTCAAGCCCCGCACCTCGCCCTACGAATTCCAGGGCCTCGGCAAGGAGGGGCTGCGCTTGCTCCAACTCGCGAAGAAGGAAACCGGGCTGAAGATCATCACCGAAGTGCTCAGCGAGCGGCACGTCGATGAAGTCGCCGCGGCCACCGACATCCTCCAGATCGGCGCGCGCAACGCGCAGAACTTCCAGCTCCTCATCGAGTGCGCCCGGACTGGCAAACCCATCCTCCTCAAGCGCGGCCTGAGCGAGAAGATCGAGGAATGGCTGCTCGGCGCCGAATACCTCCTCGCCCACGGCAATGGCAACGTCATTTTCTGCGAGCGCGGCATTCGCACCTTCGAGACCTACACGCGCAACACCCTCGACCTCGCGGCCGTCGCCGCCGTGAAGCGGGAATCGCACCTCCCCGTCATCGTCGATCCGAGCCAGGGCTGCGGCCGCGCCGATCTCGTTCGCGCGCTCTGCAAAGGCAGCGTCGCCATGGGCGCCGACGGCCTGCTCATCGAAGTCCACCCGCATCCGGCCGAAGCCCTGAGCGACGGCCAGCAGCAGCTCGACTTCGCCGGCTTCGCCGCCCTGGTGAAAGACCTCCAGCCACTCCTCGGGGCGGTCGGGCGGACGGTGTAAGCGGCGGTCAATATTCGCTTCACGAGCCGTCATTTTGAGCGGAGTTCCGTGCGGGCGGAGGTGGGACGAAGTCGAAGAGCCGCAGACCGACGAAGGCCATCCTGTCGATTAGCCTGCGATCATCGCTGGTGAACGGACGGGATTGCCTTCGGCGGTCTGCGATTCTTCGACTCCGTTACACTCCGCTCAGAATGACACGCTCTTTTTTTAAACTGAGCGACCTGAGCGACTAAACTGGAAGCAGGCACCGACTGGCACAAACCGGTTTGCCGGTTGACACCACTATTACTTGTGTTAACCGCTATGCGTGCCCCCCGGTCCTCCACAAGATGCATTGCAGCAAATGCGGTAGCCTCGAAGACAAAGTCATCGACTCGCGCCTGTCGAAAGATGGCCGGTCCATTCGGCGCCGGCGCGAATGTGTGGGGTGTGCACACCGCTTCACCACCTACGAAGAAATCGAGCGCGCCGATTTGCGGGTGTTTAAGCGCGACGGGCGCAGCGAAGTCCTGAGCAAACAGAAGATGCTCAGCGGGATGATCAAAGCCTGCGAAAAACGGCCGGTCAGCGTCGAGGTGCTGGAAAAAGCGGCGGAAGAGATCGTGCAGGAACTCGAATCGGAGTTTCAGCGCGAAATTCCCTCGAATGTCATCGGCGCCAAGGTCATGGACAAGCTCCACCAGCTCGATGAGGTGGCATACGTGCGTTATGCCTCGGTTTACCGGCATTTTCAGGACATCGGCGAGTTTTTAGAGGAAATTCAATCCCTCGAACGCAAGCCCAAGCGCAGCGTCCAGCAGCCCGAACTTTTCAAATAAACCCCGCACCCCATCCCGATGATTTCACTCAAAGACAATCTCCCGGTCATTCAACTCGCCAGCGGCCAGGTCATCGCCTTCGAGCGCGAATGGCTGGTTCGTTCGCTCGCCCAGGCGGCGGCACGCGCGGGCTACGCGAAATGGTGGCTGGCCGGGCATGTGGCCGAGAGCGTGACCAGCTACCTGCACGATCAGGAGGAGTTGAACGTCCTCCCGGTCGAGCAACTGGCGCGCGCCGTGCAGTCGGTCTTGCAGGTCATCGGCTACGCGGAAGTGGCGCAGCATTTCGTGCCGGCGGCGCCGCGGGTGCAGGTCTCGCTCGTGGAACTGGCGCGCGAAGCGGGCACCGGTTACGAACTGGCGTTTTTCGAGATGCTCGGGCGCCGGATTCAGGAGCTTTGCCGCGAGAAGAATTCGTGCTTCGAACTGCTGGGGCTCGAACGCTGCGTGAAGTTGTTGCGGTCGCGCAAATCATGGAGCCGCGACTGCGACGCGCTCCGCAGCGAGATTGTCTCCTTCGCTCGCGAACAAACCGGCACCGCCGCCGCCACGCACGAAGTCACCTTCTCGCTCGCATGACGATCTTCGAGAAGATCGCCACCCGGCAAATCCCGGCAAAGATCGTTCACGAGACCGACGATTTTCTCGCCTTCCACGACGCCCACCCGCAGGCCCCGGTGCATGTCCTCATCGTGCCAAAGCGCGTCATCCCACGCGTGGCGGAAGCGACCGCTGGCGATGCCGAATTGCTTGGGCGGATGATCGTCGCCTCCCGCGAAATCGCGCAAAAACTCGGTGTTGCCGAAAGCGGTTATCGCCTCGTCATTAACAACGGTCGTGACGCCGGCGAATCGGTGCCACATCTTCACATCCACTTGCTCGGCAGGCGCAGTCTCGCCTGGCCACCGGGCTGATTTTTAAAATTGCCGCCGTGCTTTACTCCTACCTTCCCATTCTCGCTGTCCTCATCGTTTACATCGTCCGCATCGTGGAGGTGAAAACGAAACGCAACACCATCGCTGGCAAAGTGCAGGAGAACCTCACCTTCAACCTCTTTCTCATCATCGGCACGGTGATGACCCTCGGCTCCATGGCGGAATACATCTTTCTCCGATGGGGGAACTTTTCCTGGATCGCGCTGATTGCCGGGATCATCTGCGCCATCATCTCGTTCAAGCTCCGCTGGGCGGCCATCGCGGCGCTCGGCAAATTCTGGAGCCTCCATGTCGAGATGCGCGAAAATCACGAGTTCGTGCAAAGTGGACCGTTCCGCTTCCTGCGGCACCCGACCTATTTTTCGATGATCCTCGAACTGCTGGCGGTCGGGCTGCTGGCGAGCGCGTGGTTCACCCTGCTCCTGATCCCGATGGCTCTGATTCCCGCGATCCTCCTCCGGCTTCGTCTCGAGGAGCCGGCGCTCGTCGGAAAATTTGGGGATGCTTACCGCGACTACCAGCGCCGCGTGCCCATGCTCATCCCGTACCAATGGCCACTCGCGAAATAGGCGATTCCCACCGCCGCCGCATTGTCATCACGGGAATGGGGGTGATCACGGCGCCCGCGCAGCGGCTCCGCCCTTTCTGGGATAGCATCCGCCACGGGATCAGCGGCGGGAAACCGATGACGCGCTTCGCCGTCGGCGACGCCCCGACCACGATAGCGGCGCAGATTACGGACTTTGACGCGAGGGAGTTCATGGACGCGAAGATGGCGCGCCGGCTTGATTATTCGCACCGCTACAGCGTGGCCGCCGCGCGTCTCGCTCAGCAGGACGCGCGAATCGAATTTGCCAAAGTAGATGCCGATCGAGTGGGCATCGTCGAAGGCACCTCCGCAAGCAGCAATGAGGCGGCGGCGAAGGCAGATGAAGGTTACTTCAAACGCGGCTACAAGGGCGTCGGCGCCTTTGCCTTGATTAATGGTTACAGCGGCGCGGGTTCGGGAGAGATCGCCAAGGAACTGGGCATTCGCGGGCACTCAATCACGCTGAGTTCGAGCAGTGCTTCGGGCAACGACGCGCTGGGCTACGCGGTGAGCATGATCCGCCACGAAGACCTGGATGTGATGGTCGCGGGCGGGGCCGAAGCGCCGATCGCCCCCGGCATCTGGGGCGCGCTCTGCCTGAGCCAGGTGCTCAGCCGGCGCAACAACACCCCGCAGTCCGCGATGCGGCCCTTTGACAAAACGCGCGACGGCATCCTGCTCGGCGAAGGCGCGGCTTTTCTAGTGCTCGAGGAACTTTCCTACGCGCTCAGTCGCGGAGCGCGCATCTACGCGGAGATCCTCGGCCATGGACGGAGTTGCGAGGCTTATCACCCGGTCGCGCCGCACCCGGATGGTCCCGGCTACTTCCGCGCCATCCAGAAAGCCGTGCGCCAGGCCCAGATCGACCCCGAGGACGTGGACTACATCAATGCGCACGGGACGGCGACTGACGCAAATGACGTCGTCGAGACCAAGGCCATCAAACGGTTCTTCGGCTCGCACGCCTACCGGCTGGCGGTCAGCTCGACGAAGCCTGTCACCGGCCATCTTCTGGGCGCGGCGGGTGCTTTGGAGACCGTCGTGTGCGCCCTGGCCATCCATCACCAAGAGATTCCACTCACGCTCAATCACGACGAGCCCGGCGAGGGGTGCGACCTCGATTACGTGCGCGGCCGTTCGCGTCCCTACCCGATCCGCGTGGCGCTGAACTTAAGTAGCGGATTCGGCGGCAAAAACTCGTGCCTCGTGCTGCGGCGGTATCCGTCGTGAGATGAAATTCGGCGAACTTATCCCACTGATCGGCGCGCTGCTGAACTTCTCGCTGGCGCTTTTCGTTCTCCTCCAAAATCCGCGCACCGCGGTGTCGCGGGTTTATTTCCTATTGGGCACGTGCTTCGCGGTTTGGAATTTCGGCACGTTCTGGATGTTCCGAGTTCAGACCGGCGATGAGGCGCTTTATTGGGCGCGCCTGCTTAATTTCGGCGTCATCTTCATCCCGCTTGCGCTCTGCCACCTTTCGTTTCTGGTCGCCCAGATTCGCGTTCCGCATTGGATTCTCCTCGTGCTCTACACGGTGCACGCGGCGCTCTTTGCGAGCAACTTCACCGACTTCTTTTTGGCTGGGGTCAAAAACGTCGGCTACGCATGGTACTCGGTCGCCGGGACCGGATTTTGGATTTTCAGCGCGATCTTTAGCACCCAGCTCTGGCTCTCCGTGGTCGTGCTCATCTGGCACCGGCGTCATCTGCCGCCGCTCGCGAAACGCCGCCTCACGCCGCTCATTTTCGCGCAACTCGCGATCACCGTTTTCGGCTGCAACGACGTCCTGCCGATCCTCGGCATCTATTACTACCCGTACACGAACTTCCAAATCTATCCCTTCGGCAGCATGGCGGCGATTTTCTACGGACTGATCGTCGGCTACAGCGTCCTCCAGTACCAGCTCCTCGACGTCCGCGTGACCCTCAACCGCAGCACCGCCAAAGCGGTGCGGGTGCTCTTCATCTTCTTCTCCGGCCTCTGCGCGCTGCTCGTCTTCTGGCTCATTCAGCCGGAAGGTTTCACCTTTTACTCGTTTTTCGCCGGGCTCGGTACGCTGATGATCGGCGCGGTTTGTGCCGCGGTGCTTTTCCCGCGGCTTTTCGGCGACAGCAGCGAGGTCGTCGAGCGGCGCATCCTCGGCGATACTTTCGAGTATCAGGATCAGGTGCGGAAGTTCATCGAGAACATGACGTGGTACAGCGACATGAATCTGCTCCTGAACGACCTCCACGAGCTCTTCACCCGCGTTTTTCAACTCGATCGATATGTCATCATCCTCCGCGACGAAACGAACCTCGGATACGAACTGGTCCGGGCGCACCCCTCGCAGCCCGCGCGGCAGTGCCCGGAACTCAAGCCCCAGTCGGCTGCGTTTCAGTACTTCGAGTGGAACAAAGGCGAATACCTGCCGCTCGATCCCAACGATCCTTACACTCGCAAATCCCTGATCGCCCGGCAGGCGCGCGAGCAACTGGCGGGCTTCCATGCGCAATACGGCTTTCCCCTCTCGTCCGAAGGCGAGAGCTTTGGCCTGCTCCTCATCGGGAACAAGGTGGGCGAACAGTTCACCGCCAACGACATCAGCCTGCTCATCGAGCTGGTGAAAAACATGAGCCTGATCGTCAACCAGATCCGTCTCAAAACGCAGATCCTCCAGGCGCAGGAACTCGATCTGCTAGGCAAGATGTCCCGCGGCATGGCCCACGATCTCAACAACCTCCTGACCCCCGTCTGGACCCTGCTCCAGCTCACCACCGAAACCGGCAACACCGAACCGCTCGACGACGAACTCCTGCCCGTCGCGCTGCGCAACGTCAAAACGATGCGCGCCTACATCAAGGAAGCGCTCTTCTTTTCGGAAAATCTGCGGCCCGATTTCCAACTCGGACGCCTCGATCTGGTCGTCCGGCAGGCCGCGGAAGTCGCGCGCACGAGCCGCAAGAAGGAAGTGGAAATCATTCCCGAAACCCCGGGCGAAGCACTGGTCGAGATGGACGAAGTGCTCGTGCAACGGCTCATCGCCAACCTCATTTCCAACGCCATCGACGCCTCGCCCTCGGGAGCGCCAATCCGCGTGCAGCTCGAGCGGCTCGAGAAATCCGAGACCGCCCGCGAGTGGCTGCGCGTGCGCGTCATCGATCAGGGCGAAGGCATTCCCAAGGAAAACCTCGGACGCATCCTCACGCCCTACTTCACCACCAAAAATCGCGGCGACGAAACCCGCGGCTTCGGTCTCGGCCTCGCCATCTGCCGGAAGATCGTCAATCTCCACGGCGGCCAGCTCAATATCTCCAGCCAGCCAAAAAAAGGGACCACCGTGCAATTCGACTTGCCGAGCCGCCAGCTAAAGCCCGTCATCCCGGCGGTCGCGGAAACCGTCTAAATGCGCACCCTGCTCGTCATCACCAAACAACCCTCCCTGGCGAACGCCGTGCAAACGGTACTCGACCCGATCAAGTTCCAGTTGATCACCAAGGAAGTGGTGGGCGAAGCGGAGTTCCTGCTTTCGCGCGGAGCGATCGACGCGACGATCCTCGACGTGGAATTGACCGATACCCGGGCCATCCGCGTGATCGAAGAGCTGAAAACCTTCGCGCCGGGTGGCCCGATCCTGATCTACGCCGGCGAGAGCCAGTGGGAGTGGGAGGAGGACGCCTACCTGCTCGGCGTCGAGCACGTCCTGGCCAAGCCCGTGCGAGGCAAGCTGCTGAATACCCTGCTCGACCGACTCTTCCCGCAGCATGAGCCGACGAAGGCGCTCGTCCCGCAAGCCAACGCCAATATCGAGACGGTTTCCCTGCGACCGTATGTCGATCAAGTGCGCGCGCTGGAAGCGCTCCGCCGCTTCTCCGGGGTGCTCACGCACAGCCTCGACGCCTCCGCGTTGCTCAAGCAATTCCTGCTGCTCCTGCGCGAGATCATCGGCGTAAACCGCGCGATCATTTTCCTGCGGAAACCGGCCGGCCTGCTCAGCGACAGCCCGCTCGCGCCCGATGATCGCTGGCTGCGTCCGGCCTGCGCCATCGGTCATGATCAGAGCGTGCTGCAGCACTTTGCGCTTTCGCTCGGCGCCGGCATCGGCGGGCATCTGCACCGGCAGGGGCGCATCCTGCGGGCGACCAGCCACGAAGCCGCGCACTCCCGCGAGATCGCGAAAGAATTCCAACTCCTCGGCGGCGAAGTCGCCATCCCGATCCTCGATCGCGAATCACTGCTCGGCGTCGTGGTCTTCGACGAGCGGCTGACCGGCGAAGGTTACGCCAATGAGGAACTCGCCATCATCTTCCACATGCTGGAGGAAGTGGGACTGGCCATTCGCAATAGCTGGCTGCACGACCAGCTCGCCGGCAATCACGCGATGATCGCCGACATCCTCGGCAACCTCGGCAGCGGATGCGTGGTCGTCGGCGGCAATCTCGTCACCCTGCACGCCAACACCTCCGCGTGCCGCTACTTCCTGGCCCAGCATCCGGGCAAGACGCGCTTCGACTTCTCGCACCTGCCGCAGGAGCTCGGCAGCAAAGTCTTCATGGTCATCAAGTCCGGCGAAGCGACCCCGCCGTTCCGCTACCAGCTGGGGCATCTGCCCGAGCTGTCGTTCCGCGTCAGCATCCTGCCGTTTCGCACGCAGGAGGCGCTCTCGACCAACGCCGCACTGCTCATCATCGAGGACGTGACCGAGCACGAGCGCGCGCAGCGGCTGGAGATCGAAGCCTCCAACCTCCGGCTCGTGAAATCGATGGCCGAGCATCTCGCTCACGAAATCGGCAATTCGCTCGTCCCCCTTTCCACGCACCAGCAATTGCTCAAGGAATCCATCAACGATCCCGAATTCCAGGAATCCCTCTCCACCGTGCTCGCCTCCGGCGTAAAGCGCATCTCGCGCCTCTCGAGTCAGATGGTCTTCCTCGCTCGGGAATGGCAGGGCGATTTCCGCGATTCCGTGCAGATTTCCGACCTCATCGTGGAAGCTTTCCACGAGGCGCACACCTTTCATCCCGGCAAAAAGCTCGCCCAGCTCCAGTTCAACAAGGACATCTCGCCGTGGAAAATCAACGGCGATCACAAGGCGTTGCGTCACGCTTTTTCCGAGATCATCCTCAACGCCCTCCAGGCCAACCCCGATGACCCGAACGTCGCCGTGCATCTTTCCGAAAATGCGGATGGCAAAGCGGAGTTGCAGGTCGAAGTCCGCGACTCCGGGGCCGGATTCAACACCGAAACCGCCCAGCGCGCGCCCGAGCCGTTCTTCTCCACGCGCAACGTCGGGCTCGGCCTCGGGCTGACCGTCTCCCGCAAGATTATCGAGAGCCACCAAGGCAGAATTGAGATACCGCTCCCGCAAAAGGGCGAGCCGGGCGTCGTGCGTATCTCCCTCCCATTGCAAAATTGACACGGCACCCCGAATTTTACCCACATTGCTTCTCGCCAAGGTACCGCATTTGCTCTCTCATCGGCGCGAATGAAACCGTCCATTTTCAGCTATTTTGCGGTCCTCGGGTTCCTCCCCTCGTTCGTTTCCGACTCTTACGGCCTCGGTTTTCGCATTGCTGATCAAAACGCCGAGGCGACCGCCCGGGGCAACGCCTTTACCGCGACCGCCGACAATCCTTCCGCGGTCTTTTACAATCCCGCAGGGATCACCCAACTCGAAGGCACCCGCGCCCTGCTCGGTGCCTACGCCATCACGCTGAAGGCGCGCGTCGAACTGGCCGCTCCGGGGGAAAATACCAAGTTCTCCAGCACGAACACCGACCCGCAGACAGTGCCGACGTTTTTCGTGACGTGGAAACCGAAAGATTATCCGATCGCCCTGGGTCTCGGCGTGTACGCTCCCTACGGCTTCGCCGTGGAGTACGCGGACGACACGCCGTTTCGCTCCCTGGCGATCAAGGGCAACATCCAATACCTCACGATCAATCCGGTGATCGCCTGGAAGATCACCGACACCCTTTCCGTCGCGGCCGGTCCCACGGTGAGTTACGGCAGTGCGGAGTTGGTGCGCGGCATCGTCAACCCTGGCGATCAGTTCAAATTCAAAGGCGACGGCATCGCCTACGGATACAACCTTGGCGTGATGTGGAATCCCCATCGGATGCACCACTTCGGCCTGACCTACCGCAGCGCCTCGAAGATCGACTTCAGCGGGCATACCACCGTGGATGTCGATTCTTTCAAGGTGGCCACGCCCCTTGGCTCGCTCAAAGTCCCGGGCACCGATACGCGCGAGGACGCCGACGCCACCTTCGACCTGCCGCAGAATATCGTCCTCGGCTACTCCTTCCGCCCGACGGAGGACTGGAACTTCGAGTTCAACATCGACTGGACCGATTGGGATTCGCTCAACACCGTCGTCATCCGCCAGCAGCGTTCAGCCGACGCTCCCGTGCCTTTCAATTGGGAATCGAGCTTCTTCTACGAGTTTGGCGTGACGAAGCAATTCGCCCACGGCTACAGCGCGAGCGTCGGCTACATCTTCAGCGAAAATTCGGTTCCCAACGAAAGCTTTAACCCCGCGATTCCCGACTCGAATCGCCATATCTTCAGTGCCGGGGTCGGTCGGCGCTACGAGCACTTCAACTGGTATCTGGCCTATCAATATACTTATGGTCCAAACCGCACCATCGCCCAAAACACCGCCGCGGATGGCGACTACCGCTTTGACAGCCACGCCGTCACTCTCTCGCTTGGATACAATTTCTGAGACCCACCCTGCGCCCGGCACCGAGGCCCCGCGCAAGCCAACCCTCCTCATCGTGGATGATGAAGAGGGCCCGCGCCAGTCGCTCCGCATCGTTTTCAAAAACGACTACCATGTCCTCGTCGCTTCCGATGGCCTCGAGGCGATCATGCTCGCCCGATCCACCCCGGTGAACGTGTGTGTGTGCGACATCATGATGCTCGGCATGTCCGGCGTGGAAGTGCTCAAGGAACTCAAGCAAATCGACCCGGCCATCGAGGTCATCATGCTCACCGCCTTCGAAACTATCGAGACCGCCCGCCAGGCGCTGCGCTACGGAGCGAGCGATTATCTCAACAAGCCCTTCGACATTCCGACGATGCGCGCCGCCGTCGCCCACGCCGCGCAGAAACATCGCGCGACCGTGGAATTCCAACGCGGCAACCAGCAGCTTCAGGAATTGCAGCGGGTCATCCAGGACCAGCGCGTGCGCGAGGAAATGGCCCGCGCCCAGGGCGAGATCTACGCCAGCGTGCTCCACGATATCAACAGCCCGCTGACCATCATCTCGGGCTTTGTCGAGCTTATCAACCGCTCCATGCAAAACGCCGCGCGCGTCGAGGGCGAGCAACTCGAAAACATCAAGGGCGACCTCAACAAGCTCAACGGCCAGGTCGGGCGCTGCGTGGAAATCTCCCGCCGTTACCTCAGCTTTCTGCACAATCAGACCGCGGAAAAAGCGCATGTCGGCGTGAACCAGATCATGAGCGATCTCACGGAATTGCTCAGCCGCCATCCCAGCGCCAAGGGCCACAGACTCACGGTCAAGAACCTCGATCTGGACGTGATCGCCGGGATCAACGGCACCGATTTCCTGCAAATCCTCCTCAACCTGACGATCAACGCCCTGCAAAGCACCTCGCACCCGCACCGCGTCACCGTCAGTTGCACCCTGCATCCGAATCCCATCGACTTGGAGAAATTCTCCGATGGTCCGGCGCAGCGCTTCATCAATCGCGACGGCTTCGCCAACCGCACGCCGATCCTCGCCGTCACCATCGAAGACGACGGTCCCGGAATCCCGGCGGAAATCCTCGCGCGCATGTTTGAACATCGCTTCACCACCAAGCCGCCGGAACTCGGCACCGGCCTCGGCCTGTCCATCGTCAAGCGCCTCGTCCGCGAAGCGCAGGGGGCAATTTTGATTCAGTCCGTCCCCGGCCACGGCGCCAAATTCACCGTCTGCCTCCAGACGCTCTCGTAAGATTAATGACCGCCGGCGGTGCGCGGCGCGAGGTACCGGCGCAGGGAATGCGCCACCCCCAGAGGGAGCAAGGCCAGCGCGTAAAGTCCCAGCCCCAGGAGGGCCGTATTCGTCGGTGTCGGCAGCGGTTTGACGGACTGACCGTTCATCATCAAAATGGCCAGGCTAAAGGCGAGCATGGCCATGACCAGCCACGCGATCAGGACATAGCGCGCCCAGCCGTGGCGAAGCAGCATGGCGAACAGCAGAGCGGTGGACCACAGCGCCGAGGCAAAAGCCAGGCCGCGCGTGATCGGAAAGGGATTCAGTTCGTGAAAGCTGAAGGAGAAAAACAGGAAGTGCGCACCAGCCAGCACGCAAAGAATGAACGCCAACCAAAGGTAGGCCTGGAATTTTTGATTCTTCTGCATGGCGATGAGGAGGGGGCTACCGCGTGGGGGCGAGTTCGAGGATCCGGCCGGGCAGCCAGCCCAGCTTGCTTTTAAAGTCTGTCGGGCGCGTGTATTCCAAAATCAGCACCCGCCCCGCGCCGATCAAGAGCGCATCGATCGGGCGGGCCAGCGGCGCCAGCACGGTGTCCACCCGCGCCGCCCAGGTGCCGTCCCCCCTTTTTTCGACACGCACCGACAGCAAATCGAAACCGACATCTTCCGGCGCCGCCGGCGGTCCGAGCAGATTGCCAAAGCGCGTCACGAGAAAGCTCCCACGCAACGCTGGCGGAAAATCATCGCCGCACCAAACTGCTCCACCGGGTGACGAATGGGCATCGAAGGTGGACAACCCCGCGACGGAACCACCGCCCGCCGGGCCAAGATTCACCACCGGCCGCACAAACTCGACGCCCGGCGGCGGAGGCGGGGTGTGAGGATACGGAAACGCCGGCTTGATCGGCCAATCCGCAAACTGGTACGGAAACCCGTAGTGCCGTCCCGGCTGAATGAAATCCATCTCCTCCGGAGCGTCCTTGTCCGGGCCGTTGCTGAAGGAGAAAAGGTTCCCCGCCCCATCCCAGGCAAAGCCATAGGCGTTGCGGACTCCCCGCGCGAGGATCTCCAGTTTCGGCTCCACGGCGCGCGGATCGAACCGCCACAGGCAGGCCGTGATATCGACTTCACCGACCTTGGACCGGTTCGGGTCCTTGCCTGTTTCCCCGCCATCCGTCCGCGAACCGCTGTTCACGTAGAGCATTCCATCCGGTCCGAAGGCGAGGTGGCTTACTCCGTGATTGTAGGGCCCGACTCCCCAGGGATAGGTCGTGCGAAACCAGGGCTTCAACGAACCCGGTTGCCCGTCGGTCATCGTGCTGGAACGCCAGATCGTCACCTCGTTTTGATGCGGCACATGGTCGTTGATCTTCTGGTTGCTGACCAACCACAGCCGTCCCTCCGCATCCACCGTCATCCCCAACACCGACACGTCGCCGCGGGTCGGGTCGAGGTAATCGGTCGGCTTGATCAGCGGCCCCAGGGCTCCGCCAGCGAGATCGATCGAATACACCGTTCCGTTGCCCGCCACCGCGTAGAATCGCTGCCGACTGGCATCACCCGCCAGGCGGGTCAGAAATTCAGGAGACTGCGCCAGTTCCCGCACCGTGAAACCTGCCGGGGCTGGCGGCAGCGGCTGATATTGCGCGGACTCGACCAGCTTTTCGTAGGTCGGAAAACGCGACTTCTTCCGGGCCGCCCGCACTTCTTCCACCGTGAAAGGCGCGGCCTGATTCCCCCACGACCGCGCCGAGTAGGTCAGCACATCGGCCACTTGCACGTCATCGAGGATCTGCGCTGGCATCAAGTTCTGGTAACGCTGGCCCGCCACTTCGATCGGCCCGGAGAGCCCTTCGCACAAGGCTTTGATCGTTTCCTCCCGTTTGTCCGTCAGCCATTCGCTGCCCGCCAGTGGCGGGAAAACGGGCGGCGTCCCCAGCCCGCTCGGCTGATGGCAGATCGAACACTTCTCCAGGAAAATCTTCTCGCCGCGCGCCATCTGCTCTGCCGACAGCACCGCCCGCGAGGTCAGAGGCAGCAAGCCGAGCAGCAAGCCGAGCAGCAAGCCGGCAAGGGGGCGCATTGGGGGAAACATCCCCGTCAGCCTAAAAGCCACCACCGCCACGTCAATCCACAGTCGCTCCTAATTTTCGATCCGGTAGAGACTTGTCTTTGTCCGCACGATCAACGCCTTGCCCACCACCGCGGGCGACGCCATGCAGCCATCGGCCAGTTCATTGGTCGCCAGCACTGCCAGCACATCACCCGGCGCGATGACGATCGTCTTCCCGCGCGCATCGCAGAAATAGATGCGCCCGTCCGCGACCAGCGGCGACGCCGCGAAGTCGCTCCCGATCCGTTCCTTCCACACAATATTTCCGTTCTCCGTATCGAGGCACGAGAGGATGCCTCCGCTCGTCACCATGTAGAGCCGCTGGCCCACCACCACCGGCGTCGATTGATCCGGCACGCCCGTCTTCTGCCGCCACACCACATGCGAACCCGTCGCGTCGCCCGTCGCTCCACCCAGGCGGATGCCCCACAGCTCCGGCTTCATAAAGCCCGTGCAAACGTAGAGCATCTTCCCGTCGGTGATCGGCAGCGGCACATTCGAGAAGCCCGGATAATCCACCCACCACAGCTCGCGGCCCGTCGCCGGATCGAGCGCGTAGAGCCGCTCCGCGCCGGTGCTCAGCGATTGCGCGCGCCCGTCGATCTGGAAAACCACCGGCGTCGGATACGCCTTGCGCATGTCGCCCGGGCGCTGCTGGAGATGCGCCGCGCCGGAGCGATCCGTCTTCCACGCCAGCTTCCCGGTCATCTTGTCCAGCGCCACTTCGTACTGCCGATCCGTGCCGTCGAAAGCCAGCAGCAGCTTGTCCTGAAAGAGCGCCGGCGAACCGCCAGGACCGTTCTGGTGATCGACGACCAACTCCCGGTTCTCCCACAGCTTGCGCCCGTCCTTCGTCGAAAGACACGCCGTGCCCATCGCCCCGAAATGCACATACACCCGGTCCCCATCGATGATCGGCGACGGCGACGCGTAGGAGTTGCGCTTGTGTTTCGGCGGCACCACCACGTTTTGAAAGACCTCCATGTCCATGAGCAACTTGCCGCTCTCCAGGTCGCAGCACAGCGCACGGAGTGACTGCCCGTTATTCAGCGCCGCCGTCATCCAGATTTGTTCCCCCGCCACTACCGGCGACGACCAACCCTCGCCCGGCAGCGCCGTCTTCCACTTCACATTCTCCTTCTCATTCCACATCAGCGGCAGGTCTTTGCTCTCGGTGTGCCCGGCATTCGGCCCGCGGAATTGCGGCCAGGCATCGCCCGCGTGGGCGAACTGCGGAAGAATCAACGCAACGGCGGAGAGAACGGGGAGAAGGTGGAAACTTTGCATGGGCTTCGATGCCACCAACCCGCCGCCGGAGGAAGACTTGGCCTTATTCGGGACTTGCGGAGAAACAATTTGCCGAGTGGGGCGGGTAGCGTCTTGGAGCGGCACACCCCAGGGCGCCGAATGGCCAGACCTCGGCGCCCTGGAGTACGCCGTTCCGAGATCCCGTTTTCCGAAACCTCTTTCAGGCAGTCTCCACGGCGGATGCGGGCCGGTCCGCGGCGTCGAGCCGCTGGAAGATCGGGCCGAGGCGGTCGGCGACTTCCCGCACGCCGACTTCGCGCCCGCACTCGGCGGCGAGGCTCGTCATCTCCACGCCGGTCAGCCCGCAGGGGGTGATCGCGCGGAAGGGCGCGAGGTCGCCGGTCACGTTCAGGGCGAAGCCGTGCATGCTGATCCATTTCCGGACGCCAACGCCGATGGACGCGATCTTTTTCCCACCGACCCAAACGCCGGTCATCCCCGCACACCGCTCACCGACGACGCCGTATTCGGCGAGCAGGGCGATGAGCACTTCTTCGAGTCCACGCAGATAGCGATGCAGATCCTGGCCGCGCGGGCGCAAGTCGAGGATGGGATAACCGACGAGCTGGCCGGGGCCGTGGTAGGTGGCCTGGCCGCCGCGGTTGATCTGCACGACGGGGTGCGGCAGATGCGCGGCGTCCCGCAGGCTGGATTGGTCGGGCGTGCGGCCGATGGTATAGACGGGCTCGTGTTCGAGGAGCAGCAGTTCGTCGGGCAGGGCGGAATCGGCAGCCTTGCGGGCGACGAGGTCCTCCTGCATGGCGAGGGCGTCTTCATACGGCACGCGACCGAGCCAGCGGATGGTCGGAAAATTAGCCACGGATCTTCACCATCGGAGCGAAGCGGAGATTAGCCGAAGGCCAATGAAACACGGCTGAAGAATTACCACGGATTGCCCATCCGTGAACATCCGTGTTCATCCGTGGCGAATCATCCCGGCGGGCTATTGCGCAGGCTTCTGGACCGGCAGCTTCCCGCCGGTGCGGCCAAACCACTCGACCGGGTGCGGATCGGGCACCTTCAGCTCCACGCGCAGGCGCTTCAGCTCAGTCTCCAGCGAGGTGCGGGTGGCGCGATACTCGGTGTCGTCATAGACGCTGGTCATCTCGTTCGGGTCCTTCTTCGTATCGAAGAGCTCCCAGTAGTCCACGTCGGTGCCGTAGAAGTGGACGAGCTTGTGGGTGTCGGTGATGACCCCGTAGTGCGGGCGGACGCGGTGCGGCGCGGGGAACTCGAAATAGTGGTAGTAGAAAGCCTTCCGCCAGTCGGCGGGAGTCTGGCCGCGGAGGATCGGGACGAGGCTGCGGCCCTGCATGTCGGCGGGCTGCGGCTGGCCGGTGATGTCGAGGAAGGTCTGCGCGAAGTCGAGATTGGAGACGAGATCCTTGTTCACGCTGCCGGCTTTGGTCACGCCCGGCCAGCGGACGATGAGCGGGGTGCGCAGCGATTCCTCGAAGAACCAGCGTTTGTCGAACCAGCCATGCTCGCCGAGGTAGAAGCCCTGGTCGGAGGCGTAGATGACGATGGTGTTTTCCGCGAGGCCCTCGTCGTCGAGATACTTCAGCAGCTTGCCGACGCCTTCATCGACCGAGCGGATGCAGCCGAGGTAGTCGTGCATGTAACGCTGGTAACGCCAGCGGACGAGGTCATCGCCCTGCGGGTTCGCCTTCCGGTATTCGTCGTTGCGCGGTTCGTAGTAGGCGTCCCACACCTTGCGCTGCTCGGGCGTGAGTTGCGGCGGGGCGACGAGCTTCGCATCCTTCGCCGTGAACGTGTCGCGCAGAGTCATGTCCTGCGTGGCCTCGGCGACGCCGCGCCCGCGGTAGTTGTCGAAAAGCGTCGGCGGCTCGGGATACTTGCGGCCCTGGTCGTGATCGAGGTGACGGAGCGCCGGCTCCCACTCGCGATGCGGCGCCTTGTGCTGGCACATGAGCAGGAAGGGTTTGGTCTTGTCGCGCTGCTGGAGCCAGTCGAGCGACGTGTCGGTGATGATGTCGGTGACGTAACCGTCGAGCTTCACGCGCTCGCCCATGCGGATCATTGGCGGATTGTAATAGACCCCCTGCCCCGGCAGCACCTGCCAGAAGTCGAAGCCCGTGGGATCGGATTCGAGGTGCCACTTGCCGATCATCGCGGTCTGGTAACCGCCGGCCTGGAGCATCTTCGGGAAGGTCGGCTGGGCTCCGTCGAAGCGGCTGTTCGAGTTGTTCACGTAGCCGTTGAGGTGGTTGTATTTTCCGGTGAGGATGGTCGCCCGGCTCGGGCCGCAGATGCTGTTGGTGACGAGGCAGCGGTCGAAGCGCAGGCCTTCTTTCGCGATGCGGTCGATGTTCGGGGTGTCGATGAGTTTGCGGCTTTCGCCATAGGCGCTGATCGCCTGGTAGGCGTGGTCGTCGGAGAAGATGAAGACGATGTTCGGGCGTTTGGCATTCTGCGCGGCGGCGCTGAACGCAGTGCCGGCGAAGACGGCGATGAGGAGGAATTTTCGGAGCATGGGGGCGTGGATGGAAGGGTTGCAGGGAACGAGTCTAAATCAAACAAACCGGCGTCATTCTGAGCGCAATGGAGCGTAGCGGAATGGAGTCGAAGAATCCCGTCGAACAACCAGCGTTGACCGCGGGAAGAGCCGCGGGATTCTTCGACTTCGTTCCACTCTGCTCAGAATGACAACGCATTTTTATTTCGCGACTTTCGGTTTGCCGGCGACGCGATCTTTCCACAGCTCGATGGGCACGGCGTTCTGCTGCCGCGCGCCGGAAGTGCTGCGGCCCTCGGCGACGTATTTCTCGAGGAGTTTTGTCAGACGTTCGACCACCTCCGGATTCTCCGCCTGGACGTTGGTCTTCTCCCCGACGTCCCGGGCGAGGTCATAGAGCTGGACCGGTGGGAGCGCCTTGGCCGCGGGGCTATTCGGGCGCGGATCACTCCAGCCCGCGGAACTGGAGGAGAGGATCAGCTTCCAGCTCCCCTGGCGGATGGCGAAGGAGCCATTGATCGAGTGATGCACCACCGCTTCCCGCAGCGGATTCGCCGCCTGGCCAAGCAACGCGGGCAGGATGCTCACGCTGTCTTCCGCCGCATGGGCGGGCAGCTTCGCGCCCACCATCTCCGCGCACGTCGCCATGAAATCCGTGAGGCAAATGAGCTGATCACTCGTCGAGCCCGCTTTGATCTTCGCCGGCCAGCGCACGAGGAACGGCACCCGATGCCCGGCCTCGAAGATGTCCGCCTTGTGCCCGCGGAATTGCGCGCCGGGGGTGTGCCCCTTCTCCGCCAGCTCGGGGAGATTGGCCTGCGGTGAGCAGCCGTTGTCGCTGGTGAAGATGACGAGCGTGTTGTCGGCGAGCCCGTGTTTCTCCAGCGCATCGAGCACCGCGCCGAGCGTGGCGTCCGTCTGCATCACAAAATCGGCGTACGGGCTGATCCCGCTTTTCCCCTGCCACTCCGGCGACGGCGCGATCGGCGTGTGCGGCGAGGCGAGTGGCAGGTAGAGGAAGAAAGGCTGGCCCGCTTTGGCGCTCGCCGCGCGGGCGCCGATGTGCTCCACCGCTTTGCTGGTCAGCGCAGGCAGCACGCCGATCGCGGAGAAGCCCGGCGCGACCGGCCCTTTGCGCGTGGCTTTGCCCTCCTCGCGCCCGAGCGTCATCGGGTAGGAAGCTTCGCCGTTCGGAGCCGCGGTGACGTGGTCGTTTTCGAGGAAGATGTAGGGCACCATGTCGAGCGAGGCGCTGATGCCGAAGTAGTAGTCGAAGCCGACGCTCATCGGCCCATTCTTGAACGGCTGGGTGTAGTCCACGCTCGCGACTTGCGCGGGCGTCTCGATGTTCAGCTCGCTTACTTCCTTGCCCGGCAGCTTCACCCAATCCATGCCGAGATGCCATTTGCCGATGCACGCGGTCTGGTAGCCCTGCGCCTTGAGCAGCGACGCGACAGTCATCCGTCCCGGTTCGATCAAGCGTGGGCTGAGGCCGCCGAGCACGCCGCTCTGGAGCTTGCTGCGCCAGTTGTAGCGCCCGGTGAGGACGCCGTAGCGCGTCGGCGTGCAGACCGCGGAGCTGCTGTGGGCATCGGTGAAGATCATGCCGGCGGCGGCGAGGCGGTCCATGTGCGGCGTGGCGATTTTTCCCTGCGGATTGAGGCAGCGCACGTCGCCGTAGCCGAGGTCGTCGCAGAGGATGAACACGATGTTCGGCTTGGACGCGGCGTGCAGGGAGGCGACGCCGAGCAGGCCGGCGGCGAGGAGGGTTCGGAGGAGCATGGGGAGAAGGAACCCGCGATTTGTCTCGCGGTCGCGCGGCAAAAGCAACCGCGGCCAGCGGCGGGTCTAGTCCGACTGGCTCAGGCGCTTCTGCTGCTCGCCGTGGAGGAGCGCGTGCGCTTCCGCGAGGATGCCGGGAATGCGCTCGGCAAAAGGCGACGCGCCGCAGGCCAACTGCACGCCTGCCGGATCGAACTTCGCCGCGTTCACGCCGGGAAACCAGTGCCCCGCGTTGCCCATCAGGTTGTAACGCATCTTCCCCCACTCCGTAAGATCGAGCGCCCGGGCGAAGTGCCAGAGCCGCACGATCTCCTGCACATTCACGCCGCCGGGCACCTGCCCGTAATTCGGCAACCCATCGGACCAGCACGCCGCCCACTCCCCGCCATGCACCCGCGCGATCTCCGCGCGCAGACGCGTTGCCACCGGCCGGATCGTTTCCGCGGCAGTTTCGTAATGGGCCAGCGCGGAGACGTGCTCGTCGAAATCCTCCGGGCGCGCCGCGCCGACGCTGAGCGTATGCACGCGCGGATCGGCGAGGCAGTAGAGGTCGTTGAATGGAATCGGCGACAGCGGCGCGCAGAGGTCGCGCAATTTCTGCGGCGGCTGGTGCAGCATGCCGCCCTTGTCCGTCGGGCTGATGATGAACACGCCCATGTCCCGCGACGCCGCGGCGGCGAGCGCGGGCCGGTTGTAGTCGTTCACGAAATACCAATGCAGGTTCACGTAGTCGAAGCCGTCGCTGTCGATTGCCTGGAGAATGAGATCGGTCGTGGCGTGCGTGCTGAAGCCGATCCAGCGGCAGCGCCCTTCGCGCTGGAGCTGCCGCGCCGCATCGAGGCAGCCGCCGGGCCGCAGCGACCATTCGAGCAGCTCCGCGTTGTTGATGCCATGCAGCGAAAGCAGGTCCACGTAGTCCAGCTTTAGATAACGCATGGAAAGATCGAAGGTCTCGCGGAACTCCCGCGCCGTGGCGAAGGGCGAGATTTTCGTCTGCACGATCATCTTGTCCCGCGGCAGCTTCGGCAGCAGATATCCAAGCTGCATCTCGCTGCTCCCATAGCCGCGCGCCGTCTCGATGTGATTGATCCCCAGCTCCAGCGCCCGGAGCACCGTCGCCTCCAGATTGCGCTGTCCCGCCTCCTCGACTTTCTCCGGTGCGATGTCGTCCCACGACTGCTGATAGCGCATCCCACCGCAGGAAAAAACGGGCATCTGCAACCCAGTGCGACCAAAGCGGCGGTAGTACATGGCGGAGGATTTAGTTGCCCGCGCACCCCGCTGGCAACGAGGATCGCTCGTCATGGCCAAGGTCGTCCTCGCCCTCCTCGTCTTCGCGCTCACCGCCTTTGTCTGGCGCGCCTATCCCACCCTCCGCGCGCGGATGCCGGACGACTTCCAGAAACTCTCCGGCCCCGAACGCGTGGCCCGCGCCCGCGCCGCGCGCGAAGCAGTGATTCGGGAAAAATATGAGAAGGCTGGGGTCCAATATCCGGGCGAAATCTTCCTGCGTTGGTTCAAACACGAGGCGCAGTTGGAATTGTGGGCTCGATCCGGCGCCGGCCCGTTTCGACTGATCGCTACCTATCCCATTCTCAAATCCTCCGGCGGTCCTGGCCCGAAGCGCCGCGAGGGCGACCGCCAGGTTCCCGAGGGCTTCTACATCGTGGACCGCTTCAATCCCGAAAGCCTCTATCACCTCTCGCTCGGTCTGGATTATCCGAACGCCGCCGACCGCATCCACGCCGATCCCAAGCGCCCCGGCGGCGATATTTTCATCCACGGCAAAGACGTGACCATCGGCTGCGCGCCGCTCGGCGACGAGGCCATCGAGGAGGTTTACCTGGCCGCGCTCGACCTGCGAGCGGTCACCGGGCGGAAGATTGAAGTGCATCTCTTTCCGGCGCGGATGAGCGGCCCGGGCTGGGAAAGTTTTGCCGCGCAATCCTCCAAGCACGCGGCCTTTTGGGCGGAACTGAAGCCCGCTTACGATGCTTTCGAGCGCACGCGCCTCGTCCCGAAAGTCTCCGTCACGCCGAAAGGCCGCTACCTGATCGAGCCCGCGAAATAGAGCCTCTGCGATCTCCGCGTCTCCGCGCCTCTGCGTTTAAAAAAACAATTCCCGAATCGCGACCGCTCAGGCGCCCCTGGGAGCGCGAAGAACGAGATGCGCGACCACCTCGATCTCCGCGGTCTGCGGGAACATGTCGATCGGAGTGACGGCCAGCAATTCATACGCGCTGCCGAGCGCGGAGAGGTCGCGGGCGAGCGTGGCGGGATTGCAGGAAACGTAGAGCAGTTCGGCCGGAGCGGCGCCGAGCAGGAGATCGCTCACGCGCGCGGCGAGCCCTTCGGAGGGAGGATCGAGCAGGACCGTGGTCTGCGCGGCGGGATGTTGCGCGAGAACATCGCCGAGCTGAGCGCTCACTTCACCAGCGATGTAAGCCTCGTGAGGCTGAGCCTGGCGCCGCGCGCTCTCGATGGCCGCGACGTTTTCTTCGATGCCCACCACCTGCTGAAAGCGATCCGCCAGCGCGCGCGCAAAAAGGCCCGCACCGCAATAGGCATCGACGAGGGTGCCGGCGCCCTGCACCTGCGCCCGCACCGCTTCGACGAGGAGTCCGGTGACCGCGGGGTTGGTCTGCTCGAAGAACGGCCCGCCGCCGGGGGCGCGCAGCGAATAGTCGCCTTCACGCACTGGAGTGCGGCGGAGGCGGGCCAGCGCCTGGTTCACTTCGGGCACGGCGATCGCGCATTGCGCCACATCGACAAGCGCCCGCGCATCGTGGGCGTAGAAGCCGGTGATCCCGCCCGCGGAGTGAACGCGGATGCGGTTGCGGTAGCCGTAGGGCTCGGGCGCGCCGATGGCGGGGCGCATCGGCACGGCGGCGAGCTTGCCGACGCGCCGCAAGGTCTGCTCGACCTGCGTGGCCTTGAGCGCGAGTTGCCGCTCGTAGGCGATGTGTTGATAGGAGCACCCGCCACAACGCTCGAAATACGGACACGGCGGCGCGACGCGATCGGGCGAGGCACTTTCAACGGCGACCAGATCGGCCTCGGCGAAATTCTTCTTCTGCCGCACCACGCGGGCGGTGACTTTTTCGCCAGGAATGGTGAAGGGAACGAAATAAACTTTGCCTTCGTGCCGCGCGACGCCCTTGCCGCCGAACGCGAGATCCTGGATTTCGAGGGTGAGAGTCGTTTCGTTCATGGGAAAAAAAAGAGGCTTCCGTCGCGAGACGGAAGCCTCTGGAAAGGGAAGGAAAGCTTACCAGCCGTGATAGTGGCGCGTGTAGCGGAAGCGGCTCTCGAAGCCGAGTTCCGGCGGGAACTCATCGTAGCCCGCGTGAATCCACGGGACGTTGCTGCGATACGGCGGCTTGTAGGTGCCCTTGTTCGTCGCGAACGGGAAGGAAACGACTTCCCAGACCCCGGCGCCCATGCGGAAGAAGAAGCGGCCGACGCCCTTGACCGGGCCGTAGGTCCAGGCGGCGGCATTGCCTTCGCGCTCGTTGATTTCGGCGGGGTTGATCGATAGTTCCGACCAGCCCCACATGATGTTGGCCAGGCCGCGACCGAGCTTGCGCGTCGGACCGTAGTCATTGACCGGCGGATCCTGAATATCGGCGAGAGCGGTCGCGCTGAGGAGGGAAACAAGAGCGAGGCTGAGGAGAGCTTTCATGCGATGCGGGAAACCTAGAGCGGTTCCTGATAAAATTGCAAAGCCATTTTCGCACCGCCCATCACCCGCCGAAGTGCTCCCACAGCTTGGTCATGCCGTGACCGGCAAGACGGAACATAATGATAAAGTAAATCCAGCCGGCGACATTGAGCAGATGACCGAAGAGCACGAGCAAGCCGTCGCGTTCCATGAGGCCGGCGGTCAGCAGAATGACGGAGACCGCCGGGATCATGTTGGAAAACGGGATGAGCGGCGGCAGCGGGAGCGAAAGTAAAAACCCGCCGGAAGTGATGGCGAGGCCGATGAGATTGATCATCCCCGGCCAGCGCTGGAGGAAGTGCATGCGCGGGCGGACAATCTTCTCCATTTTCCGGCAAAGCTTCAGGCCAAAGCCCACAATTTTTTCGAGAAAATGGTAGGGCACCTGGCGCCGGAGGATGAAACCGGGCAGCGAGGGTTTCATGCCGAAGAGGATGCGCGTTCCGAGGATGATGATGACAATCCCGAAAGGCACCGACAGCCCGGGCACCGCGATGGGCGTGGCGAAGGGCAGCGCGAGGATCATGAGGAAGAGCGCAAATCCGCGGCCCTTGAGGGTTTCTTCCAATTCCCCAATCGTCAGCGAACGTCCCGCCGCCTCGATCAACAGTTTCTCCAGATCCTCGGAGAGGCGGTGCGGCGGCGGCTCGGGCACGCCGATGGCGGGCTGTAAAATATCCAGCGGCATGACGTCAAAGGGGATCGGAGGTGGACTGCGGACCCGTGGTATCCCCCCCCCCGGCGGTCATCACGCCGAGCACGCAGGGCGTCATCACGACCGCGCGCGGCACGGTCGTTCCCCACTTCGCCCAAAACTGCGGGGCCCTCAGAAACTCCATGGAAAACGGAACGATGAAGGGTGCTCGGTCATGCGCGCGTATTTTTAAAGGCGATTGCCGGGAGCGCCAACTTTTTCACCGCGCAGCCGGGCGTCCGATCAGCTCGCCTTCGGCGGTTCGCCGCCGGGGGTTTCGCCCGGCCAGCGGGCCAGGCTTTCTTCGTGAAAATGCCGGGCCGGCCGCAACCGCCGAATCAGGCCGTAGCGCGGACTGAAGAGGTAGGCGAGGAAGAAGAGCACACCGAGCACCAGGACGATGCACGCGCCCGACGGAAGGTCGAAGCGATAGGACAGCAGCAGGCCCGCGCAGGACCCAAACATCCCGATCGTTCCTCCGCCCCAGAGCATCGCCGGATACGAATCGCAGAGCAGATAAACCGTGGCCGCCGGGGCGATGAGGAGGCCGAGGAGCATGATCACGCCGATGGCCTGGAGCGAGGCGATCATCGTCAGCACGAGCGCGGCCATGAGCAGGAAGTTGAGCCAGTTTACCCGCACTCCCTGACTCATCGCGACCGTGGGATCGAAAAGTGTGAGCAGCAGCGGGCGCTGCAAGGCCACGAGCAGCGGGACGATGACGAGGCTCAGCCCGTAGATCAGCCACAGGTCCATGTTCGAAAGCCCGAGGATATTGCCGAACAAATAGTGCAGCAGCGAGACGCGCACCTTCACGAAGCTGATCAGCACGACGCCGAGCGAAAAGGCCACGGTGTAGAGCAGGCCCAGCGCCGTGTCTTCCTTCAGCCGCGAACTGCGGGCCAGCAACTGCGCGCCCAACGCCACAATGAGCGCGGCGACGAGCGCGCCGAAGAACAGCCCCATCGGCGCGAGGCCGAAGAGGATCACGCCCACGGCCAGCCCCGGCAGCAGCGAGTGCGACAGCGAATCGGCCATCAGCGCCAGGCGCCGCAGCACGACGAACGCGCCGAGGAATCCATTGGTGAAGCCGATGAGCGCGCCCCCGACGAAAACGCGCCGCATGAATTCGTGCTGAAAAGGTTCCGTGAGCCAGTCCATGAATACAGTCAGTGGTGATGGTGATGCGCGGGGCCGCGAGAGGCGGGGCCGGCAAAGGGGGCCGTGTGATAGGTCTTGTGCAGATTGGCGTCCGTGAAGACCTCGGCGATCGGGCCGGCGGCGACGAGTTCGCCGTTGAGCAGGATCGCGTGGTCGAACAACTCGGGGACGCTCGGCAGATCGTGGTGCGAGGCGATGATCAGTTTCCCGACGTCGCGCAACTGCCGGAGCGTGTCCTTCAAGCTGTCCTGCGTCGGCTTGTCGAGCCCGGTAAAAGGTTCATCGAGCAGGAAGACATGCGCCTGCTGGGCCAGCGCCCGGGCGAGGAAGGCGCGTTGCTGCTGCCCGCCCGAGAGCGCGCTGATCTGCCGGTTTTCCTGCGGCTCCAGATGCATCGCCGCAATCGCTTCATCGACCGCGATGCAGTCTTCTTCACGGAACGGCCGCCACCAGCCCAGCCGCAGATAACGGCCCATCTCGACCAGCCCCCGGACGGTCGTCGGAAAGTCCCAATCGATCTGCTCCCGCTGCGGCAGATAGGCAAAATCCTGCGTCGCGCCAGACACCTCGTGATGGTGAAAGGCAATCCGGCCCGTTTCGCGCGGCAGCAATCCCGCCAGGGTTTTTAGCAGCGTGGACTTGCCCGCGCCATTCGGCCCCAGCAACGCCACACACTGCCCGCACTGCACTTCGAACGCGATATGGTGCAGCGCCGGGATGCGGTGATAGCTCACCGTCAGGTCGCTGACCGTGAGCCGGTGCGCGGCGAGCGGGTCGAGAGCGGGAGTCAGCCGGTTCACGGGAAGGTCAGCACTTCCTCCACGGCTCCCTGACCCCACACGCTTTTTTCGTGGGTGTCACCTGCCGGATCGGTGAGCCGCACGCGGGCCGCCGCCAATGGCGCATCCTCCGGCCATTCGATGTGAAAGACGAGGTCCACCCCCTTGTCTGGAAAGACCAGCGGGATCTCCCGCTCCATCGAAGCCTGCGGTGAGTTCTCCACCCAGACATCCTTTTCCAGATGCCGGACCGCAAAGCTCTTCGGCAAGGCGGTGAACGTCAGTTGCAAACCGATGGCTTTGGCATCCACGGGCGGCGGGGCCGCGGGGCTGGCAATCACCTCCGTCGCCCGGGTGAGATGCCACAGCGGCCAGCCAAGTGCGGCGATCAGACAGAAGGCGAATAACGCCCGCAGTAAGGGAGAGCCGCGCACGTTACTTCAGCGCGGTCACGATCGCGGTGACGTTGCTCTTATACATTCCCTCGTAGGTCGAAGCCGCTCCTTCGCCCAACCCATCGGCGAACAATTCGCTGCCCAGTTTCGCCCCGGTTTCGCGGGTGATTTCCTTGAGCACTTTGGGGTTTTGAATGCTCTCCGGAAAGATCGCCTTCACGCCCTGCGATTTGATGATCGAGATGATTTCCGCCACCTTTTTTGACGACGGCTGATCGGCGCTGGAGATGCCCTCGATCGCGTAAATCGTGAAGGCGTTCTCCTTCGCGAAGTACTGGAAGGCGTCGTGCGAAGTCACGAGCTTGCGTTGATCGCGCGGGAGTTTTGCGACCTCGGCTTTCACCCATTTTTGCAACGTGTCCAGCTTGCTCACATACGCGGAAGCGTTATCGGCAAAAGCTTTCTGGTCCGCCGGGCTGATTTTCGCCAACTCATCGCGGACCACCTTCACGGCTTTCTGCATGTTCGCAATACTGTGCCACCAGTGCGGATCTTCGACCAGTTCGCCCTCCTTGTGAGCATGCTTGTGGCCGTGATCGTGACCATCATCGGCCTTCATCTTCAGCGATGAAAAGCGGTCCCCGACTTCGACCACCGCGCCCTTCGTGCCGGTCGCCTCTTTCAGTTTCCCCACATAACCCTCGAGGTGTTTGGCGGAAACCAGGATGAGTTGCGCACTGCCCACGGTCTTCAGGTCCGCCGGCTTCGGCTCGAACTCATGCGGATCGACACCGGGTTTGACGTGCGCCGTGATCGTCACGCGCTCGCCGCCGACCTGCTGGGCGATCTCCGTCAACACGGTGGAGAAGCTCGAGACGCGGATTTTTTCCGCGGCCAACGCGGAGCCGGTCAGGGCGGTGACGGCGAGGAGGAAGAGAGCTTTAAACTTCATCCGCGCAAGCTAGGGAAGGATATTCGCGGTGCAAGGCAATTGCACGAAGACCAGCGACTTGGGCGGTCTTCTCCGCCCCGGCGGTTGCCTTTTGCTTTTCCCCCGGTAGAAAGCTGGCATGCGCCTCCTCTGCCTTCTTTCACTCCTCTGTTTCGGACCGCTCGCGGAAGCGGAATTGAAGTGGGAAAAGACCGTTCAGCAGTTTCAACGGGTGCCGGACGATAAGGCCATCGAGGCGCGTTATACCTTTCGCAACACCGGCCCGACGCCCGTGACGATCAAGTCGCTCCGCTCCTCCTGCGGCTGCACCACGGCCAAGCTCGACAAAAAACTCTACGCGCCTGGTGAGCAGGGCGAAGTCGTCCTCCGCTTCACCTTTGGCGACCGGAAAGGATCCTACCTCAAGGGCGTGACCGTCACGACCGACGAAAAAACCGCCGAACCGGTCGTCCTCAAACTGTTCGTCGAGATCCACGATCCGCTGACCATCGCTCCGGCATTGGTCTTTTGGCGCAAGGGAGAGGCGGCCGCCCCGAAAACTGTGCAACTGAGCACCGAGGCGGCGCAACGGGTGCGGATCAAGAGCGTGACTTCTTCCAACCCCGGGATCACGGCCACCTTGCAGACGATGCAACCCGGCATGCAGTACGCCGTCTCCATCACCCCCTCCAGCACTGCGCAAAAGGATGCCGCGGAGATCACGGTGCAAACCGATTTTCCGCCCGACGCCCCGCACACCTACACCATCCACGCGCGCATCAAGTGATCGCCCGCGCCCTCCGCCAGACCGCCCTCCTCCTCGCGCTCGCGCTTTTGCCCGCCATCGTCTCCGGCGTGGTGCAGCTTCGCTGGGATGATGCCGAACCGCTCGCGGCGGGCGAAGTTCGCGCCGCCACGGTGCGGGAATGGGGTGCGAAGGTGCAGTGGGTCGATGCGCGGCCGCGCGACAAATTTGCGGCCGGCCACATCGACGGAGCACTCCTCCTGAATGAAGACGAATGGAGCAAGCTCGTGCCCGCCTTTCTCGACGCGTGGGACCCGGATCTCCCGGTCGTCGTCTATTGCGAAGGCGGCTCGTGCGAGGCCAGCCACGCCGTCGCCCGGCGATTGCGGGAGGAATTGAAGATCGGCAACGTGCACGTTTTAAAAGGGGGGCTGACCGCTTGGCCGGTAAAGTAATCCTTCTCGCGCTGCGCACCGCGCTGGCCTGGACCTTCGTCCACGCCGGGGCGCTGAAAATCTGGGACTTCGCCCACGCGCAGCCGGCCACGCCGGATTTCGTCGTCGCCATCCAGCAGTATCGCCTGCTCCCCTCGCCCGACCTCGCCGTGCTGATCGCCGTGTATCTCCCGTGGGTGGAAATCTTCGCCGCACTCGGCCTCCTCGTCCGGCGGGTGCAACTCGGCGCCGCGTTCACCATCGCGGGTCTGACCACGATTTTCATGGCGGCCCTGGCCAGCGCCTGGTCGCGCGGACTGCGCATCGAATGCGGGTGCTTCGGACGCGATCAAATCTCCACGGACATTCCCGCGCTGCTGCTGCGCGACGCATGCATCCTCGTCGCCGCGCTGATCCTGCTCTTTCTGGACAGCCGCGCGGCCGCGGTGAAAGACCGCCCGATTTTCGGCGCTAGCGGAAGATTTACACTTCCTTAACAACAAACCACACACCGGCTCACATTCTCTTTACGAGCCCGGCGACAACTTCTGTGCGGAAGACGGCGAATCCCCGTCGCTTCCGAAAATCACTCCGCACAGAAAATGAAAACACCGCAATCCCTCCAACGCACCCTCCTCGTCACAGCGCTGTTCACCTTGAGCGTGGCTGTCGCCGAAAACCTGCCCGACGACGACAAGACCCGCGCGCGTCGCCCGCGGCATCACCATCAGGGGCCAAACCCGCGCCCCGCCGGTCGGCTTGGCGATCCGCTGCCCGACCTGACCCGCGAACAACTCAAGGCCTTCATCGACGGCCTCGGTGAGTTTCAAGCCGTAGAGGACGCCGAGGGTGGGCTGGGGCCGATTTTCAACAACACCTCCTGCGCGATCTGCCACTCCGTCCCGGGCATCGGCGGCAGCAGCGCCACGCTCGTCACCCGTTTTGGGCGCACCGAGGGCGGGCATTTCGATCCGCTCACCGCCCTCGGCGGTTCGCTTCTCCAGTCGCAAGCCCTCGATCCCGGCATCCTGGAAAAAATCCCCGATGACGCCACCATTGTCGTCCGGCGCCAATCGACACCGCTCTTCGGCGCGGGCCTCATGGAAGCGATTCCCGACGCGGATATCCAGGCCCTCGCGCAACGGAAAAAAGCCGATGGCGTGCTCGGTCGGGCCGCGCTCGTCGAGGATGCAGCCACGGGCCGGACGCGCGTGGGCCGCTTTGGCTGGAAGGCTCAGCAGGCCACGCTGCTCAGCTTCGCGGGGGACGCTTACTTGAATGAAATGGGCGTCACCAGCCGCTTTTTCCCGACGGAGAACGCGCCCAATGGCGACCAGGAAAAGCTCGCGCAGTTTGACCACATCGCCGATCCCGAGGATGTCGTCGATCCGGTGACAGGGAAGGGCGACATCGACTTCGCCGCGGACTTCATGCGCTTCCTCGCGCCGCCGGCCACGCCGCGCGTCACGGGGGCCATCCAGACCGGCTTCAATCACTTCGTACGCCTCGGCTGCGCGGAGTGCCATGTGCCGACGCTTTTGACTGGGCCGAATAAAATCCGCGCGCTCGATCGCAAGCCCGTCACGCTTTTCTCCGATCTGCTGCTCCACGACATGGGTTCGCTGAACGACGGGATCGCCCAAGCCGACGCGCTGCCCAATGAAATGAAGACCGCGCCGCTCTGGGGGCTGAAGCACAGCGCGCCCTATTTGCACGATGGGCGCGCGCCGACGATCACCGACGCCATCCGCGCGCATGACGGCGAGGGCGCAGTGGCCCGCGACCGTTTCGACAAGCTGACGACCAACCAGCAAAAGCAACTGCTCGACTTCCTAAACGCGCTCTAAGCGTGTCATTCCGAGCGGAGTCGAAAGGATCCCGCGGGACCACGGGCGACTTCGCCACAGCGCCGGGATCCTTCGACTGCGTTCCGTCCCGCCTGCGCCCGCGACGGAACTCCACTCAGGATGACACACGGTTTTGGGGAGGTTCACCGCCGCCAGGAAAACTTGTTTTGTGAATGCCTCAAAATGACCGCGCGTTTGAATTTCCTGGGCTGCCTAAAGCCCGAGGTATTGGTCGCGCCCTTTGACCAGTGCTTCCATTTTGCGATCGGCGACCGAGCGCTTCAGCATCCAGAAACCACAATCGGGATGCACCCAGCCGACGCGGCCTTCGCCCAGGACTTTCTCGGCCGCTTCGAGGCGGCGGGCGACTTCGTCGGCGGTCTCGATGTGATTGACCTTCACGTCGATCACGCCGATGCCGAGCGCGATTGTCGGGTCCACTTCGCGCAGCGCGTCGAGGTCGCTCGGCGGGCGATGGGCGACCTCCAGGACGAGATGGTTGGTGTGCAGTTTCGAGAGAAAACCGGTGAGCTTTTTCCACTCGCCGCCCTGGATGGTCTGCCCGCCGTAGTTGCCGAAGCAGAAGTGGACCGCCCGCTCGACGGTGATCGCATCGAGGACGCGATTGATGGCCTCGGCGGCGAGATCGGCGTCGGCGGGATTGCCGGTGACGTTGGCTTCATCGACCTGCACGCAGGCGCACGGCAGGTCGCGGACTTGCGTGGCGAGGAGATCGGCGAGCGCGAGGGTGAGCGCGGGGAAGTCGCGGTAGTGCTCGTCGAGTAAAGTGCGGGCGAGCATGTAGGGGCTGGTGACGGTGAACTTGAACGGCCCCGGCGCGACGGACGCGGCGAGCGCGCAATCGGCGTAAAGGTTCAGGCCGCCTTCGCCGAGCGGCCCGGTGACGACGCCCGCGGGCTTCCGCCGAAAGCCCATCGGGGCCAGCCCCGCAAAGCGCCGCCACGCACCCGCACCGACCGCAGTGCTGATCCCGGCGAGCGGTCGGACGAAGTAATCGATCATCCCATTGGTGTCGGGATGATTGATGTCGAAGCGATAGAGTTCGCCATCGACCGGCAGGTCGATGCCGGCCCGATGCTGGATGTCGAAAACGACGCGCGTGGCGTCGAGCCGGGCCTGTTCGCTCGGCAGCGCGGCGAGCCAGTCGGGAACCGGATACGAGCCGACAGTGGTGGTGCGGATGCGGGGGGAATTCATGCGCTCGTTGCTAGCAGGGGCACGCGGCACGGTCAAAGTGCGAACTGCTTTGCTCTTGCCCGAAGCGCGGCCGGCGACAAAAGCTGCGCCCCTCATGAAAAACCTCCCCCTGCTCCTCGCCGCCCTTTTCCTCACCACCACCCTCCACGCCGACGATTGGAAGCCGGAGGCCGGCTTCAAGAGTCTCTTCAATGGCAAGGATCTCACGGGCTGGGCCTTCCGCGCCAAAACAAAAAAGGAAGACACCAAGGCCGGTGAAGTCCTCGAAAAATTCGACGGCAAGACGGCGTCCAGCGATGGCTACTACACGGCGAAGGACGGGGTGCTCGCGGTGTCCTTCCCGAACGAGGCGGACAAACTCACGGGCCAGCTCTACACGGTCGAAGAGTTCCCGAAGAACTTCGTCCTCAAGCTCGAATTTCGCGCCGGCGTGAATGCCGACAGCGGCATTTTCATCCGCAAACCTCAGCTCCAGTGCCGCGACTATCTCGTGGCCGGCCCTTACAAGGAGCTGAAAAGCTACCAGGCCCAGGACTGGAATCTGATCGTGGTCACGGTGAAAGACGGGGTCGCCCACTGCACCTGCAACGGCGAGGTGCTGGAAGCCGCGCTGGCGCTCCCCGAATCCGGCCCCATCGGCCTCGAAGGCGATCGCGGGTTGATGGAATACCGCCGCATCCAGATCCAGGAACTCGCGGACGGCAAAAACTAAGAATTAATGAACAGGCGGGTATCCAGTAGCGTCTGTTCGTCCGTATAAGATTCCGCGGGTCACCCCACCCCGAGGCTCAGGCTTCCGGATGGAGATGGCGCGCGGTTCTTTGTCGGCTCCAAACCGGAGACGGCTCAGACAAAAAACCAAAAACCAAACCATCCAGCTAAATCAACATGAAGAAACTCCTCACCCTCCTCGCGGCCGTTTTCTGCGCCGCTTCCGTCCAAGCCGGTGAATTCCCCGACATCAGCGTCGCGGAACTCAAGACCGCCATCGCCGAGAAGAAAGTCACCGTCCTCGACGTCAACGGCAGCGACTCCTACGCCCAGGGCCACATCCCCGGCGCGATCGACTTCCGCGCGGAGAAGAAAGAAATCGCCGCCAAGCTCCCGTCCGACAAGAACGCACTCGTCGTCGCCTACTGCGGCGGCCCGACCTGCGGCGCTTACGCTGCGGCGGCCAAAGCGGCCAAGGAACTCGGCTACACCAACGTGAAGCACCTCTCCGCCGGCCTCTCTGGCTGGAAGGGCGCGGGCGCCGACCTCGAGAAGAAGTAATCCGCTTCCTCGTTTAAGAAATCCCGGAGCGCCTCCTGCGATAAGCGGGAGGCGCTCTTTTTTTTTCAGCGCGGAGGCGCAGAGAACGCTGAGAGCTTGAGCGGTCTAAGAGAGTGTACCGAAATCAAGAAAACGTGTCATCCCGAGCGGGCTTCGATGCGCCGGGGCAACCGCTCCTCCAGGCCGGGCGCAAGTGGACTTCCAAGGGTAAGGTCGCCAAGATATACGAGACGCCCTGGGGCGAGGTGCTCCTGTATCTTCATCTCGATTCACCACAGCGGCGGCGGAGCCTCCCTTTGCCCGATGGAGACCCGCGTGCGCACGTCGGCGGCACCGCCACGCCGCATCTGGCCCGTGCGCTGGGTCATAAGTATGCTAATACGAACGCGCGCGCCATGGTCCGCGATCTGGAGGAAAACCATGCCCGCAAGCTGGCTCCCTCTTATGTCGCCGATATCGCGCAAGCCATTGCCGAAGCGGCCGGGCAACCCATCGTCGAAGACCACGCGCATGCGCCGCAAAGCGCGCCGGAGCAAGTCGCCAGCGCCGTGCTCGGCCTCGATGGCACCTGTGCCTTGTTCTGCGAGGAAGGCTTCAA
>Ga0105047_10001936_pt1 | contig 37225 bp, 23 predicted proteins | sample MAT04_FD_78384 | JGI IMG/M metagenome (GOLD analysis project Ga0105047, IMG submission 78384) | Freshwater microbial communities from Lake Fryxell liftoff mats and glacier meltwater in Antarctica - MAT-04 (megahit assembly) | ecosystem: Environmental > Aquatic > Freshwater > Ice > Liftoff... | reverse complement strand
GCGTCTCGCCGCAGGCGGCGGCGGGCGTGGCGGGGACGGCCAAGCCGTTCCGTGTCGCGTACTTCTGCGCGGAGTTCGGGCTGACCGAGTGCTTCCAGATCTACTCGGGCGGGCTTGGCGGGCTCTCGGGGGATCCCCTCAAGAGCAGCAGCGAGCTGGGCATTCCACTGGTGGCGGTGGGCCTGCTGTACCGCAAGGGCTACTTCCATCAGTACCTGAACCCGGACGGCTATCAGCAGGAGTTCTACCCGGACATTGACGCGGCGAATCAGCCTGTGTCACGGGTGATGGACGTGAAGACCGGCAAGCAGAAGACGGTGTATGTGCAGCTGCCGGGGCGGCAGGTGGCGGTGGGCATCTGGCGGTGTGACGTGGGGCGCGTGCCGCTGTATCTGCTGGACACGAACCTGCCTGAGAACACGCGCGAGGACCGCGACATCACGATGAACCTTTACGGGGGCGACGTCGAGACGCGGATCAAGCAGGAGATCGTGCTGGGCATCGGCGGCGTGAAGGCCCTGGCGCTGGTGGGCGAGGACCCGACGGTCTTTCATATCAACGAGGGGCACGCGGCGCTGTTGGCGCTGGAGCGGATCACGCGGCTGCGCGAGAGCACGGGGCTGAGCTTTGACCAGGTGCGCGAGGCGGTGGCGGCGAGCTGCGTGTTCACGACGCACACGCCGGTGCCAGCGGGGATCGACCGCTTCCCGCCGCGGCTGATCGAGCAGTACTTCGGGCACATGCTGCCTGCGCTGGGGCTTGACCTTGAGGGGCTTTTGGCGCTGGGGCGTGAGAACACGGCGGACCAGCGCGAGTTCTTCAGCATGGCGGTGCTCGCGCTGCGAACGAGCCGGTTCTGCAACGGGGTCAGCGAATTGCACGGCGCGGTGAGCCGTGGCATGTGGAAGCACATGTGGCCCGGTACGCCCGAGGGTGAGGTGCCTATCGGGCACGTGACCAACGGCGTTCACGCGCGGACGTGGCTGAGTTCTGACATGGTCAAGCTGTACGACCGGTACCTTGGCGACCGCTGGCGGAGCGACCCGCACGACCCGGCAACCTGGCTGGCGATCGACGAGGTGCCGGATGAGGAGTTGTGGGCGACGCACAACCGTCGGCGCGAGAAGATGGTGGCGTGGGTGCGCCGTCGCGTGCGTCAGCAGCTAACGGCGCGCGGCGCGGGGGCGCTGGAGATTGAGAAGGCCGCGGGCGGGCTGGACGCGAACATTCTGACCATCGGCTTTGCACGGCGGTTCGCGACGTACAAGCGCGGGACGCTGCTGTTCCGCGACCAGGAGCGGCTGCTGGCGCTGCTGCGCGACCCGACGCGCCCGGTGCAGCTGATCATCGCGGGCAAGAGCCACCCGGCCGACGGCGGCGGCAAGCAGCTGATCCGTGACATCATCGACTTTGTCCGCAAGTTCAACGTGCAGCACCGCGTCGTGTTCCTTGAGGACTACGACATGGACACGTGCCGACGAATGGTGCAGGGCTGCGACATCTGGCTCAACACGCCGATCCGCGGGCTGGAGGCCTCGGGCACCAGCGGGATGAAGGCGGCGATGAACGGGTGCATGCACTGCTCGATCTTGGACGGCTGGTGGGCGGAGGCGTTTGACCCCGAGGTGGGCTTTGGGATCGGTCGTGGCGAGAGCTACGACGACCAGCCTCGCGAGGTGATGGACGACATCGAGGGGCGAAGCCTGCAGCACGTGATCCAGAACCGGATCGTGGCGGAGTTCTACGACCGCGACGAGTCTGGGCTGCCGCGGCGCTGGATCACGCGGATGAAGCGTTGCATCAAGGCGCTGGCGCCGGCGTTCAACACGCACCGGATGCTGCGCGATTATGTGCGTCAGTACTACCTGCCGGCGCACAACATCTCGTCACGCCTGATGGCGGGCAACCTGGCGCAAGCGCGTGAGCTGTCTGACCACGTGGACCGTTACCGCGCGTTCTGGCACCAGGTGCGGGTCGAGGGCTCTAGCAGCCAGGTGGCGCAGGCCGGCAGCGTGAGCGTGCGGAGCCTGGTGCGCGTGCTGGCGCGGGTCCAGCTTGGCGAGCTGATCCCCAGCGAGGTGAGCGTGCAGCTTTACCACGGGCCGCTGAACGCGCTAGGTGAGATGCTCACCGGCGAGTCGATCACGATGCAGCACGCCGAGGAGCTGGGCGGCGGCGGGCACGTGTTTGTCGGGGCGTTTGCGCCCAGCAGCAGCGGGAGCCACGGGTACTCGGTGCGGGTGGTGCCGCACGACGACCGGCTGGTAACGCCGTTCCTACCCGGGATGATCACGTGGGACTTCCACCCGACGGAGCAGCCAGCAGAGGTGGTTGCGGCGGTGTGAGAGCAGCGGGAGGCGACGAGCGGCGAGGGTCGTTCCTGCGGCCCGATTTTCGGTTGAAACCAGACCCGCGGAAGGAAAAGGCATGGCAGGATGAAATCGTGCCCCACGCGAGGCACTATGTGTGTTGAGCACCCGCCTGGCAAAACGCAAAGAGGGCGGGTTGCAGAACCCGCCCTTCGAGAGCCAGAGGCAGACGCTTTAGCACCCGGTGGTGAAGCGGCCGATGAACAAGATGATGTCGTCGGCGGTGCGTTCGCCGTCGGGCGTGGTTGAGCCGCCGGGCCCGCCGATGTCGGCGATAGGGCTGTTGGCGGTGAAGCGGTTGATGAAGAAGATGACGTCGTCGGCGGTCAGCTCGCCGTCAAACCCGTCGAGCGCGCCGGGGCCCGAGACGTCTGAGAGGGTACAGCGCTGGGTGTTGCGGACGAGGTTTGCGGCGGGGATTGGGGCCTTGGTGACGCCCGGGCCCTGCCAGCGGACGATGAGGCCCGCGCCGCCGCCAGCCTCGAAGAACTCAACGCGGAGTGCGTGACGGCCAGCGCGGAGGTTGATGGCGCCGGACTGCTCGACCATGCCGTGGAGCCCGTCGTTGTTGACCACGCGCTCGGTGCCGATGAACAAGCGCGAGCCGTCGTCAGACTCAGTAAAGAGGGTGTAGAGCCCGTCGGTGGGGACGACGACGAAGCCGGTGTAGACGGCGCCGACGTTATCAGCGCGGCCAGAGTCGCTGAAGTTGCCGTTGCTAGTGGCGATATTGATGTCGGCGGCGATGGTCGTGAGGTAGGGGGTCAAGGCGGCGTAGTTGGGCAGCACGCTGGGGGCGGTGGTAAAGGCGTAGAAGTTGACGTCCAGGCTTGGGCGGAAGTAGGGCGGGTTCTCAGGGTTGCGCGAGGTAAGGCTGGTGACGGTGATGGTGGCGGTGGCGATGCGGGCGCCATCGGTGATGGTGTAGTTGAACGGGTCGGTCCCGGTGAAGGCGACGGGTGCAACGTACTGGAGCAGGTCGCGTCCGTTGGGGCCAGCGCCGATGAGGCGCGTGACGGTCGCGCCGCGCGGGGTGGGGTTGGGGAAGGCGGAGATAGTGACGGCCTGGCAGTTGCCGTCAAAGTCGTTGATGAGTGGATCGATGTTGATGGTGCCGCCGCCAGCGACGGCGACGGCGTCGTTGACGGCCCGCGGGTCAACCGGGTTGGTGGGCGGGGTGGTCAGCGTGAGGCAGGCCTCGCTCGGAAGGTTGCTGCGGATGGAGTTGACCGAGCGCGCGCCGAAGCGGGTCAGGTTACCCGAGCACCCGCCCAGGCCTGAGCACATGATGGCGCAGTCGGAGTCGGAGTTGCAGTGGCTTGCGTTGAGGTTGTGGCCAATCTCGTGGGCGACGAGCCCGACGCGGCTCTGGAGGTTGGCGGTAAAGCGGGCCTGCGAGACGCCGAAGCCGACGCTGCCACAGGCGGCGTTGAGATAGGCGATGCCGATGGTGGAGCCGTCCAGGTTGCGTCCGGTGAAGAGGTGGACGAGGTCACGGGTGACGGCGGTGCGGTTGGTCAGCCATTCAGATCGGAACTGGCCGAGCAGCGTGCCGGCGGCGGTGGTGGTGTATGGGTCTGCGGTCTCGCGGACCAACGAGTTGACGATGACGGGGATGACCGTCAGGTCGCGCTGATAGATCAGCGCCATGATGTTGATGATGCTCTCGATGTCGGCGATGGTTGTCGCGACGACCGACCCGTTAGCTTCGTAGTAAGGGAAGTCGGCCTCAACCGCGAGCTCAAGCTGACGAACGCAGGTGGGCGAGACGCTGCCCTTGGGCGCGCCCTGGACCAGAGCACCCTGAATGGCCCCGCCGCACAGCGCGGCCTGCGCGAGCGGGCGGAGCTGGTCGGCGCGGTGCGTGACGTGCGTGCCGGGGATGAGCTGGGCGGCCAGTTCTGAGCTCCGGGGCACGAGATCGGCGGCGGGTTGGAGGAAGTATGTGCGGTCGGTGCCGTCGGCATCGATGCCCAGGTCAATCATCGCGCGGACGCCGGTAGGGACCACCGAGAGCCGGACGGCCGAGCCGGCCAGGCCCGCGATGACGCCGGCGTAGTGCTGCTGGGGCGGCGCGATGGCGGGGCGGGCGACGCCGTCGGTGATGACGGTGGCGGTGTAGTTGGAGGCGCGCAGGGCGATGGGCTCGAGCATGAGCAGGACGTCGCGCCCGTCGATGCGAACCACAAGGGTGAAGGGCGCGGGCAGGTCGGTCGCGCGTGCGCCGGCGGGGGGCTTTGGCGCGTCAGGCAGGACCTGCACGTCGCCTGTGTAGACGCCGGCCTGGCGCAGCAGGCGCGGGGCGAGGTCGGCAAGCCTTTGGGCTTGGTCGAGAGGGGCTTGGTCGAGAGGGGCTTTGTCGGCGCGGGCGTGAGCCGTGGCGCAGAGCGCGCTGACAATCGCAAAAGCGGCAAGAACAGAACGCTGCACACGTGTAGGCATCTGGGGCTCCGGAGACTGTGGCGGCCCAAAGCGCGGCGCGCCAGCGTTAAAACAGATCACGATTCCAAGCGATACCAACCCCCACGCCCCACAAGATCCACACGCCCCACGAGCACCACAAGCACCACGAGCTCCACACATCCCGCAAGCCGCGCTGCGCTGGAGAGACGAGCGCCGGCGGACCTAGCTACATCAAGATACCCAAGCCCCGCTCGGTTGCCAGTGCCAATTTGATCGTGGCGTGAATCGCCGCGACCCCTAAGGGGCGTTAGCAGCTGATCGTGAAGAACCCAATGAACGTGATCACGTCGTCGGCGGTGAGCTCGCCGTCGGGCTCGGGGATGAGCCCGGGCCGCGAGAAGTCGGCGCGGAGGTCGCCGCTGGTGAACCAGCTTACGAAGAGGATGATGTCGTCGGCGGTGGTCTCGCCGTCGAAGCCAACGGAAAGCCCTGGGCCGGCGATGTCTGAGCGGCCGCAGCGCGTGGGCCCGCCCGGGCCGACGGTGGCCGCAAGGGCGATGGTGATCGTCGGGTTCTCGGGCGCGTTGGTCGTGATGATCAGGCTGCCGGCCTTGGGGCCTGCGGTGGTAGTGTCAAGGGTGACGGTGTGCGTGTTGACGCCGCCACCGGGCGCGTCGGTCTGCTGCGCGCCGGCCTGGGTGACGGTGAACCCGCTGCCCGGCGCGGGGTATGAGTAGTTAAGCGGCGCGATGCCGCCGACGGTCCAAAGCGAAACGTCACCGCTGTTGCCGACGGTGAAGGTGAGGCTCTGGGTGGAGTTCTGCGGGACGTTGCCGAAGTTGATCGTGGTGGTCGAGGCCTGGGCCTTGGCGGGCACGCGGAGGTCAAGGTAGACCGGCAGGTGCCCGAGGCCGACGGCGGAGAGCTGAAGCGCGGTGGCGATGGCGTTGCCGACCATCGTGTTGCTGGCGATGTTCAGCGAGGTGTTGAAGCTTGAGCCGTCGTTGCCCCAGCAGCGGTAGGAGTGGTTGGTGTCGTTGAAGGTGGCAAGGTTCCAGGGGGTGCTTAGGCTGCCGATATAGTCAAGGCCCACGCCGTCACGCAGGCTGGCAGAGAGCAGGACGAAGTCGAAACGCGAGTCCATCTGCTTGCCAGCGCCGGGGTCTTGCGTGTGGATGAAGCGGAAGGTGCCGTTGTTCTCCCACCCGCCCAGGGCGCGGATGGGGTCGTAGAGCGGGCCATTCTGGATGGCGGGGTTGCCGTTGACCGCGCCGACGAGCGGGGCGAAGCCACCGTCGGTGAAGCCGGTGCAGTTGAAGTCACCGCCGAGGATCGCGTGCCAGCCAGGTGTGAGGGCGAGAACGTCAGCGGCGATGCGCTGGGCCTCGGTCTGGCGGCGGAGTTCATCAACGCCCGAGCCGGACTTCATGTGGCTGTTGTACAGGGCGAGGTTGGTCGTCGCGATGTCGTTGTACCCGGCGAGGCGAACGACGTAGCGCTCGGTGTTGCGGGGCGGGATGTGCGGCGCGACGCCGTCGGTATCGACCGCGCCTTGCGAGATGATCGTGGTGTTCTGGACCAGCAGGACCCTATTGGTGCGGTAGAACATGGCGAAGCTGGTGTCTCCGCCCGGAGCGTCGATGTAGTTGGTCGCGGCCCAGTCACCCGGCGAGCCCGGGGCAGAGTTGAGCAGATTGCGGAAGTTGATGATACCCGCGGCGGAGCGAATCTCCTGAGCCAGGATGATGTCAGGGGCCATGCGCTGCCCGGCGAGGGCCATGGGCTGGCCGCCGGCGCTCAGGGCGGGGACGACGCCGTAGATAGAGGTCTGGAACTCGTTGATGCGTCCGGACGTGTAGTTGGTGATGTTCCAACTGCAGACGCGGAGCTGGGCGTGGGCCGAGCTGGCGGCGGCAGAGATGGCGAGGCCGACGATGGCGGCGCAACGCGTGGTCTTGGGCATGGTCGGGTCTCTTCAACGCGGCGCCGTTCAGAGCTGCGCGTTGGCTTCTGTGCTGGAAATGCTCTCGGTGCTGGGCATGCTGGGCGTGCTGGACTTACCGCCGACGTGGACCCTTGGCTTACTGCTGGTTGCTGAAGGCATTGATGAAGACGATGACGTCGTCGGCGGTGAACTCTCCATCAGGCCCAAGGCTCTGACCCGGGCCGGCGATGTCAGCAATCAGCCCTGAGCCAGCGGTGAAGGCGCTGATGAAGGCGATGATGTCGTCGGCGGTGTACTCGCCGTCGGGCCAAGGGTTGCCGCCGGGCCCGGCGATATCGGCAAGGGGCCGGTCGGGCATCACAACCATCAGAACGTTGTAGGCCTCGTCGGTCCCGGTGCCGCTGGGCGCGTTGGGATCGTTGAACGCCGCGTCGTTGTTGGTGTCGTAGGTGATCTTGGCGCGGAAGACCAGCGCGCCGAGGGTCAGCGGCGACGCGTAGACACCGTTGGCCGGGTCAAGCCCGCTTAGCGGCGTTTGAACGGTCGAGGATGACCAGACCGAGCCGGAGTCAACGCTGTCGGCGTCGGCGACGGACATGAACTGGATCTGGTAGTTGCGGGCGCTGTTGCGGCCTGCGATGGTGTCACCCACGGTCGCCAAAAGCTCAAGCCGGTAGGCGTTGGTGGCCTGGTTGAAGTTCGCACGGAAGAGCCCGATGGCCTTGCGGCTCGAGCTGACGGTGACCTTCAGCTCAACACCGGCCATGAAGTAAACGTTGCCAGAGGAATCAAATGCGGGCGACGAGATCGACGCGCCGTTGGTGGTGCCGATGAAGACCTCAGAGTTCAGCGCGAGGTCGCCGATGGGGTTGGCGTCAACGAGCCCGTCGTTCTCGCCGATGTCGGCGGTGTTGGGCAGGCCGTCGGCACCGTTGTCGCCATAGACCACTTTGGAAAGCCCGCCAACGGAGCCCGCGGCGTTGCCGGTGTGGGCGGCGATGGTCCATGTCACGTTCGCGGTGTCTGCGCCCGAGACGCGTGCCACGGCGATGTAGTTGTTCAAGCCCTGCGGGACATCAGACCCGGTGCCTGTGGCGGCGACGGTCGCGGCCAGCAGCAGGTCACCACCGGGCAGCACAGTAACGGCCACCGGCCCGTTGGCCCCGCGGAAGATCGCCTGGCTCTGGTAGTTGGTGAACTCTTGGTTGCCCAGTGAGCCAAAGACGCCCGAGGGGTCGTAGTTATCGTCGCGATCAATCAGCAGACCCGGGGCGGTGGGCATCTCAACAAGCAGGCGACCGGTAACGGCGCCGGCGCTGCTCACGCCCCACGCAGCCAAGCTGCGCGTCCTGGTGCTGGCGGTGTTGCGGGCCAGGGCGGCGGCGGTCGCTACGGGCGCACCGGTGGTATTCAGCGGGCCAAAGGGCATGGGCGCTAGGCCGATGCTGCCGCGGGCTGAAGCGCCGGTGGGCAGGTAGGTCTGAGTGGTGGTGATGGTGTTGGCAGTCGTCTCGGCGAGCAGGTTGTTGGTCAGGTCAAGTGTGAGCAGCACGGGCCGCGTGCCTAGAACCGAGGGGACGATCGACGGGGTCGTCACGGTGATGGCGGTCTGGTTGAGCAAGCGCGTCGCAGCGCTGTCGGTCCCGCCTGACTCGGTGATCTGGTTGGAGCTGGTGGTAAGCCGCGCGCTGCTGGTGACGCGGAAGGTCTTCTTGTTGCTCACCGGGTCGGGCCCAAGGGTCATGTTGAAGCCATCGGCCAGCAGGTGCAAGTTACCGGCGGTGTCGATGGTGCCCAGGCCCAGGGTGCTGTTGCCCTGGCTGGTCTGCGTGCGGTTGGTGCCGGCGACGATGCGCGAGACGTAGAGACGGTCGGGGAAGCGCGGGCGGACGCCGGCGATCGCGGCGATGATGTTGTTCTCATCGTCGGTGTCGCCCCAGGTCGCGTTCGCACCGGGGCCAAACTCAAGGAAAGCCGCGCCAAACTGCTGAGCGCTGATACCCGTCGCCGAGAGCGAGCCTGGGGCGGAGTTGCGCGTCGCGTTCACGCCTTGGCCGGCGACGGTCCAAAGGCTGTAGCTGGAGCGCAGCAGCGTTTGCGGCTGTGTGAACAGAGAGCTCGCGGTGGTCGAGGCGATCAGGTGGTTGAAGAACAGCGGCTGGCCGGTAATCTGGTTGTTGGACACCAAACTGGCCTTGACCATGGGCCCGAAGCGGTAACGCTTGCCCCAGCTTGAGCGCTTGAGCGTGAGGTCAACTACGTAGTTGTTTTGCTGCTCGGTGGTGCCGGTGGCCCCGCCGGCGGCGTAAGCGCTGGTCGCGTCTCCGGGCATGCCGGGCGTGCTGGCAACTGAATCTTGCGCGCGAGCAACACTGGCGGTCAGCAACGGCGCGGCCAGCCCGGCGAGCAGCACGAGGCTGAGCGGGGCGCGGTTGCTGACAGCGGGGGCGGAGGTGGCGGTCCGGGCATCAGGCATGCAAAACTCCGTGGCGACGGCTGGGCCGTTAAGGTTGGCAGCAGAACGAACGCAAGATGGCGGCGATGCACCGAATCACGAAGCTGATCTGGACCACCGCGCCGGAAAGATCGCCGGTGCGTAACGACGCAGGGCCATACGTCCGTGCCCGGGCAAAGTTCCCGCCGTCGCGGGCCAGCGCCGGGATCGGCGAGGAACCAGCGGGGCATGGACGTCTTGGGTCACGGGCGCGGGCCCTGCAAGAGTGTACGGGCAAATCGCGTGTGTGCCAGTGATGCGCGCAAGCCGAATGCAGTCCGAACTTCGGGTTTATCGGTCGCATCGGGCCCGCTTGGGCCCGCGGCCACCCCTGAGGCCCCGCGGGTTGCTACTGGAGTGGGCTTCAACGGGCTTCAGTTGCCCGAGAGGTTGTAGATGTACCCGGCGTCGAGGGCCTTGCCAATGCGGACCGAGCACTCGGTGAGGTGGGCTTTGGTGTAAGGGTCAAGCCCGCCGTTGTTCAGGCCGCGATCGATCCGCCCCTTCAGCTCACGCAGTTTGAGCACCGTGAGGTTCTGGATCGGGCGGTATGCGGCGGTGAAGCTGGTGTCGGGGAGTGTCAGGTCGATCAGCCGGGCCAGCAGCTCACGCTGAAGGTTGCGACGGAAGCTCGAGATGCTCGGCTTGCGGACCGTGCCATCACCCAGATTGTCCAGCTCGCGCCACGCGGAGTTGACGACCGTGTCGAGGACCTCGGGGACAGTCACGGCGTCAACGTCGGGCTCTTTGCGGAACTCGTTGTCGTAGACGCGCTGGAGCGTGATGGGGTTCATCACCATCGTGATGGCCGAGGACTGCACGCCCAAGACGGTGTCGTGGATCGGGTAGGTCGCGTCCTGAAAGAGGCTGAAGAACCCGCCTTGGTCAGACCACTTCTCGACCGTCATCTTGCTAAGCAGCTCGCGCGTGATGCCAAAGGCGGCCTCGTCAAAGGTGTTGTCGAGGACGAACTTCAGCGCGCGGCGCTGGACGGCGGCCTCGACCGGAACCACCGGGGCAGCGGCGCCGGGGTCGCCCTTGCTTGACTTGTTGGTCGATGCGCCGCCCAAGAACTCGCTGGCGATACGGACCGCGGCGAGGTGGCGGCCCAACAGGAGCTGGTAGGCCGAGCGTGCGCGGGCCCAGGGCTCGCCGTCCTTGACCACGCGGTCAACGATGCGCGTGCGGAGGTGCTGGGTGAGGCGCATGGTGCTGTCGCTGTAATCAAGCGGCTGCTTGCCGAGGTCAAAGAGCTGGATGTACGGGTCGGGCCCGCCGATGTCCTCGTCGGTGCCGAAGGCGAGCGCGGGCTCGCTGGCGCGTGCGAGGATGGGCTTGAGGTCGGTCTCGGTGGTGTAGCCGTACTCGATGGCCCAGAGGTCGTAGGGGCCTGCGCCAATGGGGGCATAGTCGCCCTGGATCTGCCCGTCGTTAAAGTTGATGTTCAGCGGGGTGTAGTCCATGACCGACGACGCGATGGGCGCCTTGGCCTTGACCTGGTCAGAGTTCATCTCGGCCAGGGTGTAGGTGGTGCTGGCCTTGAAGTTGTGGCGCAGGCCCAGGGTGTGGCCGACCTCGTGGGAGACCAGGTCCTTGAGCAGCGGGCCGACGAATCTGGCGGGCAGCCCGTCGAGGAGCTGCTCTTTCTTCTTGGTGGGCTTACCGTCCTTCTTGTCCGCTTTCTTGTCGTCTTTCTTGGCGTCGTCCTTCTTATCTTCTTTCTTGGCGTCCTTCTCGTCGTCGGCCTTGGGCTCGGCGGCGGACGGGTCGTCGCTCTCACTGGCCTCGCTGGCGGTGCGGGCGATGGCGAGCAGGTCAGCGGTGTTCATCCGCAGCAGCGCGACGTCCATCGAGCGCCCCAGCATCAGCGCGCAGCTGAGCTTCTGGCGCATCGGCAGGGCGTAGCCGGTCGGGTCGAGCCCGACGGTGCCAAACTGCAGCGGCGCGCCCGAGCGCATCGTCAGCATGGGCATCGCGCCAGCCTCGTCGCCGGCCTGGCGGGTCTGGTCAGCAAACGCCTGGTGGGCGGCCTTGCGCAGCAGCGCGCGCTGGGTGACGATCTCATCACGGAACGCCGCGGGCGCGAGCCGGACGCGCGGGTCCCACTGCGGCTTGTCATCAAGCCACTGGGCCAGCTCGCTGGGGCTGCCCATCATGGCGACCTCGGGCAGGAGCTGGCTGTACTGGCGGAACCATCCGCGCAAGAAGCCGTCGTCGATAACGACGTCAGCGTCAAGGATCTGCCCGGTCTCGGGGTGGACGCGTGAGGGGCCGATGGCGAAGCCCAGGTCGCCGCTGGTCCAGCGGACGAAGTTGTAGCGGACGTCCTCGGGGTCCTTGTCCATGTGCTGGCCGGTGGTCACGTCCTGCTGGTAGACCTCGATAGCATTCTCGATGCCGACGCGCTCGAAGGCGCGGTTCCACTCAAGGATGCCCTCACGCACATAGCGTCGGTACTGCACGGGGACGGTCGCCTCAATATAGAACACCAGCGGGCGCTTGGGGGGGCTCATCTCCAGCTTGGAATCGCGCTTCTCAAGCTGCCAGCGGTTGATGTAGCGGACCCACTGCGTGTCCTTGTCTTGGCGTGAGGTATCGCGGAAGCTGGTGGTGAAGTAGCCCACGCGCGCGTCGGCCTCACGCGGCGTGTAGCCGGTGCTCGGCGGGACAAGGCTAATGGAATAGTGGATCGTAACAAGCTGCCCGCCGCGGGCTGGCAGCTCAAAGGCCAGCTCAAGGTTCTGCGGGAAGGCCTTGACTTTGGCCAGCTTGACCAGAGCGCGGTTGGAGCCGGTAAGCATCCCGCCCCAGAAGCGGTCGGCCTTGCCGACCAGCAGGTCGGTTGCGTCGATGACCGGGCCGCCGCCGGGCCCCATCGTGGCGATGGGCACGTCAAGCAGCACGCGGTCGGTGTAGAGGCGCTCCTCGCTCTTCTTGTTCTCGGCGTCGCCGGTGCTGCGGGTCTCGGTGTTGACCACCATCAGGGCCAGACGCTTGTCGAACCGCCTCCAGTAGACGTAATAGTCGCCCATCTGGATGCCGGTGACGGGCACGCCCCCGGCATAAGTTGTCGCGATGAACAGGCGCTGGCGTTCAAACTCACGCGGTAGCTCGGCGAGCAGGCGTGCGTCCTTGTCGCGCTTGTAGAGGGTCCACAGCGAGCCGTCCTCGCCGGCGAGTTTGTCAAGGCCCTTGGTGACGTCCTTGAACTCGGGGAACTCGGGGGGCTCGCGCTCGGCGCGCGGGCCGACTGCCGCGGCGGCACCGCCAGCCGCAGGGGCCGGTGCCTCGGTGGGCTGGGCCAATGCGGGGCGCGTCAACGCCGGGGCGTCCAGCACCAGCAGGCCAGCGGCCAAAAGCACGAATGGACCGGTCAGCATTGACGTTACGCGCATGGGCTCACTCCAAAAGGCAGTTTGTGGGTATCGGCGCGTGCGGGCGCGTGGCCGCAGGTTTTTGGGGGGGCATTCGACCCCGCGGCGCTGGCCCGCTGGCGCTATCACGGGCCGGCGCGTTGGGGTGTTCTGCTCAGTGCGCCTTGCGCAAGCGCCCGGTCGGGATGTCAAGCTGCCCGCGGTACTTCGCCACCGTGCGACGTGCGATCTCAAAGCCCTTGACCTTCAGCGCCTCGGCCAGGTCGTCGTCGCTGAGCGGGTTCTTCTTGTCCTCGGCCGCGACAATCTCCAGCAGGGCGGCCTTGATGGCGTCCCACGAGACCTCCTCGCCCGTGTCGGTCGTCGTGCCGCCGGTAAAGAACTTGCGTAGCGCCACAACCCCGCGCGGGGTCTGGATGTACTTCTCACTCACGGCCCGCGAAACGGTGGCGACGTGGATACCAAGCTGCTCGGCGACCTTGGTCATGGGCAGGGGCTTGACGGCCTGCGGGCCGTAGTCAAAGAACTCGCGCTGCGCCGCGACGACGGCCTCAAGCACTCGCAGCAGCGTGCGTTTGCGCTGCTCGATAGCGTCGATGAGGAACTGCGCGTTGCCGATGTTGACCTTCAGGAACGCTCGCGTGGGCTTGGGGGCCGCTCGGTCTTTGGCCAGGCGCGCGTACTCCTGGTTGACGCGCAGGTTCGGCAGCCTGCGGTCGTTGAGGTACGCCACGTAACGGTCGTGCTCGGGGTCGTACTCAACGATCCCGTCGGGGACGATGCCCGCGGCGGCGTCGTTGACCAGCTGCCGCCCGGGCGCCAGGCTCAGCCCGCGCAGCTTCTCCATCGCACGTTTGAGCGTCTCGACGCTGGTGCCGAGCTTCGCGGCGACCTTCGGCAGGCGGTTGTTCTTCAGGTCGTCAAGGTGCTGGTCCACCAAGACACGCGACAGCGCCCACAGCTCGCTCTGGGCCAACTGCTCGCTCTGGGCCAACTGCTCGCGCTGGGCCAACTGCTCGCGCTGGGCCAACTGATTGCGAGGGCCCTGACTAAACCGAAGGTCATCCGCTTCGTCCTGCTCATGCTGGCGCTCGGCGCGGGCGTCGATCTGCAGCAGCAGGCACTCGCGCACATCGCGGGCCCCGATACCCGCTGGCTCGAGCATCAACTGCACCGCACGCAGGGCCTCGGTGAGCAGCGCGAGCGTCACTTGCGCAAGATCACGCTGCTCGATCGCACGCTTCTCGCTGACGCGCTGCTCGATCACGCGCTGCTCGATCACGCGCTGCAGGATCGTCTCCAGCGGCGTGCGGATCAGCCCGTCGGCCTCCACGGCACCAATCAGCGCCTCGCCCAGCGGGCGCAGGTCACGCCGCACGTCGCACAACCGCCACTGGTCAAGAAGCTGCTCGGTCAGGCTCTGGCCCCGGGCTGCGGTGTTGGCCATGGCCTGTACCTTGGCGTCCCCCGCGTCGATGTCGCTGCGCGAAAGCTCGCCGGAACGGTCAGCGTCGGCGCGCTCGGGCGGCTCGGGGCGCTGGTCAAAGTCGTTCTCGGCCGCGTCGGGGTGCTCGTGCTCAAAGGCGTCGAGCCGTTCAAAGTCGCTGGCACCCGAGGCGTCGCCCATCTCCAGCGGGAGGTCCTCGCGCGTCCCGATCGGCGTGTCGTCGGCCCCGGCCCGCGCGGCGGCGGCCAGCTCTGCGTCACCATCGGGCCCGGCCTCGGCCAGCTCCAGCGTCGCGTTGCTCTCCAGCTCTTGATCGATCCGCTCTTCGAGCTCGGCCATCGACATCTGCAGAATCTCCATCGACTGGATCATCTGCGGCGCCAGCTTCATGTGCTGGCCCATGCGCATTGATTGGGAGACGTCAAACCGCATGAAGAGCTTCCCAAACCGTCCGCCGCGCCGTCAACGGCATCGGCACCGCCAGCAACGCCAAACGCCAACACCACGCGCCTAGTCCATCGAACGTCGCCCGCTGACGGCGTCGGCCAGCACCGCCTTGCTGACCACCTCAAGGCTCGAGCCTGTCGGCAGCCCCCGCGCCAGGCGCGAGACCTTCAGTCCCGGCGCGACCTCGCGCAGCCGCCCCGCCAGGTACAGCGCAGTGCCGTCACCTTCCATAGTCGGGTTCAGGCCCAAAATGACCTCGCGGACCGGCTCTGACCGCGCGTTGGCACCGGCGTCACGCACCCGGGCCACCAGGTCTTCGACTGTCAGCGCGTCAGGCCCGATCCCGTCCATCGGCGAGAGGTTGCCCAGCAATACGTGGTACACGCCCGCGTACATGCCCGCCGCCTCCAGCGCCAGCAGGTCGCGCGGCTGCTCGACCACCAGCACCACCCCCGCGTCGCGCTTCATGCTCACGCAGATCCCGCACACATCGTGCTCAGTCAGGCTTGAGCACACGCGGCAGTTGCCAACTTGGCTCTTGACCTGCTGGATCGCCGCCGCCAGCGACTCGCCGACCTCGCGCGGGGCTTTGAGCAGATGCAGGGCCAGGCGCTCAGCGGCGCGCCGCCCGATGCCGGGCAGCCGGGCCAGATCATCGATTAGCCGTGCTACGGGGCCGGGGTAGGCCAGCGTCCGCTCGCGATCGCGCCCAGCGGCACCCGGCCCGCCAACACCCCGCCCGCCAACGGCGTTCGCCCCCACTGGCTTCGGCCCCACTGGCTTCGGCCCCACTGGCTTCGCGTTCACCTGCCGGCCACTAGCCCGGACGGGCGCGACGGGCCCGAGGGGGATGCTGCTTGCGCTGGGGTTGGGCCCGGGTTGAGTGGGCGACTGATCGGGCATGACGCAGTGTAGATCGGCCCGGCACGCCGCTTGCTATAGCTCGCCACACCCGACAAGCTCAAGTGCAGCCTGCTAAACGGCCGGAAGTTTCGTCCACCGCCTGCGCCAAACCCGCGCCCGCCGGGTCAACAATGACGAGCCGGGCAATTGGGTGGAAGAACATTTAGTCCAGTCCTCATTTGACGGGCCCGCCATGGGGATCAACCGGCCCAACCGCCCTCAGCACGCCATGAACGTCTCTTCCGACACCCCGATGCGACTTGATCCCGGGGCCGCGCTGGCCGCGGCACTTCACCACGCGCCGGGGCTGACGGCCCGCGCGGGCTTGCTGATCTTTCCGACTGAAACGGTCTGGGCGATTGCGACCCGCAGTGACGCCTTTGCCCTGACCCGTCTGCAGGCCGCCCGGACGTTGCTGGGTGATGCGAACACCGGGCCAGCGACCTGGCACGTCGGGAGTGTGGATGCGATTTTGCGAGTTGCCGGTGGTCCAGGCGTGCTGACCCCGATCCAGCGCCGGGCCGTGCAGCGGCTGTGCCCCGGGCCAGTCACGCTGCGCCTTGAGCTGGCCCCCGAGCACCTTGAAGGCGTGCTGAGCAGCGCGGGCCTCGAGCCCGGGCTGGCCAACGAGGGCGCGACGCTGAACATCAGGGCTGTGGCCCACGCCGGGGCCGGCGCGCTGCTGCTGGGGCTTGGCGGGCTGGTGGCGATCGGGACCGGCGACGGCCCGCGCGCGTTCCGGACAATGGTCGCCGCGCGGCATCAGCTTGGCCATGGCCCCATCGAGCTCTTCGAGGCCGACGCGCTGCCTAGCGGGCGGTTCTCAACAGTGGTACGTCTACCGCGCCGGGGCGGGTTCTTTATTGATCGCGTCGGGGCCGTGAGTGCTCAGCAGGTTGAGAGCCGCGTGTGCTTGCGGGTGCTGATGGTCTGCACGGGCAACACGTGCCGAAGCCCAATGGCCGAGGCAATCGCGCGAGCGCAGGTTGAGCATCTGGCCCCTGGCAGCGTGCCTGTGCGGATCAGCAGCGCGGGCATAAACACCGCCGGGGGCGAGCCGATGAGCGGGCAGGCCGTCGCCGCACTGGCTGAGCTGGGCGTGCCCCTAGCGCCGCGTGGTGGTGTCGGTGCCCGCGCTGGGCTCTCGCACCCGCTGACGCCCGAGGCGCTTGATGGCGCGCAGGTCATCTTCGCGATGACCAGCGAGCATCTAAGGCAGATCGAGCGGCTAGACCCCGCCGCCGCCGCCCGCGCAACCCTGCTGGACCCGAGCGGTGATGACGTGCCCGACCCGTTCGGCAGCGAAGTGGCGTCGTACGTGCGCACGGCCCGTGCCATCAGCAGCATGATCGCGGCCCGCCTTACTCAGCTTACCGCCGGCGAGCTGGGCAGCGCCGGGATCCCGGCCCGCAACGACGGGTACTTCCAGGGCGCGATCGCCAACGGAGCCAACGGATGAAACTCGGGATTGGCGCTGACCATCGCGGCGCACACTCGGCCAAGGCCCTGCTGGATCGCCTGCTGAGCACGGGCCATGACGTCCGCGCGTTCTCCACGCTCACGGGTGACACGTGCGACTACCCGATCCCGGCCTTCACCCTGGGCACCGCGATTGCCGCCGGTACCGTCGAGCGCGGCGTGCTGATCTGCGGTACCGGCATCGGGATGTGCATGGCCGCCAACAAGGTCAAGGGCGTTCGCGCCGCGCTGGCCCACGACGAGCTGACGGCCGAGATCTCACGCACCCATAACGACGCCAACGTGCTGTGCCTCTCGGCCGATTTGCTGGGCCAGCGCCTGATCGAGAAGATCGTTGACACCTGGCTGGTCACGCCGTTCCAGGGTGGGCGGCACGCGCGCCGGCTCGAAGAGATCCTGCTTATCGAGCAGGGCAAAGACCCGGCCGCCAAGCTCTAGGTTCGAACGACCACCGCTGCGCAAGGGGGAAACTGCGCGAGGGCCCAACGCCCGCTTGAACGCCATACACCAAGCGTTAGCTCACGCGTCTGCTTCACTCTTGCGCTAGCAGGTCAGCCAAGATCCGCACGCCCCATCCATTGGGGCCCTTGACAAACGCCCCCCCGTCGTTTTCTGCAACGTGCACGCCCGCGATGTCAAGGTGGCACCACGGCACGCCTTCCTTGACAAAGTAGCTCAGGAACGCCGCGCCCTGCCCGGCGTGGGCCTTGCGGTTGGGGTTGCTGTTGAGAATGTCGGCGATGGGCGACTTCATCATGTCGCGGTACTCCTGGTGCATGGGCATGCGCCAGACGCGCTCGCCGCTGACGCCGCTGGCCTCTTCGATGCGCGCGCGGAGCTTGTCATCGTCGCAGAACATCCCGCAGTAGGTGCTGCCCAAGGCCGTGACGACCCCGCCAGTGAGCGTTGAGAGCTCGACGATGTACGCAGGGTCCTCTTTGTCGCAGGCCCAGCAGTACCCGTCAGCAAGCACCAGCCGCCCCTCGGCGTCGGTGTTGGTGATCTCGACAGTCACCCCGTTGCGGAACGTCAGCACGTCGTCGGGGCGATAGGCCTCGTCGCTGATGCTATTTTCGGCGCTGCACAGCAGCGCTACCACCGGGCGGTCGGGCTTGATCAGCGTCGCGATCGCGTGCATCGCGCCAAGCACGGCACACCCGCCGTCCTTGTCACGCTTCATCCCGACCATCCCGTTATTGACCTTCAAGCTCAGCCCGCCGGTGTCGTACGTCACGGTCTTACCGATGAGCACCGCGGGCTTGTCCTTCTTCTTTCCGGTCTTCTCGGGGGTGTACTTCAGACGGATGAAGTGCGCTTCGTTCTCGCTGGCCTTGCCCACGTTGATGTGCCCGACGAGCTTCTCCTTCTCCAGCTCCTTGCCGCGCAGCACGCTGAACTCAAGCCCGCACTCCTTGGCCAGCTTCTTGGCCAGCTCGGAGATGTACGCCGGGGTCGCGATGTTCGGGGGCGTCTCGCTGAGGCTGCGGGCGTAGTTCACGCTCGTCGCCAGCGCCGCCCCGTGCTGCAGGCCCTTGACCAGGCCCTTCTTGTCGCCCCAGAGCGTCAGCGCGGGCCGCTCTTTCTTGTCCGTCGCCTTGCCCTTAAACACCGTGTTGTCCCAGGCCAACAGCCCGGCGGCCTCGCCGCACGCACGCCCGGCCTGCTCAAGGCTCGCCTCCGCAAAGTCCAGCGCGGGGCTCAAGGCCAGCAGCACCTGCGTCTGCTTGGTGGTGCCAAGCCGACGGACGACGGCCGCGAACGACGACCGCAGACCCTCGGGCTTGAACTTGTCACGCTTGCCAAGGCCCAGCACGATCACGCGCTGCGGCTGGCCCTCGCCAACCGGGAAGGCCTCGGCGATCTTGCCCGCTTCGCCCGTTGCCTCGCCGCGCTTCGCCGCCGCGAGCGCCGCATCGGCCCACGCCGCACGCTTGGGCAGCGTCGCCGACAGGTCCTCATTCTGGAAGTGGCCGACGACAACAACCTCGGGCAATGCGACCTCGGCGACCGTGACAGACTTGATCATGCCAGACTCCAGTTGCTGATCCGGACCAGTGAGAGACCCAGCCGAGCGGAAGCACAAATGTATCGCCCCCCACTGTCCGCGGCACTGGCCCCACTTTGGGCCGCGCCTCGTGAGCGCACATGGTGGGCACAGCCTGGCGGGCACAGCCAAGAGCTACAACCGGGGCCAGCTTCGGCTATCCTGAACCAGGATCCGTCACCGACGACGCGCAGCAGGCCGCATGGAGGTGGCCCGATGAAGCTCCTAAACCGCACATCTCGGCGCCCCTCTTGGCGTACGTTTTGGCGTTCAACGCTGTTGGCTGGCGCCTTGGGCGTGGTCACCTCGGCTATGTTCGGCACGCTGGGCGCGTGTGCGGGGGCAGCTTCCGCTGCAAAGCCCGCCGCCAGCACGGCCAGCACTGATTTGAGCATCAAGCCCGGCCCGTACGACCAGGCCGCCAGCGAGCTGCAAACCCTTCTTGCTAGCCAAGGCGCTGTGCAAAGCACAGACGCCGCAAGCACACCAAAGGCCCCGGTGCTGGCATCACCCACACCCGCGCCTAAGTCCAAGGCGATCGCCAAACCTAAGCCTGAGTCCAGGCCCGAGCCCAAGCCCGAGTCCAAAGCTCGCCCGCCGCGCGTCTACGAGGCCCCGCCGTCGCCCGCAGCGCCACTCTCACTTCTGGCAGATCCACTCTCATCAGACCCACTCCGGGCAGAGCTCGACGCGGACGCCGCGCCCGTCATGACGACGGCCAGCGCCACTGCGACGACGGCTGAAAACGAAGTTGCACCCGCGCCAATTGCCGCACAAGCACCCGTGTCCACGCAGCACACGGCAAACACGCCTCAACTCGCCGCCGCCGCTGCGCCCGCCATGGCTCTCGCAAGCGAGCAGACCGGGCTGCACATCAGCGCCCTGCACGCCTGCACGCGCATCGAGGGCTTCGGGCGCTTCACCCGCGCCGACGTCTCGCGCCTCATCGCCGGCCGCGCCACGCCGCTGCTGATCTACGTCGAGCTTGACGGCTTCGCGCACCGGACCGCCGCCGGCCTCGCGCCCCCGCCGGGTGCCGCGGGCCTCCCTGACGACGGCAGCACGCAGTGGATCGTCGAGGTCGGCCAGGAGCTTGCGGTCTTTAGCGCCGCCGGGCGGCTGCAGTTCAAGGTCCCAGAGCAGATCGCCCGAGACGAGGCCAAGCGCCGCCGCCGCGACCATTACCTGGTTCAGCGCGTCACCATTCCCGCATCGCTTCCGCCGGGCGGGTACTCGATGGTCGTGACCGCCCGTGACATCGCCACCGACGCGACCGACCAGGCTCGCCTGTCGTTCACGATCATCCCAGCGCGCTGATCGCCGCGCGGCACCCTCACATTTCCTCACTCCCACTCTCACCCCCTTCGCCGGCCAACTGCCGATGTGGCAGCAAGGGCCCTTGGCGTCACTGCCAACTCTGGGTTCCAACCTTCGGCCGCCAGCGCCGATGACCAAAGTGACTGGCAGGACAGTTCCCCGCTCGGACCACCCTAAGGCCTTGAGGCGGGCTTTCGTCCGTCCCCCCGCGCGTTCGCTGCGCACTGCTCAAGTTTGCGCCTTGTCTCCAAATGGACGGCTGAATCCCGGCTCAACCGCCCACGAACACACAAAAGCCCCGAGATATGGGCCTCTTCGCCGGGGCAAGGGGTTCTGCTGAGGGCCGCGCGGCCCGCACCAACGCCGATCTGCACCACTACCAAGCACTCGTCCGGACAAGGAAATCGCGCCGCGACGACAAACCATACGTCCGGCACGCCGATTGAAGATTGAGCGGCACAACCACGCACCGGCGACGAACTGGTGGGGTTGGCGATCCCGGCACGGCTCTGGTGCGAACAAGAGTTGTGCAGGACCATCGCAGGTCGGCGGGCGAACCGTACCACCCTTCGGTTCACACGCCGGGCTTGGGCAACAGTTGGACCGGTCGTCGGCGCAAGCCGGGGGCAGGTCAGGAGACACGCATGTTCGAACGCTTTACCGACCGTGCCCGCAAAGTGATGGCCCTGGCCAACCAGGAGGCTCAGCGCTTCAACCACGAGTACATCGGGACCGAGCACATCCTGCTCGGCCTGGTCAAAGAGGGCTCGGGGGTTGGTGCCAACGTGCTCAAGAACCTGGACGTTGACCTGCGCAAGGTCCGTCTGGAGGTTGAGCGTCTGGTCAAGGCGGGGCCTGAGATGGTGACGATGGGCCGCCTGCCGCAGACGCCGCGGGCCAAGAAGGTCATCGAGTACGCCATCGAAGAGGCTCGGAACCTCAACCACAACTACGTGGGCACCGAGCACCTGCTGCTGGGCCTGCTGCGAGAGCACGACGGGGTTGCGGCGCAGGTGCTGATGAATCTTGGGCTCAAGCTCGAGCAGGTTCGCGAAGAGGTGCTGAACCTTCTTGGCGCTGGCAGCCAGAGCGACGACGAGACGGGCAGCAAGGAGCCGGGCTCTTCCAAGGAGCCGCCAGCTTCAAACCCGACGTCCAGCTCTTCGAGCTCGTCTTCTGGCGAGCCCGGCGCGGCGCGCGGCAAGAGCAAGACGCCCGCGCTCGACAGCTTCGGGCGTGACTTGACCGAGCTGGCCCGTGAGGGCAGCCTTGACCCGGTAATCGGGCGTGCCAACGAGATCGAGCGGCTGGTGCAGATCCTTTGCCGGCGCACCAAGAACAACCCGGTGCTCCTGGGCGAGGCGGGCGTGGGCAAGACCGCGATCGTCGAGGGCCTTGCGCAGAAGATCATCAGCGGCGACGTGCCTGACATTTTGAGCGACCGCCGCCTTGTGGTGCTGGACCTGGCGATGATGGTCGCGGGCACCAAGTACCGCGGTCAGTTTGAGGAGCGCATCAAGGCGGTGATGAACGAGGTTCGTCGCGCCAAGAACGTGATGCTGTTCATCGACGAGCTGCACACGCTGGTTGGCGCGGGCGGTGCCGAGGGCGCCATCGACGCCTCGAACGTGCTCAAGCCCGCGCTGGCGCGTGGCGAGATCCAGTGCATCGGCGCCACCACCTTTGACGAGTACCGCAAGTACATCGAGAAGGACAACGCGTTGGCGCGCCGGTTCCAGCCCATCGCGGTCGATCCGCCCAACGCCGAGCAGACCGTCGAGATCCTCAAGGGCCTGCGCCCGAAGTACGAGGAGCACCACAAGGTGCGGATCACCGACGACGCGATCGTGGCGGCGGTGGACCTGTCGGGGCGCTACATCACGGGGCGCGTGCAGCCTGACAAGAGCATCGACGCCATCGACGAGGCGGGCGCGCGGATCAGGCTCAAGAGCATGACCAAGCCGCCAAACCTGGCGGACATCGAGGGCGAGATCGAGAAGCTGACGCTCGAGAAGGACGACGCGGTACGCTCGGCCGACTACGAGAAGGCCGCCGAGCTGCGCGACAAGGCCGAGCAGATGCGCAAGCGCAAGGAGCAGCTGCAGCGTGACTGGCGCGAGAAGGCCAACGCTACCGCGGGCGTGGTCGACGAGGAAGTGATTGCCGAGGTCATCAGCAAGATGACCGGCGTCCCGCTCAAGCGCCTCAAGAAGGAAGAGGCGCAGCGCCTGATGGAGCTGGAGAACGAGCTGCACAAGAAGGTCATCAGCCAGGACGACGCGATCAAGGCCATCAGCAAGGCCGTGCGGCGCAGCCGCGCGGGCCTGAAGGACCCGCGCCGCCCGATGGGCAGCTTCATCTTCTGCGGGCCCAGCGGCGTGGGCAAGACGCTGGCGGCCAAGGCGCTGGCGGAGTTCATGTTCGGCGACGAGGACGCGCTGATCACGCTGGACATGAGCGAGTACATGGAGAAGCACAACGTCTCACGCCTGGTGGGCGCACCCCCCGGCTACGTGGGCTACGAGGAGGGCGGGCAGCTGACCGAGCGGGTCCGCCGGCGTCCGTACAGCGTGATCCTGCTTGACGAGGTCGAGAAGGCCCATCCTGACGTGTTCAACATGCTCCTGCAGATCATGGAGGAGGGGCGCCTGACCGACAGCTTCGGGCGCAACATCGACTTCCGCAACACCGTGCTGATCATGACCAGCAACATCGGGGCAGACCTGATCAAGGGCGGCGGGGGCTTCGGCTTCCAGCGCCGCAGCGACAACTCCAACTTCGACAACATCAAGACCGTGCTGATGAAGGAGATCGAGCGGTTCTTCCGCCCCGAGTTCATCAACCGTCTTGACGACGTAGTGGTCTTCCGCCCGTTGACCAAGGAGAATCTGGTCAACATCGTTGACCTCGAGGCCGCCAAGGTCACCGGCCGGGTCGCGCAGCAGGGCGTCAAGCTTGAGCTGGACCAGAAGGCCAAGGACTTCCTGATCGACAAGGGCTACAACCCCGACTTCGGCGCACGCCCGCTGCGCAGGGCCGTGGGGCAGTTCCTTGAGGATCCGCTCAGCGAGATGGTGCTGATGGGCACGATGCGCCCGGGGCAGACCGTCAACGTGACTCGCAAGACCGACGCCGAGGGCAAGGACGAGGATCACCTCTACTTTGACGTCTCGGGCGACGCTCGCCCGGAGCCGGTCCGGGCCAGCGACATGCCGGTACCGGACTTGACTACCCCCGCGACCGAGACAACCGCCTCGATCCCCCCGACCTCCACGACCCCAACGGCGGGAAGCGGCTCGGGCACTTCGGGGCCGGGTTCACCGGCCACCTCTGCCGGCAGCGCGCCAAGCACCTAAGCCCTGCCGGGACAAGTCCTTCCAATAACAAAGCCCCCGCAGGCCGGCCTGTGGGGGCTTGTAATTGGTCGTCAAGGTGACGCTTGAGGTCTGCGCGGGCACGCGCGGCGCAAGCAGCATTGGCTCAGCAGCCCGCCGTGAAGCGCCCGATGAACAGGATGATGTCGTCGGCGGTGAACTCACCCTCGCCGCCTACGACCCCGCCCGGGCCGGCAATGTCGGCACGCGCGTCGCGCGCAATGAACCAGCCGATGAAGAGGATGATGTCGTCGGCGGTCAGCTCGCCGTCGGGCAGCGGCAGGCCGCCGGGGCCGGCGATGTCTGACAGAGTGCAACCCGAGCGGCTCTGGTGCTGCAGGTAGGTTTCCGCAGCGAAGCTCAAGCCCACCGGAAGCACGATGGTCCACTGGTACCCGTAGCTGAGGTCATCGACGGTGGTCGTGACGGGCGGGAAGTTGTTCAGCAGGTTCTCAGCGATGTTGTTGGTCATCGTGTCCTGAATGGTGGTGTTGAAACCAGGGATGGCCGAGGCGCGGACGGCGAAGCGGTCGGCGTTGCCGCGGGCGGCGAAGACGCTGGGGTTCGGCACCCCGTTCTGCCTGAAGAGCAGGCCGGTGGGGATGACGCTGAAGCGGTCGTCGCCGAAGTTGGGCTGGCAGTCCAGGTCGCCCATCCAGTAGAGGTTCAAGGTGATGTCCACCGTGCCGATGTTGCTGACGATGTTGCGGATGACCGTCGCGGGGCCCAGGGCGGTGGTCAGGATCTCGAAGCGCTGATCGCTGCGGAACTTGTACCCGCCGGCGACGTTGCGCTGGACCTCATAAACGTACGCGCAGTTGGCCGTCGTGCCCAGGTTGGTCCCGACGCTGCCCGTGCGCGTGCAGGTGATGCCCGCGGCAGTGGAGGTTACGGCGTTAATGAACGCGAACTCACGGTTTTCGCCCTGAACCCGGAAGAACCAGCCCAGTTGCCACGCGACGTCGCCGACGCTGGCCGGATCGCCCGGCGATGCGACGAGCTTGGGGCTGAAGGAGTAGTTTGTCCGCAGCGCACCGCCCGCGGTCAAGGAGCCGACGCCAGCGGGAGTGATGGTCCCTGCGGGGGGCGTGTAGCGGAACGTCCCGTTGTTGGCCAGCAGGCCACCGGGGGTGATGAAATACGTCTGGGCCGAGGCGGTGCCGGCAGCCAGAACAAGTGCGGACAGGCCAAAGGCGATCGGGGCGGTGCGGGCGGATGAAGCAGTGCGCATGATGGGCTCCTTCAGGGTTTTACCCCCCCGACCTCGATTCGAAGGCATCGAGCCAGCGTTCGATTGGGCCGGGCGCGGGTGTGTGCAATAGTGGTGTACCTGACCCTTAGGGGTTTGGCAAATGAAACCGGGTGTAAAGTCCGTATATCCATTGGTTTGGATGACCAAACAACTTGCAAACATCGGCGTTTCGGGTTAAGCTTCCGGTCATGGCGTACGGGCTGGACATGTCGTTCTTGCCGGGTCTGGCTGGGCGTTTTGTGGTCTTTGAGGGGGGCGACGGCTCGGGCAAGAGCACTCAGCTGCGGTTATTGGTGGCGGAACTTGAGCGTGCGGGGGTGGTGTTTCGGCAGGTCCGCGAGCCGGGGGGGACGCCGGTGGGCGACAAAATCCGCGAGGCGCTGCTGACGCGTGAGATCGCGGAGATGACGGTGCGTTGCGAGATGCTGCTGTACATGGCGAGCCGAGCCGAGCTGTGCGAGAGCGTGATTTTGCCTGCGCTGCGCGCCGGTGAGCTGGTGCTGGCGGACCGGTTTGTCAGCTCTACGCTGGCGTATCAGGGGGCCGCCGGGGGGCTGCCGGCGGTGGACATCGCGGCGGTGGCGCGGGTCGCTACGCGCGGGCTAATGCCCGACCTGGTCGTGCTGTTTGATGTCGATACCGACGCGGCGGCGCGGCGCCTGAGCCCGCTGCTGGACCGGATGGAGGCCAAGGGGGCCGAGTTTCACAGGCGGGTTCGGCAGGGCTATCTTGAGCAAGCGCGCAGTGATCCGCGGCGGTACGCGGTGCTGGACGCCTCGAAGCCGCCGGAGCATGTGTGGCGGCAACTTTGCGTGGCGCTGGCGGAGCGCTGCCGCGGGTGGGCTGGTGGGCAAGATCGGGCCTGATGACCAACGCGATGAACAGCTCAGGGATCTACGAATCAACGCTTGGGTGGTGGGCGGTCTATGGGCTGCTGGTGCTGGCGGCGTTTTTGAGCGGATCGGTGCCGTGGGCGCTGGTGGTGGGCAAGGTCGTCCGCGGGGTGGATGTTCGCGAGCTCGGCAGCCGGAATATTGGCGCGACCAACGCGGTGCGTGTGCTGGGTCGGCCGCTGGGGTTTACCGTCTTTGTGCTGGACGCGCTGAAGGGGACGGCCCCGGTGCTGGGGGCTGGATGGTGGCTTGGAACGCTGACGCGCTGGTACAGCAGTGCCGAGCCGCAGCCTTGGCTGACATGGGCCTGGCTGGTGGTGGTGGTGGCGGCGGTGCTCGGGCACGTGTTCAGTCCGTGGGTGAGGTTCAAGGGTGGCAAGGGCGTGGCGACGGGGTTTGGATCGCTGGCGGGCGTGTGGCCGACGGTGACGCTTGCGGCGCTGGGCGCGCTTGTACTCTGGCTTCTGCTGGCCAGAACAACGCGGTATGTGAGCGTGGCGAGCATGGCGGCGTCGGCGGCGCTGGCGGCCTTGATCTACGCGATCCCGGCGCTGACGGGCGTAGACAATCCGCTCGGGCGGGTTTGGCCTGAGCTGCTGGTGGCCAGCGTGCTGGTGTGCCTGGTGATCATCAAGCACCGCCCGAACATCGCCCGGCTGCGGGCGGGGACCGAGCCGCGGATTGGCCAGCGGGTCGCATCGCCGCGCTGAGGGTGCGGCCGCCTTGATCACTGGACGCAGGGGGAAACCCCGAACACCTTGCTGGGTGGGCAAGGTCCGCGAGCGCGTAGGCGTACAAACCGGGCGTGAAGTTGTGCGAGTTCTGCGGCGGCCCGCGCGCGGAAGGTCCATGTTCTGTCAAGAATTTCTGCAAGTCAGCGGCGTGCGCTTCATCGCAGTGCACGAAGCACCGATCCAACTTGGCACGGGAGTGTGCCATGCATCATCTTCGTTTGGTTGACAGTCAGGATGCCGAGGTGCTCGAGGGCGTGGGCCCATCGGGGGCCGCGGGCGATGGGGCGGTTGCGGGTCCGCAGGCGGTAGTGCCTCTGGCGACGCTGCCGTTCCCGACCGCGGCGGTGCACGTGCTGAACCGCGAGCGGATCGGGCGCTTGACGACGCCGGTCCAGAACGCCGAGGCCTCGCTCTCACACCTTGAGGCGGGGATCAACAAGCACCTTGAGCGCGCGCAGCAGCTGGTCAATCAGCTGCACGAGGACGTTGAGAACTTCAAGTTCCCAGCGCCAGATAACACGCCGCCGAGCGGGCGCGCGGCCTGAGGGCGGCTGGCGCCGAGACCAGCGGCGCGGCGAGCTTGCTGCCGGCGAGTTGGCCCTGGGGTCCGGGGTGCTCATGGTCGGGCGGGTACGCTTGCCCATGCGCCTTGTTACTCGCAAGATCTGGCGTGCGTTCCCGGAGCTTGACCGGTTCGACGACAAGCACGCGTCGGCGTTTGTCCGCGCGGCGGGGCGCTCGCTGTGGGCCCTGACTGTGCGCTGGGTGGCGACGCTGGGCACCGGCCTGGTACTGATCGTGCCGGCGCTGGCGCTGGCGATCTCGTTGGGTGGGCGGGGTGGGACGGGCATCACGCTGGCGTGGGTGCTGGGCTTCTGCGTCTTGAGCCTTGTGGCCTTCGGCTCAGCGATGCTGGTTCGTGACACGCTGCTGCGTAGGCGTGTGCGGCGGGTGATTGCCCTGCGCGGGACGTGCATTAACTGCCGGTACGTGCTGCTGGGCATGCCGGTGGGCGCTGATCTCAAAATTCACTGCCCTGAGTGCGGCTTTGTGACCACCGCCGACCCGGCAATGAACGAGCTGGTCACGGACGCTGGCGGGCAGGTGACATATCGCCCGGCGCAGGGCGCCGACGACCCGGTTCGCGCGGCGCGGCGTGCGCGACGCCGGCTTCGGTGGCGGCGCGGCCTGCTGTCTGGCGTGGCGGGCCTAGTCATGGTGGCAGGCGGCACTTTGCTGACGATCTATTTGCAGATGCTCATCGACGCGCGTGCGGCACGCGCCGCGCGAAACTTCGACAAGGACGCGGCGGCGCTGATGGCCAGCGCGCAGCTAGCAGGCAGTGAGGCGGCGCCCAACGGCTGGCCGGTGTTCTTGCAGGTCATCTATGACGTGCGCGAGCGCGGGATAGTGGAGACGGCATCGCTGGCCAAGAGTGTGCAGTTCGCGGGTGTGCGCGACAACGAGCTCTATCTTGACTACAGCGTGCTGTTCGCGCCGGAACCGCGCGACTACTCGCAGACTTCTGAGTTTCGCGTGGAGGAGCGCCGAGCGGCCGACGACGCGCGCCGGAAGCTTGCGATGGCGATGATTGAGCGTCTGCGGACCACGGGTGAGCTGGCGAAGCTGGACCAGCTACGGACAATCACGCGGGTGGAGAGCGACATGGTGGTGCCGCCGGGCGGGAACGCGGTCGACGTGCTGCTGCCGCACTTGGCCGCGGCGCGGAACGTCGCCCGGATGAGCGCGGCGCGGATGGGGCTGGCGTTGGCGGCGAAGGACAAGGCCGAGTACCTCGCGGCGCTGGATCAAAACCTAGCGATGGCGCGGATCCTTGAAACACAGCCGACGCTGATCTCGTTGCTGGTAGCGATTGCGATCGACAGCCTGGCGGCCGGGCGCGTCCGCGCCCACCTGATGTCGATACCCGACGAGGGGTGGATCAAGGATGTGCAGGGCGTGCTGGAGGCGCGCCGGCCGCGCGTGGGTCTTTCGCACGCGCTGGATGGTGAGCGGCTGATGTCGCGTGACGTGGTTGAGTCGTTCTTTAGTGATACCACGCGCGTGCGGACGGCGATGCTGACTGGCAAAGTCTTAGGGGTGACCAGCGGGAACAACCCTCTGCTGGCCCGCATTGGGCGGTACCGCGAGAACATCGAGGCGGTCGACGCGGATGTCGATCGGGGCAAGGCCGAGACGGAGAAGTGGCCCTTTGAGCGGGCCAAGCCGATCGCGAGCGATGGGCAGGAAGAGCCGCCGTCGCTGATGCTGATGAAGATGCTTGCCGTGGCGTACGGCAGCGCGGCGCGGTCACGCGATCAACGGGAAACCGAGCTGCGCGGGACGCGCGTGATGCTGACGCTAGAGCGGTTCAAGCGTCGGACCGGCGCGTACCCCGCGGGGCTTATCGAGCTTGGCACGGCTGACGGGCTGGTTGTCGGTGATCTGATCGATCCATATAGCGGACTGGCGTTTGGGTATCGAAGGCTTGACAGGACAGCGGCAGAGGCGAAGGTGACGCGGGGCCCGAGTGGCCGTAGTTTGCCGCGGTTGCTAAGCGATGTGGAGGCGACGCGGTATGACTACCTGCTGTGGTCTGTGGGTGCTGACAGAACAGACAACGCCGGCACGCATGCCACGAGCTTTCGCGCGTTGCATACGGACGGCGCGAACTTCGACCATGTGATCAACAACGCCGAGTAGCGGCGGCGGTTGATGCTGTGGTTTGGGGCGCAAGTTGCTGCTGCGTTAGACGCCGCCCACAACGCCTGGCTGGCGGAGCGGGGGTTTGGCGATCAGCATCCGGCGATGAACGCGGTGATGAAGACGATGATGTCGTCGGCGGTCAGCTCGCCGTCGGGCCCGACGACCTGGCCCGGGCCGGCAACATCAGCCAGCGCGGCATTACCGCTGACAAACGCGCCGACGAAGACGATGATGTCGTCGGCGGTGTACTCGCGGTCAGCACCTGGCACTTGGCCGGCACCGGCGACGTCACCGAGGCACAGGCGCAGACGGAGCTTGAGCGAGGCGGGGATGGCGAGTGGTGCCTCGGGCGTGCCGCGCGGTGCTTCCTTCGTGAAGAAACGCGGGTAGACGACAGGGCCGGCACCGAAGGCGGTGGCGGTGTGCAGGCTGCTGACGAGCAGATTGAGGCGGCCGTTGGTGGCCGCGTCGGCGGCGAGGGCGGCGCGAAGGTAAGCATCAAAGCCGCGGTTGGGCACGGCGAGCGCGGGGCCGCTGACGCTGAAGGCGAAGCGACCGAGGTTCTGGACGGTGGCACCCGGGGCGAGGGCGAGGCCTGCGGAATCAAAGGCCTGCCCTACGGCGAGCGGCGCGGGCTCGAAGCTCGTCGGCACGCCCGCGATCAGGCCGGTGACGTTGTTGGAAACGTCGCGGGGGCTGGCGGCGGGCCCGCCGAAGTCGACGGGGAAAGCGTTGCGGACGTTGTACGTCCCGCTGGGCGCATAGGGCGTGTTCTCGGCGTAGGTCGCCGCGGTGAAGGCGTTGCGGTAGGCGACGGCGTAGAGCTCAACGGGGCGGCCGGCGTCTACGTCAAGCGTGCGGTTGGGGTCGGCGGGCTGGGTCTGGCTGCCGGGGAAGAGGTAGGTGGTGACGGGGTCTTGCGTGGCGTCGAAGGTGATGGCCTCTGAGGGCGCGGCGACGTTGACAAAGGCCGAAAGCTCGACGAGTTCGACGCGGTAACGGCTGAGCGGGAACGGGCCGGTGAGGGTGCCGGTGAGGTCAAAGCCGACGAGGAACTCGCTGTCGCGGTCGTCGAAGGCGGTGCCGGTGTCGTTGGCCCAGAGGGTTGTAAAGGTTGGCGCGCCGGTGGAGCGTCCGCTGAAGTCGCCAAAGGGGTAGACCCAGCGATCGATGGTTGGCGTGGTGATGGTGCGCTCGATCACGGCGGGCACCGCGGCGAGGGCGACTGGCGCGCCTGTGGCGGCGAAGAGGGCGGCAACGAGGGTGGAAAAGTTCAAGGCGGAGCGTCTGGAAACGGGAGCGCTCGCCGAGGCAATGGGCGTGGTCATCGGTCGTTTTCCTAGGTCGTGGCGGTGTACCACGCGGGCTCGAGTGACGATAGGCATAACGGGGCTAGAATGAATGCGATGCGAGGATCTTTTACCCTTTTTCGGCCGAACCCGAGATCTTCTCGGGCCTTCACGCTCGTTGAGCTGCTGGTGGTGGTCGCGATCGTCGGGGTGCTGGTGAGCATCCTTGTGCCGGCGCTGGCCAAAGCGCGGGCGCTGGCGCGCCAGAGCCGTGAGTCCAGCGGGGGCCAGCAGTTGATGCTGGCTTATCAGGCCTATTCGACGGATTTCAAAGAGCGTCTGATGACCGGGTACGGCCCACGCTCGATCATCGCGCGCGACCAGGCGGGGGGCCTGATTCAGGGCACGCCGGCGTGGCGGTACCCGTGGCGGATCGTGCCGTATATGGACTACAGCTTCGCGGGGCTTTACGACGACCAGCGCTTGCTGGAGAGCTACCGCCAACGGACCGGCGAGTACCAGTACATCGTGTCGGTGACGCCCAGCCTGGGGCTGAACACCGACTTTGTCGGCGGCGACGTGGACAACGGTCTCGCGTTCAACCAGGCGGGCGTCGCGGCGTACGGGGCGTTCTACGCGCGGCGCATCGCGGATGTGCCGGACCCCTCGAAGCTGCTGGTGTTCTGCTCAGCGCGCGGGGCTGATCCGCTGATCGGGCCCGCGCCGGTGAACGGGTTCCACCGCGTGCAGTCGCCACGGTTCCTCGTGTCACGCTGGAACGAGGGGGCGTTTGATCCCGGCAGCGAGCCCTCGGCTTTCGGGCACGTTCACCCGAGGTATGTCGGCTCGGCGGTCGTGGCCCACTTCGACGGGCACGTTCAGCAACTAACGCTCGATGAGCTGCGAGACATGCGCCGGTGGGCACCCAAGGCGAGCACGCCTGATTGGGTCGTTCGCACCATGGGCGGCAAGTAGCGCTGTTCGCTGCCCCTTTGGGTGAGCCACAAAGGCGTGATATTACATTTCAGATTCATGCGTTCGTGGGGGTTGAACTCCCCGGACGCTGTGTTATGTTCATAGTGCCTTTGTCCGACCTTAGGAGAGGGTGTTAGGGGCGGAGGGTCCGGGGCCTTCTGAAAGGGCGTCTATTCGTCCGGCTGAGCTACAGCGCAGCGGGCGGGCGGACAAGGTTTTGGGAGAGTTCGGCTGCTTCGAGTCGGTCGCGTTAGCGGGTTCCCCGTTCGGCGTGGGCGACCGGGCCGCGTGTGCGGCAGTTGGCCGCTGGTCCGGTCCCGGGCGAGTCCGGTGTGTCGGTTTGCAAGCAAGGAGCAGGCGTATGAGTCATGTTCTGGCGCGTCGGCGGCGTTCGGGGGGCTTCACGCTCATCGAGCTGTTGGTGGTGATCGCGATTATCGCGCTGCTGGTAGCGATCCTGCTACCGGCGCTGGCAAAGGCGCGGGCCTTGGCGAAGATGACCCGCGAGTTGGCATTGGCCCACGACAACGCGCGCGCTTCGGCGTTGTATAGCTTTGACTACAAAGACAAGGTGGTGCCGTCTGGGCCCGATTGGGCCTGGATCCACCCCGGGAGCAGCCCTTCGAAGCTCTGGATGAGGGCGATGGACGCATTCCCGTCCAGGCCGAACTCGAACCACATCGCGGGCGGCGCCGCCAAGTCATGGGTTTGGCATCTTTACACGATCATTGCGATGCCGCCGTCGGCCATCCAGCTCGATACCGCCACGTTCGACAACTTCAACGCCCGGCTTAAAAATCCCGGGCCTGAGTCGGGCGCGCATCCTGAATGGTCCAATACCAACGGCGACCAGTACGCTCATAGCGCCTTCGCCGCCCACCCGACGCTTGGGATGAATGCGATCTTCCTTGGTGGTGCGCGCAACTTCGGGGCCTTCACGGGCACCAATGGTGCTGAGGTTCTGCCGAAGCCGCACTATGTCCGCACCTGGAGCGAGCTACGAGCGCCCGGAAACTTTATCTGTTACTCGTCGGCTCGGAGCACCGAGGTTCAAGGTACGACCTATTGGAACTGGTTTGCTAACATCGGAAGCCAGCCCAACAAGGTGGTCCATCCGGGCGGGTGGATGGTGGGCCCGCCGTCGAACATCGGTGGTCTGCGGCGCGGTAGCTGGGCGGGCTGGTTGTCGGACGCCGCGTCAGGCACCCCAACGCCCCGGGTCGTTGGCGCGAGATGGAAACCGGCGTCGCTGCCCGCCACATTCGGTGGTCTCGACTTCCGCCATCAGGAGCGAGCGGTCGTCAACTTTGCCGACGGCCACTCTGATTCGCAAGGGATCGACTTCTTCCGGGACATGCGCCGGTGGTCAAATCGCGCGACAGATGCGGACTGGGTCTTCAGTCAGAATGCGAACTAAGTCTATGCTGTTCTGGACCAATGACCCAACTTTAGGAGTAGACTCGGGCCTCCTTGCCGCAAGCGGCCAGAGGCCCTTTTCAATCTGGCAGCCGTTGGTTGGAGACCTTCGCTCATGACGAATCGGACGGACATCGAACATGCGGCGGCGACGCCCGGCTTGGCTCGCCCGCAACGCAATCAGAGTTCAACAAGAAAGTTGATGCTCGCTTTGTTGGCTCTCGCTGTGGCCGGGCTTCTGATCGGCTACCAGGTTCTGTCGCGCAGGCCGCAGTCGATCTCCAGGCCGTTCGCGCCGGCGGTCGAGATGTTGACGAGCATCGCGGACCAGCTTGCCAGCAGCGAGCGGCTCTTTGACGGCGTCCAGTGGTCCTCGTCTGAAGATGGGCAGCGCGTGGTTGTATCGGGCACGGTTCGCTCTCAAGCGGACCTTGAGACGATCAAGGCGCTCTTTGCGAGCGGGAAGCCTCAGGTGCCGGTCGACTATTCGCTACGGGTTGGTCGGTAAGGCCGCCGCGCCGCGGTGCGCACCAGCCTACTCTCGCGCCATGTCTGAGCAGAGCCGCCAGAGCGTTGAGGGGACGGATAGTCTCGGGTCGTCGGCTGGTAACAACGGGGCCGCCAACGCCCGCAAGCGTCGTTTCATGGGGCTCGCCGCCGGGGCGGTCATCGTGGCCTGCGCGGCGTACATCGGTTGGAGCCTGCGCCCGAGTCCGCCTGTGGTGATGCCGACGGCGGCGTCTACGCCGTTTCTGGCAGACTTGGCAAGCCGACTGGGCCCACGGGTGTTGCAGATGCCCGAGGTGACGATGAGCGCGTCTGAAGACGGGGCCGGGGCGGTCATCGCGGGCAAGGTGAAGAGCGAGGCGCTGCTGAGGGAACTTCGGGCCGCCGTGGACGCCTCGCAGCCCAAGGTCCAAGTGACGTTTGAAGTTCGCGTCGGTCCATGAGCGTTGCCGGAGCGGACCGACCTCCGTGTCTAACGCATCGATGGGACGGTGCTCGACGCACGCAGCTAACTGGCCAGCGGGCTCTCACCGGCGGCAGATTTGAGGGATCTTTCGGCGACGTGAAGAGGTTTGATCGGAGTTTGGTAGGATAGGGCTTGGGTTTTCAGGGTCCAGAGTCCCGGTCTTTTGACGAGCAAAGTTGTTCTAGATTTTCGCGAATCGTGTGTTTGGGCCATTGACAGGGCCGATCCATCGAGTACCTTTCAGAGCCCTTCAGTGGGTGTGTTCTTGCCCTGTGGCCCAATTCGCGCTGCCCGTTCTGGGCGGCCCGGCCCCGGGCAGTGCAGTCCTCTTGCCAGGAGCGTGCATATGCGGTCGATCCGAAACGCCTTTACCCTTATCGAATTGCTGGTGGTCATCGCGATTATCGCTTTGCTTGTCTCGATTCTGCTGCCGGCGTTGCAGGCGGCCCGTGAAGAAGCCCGCAAGGTGGTCGTGCTGGTCCAGGGCCAGCAGATGGGCGTTACGCACATTACTTACTCGGCAGACATGAAGGAATTCTTTGTGCCCGCAGGCCCGCACTGGGACTGGACGCACGGCAACCACCCCTTCATCATGACTCTGGGTGATCCGTGGCTGGGCCGCAAGTTGACCGCCGACCAGGGTGGGAGCCCCCAGGGCCAGATCCCCCAGGGTCAGAGCCCCGAGAGGGACCCGCGCGGGACAGACTCAATCGGGTTTGACGAGCACGACAAGGCCGCGATGGCGGCGGCAGCGTCGCGCAGGAGCGGCGTGATCATGACCGGCTCGGCCCTGAAAACCTGGCCGATCCACGTGATGGCGCACATGGGCCTGAAGCCCTCGCAGATCAGCGTCGATCCGAACGACAACGAAGACTTCCGTCGTCGCCCAACCGGCAACGCCACGAGCGGCACGCACTATCCGTCGGTGGGGAGCGTGCAGTCGGCGTATGGGTGGCACCCAACCTTCGGCATGAACGGCGTGTATATCGGCGGTTCGTACAGCCACGGCGCGTTCAACTCCCGTCGCGCGTTCAACGTCGCCGGCGGCACCAACCCCAGGACCGCGGGCGGGATGTTCTATATTCGCCGGGTCAGCGAGGTTCTCAACCCGGGCATGATGATCCTCGGGGCTCTGGCCCACGGCGGCGACGTTGCGACCAGCGGCACGTGGCACAACTACGGGCTCAATCGCCCCAACGCCGGCAGAATTCGCCAGGGTTACTGGCTCGTCACCCCACCCAAGGCTCACCCGGTGGGCCGCGGAAGTGGCTGGTCGATGGCGAATCCGTGGCGCGCTGATGTGAACTTTCGGCCTCACCGCAACATGCTGGATCGCAATGGCACGCCCTACGTGGTCAGTGACTTCGGCAACATCAACTTCGGGCGCTTCAACGGGCAGAGCATCTTCTTCCGGACCGATGGCAGCGCCTTCGCCGCCCGCCAGGGCGAGGTCCGCGACATGCGGATGTGGTCCGCCCAGGCCACCAGCGCTGACTGGACTCACGTCCGCTGAGGTTGGCCGCAAGCTGACGACGTCCGATGAGTGAAGTGGTACTCACAAGGTCCTGGCCCGCGCCGGGACCTTTTCATTGATGCCGATCGCGGACTGGTGAGACGCGGGCTTTCGGGCGTGACCCGCGCGGGTTGTGGGCGGTATCCTCCGCCCATGACTGGCGGTGCACCGATGACGTCTGGTACGGGTGATGGGTTGCTTGGCCCGGGCGGGGCTGCCGAGCCGCGCAGCGCGTTTGTGCGCGAGATGCAGGCGCGCGGGCTGGTGCAGCAGTGCACCGACCTGTCGGGCCTGGACGCGCATTTGTTTGCTGCAAGCGGTGCTAGTGGTGCAAGTGGCGCCGGGGGGGCGGGCCCAGACCGGCTCGCGTACGTGGGGTTTGATCCGACGGCCGACAGCCTGACCATTGGGAACCTGGTGGGGATCATGGCGCTGGCCCGCTGGCAGCGTGCGGGGCACACGCCGGTGGCGGTCATGGGCGGTGCGACGGGGCTGATCGGCGATCCTTCGGGCAAGACCAGCGAGCGGACGCTCAGCAGCAGGGAAGATATCGCCGCGCGTGTTGAGCGGATCGCGGGGATCTTTCGAAATGGCGAGCTGTTCGAGCGGGTTGAGGGTGGGGGCGGCGCTGCAAGCGCTGGCGGCGGCGCCGGCGCACTGCGGATCGTCAACAACATCGAGTGGCTCGGCGAGCTTGGGTTCCTTGACGCGCTGCGCGAGATCGGCAAGCACTTCTCGGTCAACATGATGATTCAGAAGGACTCGGTCAAGGAGCGGCTGAACAACCGCGACCAGGGCATTAGCTACACCGAGTTCAGCTACATGCTGCTGCAGGCCTACGACTTTGCCTGGCTGCACGAGTACAAAGGCGTGACCGTGCAGATGGGCGGGAGCGACCAGTACGGGAACATCGTGGTGGGGCTAGACCTGATCGGCAAGCGGTTCCATTCGCAGCAAGGTGTTAGGCAGGCGGCCCAGCAGGGAGGCCAGCACGCGGTCGCGCCCAAGGGCTTTGGACTGACGTGGCCGCTGATGACCAAGGCCGACGGGACCAAGTTTGGCAAGAGCGAGACCGGCGCCGTCTGGCTGAGCGCTGATCGCACGAGCCCGTACGCGTACTACCAGTTCTGGCTCAACGCCGCGGACGCGGATGTGGGGCGGCTGCTGCACACGTACACGTTCTTGGAGGTTGATCGGATCGCGGCCCTGCTGGCCGGCCACGCGGCCAACCCCGGCGCGCGCGAGGCGCAGCGGACTTTGGCGCGCGAGGCGACGCGAATTATCCATGGCCCCAGCGAGCTGGCGCGGGCGGAGGCGGCGGGGGCGGCGCTGTTTAGCGGCGATGTGCGCGGGCTGGACGCCGCGACGCTCGGCGAAGTCTTCGCGGGCGTTGCGAGCACCGATCACGCTCGCGGGCTGCTTGATGGCGAGGGCACCTTGCTGCTGGACGTGCTGGCGACCAGCAGCCTGGCCAAGAGCAAGAGCGAGGCACGCCAGTTCTTGGGCGAGGGCTCGGTCTCGGTCAACGGCTTCAAGGCCGATGTGGCGCGGCGGCTGGTCGCGGCTGACCTGCTCGCGGGCGGGGTCATCACGCTGCGCCGCGGCAAGAAGACCTGGCACCTGACGCGCTGGCTGTGATCTGTTGGGGCTCGCGCGCTAGGGCTCACGCGCTAGAGCTCACGCGCTAGGGCTCACGCGCTAGCGCTCACGTGTCGGGCGAGTGCAATGGCCAACACACGTGCGGGGCCCGTGGGTTCGAGCTACGGCTAAGGTTGCGGCATGGACCCACAGCCGATCCGCTCGTACCGCGCTCTCTGGCACGCCGCGACCAACACTGGGCGGATCGTTCTCAAGCTTGAGGAAGGGGAGCCCATCTCG
>Ga0105047_10001935_pt1 | contig 37243 bp, 34 predicted proteins | sample MAT04_FD_78384 | JGI IMG/M metagenome (GOLD analysis project Ga0105047, IMG submission 78384) | Freshwater microbial communities from Lake Fryxell liftoff mats and glacier meltwater in Antarctica - MAT-04 (megahit assembly) | ecosystem: Environmental > Aquatic > Freshwater > Ice > Liftoff... | reverse complement strand
CCAAGCCCGGCCGCATCCGCGGCACCAAGCCCGGCCGCATCCGCGGCACCAAGCCCGGCCGCATCCGCGGCACCAAGCCCGGCCGCATCCGCGGCCCCAAGCCCGGCCGCATCGGCCGCCCCGAGTCCGGTGGGGTCCGTCGCCCCCTAGCCATCCCCGTGGAGCGCCCGCAGGTCCGCGGGCGTATCCACGTCCGGGTTGGAGCCCGGCACAGGCACCACTCGGACGACATCAGGTCGCGCGGCCAGGAGCGCGCCCAGTCCTCGGTCACCGGTGAGACCGGCCGCCAGCGGGAAGCCGGGGCGCAGCAGCAGCACCGGGTTCGCGCCACCCCCATCGGCATAGTCCGGGAGCACTGCCAGAGTGCCCTCGGGCGCGTCCTGGGCGGCCATCGACAGTGCCGCCAGCGTCGCCGCGGACGTCCGCGGCTGGTCACCCAGCAGGATGAACACGCCGTCCAGGTCGCCCGACACACACGCGGCCAAGCCGACCTGGACCGAGCTGGAAAGACCCCGATCCGGGTCGGGGTTGGCCACCCGCTGCTCTGATCGCCACCTGACCCGAGCCAGCTCCTGTGCGTCCGGGGCGGTGACCACCACGACCACATCCAGCGCAGTGCCGGAAAGCACATCCAGAACGTGCTGGAGCAACGGCAGACCGTCCAGCTCCGCGATCAGCTTGTGGCCCCCGAATCGACTGCCAGCACCCGCCGCCAGGACGATCGCACCGATGCGGAGCTCGCCGTCAGCCATCGGCGTACCGGAGAGTCGTATCGACGCGGGCCATCAGCTGTCGTCCGGACCACTCGTTGGCGTCCGCCGCGGTCAGCGGCGGTGACGCCCCAGACGAGCGGCGAGCGGCGCCCTCCATTGCTCGGCGAGTGCGGGATGCTCCATCACCGAGTGGACGAGATCGGGCTGACGCAGGGCCGCGTCGCGCATCGCGAGATGAGCATCGCGCACCGTCACCCTCTGTGGATCCCTGGCGGCCACCACGAGAGGCCCGCTCGCCGGGACCTCTCCAGGCCAGAGCACGCGCAGGTACCAGCCGGTCCGGCCAGATGACAGCATCCGCTTCTGTACGTCCGATCGGCCGCGGTACAGGCCGAGCTTGTAACACGGCCATCGTGGCTGGGTGACCTGAAGCACGGCCGTTCCCCACTCCCAGACGTCTCCGATGCGAGCCTCCTGTTCGAGCACGCCCAGGGTCGAGAGGTTCTCGCCAAAGGGTGCCGCGCCGAGCGCCCCCCGAGCTCGAGGCTCCAGCCCGCGATGTGTTCCGACGGGTAGGCATAGACGGCTTTGTCGAGGCCGCCATGGACCTGGAGGTCGGCCTGCCGGTCGCCCGACAGGTTGATCTCCGACAGCCACAGCGAACTGGGCGTGTCCACCGGCGACTTCCGGATCCCGCTCCATACAGGCTCACCATTGATCCGGCCGAGGACGCTCGGCGTCGCGACGTTGACGGAGACAAGCTGGATCAGATTCCTGCGCTCCTTCGACCGGTGCTCTACCTCGCGGCAGCGCCGTAACCTCGCCGCTGAGCCGAGAGGCTGGCACGTCACAACTTGACATCTGACGCGGATCGGGACCGCGGATCGAGTATGATCCGTGCGTGCTGGAGGCGGGTACCATCGGGGACCGCTACCGGGCCCTTGCACCCCTGGTCGATGAGCGGATGCGTCGTCTGATCCCCGGTGCTGGGCGGTCGCCTCCGGTCCTGCCGGTCTTGGCGGCGGTGGTACGGGCCACTGGCCCTACCATGGGTCGAGTGGATCATCCGACCGGGGGCCAACCGAACCGTCTCATCGACGAGACCAGCCCCTACCTGCTGCAGCACGCCCGTGATCCCGTCGACTGGTATCCGTGGGGAGCGGAGGCGCTGACCCAGGCGAGGGCACTCGACCGGCCGGTGTTCCTTTCCGTGGGCTATGCCGCCTGCCATTGGTGCCACGTGATGCACCGCGAGTCATTCGCGGATGCAGCGACCGCGCAGGAACTGAACGCCGGCTTCGTGAGCATCAAGGTGGATCGCGAAGAGCGACCGGACGTCGATCACCTGTACATGGACGCAGTGCAGTCCCTGACCGGCAGTGGCGGCTGGCCGATGAGCATGTTCCTGACACCCGATGGCCGGCCGTTCTACGGCGGCACCTATTTCCCGGCCACGCCGCACCACGGCCTGGCGTCGTTCCGGCAGGTCCTGGCCGCGATCGGGGAGGCGTGGGCCCAGCGGCGCGACGAGATCGAGGCCAGTGCCACGACGTTGGCCGACGCGATCTCGAGGGGACAGAGGGCGCCCTCGGCCGTGGCCGCGGGCACAGGCGCCAGCCACGCACAGGACCTCGCCGCGGCCCTGGACGCTGCGACGAGCACCCTGTCGGCCGGATTCGACGCCCGGACCGGTGGCTGGGGTGGCTCCCCCAAGTTCCCCCAGCCCATGGTCATCGAGCAGCTGATCCGGGAGCATCTTCGGACCGGCGACCGGGCTCCGCTCCAGATCGCAGAACGCAGCCTGGATGCCATGGCCGCAGGCGGCATCCGCGATCACCTGGGCGGCGGCTTCGCACGTTATGCCACCGACAGCATCTGGCTCGTGCCGCACTTCGAGAAGATGCTCTACGACAACGCCCAGCTCGCGCTCACGTATCTGCATGCTTGGCAGCTGACTGGTGCGGCGCGTCACGCCGTGGTCGCGCAAGAGACGCTCAGCTTCATGGCCCGGGAGCTGACAGTGCTCGACCCAGGTGGGATCGTCGGCCTGGCCGCGAGTCTGGATGCGGATACGGATGGTGAAGAGGGCCTGACGTACGTGTGGACCTCAGGGGAGGTCAACGATCTCGTGGGCCCGGACGCGTCGCTGTTCGGTGCCGCGTATGGCGTCACACCCAACGGCAACTGGGAGGGACGCACGATCCTCTCCCGCGTGCGCACGGATGACGACTTGGCGCGGATGTTCTCGATGACGCTCGATGACGTGACCGGGCGCCTCGCCGCGGCCCGCGGGGTGCTGCTCAACGCCCGGGGTGCACGACCGCAGCCGGGGCGTGATGACAAGGTACTCGCCTCCTGGAACGGACTGGCGGTCGCCGCGTTCGCCGAGGCGGGCCGCGTCCTGCCCGACGGCGGGTGGTGCACATCCACGGCCACGGACATCGCCGCCGCGCTGCATCGGCGGCTGCGGACGGCGGATGGACGGCTGCATCGGTCGTGGAAGGACGGCAAGCCCGGTCCCACAGCGGTGCTGGAAGACCACACCCATCTCTGCTTCGGCCTGCTGGCGCTGTACCAGACCACGTTCGAGGAGCGCTGGCTGCTGTGGGCGCTGGAGCTGATGGACTCGGTCGTCGCGCACTTCACCGACCCCGAGGGCGGATTCCACGACACAGCCGACGATGCCGACCGATTGTTCGCACGTCCGCGAGGGCTGGTGGACAGCCCTCTGCCGTCGGGTAACGCCATGGCCGTGAGCGTCCTGCTCCAGCTGGCCGCGCTCACCGGGCGCGCTGACTACCGGAAGGCTGCGGCGGCCAGCCTGGGCGGCGTGCTGGCGACTGCGACTCGACATCCGACCGCGTTCGCGCAGTGGCTCATCGGCGCCGGCACGCTGCTCGTGGCCACCGATGAGGTGGCCATCGTGGGGCCCGCCAACGACCATGGCACCCGCGCGCTCGTGGACGTGGTGCGGACCGGATATCGACCGTGGCAGGTCGTTGCCTGGACGAATGACCCGGAGCCGAGCAGCGTACCGCTGCTCTCGGGCCGGTCGATGCGGGGCGGGGCGGCCACGGCCTACGTCTGCCATGGCTTCAGCTGCCAACTGCCCGTCACGACACCCGACGAGCTCCTGTCACAACTTCGGGCGTCATGATCGTGTCTGTCCCCGGCCCAAGGCGACGGCCGGGGCGGGACATCCCGTCGGGCGGGCGGGGCGGGGCATCCCGTCGGGCGGGCGGTGCGGGACATCCCGTCGGGCGGGCGACCAAGCCAACGAGTAGCACATGTCGGCCCGAATCGAGCGCTCTCCTGGCTCTTTCCACCGCACTGAGGGGCAGCCAGCCAACCAAGCCCGTCGTGCGATCGTTCGATGGCTTCGTCGCCCGATGCGCGGGATGAGCGCTGCCCTGGGCTCGCTGGCCTCCCTCCGCCGCCAACGAGGCTCGCAGGGCAGAGGCCTGGCCACGGGCTGCAGGCAGGACACGCTAGGCTGGACGCCATGAGGTACCCCACCGGCATCCCCGGACTCGCGGCACCTCGAGCGCTCCTGTTCGACCTGGACGGCACACTCGTGGACACCGTTGCGCTGCGGGTGGAGACGTGGATCGCGGCATTCACGGAGGTCGGCATCCGCGCCGACGCGGCGGAGCTCGGCGGCCTCATGGGCGCCGATGGCAAGCGGGTGGCCAAGGAGATCGCCGAACGCGACGGAAGAGCCCTGTCGGATCACCGTGCAGAGCTGGTCGACCGTCGTGCGGGGGAGCTGTTCGGCGAACGGAACGCACAGCCTCGACCGCTGCCGTTCGCTCGGGAGCTGCTGCTGGCCGTGACCCGGGCACGCATCCCGTGGGCCATCGCCACCTCCAGCCAGCCCGCACAGACGAGTGGCTCGGTGGCAGCCCTGGAACTGGATCTGCCACCGCGCATCGTGGACGCGAGCCATGTGACGCATGCCAAGCCGGCGCCCGACTTGCTGCTGGCCGGTGCCGAGCAGCTGGGCGTACCGGCACGCGACTGCTGGTATGTGGGCGACGCCACCTGGGACATGATCGCCGCCCGGAGCGCGATGATGCCGGGCATCGGCGTGCCCAGCGGCGCGACCGATGCCCAGACACTGCGGTCAGCGGGGGCGCTGCTCGTGGTCGATGACCTGTCCCACGTGCTGGGCATGCTCCGCGACCGCGGCCTCGTGCCGGCCTGAGGCCTTGGCGGGCGGCGCACCCCGTCCGAGTCTGTGGCTACGGCGTGACGTTGAACGTTCCGTGCATGAGGAGGTAGTGACCGGGCACCGTGCAAGCGAACTCCATGTTGGCGGTATCGGCCGTCACCACGTAGTCGAATTCCTGGATGCCGCTGGTCCAATCGGGGATGCCCGGCAGGTCACCGACCTGGTTCTGGGCGAGCGCATCGGCAGGGCCGATGAAGAAGTTGTGCGCGAAGCCCGCCACGTTATCCACCACGAAGTGCAGCGTGTCGCCGACCTTGGCGTCGATGGTTGTCACCGGCGTGCCGTTCTCATCGGTGATGGACAGGCTGCCGGTCAGATCGAGGGTCACGGTCGTGACCGCCTCGCTGGCGGCGGCGGAAGCACCCGGCGATGCGGGGGCGCCCGACGGGGGAGCGCCGGAGGCACCGGCTGAGGGCAGCGGCATGCCGGTCTGCGCCGGGGAGGCGGCCGGCGATGCAGGACCGCCGCTCGGCGTGGGCTGCACGGGCGCGATCGTCCACGTGGAGCTCGCAGAGGAGCTGCCGCAGGCGGCGAGGAGCAACAGGCTGGCCATGCTGGCCGCCACGAAACGCGTGGAGGGTGTCTTCATGATCCCGATCGTACAGCCTGCGCGACATGCGTATCGGCGGGCACCAGCCCTGCCTGCCACGCGATCGTGGCGGCACGCGTCCGGCTGCCGACACCCATCTTGTGCAGCACCTTACGCACGTGAACGTGGACCGTCCGCTCGCTGATGAACAGCCGGTCGGCGATCTCACGGTCCGTCCTGCCTTCACAGATGATGAGCAGGACCTCCAGCTCGCGGCGGCTGAGCCCGAAGGGCACGACGTCCTTCGCGGGCGCCCGGACCAGGTCGACGATGGCTCCATGCGACCCATCGGTCACTTCGGCGAAGCCGGGGTCGGCCGCGACCGTCACCGCCACGCGCTGGAACATGGCCCGCTCGGGACGGCGCGGACGACGGATCGGCGCTGGATACCCATCCACGGGCAGCGGGATGCGGGCACGCGACGCCAGGTCAACGATGGCGGCGCACAGCGGTCCGGCCGGCAGGCGACTGGCCAGGCGCCACGCTTCCTGGAGCGAGTCACGTGCCCCGGACCGATCACCGCCCTCCCGTCGAAGCTCCGCCAGCGACTGCCACCAGCGTGCCTTGGCTGCCTGGTACGGGATGCCGCGGTCTGCCCAGGCCTGGGCCAGTCGCGACCAGGCGCGCGCCGACGGACGACCCCGTACCCGACGACGATGCGCGCGCGCCATCTCCAGGTGCAGCTCCGCTTCCACGCGTGCGCCCAGGTTTGCCGGCAGGGAGCCGTTGGCGACCTGGCGCTCGGCCTCCGGTAGCACGAGTGTCGCCAGCTCTGCCGCGAGCGACACCAGTCCGACGTCGCGCCGGACACGGCCCTCCTCTGCCGCAGCGGCCGCAGCTTCGAGGCAGGTGGACGCCGCGAGGGCGATCTGTCCGGGCTCGTCCGTCTCCAGCACCCGCGGCCACTCCCGCCGAGCGACAGTGAGCGCGTCCGCGTACTCCTCGTGCCAGAGGGCGAAGCTGACTGCGGCGCGCTGCACGAGCGCGGTCCATTGACCAGCCGGCACGCTATCCAGTTGCAGCAGGGTCTGGCCGACCAGATCCTCCGCCTCATCATCGGCGCGCGACTCGACGAGCACCAGGCCCAGGTAGAGCGTCGGGCTGAACCAGGCGACACCCGTCGGCTGCCACTCCATGCCCACTCTGCACTCGGCTTCCGACTCCGACCAGCGACCCAGCTGGTACAGGATGTCCGCGGCATTGCCGCGCAGGAACGAGCCGTAGGTGCGGCCCAGACCCCCCGACTCGGCATCCCGGACACCAGTCGCCACGACCTCCAGTGCCTGCTCCCGGCGTGCGTCGAGATCAAGCAGCGTCGTCCGGTTGAGCGCGGCGCGCATCAGGTCATCCAGGCGGCCCTCGCGGCGCGCGAGGGCCGCCGATGACTTGAGCAGCGCCAGGCCTTGGTCCAGACTGCCCTGCCACGCATGATCGACACCCAGGGTGCACAGCGCGTGGGCGAGCTCCGGCAGCGCGCCCGGGCCGACTGCCTGGGCCACATCGCGCGCCTCCTCGGCGATGGCGGTGCTCTCAGCGAAACGGCCGTCCAGCATCAGGTGCTGGGCAAGGGTCGCCAGGGCTCGGGCACGCTCCCGGCTCGAACCGGTAGGCATGATGGCCAGCGCGTGTTCCATGGACGCCATGCCACCGGCGAGGTCGCCGCTGGCCCACAGGACGCGACCCAGCTCCTCGTGGAGTGCCGCTGTCGAGGCACGCCGGGACTCGCGTCGATCGGCCCGGCGATCGCCGTCCGTAGCCACGATGGCTCGCCGGAGGAAGCCTGCGGCACGACGAAACGCACCCGTTGCGATGGCAGCGTGCGCGGCCAGTCGCAGGTCCGCCGCGTCACCGCCGTCATCCGGCCCCGGTTCCGGCGCTGCTCCGACCCCGGCCGCCAGGTCCAGGATGCGCAACCGATGGAAGAGGGTCGTCTCACCCGGGTCAAGGACCCCCGAGACGGCCGCAGCCCGTCGGTGTGCGTCGAGTGCCTGCCGGGTCCTGCCGGCCGCAGACCAATGCCAGGCGGCTCGAGCCGGGCCGTCCGCCAGCATGCCAGCGAGCGTGATGTGCAGCTCGACACGCTCCACCGGCAGCTCCTGGGACTCGATCGCTTCCGCGTGCAGTTCGTGGATGATGCCCAGGCGGTCCCCGGCGGCGACCACCAGCTGGCTCTCGAGCGCCTCCTGGATGGCCGCCGTGGTGATCCGGACACCGCCAGGGCGAGCAGCCGCGATGACCGCGCGAGGCATCGGATGACGAGCAGCGGCGAGCAGCCGAACCACGGTCTGTGCGGCTGGTGACAGGGCCTGGACCAGTGCGTCGACCCCATCCTCGAACGAGTCGGACAGGCGCACCCCTGGGACCGACCGGGTCGCGGCCAGCAGGTGCCGGACCATCAGTGGGTCACCACCGGCACCGACCTGGATGGCGGCCATCAGGTCGCCCGCCGGCCGACTGCCCTGCAGCGCAGTGACCAGTCGCTCCTGGGTCTCCACGTCAAATGGGGCGAGGTCGATGCGCTCCGTCGCGCTGTCGGCGTCCAGCGCCGCAGCCAGTGGCCGCAACGGATGCTGGCGAGACAGTTCCTCCGGCCGATATGTCAGCACCAGACACATCGGCAGGTGTCGCCGGACGCGCAACATGGCCGAGACGAAGGCCCGTGTGGCCGGGTCCGCCCAGTGCAGGTCCTCCAGGACGAGCAGCAGGACGCCTGATGCGGCCAACCGCTCGATGATGCCCATCAGCGATTCCAGGACACGGCTGCCAAGCTGGTCCGGGGCCACCAGCCGCGGCGGCGCGTGATCGATGCGCATGGCGTCGAGGCGGGGCACGAGGTCGGGCATCAGTGCCGCGACGTCGTGCGCCGAGCGGCCGAGGACCATCGCCATACGGGCATCGGGAAGCGTTGCGAACGTCAGTCGCAGTCCGTCGACGAGCGCCTGGTATGCCTCACCCATGCCCGGCTCGAATGCCGTGCCCCGGATGACCACGACCTCGGGTAGTGCCTCGACACGGATGGCCAGCTCGTCCAGGAGACGCGTGGCACCCATGCCCGCTGATCCCGCCAGCACCACCCTGCTCGGCTGGCCCCCGACCGCCCGCTGGAGCGCGCCCGCAAGCCGGGCCAATTCGCGTTCCCGACCGACGAACACCATGACCCAAGGATACCCGCGCCGTCCGCGATACTTGGAGCGTGTCCGACCGAAAGGTGCACCCTGACAACACGCTCAATGAGATGTCCGGCGAGGAGTGGCTCTACTTCACGAAGTCGTTGTGGAGCACGGCATACCCCTCTGAGCTCGGTCATCCACAACGCCGCGTGCATGGTGCGAACAAGCCGCCGCGCCTGATGGCCCGCCTCATCGAGTTCTTCACCACCGGCGGCCAGCTGGTCCTCGATCCCTTCGCGGGGGTCGGCGGCACGCTCCTCGGAGCTGCCATCTGCCGCTCGCCCAGACGTGCCCTGGGCTTCGAGATCGACCCCCGCTGGGCGGCTGTGTACGGGACCGTCGTGGACGAGGCGCGCCTGGAACGGGACGGGGCTGGGCCCCTGCTGGCGGACCTGGGCACCGCAGATCCGGGTGGCCCACGGTCATTCGATGCGTCCGGGTGTCGCATGGACTCGGGTGACGCGCTGCGACTGCTGGAGAGGCTCGAACCCGGCAGCGTGGACATGATCGCGACCGACCCGCCCTACAACCCGCAGTTGAAGCAGACGATGGCCGGCGGTGCCGCCTCCGCGAAATGGGCCAATCGCCGGACCGACTACGCGATGATCTCCGACGACCCTGCGGACCTCGCCAACAGCAGCACATACCCTGAGTACCTGGAACGCATGACCCAGGTCATGGCAGGCTGTCGACGGGCGCTCCGGGATGGCGGCTACGCCGTCATCATCGTGCGCGACGCGTACCAGGACGGTCGTTACCGGTTCACCGGTGCCGACCTCGCGGCACGTGCCGAGACGGTCGGATTCGTGACCAAGGGGGACCTGATCTGGTATCAGGCCGGCACACGCCTACGACCGTACGGCTATCCCCGGAGCTTCGTGCCCAACATCGTGCACCAGCACATCCTGGTGCTCCGGACGGGCTGAGCGGACCCGCGATCAGGACTCCTCGACGGGCGCGGCGGGGATCCACTCGAAGTTGCGGAGGGGCGTCTCCGGAGCTGCTTCCTCGGGTGACTCGGCCGGCTCGGCAACGGGCTCCTCGACAACGGGCACTTCCGCTACGGGCTCCTCCGCTTCGGGTTCTTCCGCTACGGGCTCCTCCGCTTCGGGTTCTTCCGCTACGGGCTCCTCCGCAAGCGGCTCCGGGCTGCTGGAGTACCAGGCGTGTTCGGTCGACTCGATGCCCTCCGCGGATGACGCCGGCTCGGTTACCCAAGCGGACTCCGTCGCCCACGTCGACTCAGTGGACTCCGCAGGCTGCGGCTCCGGCTCGGGCTCGGGCTCGGGCTGTGGCTCGGGCTCGGGCTCGGGTTCGGGCTCGGGTTCGGGTTCGGGTTCGGGCTGCGGCTCCGGCTCCGGCTCGGGCTGCGGCTCGGGTTCGGGCTGCGGCTCGGGTTCGGGTTCGGGTTCGGACTCAGGCTGCGGCTCCGGCTCCGGCTCCGGATCGGGATCGGGATCGGACCAGGCGTCGGTCGCAGCGTCGGCGGTCGCTGCCGCATCAGCCCCGTCGGATCCGGCACCGGTATCGCCCAGCATCCGGGCGTACTCGTCTTCCCACGTCGCGTGGGCGTTGACGGCCAGGAACTGTTGTTCCCACTCCGCATGGTGCTTGCCGAGTGCAGGAGCGGCGGCCGGAGCCTCGGCCACGTCCACGGGGGCGACATCCCCGTCGGCCACCACCTGCTCGCCTGTGACCGCTGCTGGTTCGTCCGCCTCAGCCACCGCTTCAGCCCCGGCGTCATCGGCCTCGTCCTCGGCGGCCTCCAGGACCACCTCCGCCAGGTCGGTCTCGATGGCTTCTTCGGCGAGCTCCTCTGCAAAGAGGCCGTCCGTCTCGGCATCGGTCTCGGCGTCCTCCGCCGCCTCCGTGGCCACCTCGGCCAGGTTCTCTGCGGCATCAGCGTCAGCCTCGACCTCGAGCGCCAGCTCGAACGTGGCCCCTGCCGCATCCGCGGTCGCCTCGGCCCGGGCCTCGAACTCGAAGGCGCTTGCGGCGAGCTCGGCTGCGGGCTCCGGGTCGGTCGCTTCGACGGCCACCGTGGCGTCATCCGCGACATCGTCCAGCGCCGCGTCCGACACTGACGCGAACTGCCACGCGCCGGTCGCCAGCGTGGCTGCCTCGTCTTCGAGGGCGTCCGTCTGGTCGGTGAGCTCCTCGGACTTGAGGGCCTCTGCCAGCGAGGCCTCTGCAACGGTCAGGGAATCCTCGGCGAGGGCGTCCGCCTCGGCGCCAAATTCTGCGGCCTGGTCCTCCAGGGCGAGCGCCTGCTCGGCTTCCTCGACCGCAGCGAACCCGAACGCCTCTGCTTCGTCGGCGAGCTCGTCGGCTTCCTGGGTCGGGCTCTCGGCCGAGGTGCTCAGCTCCCTCGCGTCCAGCTCTCCGGTCGGCTCATCGTCAGTCGCCGGATGCAGTGAATCAGGGTCCACCTGGGCCAGGATCTTGGCCTGCTCAGCGACATCAGCCGCAGCCGCCGCGACGACCAGTGCCGTCTCCGACAGGTCGGCCGCGTCGGCCGCGTCGATCTCCGCCTGAGCCTTGAGTTCCTCGGCCTGCGCCTCGAGCGCGAGAGCTGCGGCGACGAGTGCTGCGGCGGTCTCCGGATCGGTGTCCGCGATGGCGTCGGCCTGCTGCTCCAGTTCGGTTGCCTCGCTCTCGAGCGCATCGGCGGCCGCAAGCGCGGTCGTGGCCTCATCGGCCAGTCCATCGGACGACTCCAGGATCTCGGCGGCTTCCGCCTCGAGGTCCTCGGCGTCGGAGGCCATCTCGCCCGCGACCTCCTCGAGGAGTGCCTCGTCCTGGATGGCGACCGCCGCACCGAGACGTTCCCCAGCCTCGTCGGTCAGGTCATGCGCCTGGGCATCGAGCGAGATGGCGGTAAGGGCGATCTCTTCCGCGGCATCCGGGTCGACCTCGGCGATCTCGTCCGCGGCCTCGGCCAGGACGGCCGCCGCCGCCACCAGGACCTCCGCTTCGAGCGCCAACGCGAGCGCCGCACGGGCGAGTCCCTCTGCGATGAGCCGGCCGCGCAGGACCTCGTCCTGGGCAGCATCGATGACGGTCCAACTCATGGCGATGGCCCCGTCAAGGATCGCCTGATCGGCCGATGGGGTCGCGCAGGCATCCGCGAAGGCCGCCTGGTGGTTGACCGCGCCATCAGCGGCGATGCCGATCATGGGGTGGATGGAAGGCACGACATGCGACACATTGCCCATGTCAGTGGACAAGGGCGAACCGGACGAATCGTCGAACACGCGGCCCAGCGACTCGGCGTTGTGGCGATACAGCGCGGCCAGGTCAGCGTCGTGGACCATGTTCGCGTAGGCGGTGCCTTCGACCACGCTGACCTCGGTCCCGGTCGCCAGGGCGCCCGCCTCGAAGCAGCGCGTCACGAGCTGCGTCAGCTCGGCCATGCGGGCACGGTCGTGGGCACGGACCATGTACAGCGCGGTCGTGTGGGCAGGGATGATGTTCGGGGCGTCCCCACCACGCGTCACGATGCCGTGTACCCGGTCGGTCGGCAGCAGCTGCTGGCGCAGCAGGCCGATGGCGGTCTGCGCGATGACCAGGGCGTCTGCGGCGTTGAGGCCGCGCTGCGGGAAGCCCGCGGCATGCGCTTCGCGGCCGGTGTACGTCACTTCCAGCTGGTTGACGGCGATGATGCTGGGCGTGGCGATATCGGTCGGCCAGGGGTGGACCATCAGTGCGGCATGGACGCCGTCAAAGGCGCCTGCGTCGATGAGCCGCAGCTTGCCGCCGCCGGTCTCCTCGGCGGGCGTGCCCAGGACCGTGACGCGCAGGCCCAGATGGTCGGCCACGGAGGCGAGCGCCAGGCCCGCACCCACACTGGCGGCCGCGATGACGTTGTGACCGCAGGCGTGCCCGACCTCGGGCAGCGCGTCGTACTCGACGCAGATGGCGACGTGCAAGGGACCAGGACCCGTGCGACCGACGACCGCAGTGGGCATGCCCGCGACGCCGGTCTCGACCTCGAATCCGCCTGTGACCAGCCACTCCGCCACCCAGCCGGAGGCCAGGGTCTCCTGGAATCCGGTCTCGGGGTTGGCATGGATCCAGTGGCTCAACCCAACGAGTGCAGGGTGGGCTTCCTCGAGCAGCTCGCGCGCGCTCAGCTTCGGGTCAGACCCAGTCATTGCTCGTCCTCTCGCGGTGTCGTCGGGCGTCGCGCAGTGGACGACACCCCGGGCAGGCTCCGGACCTTCTGGGAGGCCGGACAGGGACAGTATGGTGGGCTCCGAACGGGTCGACACCCCTACGTCTGGCTGCATCCGCAGGGGGACTGTCGGCCTGTAGTACCCCTCCCGAAGTCGGCTCCCGGGCCTGGTGGCTGCCCGTTGGGCCACGATTCGGGCACGATCTGCGGAAGTGCCTAAAATAGGGGCTTGCGCCGCGGTCACCTTCCGGTACGATACGCTCCGCTCAGTAACCGCCCGGAAACGCCGGGCAACAGAAACGTCCGGCACACGATCACTCCTCTCACGGCTCCCGCGAGAACAGGTCGCGGGTGCTGGCGTGTATTCCAAGGAGATGGAAGATCGTGGCAATGGACCGAAACCTGACCTGTGCCGATTGCGGCCAGGAGTTCGTCTTCACGGCGAACGAGCAGGATTTCTACACCGAGCGTGGCTTCAGTGACCCGCGTCGGTGCCCCGCATGTCGGCAGGCGCGCAAGGCTCAGCGCGGGACCACCACGGGCAGCACCGGCGGCGGCTACAGCTCCGGCAGCACCGGCGGCGGCTACAGCTCCGGCAGCTCCGGCGGCGGCTACAGCTCCGGCAGCTCCGGCGGTGGCTATTCCTCCGGTGGTGGTGGCGGCAGCTACAGCTCCGGCGGTGGCGGCGGCTACAGCTCCGGCGGCAGCCGCAGCTTCTCCGATCGCCCGCCCCGCGAGATGTTCGAGGCCACCTGCTCCAGCTGCGGACAGGTCGCGAAGGTGCCGTTCCGGCCCACCAGCGGCAAGCCCGTGTACTGCACCGACTGCTTCGCCAAGCGACGCGCGTAGCTCGCGCACATCGTCAGCGAATCGGAACGCCCGCCGGGAGACCGGCGGGCGTTCTGCTGTCTGGTGGTGAGGTCAGCGCCCACTTGCAGGCGACGCTGAACGCAGCGGATCGCGCCCGGATCGACCGAGCGCGCCCGCGTCAGCCGATGGGCTCGGCACCTGCGGCGGCGATGGAAGCGGCGCTCTGACCGTTGGACGCACCGGCGCTGGTCATCGAGCCGTCGACCGGCACGGCCATGGCGGCATTGGAGCGGGGACCCAGGTCGCGCGATGAGCGGCTCGAGCCACCACGCACGGAATCGCTCTCAGTCGCGGCCGGCTGCTTGAGCATCTTCAACTCGCCGTCGATGGAGCCACCCTCGTGGAGCATCAGGCGGAACGTCTCGACGTGGCCAACGACCTGGCCGGTCGCCCGGATCTCCAGGCGCTGCCGGCAGACGAGCTTGCCGCTGTAGTCACCGCCGATGATGACCTCATCCGCGGTGATGTCCGCGCGGACCTTGGCGCCCTCATCGATGTGCACCGTAGTGGCCTCCACGGAACCCTCGACGGTCCCCTGGATGCGCAGCATGTTGGTCACCTTGAGGGTGCCTTCCAAGCGGTCGGAACGACCGATGAGCGTCAACTCCGTCGGGACCGAGGCGGTCGCGGGCGGCGGCATGACGGGGGCGGGCGAGACGGACACGTCACGGACTCCTGCTGGGGTGGTGGGTGCCGCAGGCGGCCGCTGAACGTCGGTGGTGGGGCGCTCGGTGTTGCGACTGAACATCTGGATCCTCCTCGTCGCCACGGTGCTCGGGGCACTTCCGGGCCGATGGCTTGCCAGCTAAGCGGTCGGTCAGTGTAGTCCAGCTCGGCCGAACCGCCCACCGGCAGCTGCCGGTACCTACGTCGCGAGGAGCGTCTACAGAACGGCTACGCTCGGTCACCACACCATCGAGTGCAGCGCCGGAGGACCAGCAGATGTCCCACTCGGGACCCGATGACCAGGCGGAAGCCCATCGACAGGCCGCTGCCGCGACCGAGCATCACGCCAAGTCCGCACATCACGATCCGGTGCACAAGTCCTCCGGGGGCGGGGCCTACGACAAGCCCTCGGGACACGACGCGGAGGCGAGCGAATCGAGCTTCTTCGTGCGCCATCGAAGCAAGATGGCGGCCGGCCTGATGGTGGTGCTGGCCGCTATCTTCTTCACGTTCGTGTTCGGCCTCATCCGCTTCTAGGCACGGTCATCGTGCTCCCAGCCGTTGGGCGGGCGTGGTAGGGGAGCCTGGATTCGAACCAGGAACCAGTCGGATATAAGCCGACCGCTCTAACCATTGAGCTACTCCCCCAGGAGCGCCGAGGACGTCTCGCGATGCTACACCGGGCATGTTCGTTGGCCGGTCAGCCCAGCAGTGGCCGGATGACCTGCATCGCGACGACGAGCACCAGGTACACGATGGGCACCGCCGCGAAGAAGCCCAGCAGGCCCGCCCATGGCGAGCGGCGCTTCTCGGTGCCAGACCCGGTCGGCAGCTCCACCCACAGGTATGTCAGGAGACTGCCCACGACGAGCACCACGACCACGTAGATCGCCGTGAGGGCGACGCCGATATCCGGCAGCGATGGGTCGCGCGAGGCCAGCCAGTCGTATGCCAGCAGGATGATCGCGCCGACAGTGGCCACCACGAGGTTGGCGACGACCGCCCGGAACACCGGCGGCGGCGGGTTACGAGCCTGCCGGACCCGGATGTCCAGCCACGATCGCTCGACCGGCTCGACCTGGGGCGTGGGTGGCCCGTCGTCGGTCATCGGCCGCGCTCGTCGTGATCGTCACCCAGGAGTGTCAGCATCGGGCGCCGGGGCAGGGTCTCTGGGGTATGGCTGGCAAGGTCACCGACGGCCGCCACGAATCGGTCCAGCTCGTCCTCGCGCAGCCAGGCAGTGACACCAGCACGCAGCAGGTCGCGTCGCTCGTCGATGTCCAGCACCGCGAAGCAGCGGCGACCGAGCTCCGCTGCCGCCTCCTCGGCTGACCAGCCACCGATGCGCAGGCTGATGGTCGTGGCCAGACCGCGTGACGGACCTGGTAGCTCCACGCCGGGCACCGCCGCGAGGGCACGCTGGAGCCGGCCCGTCAGCCGCTCCGCACGCTCGAATGCCCATGGCAGCCCGACGTACATCAACAACCAGCCGACGCTGCGCGCCAGACCCAGCAGGATCGTCCGCGGTAATGGATCGAGCAGTGCTGCGGCCCGCGTCACGTCGATGCGCTCACTCAGCCACGCGGCGGTCACGCCTTCCGGACCCATCAGCCAGCGGTAGCCGTCGACGAGCACGATGTCCGCGCCGGTGCCCGGGCCATCGACCGGCACCGCACCCACGGACCATCCCGCATCGAGCACCAGCAGCGCACCCGCAGCGCGCGCCCGCGCAGCCGCCTGTGGCACATCCAGCAACGAGCCGCTGAGCGCATCCACGTGCGCCGCGACCACGACCCAGGCATCACCATCGATGACCGCGTCCGCCGCGGGCCCCGGCAGCAGCTCCACCAGGGCGCCACCTGCGGCCGCGACAGCACGGACGGCAGCCAGCAGCGCATCTGTCACCTCTCCCAGGACCAGGACCCGCGCACCGGGCGGCGGAGCCGCGGTCGACAGGCACGCCGAGAGTGCGGCGCGGGGACCCGGCGCCAGGATGATCCGGGCCGGGGTCGCGGACAGGACCGCGGCGATGACCGAACGCGCCTCCTCCGCCCGCTGGAGCATGTCGTCAGCGCGGTCCGGGCCCCCACGACCGACACGCAGCTCCCAGTCGTCCGCCTCCTGAAGCGCCCGGTCCGTCTCGGACGGGAAGGGTCCCACGACGGTCGCATCGAGTCGGATGCCCGATCCCGTCGAGGGCAGCAGCTCCCGGACGGCGGCAAGCTTGGCTTCGTCGGGCAGGAACGGGTCCACGAGCGGCATCATCGCCCAGTCAAGGGGTCGGCGTGCTGCCTGTGGCGCTCGGTCGTCAGCGCTTGGTCGTCAGCGCTCCGTGGTCAGCACCTGGAAACGGCCGCCAGCCTGGAGTCGCTCCTCGATGGCCGCGACCGCGGACAGCCGGTCCGCGTCCGCGGCGAGCTTGTCGTCACGGATGCGCACGATGCGCGGGAATCGCATGGCGAACCCGGACGCGTGGCGCGATGAGCGCTGGATGATGTCGAACGCGATCTCCACCACGATCGTTGGCTCCACCACGCGGTATCGACCGTGGACGCTCAGCGTGTGGCCCTCGAACCAGCGGGTCATGTCCGCGATCTCCGCGTCCGTCAGACCGCTGTAGGCCTTGCCCACGGTCACCAGCTTGCCCTCGGGCGCATCCGGTCTGTCGTCCAGCACCGCGAACGTGTAGTCCGAGAGGACGCCGTGTCGCCGACCATGCCCCACCTCGACGCCAACGACCACGCAGTCGAGCGTCGTGAGCGCCTTCTTCAGCTTCAGCCAGGCATAGCCCCGACGACCTGGCGTGTAGCCGCTGTCAGGGTCCTTGATCATGAGGCCCTCGTTACCACGCGCCTGGGCGCCGTCGAAGATGGTCCGGAGCTCATCCGCGTCGGCCGCGCTGGCGAGAGCCGCAAGACCCATGCCCTCGGTCCGGTCCAGCCCCAAGGCCTCCAGCCGGGCGCGCCGTGCCCGCAACGGCGACCGGAGCAGCGGCTCCACGGGCCCCACGCGATCACCCAGGGCGAGCACGTCGAAGCCGACATAGAGGACCGGCACGTCGGCCTGGATCTGCGCGGAGGGACGCTTCCGACCGAGTCGACCCTGGAGCCGCTGGAAGGGCAATGCGCCGCCGTCCCGCCAGGCCAGGATCTCGCCATCGAGGATGCCGTCCCACGGCTGGGCGGCAGCCACCGCCACGACCTCCGGGAACTGCTCGCTGATGTCGTTGAGGTCGCGGCTGTACAACTTGACCGTGTCACCCAGCTTGTGCAGCTGGGCGCGGATACCGTCGTACTTGTCCTCCACCCAGACGGGTGGCGTCAGTCGCGATAGCGCCTCCGCCTCGTCCGCGACGGGCGACGCAAGCATGCACGTGAGGGGATGGAACAGCGACAGCTCCGCCTGGTCGAGGCGATCGTCGCGTGCCATGACCGCGGTCCGGCCGATGTCACCCGTGAGCATGCCCACCCACTGGACCGCCGCAAGCTCGCGCTCGAAGGCACTCGCGATAGCGGCCTCCAGGTGCCCCTGCCGCAGGCCGATGCGTAGCTCCCCACCGAGCACCTTGACCACGGCGCGTGCGGTGTCCGGATCACAGCGCTCGAGGAGGGCTCGCGCCACGGCGCCCTTCGCCGCGGCACCCCTGGCAGCGGCGATGGCAGCGAACGCGTCCGCGACGTCCCGCAACGAGGGCGGATCACCGACCGGCTGGTGGCCGGCCGACTCGAGGATGTCGCCGACGGCGATGCTTAGGTCGGACGAGCGGTCGTACGCGACGCCCAGGTCCAGGGCCGTCTCGCCCGTGCGTGCCGACGCCTCCGCGGCCAGCTGCGCCACGACATGCGTGATGGCGCGCCAGCCAAGCCCCGTGGTCCGGCCATCCGCCTCCGGGAACGTGCGCCCGGACAGGAACAGGGTGGCGATGGGCAGGTCCGTGTCCGAGAGCGTGCGCAGATACCCGGCGACCGTGGCCACCTTGGCCGTCGTGCTCCGGGTCGACGCGATGGTCCGCGCGATCTCGCCCCACTCCTGCATCCCTCGATGGTATCGAGTGGCGTGACAGTGACCGTCAGGAACGGTCGGCGCCGCTGGGATAGCATCGAGCGTCGATGCAACGACGCACTGGTGACAGGGACTGGAATCCGACCCAGATCGAGGGCCGGCTCATCGACCTTCGGCGTCATCGGCCGGGCAATCTGCCCACGGTGCTGCGATGGTATGCCGACCCGGGATTGGCCCGACTCACGCGCTACTCGCTTCGGCCCATGCCCCACGACGAGGTAGAACGGTTCTTCCAGACCCGCTTGCTGTCCACGGAGTCCGTGGCCTACGGCATCCATGTCCGTGAGACCGGTCGGCTCATCGGTCTGACGACATTCAGCGCGCTCGACCCGGATAACGGCTCCGTGCTGCTCCACATCACCATCGGTGAGACGGACACGTGGGGCAAGGGTTATGGCACCGAGGCGGTCCGACTGATGCTCTGGCTGGCCTTCGAGCGTATCGGGCTGCACCGCGTGGGGCTATCGGTATTCGCCTTCAACGAGCGGGCCATCCGGAGCTATGAGAAGGCCGGCTTCCGCATCGAGGGACGGCTGCGCGAGGCCATCTCCCGGGACGGACGATTCTGGGACGAGATCCAGATGGGCGTGCTGCGCGACGATTGGCTGGCGGCACACACGTCCGAGACACCGACCACGACCGCCGACGTGCTCGGCACGGGAGGATAGACACCATGGCGAGCACCGGCCAGGCCGCGACTACAGCCCGAACCGAGGTGCGCGAGATCATCGCGCGCACGGGCCACAGCGTGGACAACGCACGCGCTGCCGTGGCACGACTGGATGTGGCGTTCGCGGCTGGTGACCTGCTGCGGACGCCCTTCCTGGACCGGGCCTTGGGCGACCTCTCGGTCGCGCTGGAGCAGGACGACGGCCAGAAGCTGGGCGGCAAGAGCGCGGAAGCATCCCGGTTCATCCTGCGGGCCATCGACCGCGAGCTGGACGAGGCATAGCCGCCTCCGGTCCGGCGGTACACTCCGGTCATGAACCTGTTGGGTCGACCCAAGCTCGATGACGACCAGAAGGCACGCATCCCGCCCGGCCAGTACTTCACCGAGAAGTGGCCCGTCCTGCACTACGGCTCGGTGCCATCGACCGACCTTGGGACATGGGGCTTCCGAGTCTGGGGTGAGGTGGAGGAGCCGTTCTCGTGCACGTGGGACGAGTTTCAGGCGATGCCCCGGACGCAGCTGACAACGGATATCCATTGCGTGACCCGCTGGAGCCGCCTCGACGCCAGCTTCGAGGGGGTGCCCATCCGGCACATCCTGGACCGGGCGAAGCTGACGTCCGATGCGCACTTCGTGCTCGCCCATTCGGAGCAGGGCTACACCGCGAACATGCCCATCGAGGTGCTCGATGATGACGACGTGATGCTCGCCGATGTCGCAGACGGTGCGCCGCTGACCGCTGAGCATGGCTACCCGCTCCGGCTCATCGTGCCCAAGCGCTACTTCTGGAAGAGCGCCAAGTGGATCCGCGGGCTGCAGTTCATGTCCCGGGACCAGCTCGGATTCTGGGAGCGCTACGGCTACAACAACAGCGCCGACCCCTGGAAGGAAGAGCGCTTCTCCGACGAGTAGTCGGGCCGGTCCCATGGCCGTTGCGGGACCTGCCAGCGTGATGTAATGGCGCCGACAGGGGACACGCACGCAGGAGGTACGGCATGAGCGAGCCTTTCTTCACCCAGGTCGAGGGACGCATCCCGTTCGGCGGGCTCGACGCTACCGACCCGCTGAGCTACAAGGTGTACGACCCCGATCGCATGGTGCTCGGCAAGCGCATGGAGGATCACCTGCGGGTGGGCGTGTGCGTGTGGCACTCGTTCGCATGGCCGGGCACGGACATGTTCGGCGTTGGTACCCTGGATCGCCCGTGGCTGGCACCCGGGCGCGACCCCATGGAAGCGGCGCGCGAGAAGATGGCTGCCGCATTCGAGTTCCTGGGCAAGCTGGGTGTCCCCTACTACTGCTTCCACGACCTGGACGTGGCGCCGACCGGACGCACATTCGCGGAGTCGCGCGCCAACCTGGACGCGCTCGCGGATGAGGCGGCCGGCTACCAGGAGCGCACTGGCCTGCAGCTGCTGTGGGGTACGGCCAACCTGTTCACCCATCCGCGATACGCGGGCGGCGCGTCGACCAACCCGGACCCCGAGGTGTTCGCCTACGGTGCGGCCCAGGTGCGCCAGATGCTGGAGGTGACCCAGCGACTGGGCGGCACCAATTACGTGCTGTGGGGCGGTCGGGAGGGCTATGACACGCTCCTCAACACCGACCTCCGCCGGGAGGGTGAGCAGCTCGCCCGGTTCCTGCACCTGGTCGCAGAGCACAAGCACAAGATCGGGTTCCAGGGCTCGCTGCTCATCGAGCCCAAGCCGATGGAGCCCACCAAGCACCAGTACGACCACGACACCGCCACGGTCCACGGGTTCCTGGCCCGGAACGGCCTGGAGGGCGAGTACAAGGTCAATATCGAGGCCAACCACGCCACGCTCGCCGGTTACAGCTTCCACCACGAGGTGGCATACGCGGTGGCGCACGGCATCCTGGGCAGCATCGACGCCAACCGGGGCGATCCGCAGAACGGCTGGGACACGGACCAGTTCCCCAACTCCGTGGAAGACCTCGCGATGCCGCTGTACGAGATCCTGAAGGGTGGTGGCCTGGGCACCGGTGGCTTCAACTTCGACGCCAAGCTGCGCCGCCAGAGCATCGACCGGGATGACCTGTTCCACGCCCACATCGGGGGCATCGACACGCTCGCCCGGGCGCTGCTGGTGGCAGCGGACATGATCGAGACGGGGACGCTGTCGTCCATGGTCGAGGCTCGCTACGCGGGCTGGTCCCGCCCGCTGGGGACGTCCATCCTGTCCGGGGACCTGTCGCTTGCCGACCTTGCCGACAAGGTGGAGGCGGGGGAGATCGATCCGGTCCGCGTCAGCGGCCAGCAGGAGCTGTACGAGAACGTGGTCAACGGCCACCACTGGCGCGCTCGCTGATCGCGTCGCGGCAGGGGACCTGAATCAGAACGGCGGCGCTGGTCGCGCCGCCGTCGAGCTGCCGTGAGGCAGGGGTATCAGTGGCTGCAGCCGCCCGGGCTACCGGTCGACTCGGCGGTCCGGAAGCTGCTGCCGCAGCCGCAGCCGGAGACGGCGTTGGGGTTGTTGACCGTGAACCCGGCACCCATGAGGGTGTCCAGGTAGTCGATCTCCGAGCCGCTCAGGAGCGCCGTGCTCTGCTGGTCGACATAGACCTTGATGCCCCGGCTCTCGACGGTGATGTCCTCGGGCGTCGGCTGGTCTTCCAGCATCATCCCGTAGCGGAAGCCTGAACAGCCGCCGCTGTAGACATACACGCGCAGGCCGGTCTGGGTATCTGCCTCGCCCGCGGTCAGCTCGGTGAGCTTCGCGGCGGCGGCCTCGCTGAGGACCACCAGGGGCGGTGCCTGGATGTCGATCAGCCGCTGGGGCTGAGGGATCTCCGTCGTCTGCTCGATCATGCGCGTGATGTCCTCCCGGGACGGATCTACTGGAGCGGCGAACGCAGCTTACGGTGTCTGCCGAGCCCCATCGTACGAGCCCTGCTCCGTTTCGGCAAGCGCTCCTATAGCAGGTTCGTGAACAGGTAGATGAAGCCCAGCACCAACACCACGACCACGATGGCCACGAACACCGTGAGCAGGATGGTCGTGGACTGGGTCGAGGGGTCGGCCGCGGAGGCGTTGCCAGCCGCACTGGCCGACTTGCTGGGATCGGCAACCAGGCCCCAGAGGTCGCTGTCGCCGTCGTCGATGGCAGCGCTGCCGGCGTCGACCGGTGGGCGGCGCGCGATCGCGGCGATGCCTCCGGCGAGCGGTGCGAACGGTGCGGTCGATACGCTGGCGGTCGCTGCGCTGGTGGCGGGGGCGGAAGGCTGGGCATCGGCCACCACGGCGGTGGCGGTGAGGGCGGACGCCTCGACGACGACCGTTTCCGGGGTCTCCGGTACGTCGGGCGGCACGAACGTCGCGGTCGGACCGGGCGGCACGAACGTCGCGGTCGGAGCGGGCGGGGCGACCGGGGCTGTCCGCGCACTCTCCGCAGGGACCTGGTCGGCCACGACGGACGTGACGGCAGCAGCCGCGATGACCGGTGCCGGTGTCGCGGGCTGCCGCAGTTGCACATCGCCTGAGGCCGAGGTGGCGCCACTCAGGCGCTCTGCAGCCAGGTCAGCCTGGAGTGCCGGGAGGGTCCAGGGGTCGACGGGCGCGACGGCGACGACGGTCGGTGTCACATCTGACGGCGCGGGCGGCGCGGGCGCGGGCGCGGGCGGCGTGGGCGCGGGCGGCGCGATCTCGGTCGGCGTGACCAAGATCGGCGCGACTTGGGCGGATACCGGGCCGGTGGCGACGGAGGGCGCGGCAACCGACGGTGCGTCCGTTGTCGTCGGGCTGCTGGTGCTCACAGGCGCTATCCACCTGTGCACCGGGGTCGTGGTCGTGCCACGAGACAGGCGCGCCGCCAGCGCCGCTGTTGGCACGGGTGGGACGTTGGGGCTCAAGGTGGTCGGCGCCACGGCCTGACGAGTGGTCACAGACGCCGCGGCGACGAGCACCACCGGTGCCACGATAGCCAATCGGGCCGGCGTCTCGCCGTGGATGGGCCATACGCTGGCGGGTGACGGGGCGGCGATGACTGGATGCGACCGTGGCTCGGGCTCGGGCTCGGGCTCGGGCTCGGGCTCGGGCTCGGGCTCGGATGCGGCGTGCTCGGCATCCATCTCGGCTGCGGGTGCGGCGTCGTCTGCAGGCTGCCCGTCGTCGGTCCGGGCATCCGGCTCGAGATCAGCTGCCGCATCGACAGCGGCCTCGGCCGCGCTCAGCCCAGCGACAGCGTCCAGTGGCTCGGCGTGGTTGTCGATCTCTGAATCGATGGCGAGTGGCTCGTCGTCTGTGTGGGCATCGTCGGACGTGGCGTCCCGGGCCAACGGTTCGCTCCAGGCCGAGTCGTCCAGGGCAGGCGGCTCGACCAGGAATCCCTGGGCCCGCAATGCCTCCTCGAACCATCGTCGGTCGACCGGCTCAGCGGTCGCGGTGCCGGTGGTATCCATCCGGGACGACCATCCGTTCTTGGAAGCGCCCTCCTGATGCTGGTCGTTCATGCCGCCGCTCCTGTCTGGTCCAGGTGCTCGACGATCGTCGCGATGCCCTGTCCGACACCGATGCACATGGTCGCTAGTCCGTATCGGTCCCCGCGTCGCTGGAGCTCGTGGACGAGCGTCGTCACGAGACGCCCACCACTCATACCCAGCGGGTGACCCAGCGCTATCGCGCCGCCATTGACATTGACCCGTTCCATATCGAGACCGAGCTCCCGGATGCACGCGATGCTCTGGCTCGCGAATGCCTCATTCAGCTCGATCAGGTCAAGGTCCTCGACCCGCAGCTCGGCGCGCTCCAGCGCACGGCGCGTGGCCGGGACGGGGCCGAGGCCCATCATCGACGGCTCGACCCCGGCGACGGCCGTGCTCACGATCCTCGCCAGCGGCGTCAGGCCCAGGGATCGGGCGCGCTCGGCTTCTACCAGCACGACCGCGGCCGCCCCGTCATTGATACCCGAGCTGTTGCCGGCGGTGACCGACCCTCCACGTCGGAATGCGGGTTTGAGTCGGGCCAGCGCCTCGGCGGAGGTGTCCGCACGCGGATGTTCGTCACGATCCACCGTGACCTTCGTGCCGTCACGCTGCACCACTGACACGGGCACCAGCTGGCCATCGAACCGACCCGCCCGGATCGCGGCGGCGGTCCGCTGCTGGCTCAGGAGCGCGAACGCATCCTGGTCCTCGCGGCTGACGCGACAGCGCGCGGCGACGTTCTCGCCGGTCTCGCCCATGGACTCCGGCGGGTAGCGCTCCGCCAACAGTGGATTCGGGAATCGGGTGCCCAGGGTCGTGTCCACCAGGGCGTGCTCACCGCGCTCGAAAGCCGTCTCGGGCTTGAGCATGACGAGTGGGGCCCGGGTCATGCTCTCGACACCACCCGCCACGAACACCTCACCGTCGCCGACCATGATCGCGTGCGCCGCGATGTTGATGGCCTGGAGGCCGGAGCCACACAGGCGGTTCACCGTCTGTCCCGCGACACTCACCGGGAAGCCCGCGAGGAGTGCCGCCATGCGCGCCACGTTCCGGTTCTCCTCGCCCGCACCATTGGCATTGCCCAACACGATGTCGTCGATCGCGGCCGGCTCGATGCCCGCCCGTTCCACGGCAGCAGCGATCACGAGGGCAGCCAGGTCATCGGGTCGAACCGACCTCAGGGCGCCACCATACCGACCGATGGGCGTGCGCACAGCGCTCACGATCCATGCTTCGTGCAGGGGGCGGCGGGGGTCTCGAGCCATGGCGGCGAGAGTAGCACCGGCTCCGAACCCCACCAGGATGACCTGAAGGTCACCCCATCGACCCCTACCGCCCAGCCCCCATGGGGCAGGACCCTGGTCGAGTCAGCCGGTCCAATGCGGGCTGCGGCGCTCCAGGAAGGCGCGCATGCCCTCCTCCTGGTCGGCGGTGTCGAACAGGTCCGCGAACGCACGCCGCTCCTCGGCAACACCCTCATGCAGCGGCGTCTCGAGCGCCAGCCTGATGGCGGCGACTGCGGCACGGACCGCGGTGGGCGGCATCGTCGCGATGGTCGCGGCGAGCTCCAGGCTTGCCGGCAGCACGTCCTCAGCGGGCACCACACGACTGAGGATGCCCCATCGATCCGCCTCGGACGCGGCCAAGCGCCGACCGGTCAGGATGAGCTCCATGGCACGTGCCTTGCCCACGATGCGCGTAAGGCGCTGCGTGCCGCCCGCGCCGGGCATGATGCCCAGGGTCACCTCCGGCAGGCCGAACACAGCGTCGTCCGCGGCCACCAGCATGTCGCAGGCGAGGGCCAGCTCGAAGCCGCCGCCCAGACAGTAGCCCCGGACGGCCGCGATCGTGGGTATACCGATCGCGGCCACCAGGTCCCACGGTGCCAGGAAGTCCTCCGCCAGGACATCGGCTGTGGTCCGGCCGACCATCTCCCGGATGTCCGCGCCCGCCGCGAAGGCACGCTCGCCGGCGCCGGTCACGACGATGCAGCGACAGCCAGGGTCAGCTTCGAGCCCCTTGAGGATCCCCACGAGCGAGTCCATGGTTGCCCGGTCCAGCGCGTTCAGGGCCGTCGGTCGGTCGATGGTCACGAGCGCGACGCCGTCGACCCGATCACCGGTCTCGAACCGGGTCGCTGGCCACTGAACGGCCACGGGGTCGGTCATGACGTCGCCTCCAAGGCGCCGATGGAGCGCCAGAACCCCAGGGCTGCGGCATTGAACAAGGCCGGCTGACGGATGAGCACCACGTGGGTGCTGTCTGGCGCCACGAACAGGCGCGCGTCCGGCAGCTGCCGGCGGAGGGCCACCACGTGCTCCAGGGGCGCCCAGACATCCCGGTCACCGTACGCCAACAGGATGGGCAGCCGCGCCTGGCGCAACTCGGCTGCCGATAGCATCGGCTGCACGGCGACGTCCGCAGCCATGGCAGCCATCAGCGAGCGCCACGCACCTGGTCCCTGTACGGGTCCGTGGCGCAGTTCCATCTCGATCGCCCATGCGGGCTCATCCCGTTCGATGCGCTCCGGATCCATCATCCGCCGCGCAACGCTCCTGCGCGGTTCCGGCTCGACGTCGATACCCACCACGATGGCGCTCCGGAGCCGATCGGGATAGCGGGTCGCGAAGGCGAGCGCAGTCATGGCGCCCATCGAGAATCCCGCCAGATGGAACGTGTCCAGACCCAGACCGTTCGTATAGGCAAGGAGATCGTCCACCAGGTCGTCGCGGCTCCATCCGGCGCCAGTATCCCAGCGGGTACCAGCGTGTCCGCGAGCGTCCGGCAGGTACAACGTGAAGTGCTGCCGGAACAGCGGACGCTGCTGCGCCCAGTCCTCCAGAGCCGAGGAGCTGGCTCCATGGAGCAGCACCAATGGCGGCCCGCCGCCCTCCACGGTGTAGGCGATGTCGATGCCATTGGCGTTCAGGAACGGCATCGGCGACTCACAGGATGGGGTCGGCCATGCCCGGCCGCCCGAACAGGCGTCGATAGGTCGCCAGCGCGTATCGGTCGGTCATGCCCGCCACGTAGTCGGTCACCTGGGTCACCAGGTCGGCCTCTGTGTCGCGATAAGAGACCGGCAGCTCGTCGGGGTGGAGCAGGTGATGGTCGACCAGCCGCCGGATGACCTCGATGGCCTCCGCGATGTGGCGGCGCTGCTCCGGTCCCAGGTAGATGCGCTCGAACATGTAGTCGCGCAACTCATGCATCACCGCCAGCGACGCGTCATCCATGCGCACCACGCCCGCCATCATCGACTCCTCCACGACCGCGGCGATCATCGCCCCGATCCAGTCCCTGCCCGCCGACCCGAATCGGTCTCCCATCGAGCGCGGCAGGTCGGATTCATCGAGCAGCCCGGCCCGCATGGCGTCCAGGGCGTCATGGGTCAGGTAGGCGATCCGGTCGGCATAGCGGACACACATGGCCTCCTGGGTCGCGGGTGGCGGATCGATGCGCCAGGAGTGGGCGCGGATGCCATCCCGTACCTCCCAACACAGGTTGAGATCCTCCAGGACCTCGAAGATGCGGACGCTCTGTGCCGCGTGGTGCCAACCGCCCGACGTCGGGAAGTACGGCGACAGCGCGTCCTCACCCGTGTGCCCGAACGGTGAGTGACCAACGTCATGCCCGAGCGCGATGGCCTCCGCGAGGGTCTCGCTGAGCGACAGGGCAGCAGCCAGGGCACGGGCGATCTGGGTGACCTGGAGCGTGTGGGTCAGACGCGTGACGTAGTGATCGCCTTCGGGGTCGATGAACACCTGGGTCTTGTGCTTGAGCCGCCGGAAGGCCTTGGAGTGCAGGATCCGGTCGCGGTCACGCTCGAATGCCGTCCGATAGGCGTCGGGCGGTTCCGGGCGGGCACGTCCCCGGCTATCAGCGGCACGCACGGCGGCGGGCGCCAGACGTGTGACCTCTTCGGCCTCGCGGGTGGTACGCGTGCGAAGGATGAATGCCAGGGAGGAAGAGGGGGCGGGTGCTGGCATGTGTGACACCCAGTCTAGGTTGCGCGTCCGATGCCAGGTGGATGGCCGGTCGCCCGCGGGCCCGGGGCGCAGCGTCTTGGTACTATCCGCACCCCGATCGAGGCGGACGTGACCGAGCAGGTGATCATTCCCGTGGAACAGGTCGCGCACGAGCATGTGTGGCGTCGGTGGCTGTCGCCACAGACCGCGTTGCTGGTCGTTGCCGTCATCTATGTCCTCGCAACGCTGCCCGGCATCCGGGAGCTGCGAACCCTGCTCTGGGACGAGGCCATCTACGCCAGCCAGTTCGCGACCGGCGCGCATCCGTTGCGCATGTCCGCTCCCCGCGCATGGGGCATGCCCCTCTTGCTGGCCCCCATCGACGTGCTGACGACCTCGACCGTCGCGATCCGGCTGTATCTGTCAGCCCTGTCCGGGATCGGCCTGTTCCTCGCCTTCCGGCCCTGGCTGCGCATCGGAGATGCCTGGGTGGCGCCCGTCGCCGCCACGGTATTCGCCACGCTCTGGACGACCACGCTGTTCGGCGCCATGGGCTACCCCAACCTATGGCTCGCCTTCGCCATCGTTGCGGGCATCGGCTACGGGGTGCGCGCCCTGGGCGACCCGACCGATCGATGGGCCATGGTCGGACTGGTCGTGGCCTTCGTGTTCGCGTCCATGTTCCGACCCTCGGATACCGCCTACATGGCGGCGCCCCTGGTGCTCCTGCTCCTGGTACGTCGAGTCTGGCGGCCGCTGGTGGCGACAGTGGCGGGCATCGCGGTGGGCTGGATCGCATGGGGTGGCGAGTCGTTCATCCGTTTTGGCGACCCGATCACGAGGTTGCGGCTCACCTCGACCACGAACGACATCGCGCTCGGCTTCTACCCGCTGCCGCTCGTCCAGGCCGCGGATGGCCCGTACCTTGTATGCCGGCCGGCGACCATGTGCCTCGACATCCACCCGCTGGAGCTGGTGTGGCTGGTGGCGCTGCCGCTCCTCGTCATCGCCGGGATCCTCGCGACCCGACCCCGCACGCCATATCTGCTGGCCGCAGTCTCCGGCGCGTGCCTGGTCGTGTCATACCTGTTCACCCTCGACTGGGCGGCCGCGCGGTACCTGAGCCCGACGTATGCCCTGCTGGCGCTGCCCGTCGCGGCGGCTCTCGTGGCGGCCGTGCGTTGGCGGCGGGCGATGGCTGTGGTCATCGTGGTCGCGTTGCTGTTCCATGTCGGGATGCAGCTGCGGACCTATCAGCGGGTCACGGACAGGCTGTCCGCATCCACGCTCCGCACGACACTCCAGGCCGAGTCGTTACGGGATGCCCTCGGCGTGCGACCGGACTGCGTCGTGTTCGGCCCGGACGCCACCGAACTCAGCTTCGTCCTCGGCTGCGAGGGCGACTGGAGCGCCGACTCACCCACACCTGCTGATCCGCTGGTCCAGGCCGTGACGGACGCGGGCCGCCAGGCGGTCATCGTGGTGCGGGCACCCGATACGCTGCCGGTGGCTCCCGATGGCTGGCGCGTGGCCGAGCTGGACGGTGGCGGCAGCCGATACGGGATCGTGTCGGGACCCTGAGCTGGGATCGGTCAGCCGCCCCCACCGACAGGTCCGGTGGGTCGCTCGTATCCGGCGGGCATCACGGGCTCGAAGCGGAACCCGCCCGCGACACCCGGCTCCGTCAGCTCGTGGGGGTCGAGGATGACGTCCAGCGCCTCCTGGGTGAAGACGCCCTGCTCCAGGACCAGCTCCCGGATGGTCTTGCCGGTCGCGACCGCCTCCTTGGCGATGGCCGCGGCGAGCGCATAGCCGACATACGGCGCGAGTGGCGTGGCCATGGCGCTCGACTGCTCCAGGAGCATCCGGCAGCGCTCCACGTCCGCCTCGATGCCGGCGACGCACTCGGTCGCGAACTGCCGACAGCCGGTGGTCAGGACAGAGAGTGCCTCCAGGACCTCGTGCGCGATCATGGGCATCATCACGTTCAGCTCCAGCTGGCCGCGCGAGGCGCACCAAGCGACCGCCGTGTCATTGCCGATGACGTGATAGCAGATCATGGACAGGTTCTCGACCATGACCGGGTTGACCTTGCCGGGCATGATGGACGAGCCGGGCTGCTTTGCGGGCAGTCGGATCTCGGCAAAGCCGGTGCGCGGCCCGGAGGACATCAGCAGCAGGTCCTCCATGATCTTGGCCAGGTCGATAGCCAGTCCGCGGAGCGCGGCGGACATGTCCAGCATGGGCGCCATCGACTGGGTCGCCTGGACCAGGTGCTCCGCCGTGCGCAGCCGATAGCCGGTCTGCTCCGAGAGCAGGTCGATGACCGCGCTGATGTACTCCGGTTCGGCGTTGAGGCCAGTGCCGACCGCGGTGGCCCCGATGTTCTGCTCCGCGAGCCCCTCTGCCGCCTGGAGCATCCGGCCGTGCGCCCGACGGATGGTCAGGGCGTATGCCGCGAACTCCTGGCCAAGCCGGATGGGCACCGCGTCCTGCATGTGGGTGCGGCCGGACTTGAGCACGCCGTCGAACGCGACAGCGCGTTCTGCGAATGCATCGGCGAGTCCCGCGACGGCACCCAGCGCCTCGCCGGTCCGATCCAGGGTTGCGACGCGCATCGCGGTGGGGAACGTGTCATTGGTGGACTGGGCCATGTTCACGTGGTCGTTGGGGCTCACGACCGCGTAGTCGCCCCGCCGACCGCTGCCGATGCCCTGGGCGCCCAGGATCTCGATGGCCCGGTTGGCAAGGACCTCGTTGGTGTTCATGTTGTGGCTGACACCGGCGCCCGCCTGGAACGGGTCCACCCGGAACGCATCGATGAGCAGCGACTGCTGTGCCTGCCCCGCGGCCGTGGCACTGTCCGGCGCGATGCCCAGGATCTCGTCCGCGGCCAGCACGATGGCGCCCGCGAGCTGATCTGGGAGGCGACCCGTGACGTGGTTGGCCCGCGCGGCCGCCTTCTTGACCTGGACCGCGGCGCGTACCAGCGCGATGTCCGGGCGCCGGCCGCTGATGGGGAAGTTGCGGATGGCGCGGGCCGTCTGGACGCCGTAGTAGGCATCCGCGGGGATGGCCAGCTCGCCCAGCGGATCGCGCTCCGTGCGCGTCTGCGGTGCTGCCGTCTGGATGCTCGATGGATGCTCGGTCACTGCTCCCCCCCGTGCTGGTGGCAAGGCGTTCGCTGCGCAGTTGGCAAGGCGTTCGCTGCGCAGTCTACGGGCCATGACGTCTGGTACGATCCGGCAGCCATGTCGAACCTTGTCCAGTACGTCGACCGAGCTCCGGCGTCGTCCGCTTCCATCATCGCCCTGGATGGTCAGGCCCCCCGTCTGGAGGACCTGTTCGAGTTCATGGTGGACGCGGAACTGCGTGTCTCGTCGCTCCGGATGCGCATCCTGGAGCAGACGCTGACCTCGCGGGGCGAGAGCCGGGTCACCGTGGACGTGCTCATGGCGCACCCCGGCCGGGCCCGGGTCACCCGCCGGCGGTCAGCGGAGCCGCTGAGCCGCGACTACGACGTGTGGTCATCGGATGGTACGACCGTGACCACGTATGACGCTCGCAACGAGCGTGCCAGCATCCGGCCGCTGCGGCGCCCGGTGGTGGGTGCCACGCGGCCGGACCTGCCGCGGTTCGCGCAGGTCTACGTGCCCCAGACACGGCTGCCCGCCGAGACGCTCGCGGACACCTTCATCCACCCCCACGGGTACATCCGCAACGTGCTCCTGAGCGGTCCCGTCAGCCTCACGGGTACGACCCTGGTCCACGGCCGTGAGGCATTCCTGCTGCGCTCGGACCATCCCCGCTCGACGTACGTACTGACGGACCGGCCCGATCGCTGGCTGGAGGTCGGCGTCGACCGCCAGACGGGTTTCATCGTGCTGCTCATCGAGCACATCGGGGAGGTCGTCACCCGCCTCGCGGAAGTCACCATCCTGGAGTTGGACCCGGACATCGCCGATGAGGCATTCCTGGTCCACCTGCCCGAGGACGTCCGCAGGATCTACTGATCGACCGGATCGGGCTGGACAGTCGTTCGCACCTGCAATCAGAATGGGTGCATGGGCAAGAAGGCAAAGGCGCGCGAGAGGGAACGTGAGCGACGCAAGCTCGCTGATGATGGTGGCCGCGCCTCGTCCGGTACCGCGACTGACCTGGAGCAACTGGCCACCCGCCTGAACTCCGTGGCCGTGCACCTGTTGCGGCGCCTCTCCCGTGAGGATGCCGCGGTGGATCTGACACCGGCCCGGCTGTCCGCACTGGCGCTGCTCGTGGCGAACGGCCCGCTGACGCTGGGAGCACTCGCCCGATCGGAGCGCGTGACGGCACCGTCCATGACGCGGCTCGTCACGGCAATGGCAACGGATGGGCTGCTGGAGCGCGTTCCCAGCGCCCAGGACGGCCGCAAAGTGTACGTGCGAGCCACGGACGCGGGTGCGACGCTCATGCGCGCCGGTCAGGAGCGACGCGTGGCGGCACTCACGAGCTGGCTCGCGCCGGTCGGTGCCGACGGGCTGCGCTGTCTTGACGAGGCCTCGGTGCTGTTGGAGACGGCCTTTCGCGACGAGACCACCTGAGCGTGCTGGCGGGCCTCTCGACCTGGTGGCGGGTGCGACCGGAGCCCGCCCGGGCGTGGCCCCTGTGGCTGGCCCTGCTGCTGGCGGCGGCACTCCTGCTGGGTACCGGCACGCCGCCGGTCACGGTCGTGGCGTGCCTGCTGGTGGTGAGCGCCACGCTCCTCATGTCGCTTCGCTGGCATATCCCGCACGGGGCGATCCTGGTGCTCCTGGTGTGCGGGCTTGCCCTGCGGGCGGCGGCCGTCGGCGGTGGCTGGTCGGACGTGATGCTGGTGACCCAGGCCGCCATCCGGACGATGCTCGACGGCGCCGATCCGTACGGCATCGGCTACGCCCAGTCCATCCCGCCGGGAGCGCCCTTCGCATACGGGCCGCTGGCACTCCTGTGGTACCTGCCGGTCCTGGGCAACCCGGGCCGTCTGGAGCTGTTGCTGACCATGGGCCTCCTGGGCGTCCTCGCGCTCCGCGGCAGACCCCTGGGCCTGGCGCTGTACGCGACCCTGCCGGCGCTCCTCGTGACGTCCACGGACGGCTCCAATGACACGAGCGCGGGGGTGCTACTGCTGGTCGCACTCCTGGTCGCCCAACGCAAGCCGGTGGCGGGCGCGGCGCTGCTCGCGCTGGCCGTGGCATTCAAGCCCTACGCCCTCGCCTGGTTGCTGCCACTGCTGGCGTATGGCGGCGTCCCGATGCCCCTGCTGGCGTTCGTGGTCACCAGCCTGGTGGCCTGGGGCTGGGCCGTGCTGGCCTGGGGGCCTGTGCCCATCCTGGACAGCCTCCGGCGAGCCGACGCGCTCCATCCCCAGGCCTACTACTCGCTGGCCTGGGTCGTGGATGGATCGCGGTTCATGCCCGCCGAGGCGTGGGGCATGGTGCGGTACGCGGCGGGTGCCGTCATCGCCTCCCTCGGTTGGGCGTGGGTCAGGACGGCCCGCTCGTTCGTCATCGTGGGCGTCGCGGTGTTCCTCGTGACGCTGTTCACCGGCTGGTGGTCGACGTTCGCCTACCTCGCCGCCATCGCCCCGGTCGTATGCTGGCATCTCGATGACTGGCTGGACGTGGGGCACCTGCGGGTGCGTTGGCCGACCGATCCCGTCGGCGCCTGCAGCCGTTGGGTGGACGCCCGGTGGCCAGTGCTGCGGCCATGGTCGACAGGCGATGTGGAGGGGTGAGCCGGTGCGCGCGGGCACCGATCCGGACCCCGCATCATCGACAGGGACAGGTCCTGTCCCGTACTCTGAAGTGGCTGCGAATAGGGAAGCGTTGATGCGTGATCACGATCCATCGGTCGCCAACCGATCACGCGGAGCAATGGCGAGCCCGGTCCCGTTCAGGCCGAACCGGATCGGGAGTGCCATGCCTCTGATCGCGCTCGGGATCCTCGCGGTGGCACAGCTGTTCGACTACGTGTCGTTCATGTTCATGATCGAGCGTCATGGTCTGGCCGCCGAGCTGAACCCTATCGTCGTCGCCCTCGCCAACAACGTGGGACTGCTCGGATTGACCTTCGTCAAGGCCGGTGCGGTCCTGTTCCTCGCGTTCGCCGCGTTCCTGCTCATGCCCCGGCGACGTCACGTCGCGGTGGCAGTCCTGAGCGTCGGGATCGTGCTCGGCGTGGTGGGCGGTGTCTCGAACGTGATGACCATCTGACCCAGGGCGGGGTCAGGCGTCGCGCCTCGCGACGATCTCATCCAGGTCCGTCTCGATCAGACGACGGTCCTCGGCGTCCATGATGTCAGCGAGGGCCGTGCGAGCGTGGTCGAGGCCACGCTCCAGACCGTCGTGGTCACCGGCCACGAGCGAGGCGCGCGCCACGGCCTCCCACGCAGCAGCCAGGTCCCAGTCGCCGAGCCCATTCGCCTGACACAGGTCCAGGCAGCGCCGGGCGTGATGGAGCGCGGGCTCCGGGCGACCCAGCACCGAGTAGACACGGGCGCATTGCCACTCACCGCGCGCACGCTGAGCCGCTTCCCCGTCCTCGCCCCAGTGATAGCGGGACGCGTGCGCGGCGTGGACCATCTCGTCGTCCTCGTCCACCGTGCGGGCGGGCACTTCCAGCAGGGTCCAGACATGGTTGAACAGGTCGACGGCAAGTTGGCGGCGGGCCGCCATATCGAGACCGATGGCAGAGGATGTGGTCATGGGTACCTCCGGGGTGTCGATGCTGACGCGTAGTCGATGACCGATGCGCTGGAGCCGCGTGAGGCGTGCCTCGACGGCCACCAGCTGGCGACGCAGGATCGCAGCACGGCTGTCCTCGGTCGCCGCAGGCGCCAGCCAGGCCGCGATACGGTCCAGGGGCAGGTCCAGCGATCGAAGCCAGCCGATCCGGCGTGCGTCCGCCAGCTGGTCCGTGCCATACCGTCGATACCCCGTGTCCGGGTCGACCGCGGCCGGGCGCAGGAGACCCAGCTCGTCGTAGTGGCGGAGGGCATCGATGGTCAGGCCGCTCATGCGGGCGAACCGTCCGATGGACAGGAGTTCGTTCATCGAGGGCCAGTCTGGACCCTCGGGTCACCCGAGAGTCAAGGGGTCGCCCTGTCGACCCCTTGACGAGTCTCAGCGGCCGGGCGTCAGGCCGCGCCTGCGGACCCAGTCCCGGAGTGCCCAGAGCGTGGTGTCCAGCCCGATCCCCGACCAGGGGACTGCCTCGGGGCGGAAGCTGCTGACCTCGATGGCTTCTGTCGTGGTCCGGACCTGGCCGCCCACGATGCGCGCCTCGTAGACCACGACCACCACGGCGGCGCTCGGCTGGGAGTAGATGCCCGAGATGGCGGTGGGCTCCACGATGAGGCCGATCTCCTCCTGTGTTTCACGGATGGCGCCCTGGATGGCCGTCTCGTCCGATTCCAGGAAGCCGCCCGGCTGGGCCCAGGTGCCGTAGGCCGGCTCGATGCCCCGGCGCAGGAGCACGAGCTCCCCCGCATCGGTCACCGGCAGGGTGGTGACCACCATCCTCGGGTTGACGTACGCGATGAAGCCGCACGTCGTGCACCACAACCGCTCGCGGTGCTCGCCGGGCACCTCACCCAGCGTCAGTGGCGCACCACACCTGGAGCAGAAGCCGAGCGTGGACCGGATCCACGACGGCACGCCATCGACGAACCCATCGAGGGACATGGTCGCGCCCTGGTCCTGCAATCGGTCCGGGTCGGTCATCGGCTAGGCCGCGAGCACGATGAGCATGACCGCGGCGATGACCACGAAGGAGCCGATGAGGACCGCGGTCCAGACCAGCCGGAACAGGCCCGTACCGCGACTGACCGGCAGCCATGCCCGCGCCGAACGCCAGATACGCACGATGGCATCGGCCGTGACAGCCAGCAGCAGGACGCCCCCGACCAGCACCGGCACCTTGACCCACAGCGAGGACATGGGCGTGCCCAGTTCCAGGGCCATGATGCCGATGACACCACTGAACAGGACGCCGATGGACAGGTAGATGAAGACGCCCTGGAGTGGTGTCGGCCTGGGCTCCGGCACCCGGCTGGGGACGATGGGTCGTCCCCGGACATCCAGGCGGACGGGTCGCTCCTGGCGATCAAGCGCCGGGACGCCGACCAGGGTCTCGTCATGTTCGGTCACGCAGGGAGTGTAGGCCGAGGCCCGTGGCAGGGCCGCCGAGGGTCCTGGCGGGGCCGCCGAGGGTCCTGGCGGGGCCGTCGAGGGCCCTGGCGGGGCCGCCGAGACCCTGGCGAGGCCGCTGACGCGCAGTCCCACGGTCGTGGCGCGCCGGCTGCCATCACAGCGCGCCGGCACGGGTACCATCGCGGACATGTCGATCTTCGCCGGCCTCACGCCTATGCTTCCCGACCCCATCCTGGGGCTCACCGAGGAATACAACCGCGATCCCCGACCGGGCAAGGTCAGTCTTGCCGCGGGTGTGTTCGTGGACGAGACCGGCATCACGCCAGTGCTGGACACCGTCGCCGAGGCCGAGGCACGCATCCTGGCCGCGCAGACGACCAAGCTGTACAAGCCCGTCGCGGGTGACCCCGCGTACCTGCGACCGGTCCGTGACCTGGTCTTTGGTGCCGGCAACGGGACCGTCGCCGAGGGTCGCGTGGAGACGCTGCACACGCCCGGTGGCACGGGCGCCCTGCGGGTCGCGGCGGACCTGGTGTATCGCATCCGCCCGGGCGCCACGGTGTGGCTGAGCACGCCCACGTGGCCGAATCACCCACAGGTGTTCGCGGCCGCCGGTCTGCAGACGGCGTCGTACCCCTACCTGGATGCGTCCACCGCCACCCTCGATGCGGTAGGGATGCTGGCTGCGCTCCGGGCGGCGCCAGCCGGGGATGCGGTGCTGCTCCACGCCTGCTGCCACAACCCAACAGGCATCGACCCCACGCCCGAGCTGTGGCGCCAGATCGGTGACGTCATCGCCGAGCGTGGCCTGCTGCCACTGGTCGACTTTGCGTACCAGGGGTTCGGTGACGGCCTGGAGGCCGACGCGCATGGCCTCCTCGAGCTCATCCGACCCGGATCGGAGCTGCTGGTCGCGTCTTCATTCTCCAAGAACTTCTCGCTCTACGACGAGCGTGTCGGGGCGCTGTCACTGGTGGCCGCCACACGCGAGGACGCAGTGACCCTGCTCAGCCACGCCCGGGTCGCCGTACGTGCGAATTACTCCAGCCCGCCGGCGCATGGCGGCGAAGTGGTCGCGACCATCCTGTCCGATGCCGGGCTGCGCACCCGCTGGATCGCCGAGGTGACCGCCATGCGCCAACGCATCAGCGGCAACCGACAGCTGTTCGTGGACGGGTTGCGCGACGCGGGCGCGCCGGACTTCTCACGCCTCTTCCAGCAGAAGGGCATGTTCTCACTGCTGGGGATGTCCGCCGACCAGGTGCGACGGCTCAAGGAAGACCACGCGGTGTACGTCGTGGGCGGCGGTCGCGTCAACGTGGCCGGCATCACGCAGAGCAACCTGGAGCCCGCCTGCCGGGCCATCGCTGCGGTGCTCGCCGGCTGAGTGACCCGGGACCGGTCCGGACCTGGGGCAGCGACAGCCTCCGGCCCTCAGTTGCTGGCGCTGCTGGGATGCCATATTGGCGCTGCCGGGATGCCATATTGGCGCTGCCGGGATGCCATATTGGCGCTG
>Ga0105047_10001933_pt1 | contig 37266 bp, 33 predicted proteins | sample MAT04_FD_78384 | JGI IMG/M metagenome (GOLD analysis project Ga0105047, IMG submission 78384) | Freshwater microbial communities from Lake Fryxell liftoff mats and glacier meltwater in Antarctica - MAT-04 (megahit assembly) | ecosystem: Environmental > Aquatic > Freshwater > Ice > Liftoff... | reverse complement strand
GCCCGGTGACCCGAGGCCGTGGACACCATCACCCGGTGGTAGAGCCCGCGCACCGCACCCTCCACCTCGTCGAGGTGCACCAGCGCAGCCGCCACGAGGCCGGGAGCGAACTCGTACACACGACCCAAGATGCGCGCGTCGCCACCGAACATCGCGGCCGGGTACTGCAGCCCGGTGTCGTACAACTCGCCGGCCACCGAGGTAGCGAGGCCATCGCCCACCACGAACGGCGCGAGATGCCGCCAGCGCACCTCGCCGGGCCGCAGTGTGCCGTACACGAACAGGTGCGTGGGCGCCGCGTTCGCGATCACGACGAGGCTCTGGCCCGCGGTGGGCGACGGCCCACCGGGAGCACCCGCAACAAATGGTGCCAACGGCACGCCACGCACGCTTCGACCACGTAGGCGGTGAGTTCGTCGGGTCGCGCGTTGAGCGTGGCCAACTCGGCCGCGGTGCTGACACAGCGCCCGTGCTTGGGCAGGCGCGAACCGAACACATACGTCACCAATCGCAGCTCCTGCTCGGCGCAGATGGGGCACGCCATCGAGGCCGGGGCGCCCACGTTCTTGGCAGCGCGGATGAGCTCGGGGTGCGCGTCGCACACTTGGTCTTGGCGCAGCCGTCCACGACGGAACTCGTTGATCAGGTGCCGGCGCGACAGGCGGTGGTCGACCACCCCGCCCGCTCCGCGCAACGCTCCCGTGGAGAACGATCTGGCACTCAACGTCATGGGCCGCAAGGTTATCGGTGCCACGCCTGCTCACCGGCGGCAACAGTGCCGGTGCGACATCCGCCACGGCCCACCCTCGGCGGGCCACACTGGTGGCCATGAGCATCTGGTACGGCGCCCACGTGGCCGACGAGTCCGAGTTGCGGCTGTGCGGCGACGTGACCGGCAAGCGAGTCATCGAGCTCGGGGTGGCGAGTGCACTCGCCGGTGCCGCCCCCAACTCCGTGGTCATGGCACAGGCCGGGGCCAAGGCCATGGCCCTCGACCCCAGCGCGCAGGCCATCGCCGGCGTGCGCTCGGCAGCCGAACGTGCCGAAGTTACCGTGCAGTGCCACCAGGGCGACCTGGCCGACCTCGGGTTCGCCACCAGCGCCTCGGTCGACCTCGTCGTTGCTGCTCACTCGCTGGCCGGCGTCGACGACCTCCCCCGCCTGCTGCGCCAGGTGCACCGCGTGCTCAAGCCAGGTGCCCCGTTCGTGGTGGCAGTCCCCCACCCGGTCGCAGCGATGTTCGGTGGCGACGCCACCGCCACCGCGGCCTATGGCGCCGGCGGCAGCACCTTCACCGAGCTCTACATGGCGTTCGAGCGCAGCAACTTCCGGCTCGACGTGGTGCACGAACTCGACGACCGGCGCGTGCGCGACCCGCTGTATCCGTCGGTGCTCGTCGTGCGCGCTCGCAAGCAAGGCGTGTAGTCGCCCGCCTCGCGGGCCGCTTCCCCGCTTCACCCGTATCGGCCCCGCTATGGGATGCTGCAGCGATGAGGACTCCCGTCACCGAACTGCTCGGCATCGATATCCCGATTCTCGCGTTCACCCACTGCCGTGATGTCGTTGCGGCGGTCACCAAGGCGGGTGGGCTCGGTGTGCTCGGCGCAGTAGCCCACTCGCAGGAGCAACTCGAGATCGACCTGGCCTGGATCGAGGACGAGGTCGGTGGCCGCCCCTACGGCGTCGACCTGATCGTGCCCGCGAAGTACGCGGGCGACGGCGACGGCGGGTTCACGATGGACGACATCCGCCAGCTGATCCCCGCCGAGCACAAGGCGTTCGTCGACGACATCCTGCGCCGCTACGACGTGCCGCCGTTGCCCGAGGGCGACGGCCCCGGTCGCGGCGTCGCCAACTCCGGCTCGGCCGCGCCCTTCTCGGCCAACCAGGCCGACCCGTTGCTCGAGATCGCTCTCGCGCACCGGCCGTCGTTGGTCGTGAATGCACTCGGTCCGCCGCCACCGCACATGATCGAACGGGTCAAGCAGGAAGGCCGCCTGCTGGCAGCGTTGGCCGGCAAGGCGCAGCACGCTCAGCGCCACGTGAACGCGGGCGTCGACCTGATCATCGCCCAGGGCGCTGAAGCCGGCGGCCACACCGGCGAGGTGGGCACGATGGTGCTCATCCCCGAGATCGTCGACGCCGTCGCACCGGTGCCCGTGCTGGCGGCGGGTGGCATCGGGCGCGGCCGCCAGATGGCAGCAGCCATGGCCCTCGGCGCGCACGGCGTGTGGTGCGGTTCTGTGTGGCTCACCACCAACGAGGCCGAGACGCATCCGGTCGTGAAGCAGAAGTTCCTCGCCGCCACCTCCAGCGACACAGTGCGGTCACGTTCGCTCACCGGTAAGCCGGCACGGCAGCTGCGCACGGCCTGGACCGACGAGTGGGACAACCCCGACAACCCACAGCCGCTCGGCATGCCGCTGCAACCCATCCTGGTGGCCGAGGCGCAGGCGCGCATCGCCCGCGCCGCACACAAGCCGGGCAGCGGCGCCGAGCAACTGAGCAACTACTTCGTCGGCCAGATCGTCGGTTCGATGAACGTCAGCAAGCCGGCAGCGCAGGTGGTGTTCGACATGGTCGACGAGTTCATCGAAGCCGTGCAGTCGCTCGGGCGTCTACTGGACAGCTGAACGCTCGAGTCGAGCCCAGAAGGAGTCCGACCATGCGCCGCAGGCACCGACCGCGAGCCCGTCGGCACGGCACGTCGCTGCGCGCAGCATTCGAGGGCCAGGTCGCGGCGTGACTACCAACCTGCGGCGAGCACCGGTAGTACCCTCTGCGCTGAGTGGATCGAGACAAGGGTGGTGCAGCGACCTGCAGTCGCGATCAACAGCACGATGTTCGACCGCCCGGCCTCGCCCGCACCACCCTGGCCTACGGCGCCGTCGCATTCGCGCTGCTCGTCTGGTTCGCTCGCGTGGAGTTGCGTACTGAGTTCTTCTTCGACGAAGCGTGGCGCGCCGACATCATCCGTTCGTCGACACCGCTCGACACCGCACGCCATGCCGGCGCTCCGATTCCGATCCTCTGGCTGTTGCTCATGAAAGTGTCGACGCTGTTCGGCGCCACCCCCTATGCGCCGCTACGACTGGCCGCGCTGCTGCTCGCTGCCCTGTTCCCGGCAACCGCCGGGCAGCTTGCCCGCTTTCTCCATTGGCCCCGCGGGCCGAGCGCATCCGCTGCCGCCACCGACCTCGAGCGCTCCACCTGGCGATCGCCCGCAACGCTGGTCGGGCTGTTCACCGCTGTCTTTGCCGCCGGTGCGGTGCGGGGCTTCGGTCTCGCCAGCTATCTCAACGACTACTCGTTTCAGGCTGCGTTGACGCTGTGGTTCGTGATCACGCTCGTCGCCATCGATCGCGGCTGGTGTACCTCGCGGGCGCTGCTCGCCCCGATGATGGCGCTGGCGTTGGGCTCCATCTCTGGGCTTTTCGTGTTGGTTGCCGCCACCCCGTGGCTGTGGGCGCAACGGCGGCGACCAGACCGCGTCTGGCTCGCGGTGTCGGCCAGCGCCACCACTGCCATCGCCGGTGCCCTGTACTTCACGATGTACCGCAGTCAGGTGGTACCCGGGCTGACGTCGTTCTGGAGCGAACATCTCCTTCGCGACGGGCGGCATTCGGTGGCGGCCACGCTCGGCCGGCTGGTGTCGACGTCGACCTCGCTGTCCTATCCGGGGATCATCGCCGGCTGGTCGACGGCCTTCGGCGCTGTCCTGCTCGGGCTCGCAGTGTTCGGCATGGTGGTGAGCCGCCACCAATGGCCGCATCTGGCCTCGTTGGCCGGCGGAGCGTGGCTCGTTGCCGCACTTGCATCGATCGCCGGCGGCTGGCCGATGACCGCCGTGAGGGTCAACGTTCCTTTCCTCTCGCTGTGGGTGGTGGCAATCAGCTTCGCGCTCGTACATCTCGCCGGCGCCGTGCGGCACGCAAGAGCAGCACTCACGATCGCCGCGGTGGCGCTCGTGTTGGCAATGGTGGCGCACTCAACCGTCACGCTCCCAACTCGACGAGTAGGTGTCTTCGCCCGTGGGCTGCAGGCCGACTTGGAGATCATCCGGGTGTCCCACGCCGATCGGATCCTCGTCCTGGGGCTCCACTTCATGGTCCGTCCGTACCTCCACGATGGCCTGGTGAACGCCCGCGCCGACGGTGGTCGCTACGTCATCGAAGTCACGTCGGTCGACGACGTGCTGACCGAAGCGGCTATCGGCGCCGCAATCGAGGAGGCCGCACTGGCCCCGGGCGACGAAGTGTGGTGCGTGCTCCCGTTCGAGGCCGGACCCGAGCCGCTGGAAGAATGTCGCCTCGATCCGGAGCAATTCGAACCGCTCCTCGACGAGCGGCGCACGCGGGCCGTCTTCCTCGCGTTCAGAGTGCGACCGGCCAGCCCCTGACGGACCGCAGCCACACCCGGCTACAGCAGTGAGTACTCGGCTTCCACGAGCTCGGCGGGGCGGGGGCGGCCGAACAGGTAGCCCTGGCCGCGATCGCACCCGATCTCACGCAGGCGCGACAGTTGCAGCGGAGTCTCCACACCCTCGGCCACCACCGACAAGCCCAATGAGTGCCCGAGGTTGACGACGGCCTCCACGATGGTGGAGTCCTCCTGGTCGATGCCCAACCCGTTCACGAATGTGCGGTCGACCTTGATGGCTTCCACCGGGAACCGCTTCAGATAGGTGAGCGACGAGTAGCCGGTGCCGAAGTCGTCGACCGCCAGGTGCAGGCCCAAGCTGCGCAGCTCGCGCAGCGCCACCGTGGCGGCCTTCACGTCGGCCATCAGCGCAGTCTCGGTGATCTCCAGCCACAACGCACCCGCCGCCACGCCCGACTCGGCCAGCGCCTCGGCCACCACATCGACCAGTTGGCTGCTCATCAACTGACGAACGCTCACGTTGACCGACACCGACAGGTCGTTGAACCGTTGCGTGCTGTTGCGCCACTGGCCCAACTGCACGAGCGAGGCGCGTAGCACCGAGGCACCCACCTCGCCGATCAGCCCGGTCTCCTCGGCCATCGGCAGGAACTGATCGGGGCCAAGCAGGCCACGGTCGGGGTGGCGCCAGCGAGCGAGCACTTCGAAGCCCACCAGGTGACCGTTGCTGAGCTGCACGATCGGCTGGTAGTAGGGCACGATCTCGCCGCGCTCGAGGCCACGCCGCAACTCATTGGTGGTGCGCAGCGTGAGCACGCTGGCGTCGTGGCTGCCCGGAGCGAACACCTCCACACGGTCGCGACCGCGGGCCTTCGCGCGGTACATGGCAGCGTCGGCGTCGCGCAGCATCTCGGTGGTCGTGACACCTTCGCGGTCGGAGATGGTGATGCCGATGCTGGCGGTCACGAACAGCTCGGAGCCATGGATGATCAACGGTTGTGCGATCTCGGCACGCAGCGCCTCGGCAACCTTCAGCGGGTCGTAGCCACCGCTGACGTCGCGCAGCATCACGATGAACTCGTCGCCGGCAAAACGCCCCAACAGGTCACGGTCGCGCACGACCGAGCGCAACCGTTCGCTCATCGCCTGCAGCAGTTGGTCGCCGGCATCGTGCCCGAGACTGTCGTTGATGACCTTGAAGTTGTCGATGTCGATGAACAGCACGGCAATGGAACCCGGCGCCGCAGCCTCGAGGTACGCGCCGAGGCGTTCGAGGAAACGGAACCGGTTGGGCAGGCCCGTCAGCCCGTCGTGGCTCGCCGCCCACTCGAGCCGTTCGGCGTTGTTGCGCTGCTCGGTGACGTCTTCGATGTGAGCGATGGCCAACGCGTCGCCTTCGCCATCGTCCATGATCGAGACCCAGGTGCGTGCCCACACGATCGCACCGTCGCCGCGCACGTAGCGCTTCTCCATGCGGTAGTTGTCGACGTCGTGTTCGGCGGCTCGCGCCAGCAGGCTGTTGTTGCGTTGCCAGTCGTCGGGGTGGCTGATCTCCTCGACCGTGCGACCGATCAGCTCGTCGCGCGAGCGGCCCAGCATGGCGACCAGCGATTCGTTGACGTCGATGAGCACGCCGGCCGGTGCCGTGGACAGCGCCATGCCCGTGGGTGCCCCGTGGAACGCGAGTCGGAAACGCTCGCGGGCCTTCTCCAGCCGACGCGCCTCGGCTTCGCGAAGTGTGACATCGCGCAACGCGATGACGACGCTGTCGGGGTCGCGTATCGGCAGGTTGGCATCTGCCTCGAGCAGTACCAGCGTGCCGTCGGGTCGATGGAACGGCAAGGTGGGGGTGACCATCCTCCCGCCGTCGCGCAGCATCGACCACAGGTCGACCAGCCGCGGGCGGTCGTCGTCGTCGAACAGTTCGGTGAGGAACGCGCCCAGCAGTTGCTCGCGCGACCTGCCGGTGAGCTCGGTGGTGTTCGCGTTGACCTCGCGAATGCGTCCGCTGCGGCCGAGCACGACGATGGCCGCGGGCAGGTCGTCGAGTAGCTGTCGCAACTCGCCTTGCGCCTGGCGCAGCTCCTCGATGTTGTCGTTCAGTCGTTCCGCCCATCGGCCCGATTGGCGATAACCGGCGATCTGGCTGGCCGCCCACAGCCCGCCGAGCAACAGACCGATGACTGCCGTGCCGCGGTTCGCCTGACCATCGTTGGCGACGTACCGCCACGTGGCCAGCCACACGCCACACGAGCAGAGCCCGTGCACGACGATGAGGCGTGGCAGCCCTGGCCGTCGCACCCTCACCCGTGCGCCAGCCGGCATCGCCAGTGCGCTGATGAGCAGCACGAGCGCCAACAGTTGAGCGGCGCCGGTGACCATGAAGGGCGCCACCGGGTTGCCGCCGACCGCAGCACTGGCAAACGTGTCGGCGACCGTCAGCGACACCATCGAGAGGCAGAACAGGATGCGCGCTGGCGAGCGTCCGACGAGCAGCAGCAGGAACAGCATCGAGGCCACGAACACGTCGAGCGCAGGATGGGCCAGCACCGCCAACTGCGTGACGAGCGGCAGCACCGTGATGTCGCCGACTGCTGGGGAGACGACCAGCTCCCAGGCAATGAACGTGATGGCCAGGCCCATCAGCGCTGCATCGAGCACGTGCACCATGGTGTACGAGCGATCGCCAACGCTGAGGTGACGAACGAGGAACGCCACCAGGCAGCCGGAAAACACCAGCGTGGTGACCACTGCCGGCGCGGCACCGTCTGTGCTGAACGGTCGAGAGATGTCGAACGCCATCAACAGCTGTGTCGCAGCCGACGCACCCAACGCCATGGCGATCAGCCACCAGTGACGGCGAGTCTCGAGCCGCGACCGCGCCCACGCCACACCCGCGCCGAGCAACGAGAGCTTCAGTGCGGCGACCGCAATGACGCGCTCCCAGTCGGACTCACCAGCCGCGCCCGCAACTTCACCCAGCAAGAAGGCGGCCCCGACGAGCAGAAACGACACGAAGCCTGCGCGGAGGCCCCAGCGCACACTGGGCTGCCAGGTTGATGGACCCGCTACGTCGCGATCGCTCAAGTGCACCTTCCCGCCGCCAGATTCCCCGCCGATGCCTCGGCTTGCGAACGTGTGAAAGATATCACTCGGAGTGTTGGCTTTGCCACCATTCGTCCAAACGCTCTCGCGCGGCAACATCGCCCACCATGCCCTCTTCGAGCCGGATTTCGAGCAGGAAGGCGAGCGCTTTGCCCACGACCGGGCCTGGGCCGACGCCCAACTGTTCCATCACCTCGGCACCGTTCAACTCTGGCCGGATGGCAGCGAGTTCTTCCTTCGCCCCCAACTCGGCGATGCGCGCCTCGAGGTCGTCCATCCGACGCGACAAGATCAGCGCCTTTTTCTCGTTGCGGGTGGTGCAGTCGCAGCGAGTGAGCACGTTCAGCTCCTGCAGCAGCGGGCCTGCGTCGCGCACGTAGCGGCGCACCGCCGAATCGGTCCAGCCCATGGCATAGGTGTGGAAGCGCAGGTGCAGCGCCACCAACTCGGTGATGGCCTGCACGTCGTCATTGCTGTAGCGCAGCGCCTCCAGGCGCTGACGGGTCATCCGCGCGCCCACCGCGTCGTGGTGGTGGAACGTGACGCCCTTGCCCTTCTGGTAACCGCGCGTGCGGGGCTTGCCCACGTCATGGAACAGCGCCGCGAGGCGCGTGCGACGAAAGTCGAACGCCGGGCGATCGGCCGGCTGTTCCGCCGATGGACGCACGTTCTCGACCACGGCCAACGTGTGTGTGAGCACGTCCTTGTGGCGGTGGATGGGGTCTTGCTCCAGCTGCATCATCGGCAGCTCGGGCAGGAACTCCTGCGCCAAACCTGTTTCGATGGTGAACCACAACCCGGCCGTGGGGTGCGCCACGGTGAGCAGCTTGTCGAGTTCGTCGCGGATGCGCTCGGCCGACACGATCTCCAGCCGACCCTTCATCGCCTTCACCGCCTCGACCAGCTCGGGCACCGGGGTGCACTGCAGCCTCGCGATGAACCGCGCCGCTCGCAGCATTCGCAGCGGGTCGTCACTGAAGCTGACCTCCGGCGCGAGCGGCGTACGCAACGTGCGCGTGAGGAGGTCGACCGCACCACCGAACGGATCGACCAGGGTGGGCGACTCCGTGGTGAGCTCGAGTGCCATGGCGTTGATGGTGAAGTCGCGCCGCGACAGGTCTTCGTGGATGTCGGTGCTGAACTGCACCTCGGGCTTGCGTGACTCGTCGGTGTAGGCCTCGGCGCGGTGGGTGGTGATCTCGAAGATGCGGTCGCCGTGCGCGCCGGCTTTCTTGGCGCCGATCGTGCCAAAGCGTTCGCCCTGCGTCCAGATTGCGTCGGCCCAGCCGCCCAGCAACTGCTTGATCTCGTCGGGCCGAGCATTGGTGGTGGCGTCGAAATCGTAGAGCTCACCGGCATCGCCGGCAGTCGGAACATCGCCGGCCAGGAGGTCGCGCACGGTGCCACCCACCAGGTACAGGCGATGGCCGGCCGCGCCGAACCTACGGGCAAGTGGTGCCAGCTCAGCCAGCACAGGTTCGAAACGAGCGGGGATCACAGCAGGCCTTCGACGACCCAGTAGTCGAGCGCCTGCCGCACTGCGCCGGCTCCGGGACCGCCCGAGGTGGTGCGCTCGAAGGACGGGCCGGACTCGCCCGCCAGCTCGCGCAGCACGGTGGCCGATGACAGCGTGAGCGCCTCGAGGTCGTAGCCACCCTCCAGCATCACCAGCCGCCTCCCGGCTGGCACCAACGACAACACGCGCTGCGTGAGCGGGGCGTAGTCGCCGGCGGCCAGCGACAGTTCGGTGATGGGGTCGCTGCGGTGCGCATCGAAACCGGCCGACACGATGACCCATGTGGGAGCGAACCGCTCGGCCACGGGGGCCACCAGCTGATCGAACGCGTAGAGGTAGACGTCGCCGGTGGCACCCGGTGGCAGCGGGATGTTGAGCGTGCGACCGCGTGCCGGCCCTTCGCCCACCTCTGTGTGCCGCCCCGTTCCGGGGTACAGCGGCCACTGGTGCAGGCTGACGAACAGCACTCGCGGGTCGTGGAAGAACACGGCTTGCGTGCCGTTGCCGTGATGCGCGTCGTAGTCGAAGATCATCACCCGCTCGCCCTGGTCGGCCAACGCCGAAGCCGCCACTGCGACGTTGTTGACGAAACAGAAGCCCATCGACTCGTTGGTGGTGGCGTGGTGCCCGGGCGGGCGCACCGCGCAGAACGCTGCGTCGCCATGGCCCTGTTGCAGCTCGCGAATCGCGGTGAGCCCGGCGCCGGCCGCCAACGTGGCCGCGCGCCACGAGCCGGGGCTGGCGTACGTGTCGGAGTCGAGGCGACCACCACCGGCGGCACAGATGCCTTCGATGCGATCGAGGTACGCAACAGGGTGCACGCGCTCGAGGTCGGCTCGCGAAGCGGGCTGCGGGTCGACTGCCGTGATGGCGTCGTGTAGGTCGGCCAGCCGCAACCCGTCGAGCACCGCCTGCAACCGCTCGGGCCGCTCGGGGTGGCGCGGCCCGGCCAGATGGTCGAGGTACGCAGCATGAGTGGCGAACAGCACGGTCACCTTTGCGACGCTATCTGCCCGACCGCAACGCAACCCGACCCGTTGCTTCACCGAGCAACCAGGTGCCCCCAACTCGATACCGAGAGCAGCTGCGCAGGCAGCGGCAGGCGGCCAGCCGCTACCGTCAGCACAGTGAACAGCGAGGCTGACCAGCGCAACCGGGCGCGCATGCCGCTGGTACTGCGCGGCACCGGTTCGGCCTGCCGCGTGCAGCCCTGGTCGTTCCAACCCGACATCGCACAGCTCGTGATGTACCAGCAGCAGCGACTGCCGGCAGTGGCCGACCTGAACCGCTGGGCCGACCGCCTACGCGAACTGGGTTACACGTCCGTGCGCACCACAGCACTGGCCACCTCCGCCGGTTTGCGAGTGGAGACTGCCGGCTTCCACACCATCCAGGAACTGATCCTGCTCGAACACCGGCGCCCCACTCGTGGTTATGCCGCGCACGTTGCCACGCGCCGGTTGCATGTGGCCCAGCACGACGAGGCCAGCGCCGTCGACAAAGCCGCGTTCGGACAGCAGTGGGCGCTCGATGCCCCTGCTCTCGCCGCTGTGTGTGCCGCCACGCCACGCCACCGCGGCCGCGCCACTGGCACTCCGCTCGCCGCCTACGCCATCAGTGGCCGCGACGCCAAGCAAGGCTTCCTGCAACGGCTGGCCGTACACCCCGCGCAACAGCGCCAGGGCTTGGGTCGAGCACTGGTACTCGACTCGCTGCAGTGGCTCGCGCGGTGGCGCGTGCAGCGCGTGCTCGTGAACACCCCGGTCGACAACGACGCCGCGCTCGCCCTCTACGAGAGTGTCGGTTTCCAGCGCCTCAGCGAGCACCTGCGGATGTACGAACGGGCGTTGGCATGACCCGCCGGTCGCGGCCATCGTTGGCCAATGCAGTGGTCTCCGGCGCGATCGCTTCCGTGGCGGCGTTGGCCCTCGGCGGTGCGCCGGTGGCCAGCGGCGCGCCCGCTGGGCAACCGGTAGTGCTCGCCGACCGCCTCGGCCTTGCCACACAAACGCCGTTCGACCTGCCCGCCGACGGCACGCTGAGCTTCGCGTTCGAATTGCCACCTGCGCTGAGAGCCGGGTCTGCCGAGGCGACGATCGTGATCACGGCGTACCGACCGCTCACCACGCAACTGGAAGTGGCCATAGCACTCGACGGCCAGCTCGGGCGCAGCGGCGACGCTGTGGATGTCGGCCTGGCGACCCTCCCTCCGTTGACGGGCGACCAGCTCTCCATCACCCTCCCGACCGAGACCACCGAACGAACGAACGAGGCATTGCAGTTGCCGCAACCCGGCCTGTACCCCTTGCTGGTCGAGTGGTACGACGGCGGCGAGGTCCTGGCCGATCTCCTCACGTTCGTGCACCGGCTGCCCACCAACGACGAGCCGGCACTGGTTCCGCTCCCGGTCGCAGTTGCAGCCACAGTCACCTCGCCGGTGCTGCTCGATGACACCCTCGACGTGCTCCTCACCCCAGAGACCATCGCCGAGTTCACACAGCTCGCCGAGTTGCTCGAAGTCACTCCCGTCGCCATCGCCGTGCGGGTACCACCGGGCCTGTTCGACGCACTGACCAACGCTGCGGTCACCGCGGAGTTCGACGGTGGGGCACTCGCCCAACGGCTCGCAAACGGCATGGTGCGCAACGACGTTCTCTCGGCGCCGCGTTACCCGCTCGACCCGTCGCTGGCGGCTGCCTTCGGCCAGACAGCGCTCTACACCCAATGGCTCCGCGACGGCGAGGACGATCTCGCCCGCACGGTCACCAGCCCGTCGCTGCGCACGCTCGCGTTCGTCGACGCTCCGCTCACGCAGGCAGGCGCGGCACTGCTGCGCGACCTCGGGGCCCGGCTGATGGTCACCACACCGGCGGTGTTCGACGCCCTTCCACTGTCCACCGGCGTCTTCACCGACCTGAGCCAACTGGTGCAGTTCGAGGTCGCCCCAGGGGTCACCATCGATGCCACTGTCACCGACCGCATCATCGGCCCGGTGCTCGCCCGGCCCACCTCCACCCCCACGCTCACCGGCATCCGGGCGATGGCCCACCTGCTGGCATACCGACAGGAAATCGTCGACTCCAACGGCAACCCGCGCCGCCACGGCGTCACGCTGGGCACACCCGACCTGTCGCTGCCCGATGTCACCAGCTTCGCGGCCATCGCGACCCTGCTGGGGTCGTCGCCCGCCATCCAACCGACCACCCTCGACACGCTGGGGGTGCGCACCGACCACGCCGTGGTCAACGGCGTCGAGGTGATCGTTGCGCTCCCCACGGAGCCCGCCGGCGACCTGACCGAGCGCCTGCAACTGGTCGATTCGCTGTCGGTGCAGGCCATCAGCGCCGGCAGCATGTTGCCCGCCACCGACCCCCGCATTGTCGAGTGGCAGCAGGTGATTCAACTGCTGCCCACTTCTGCGCTCAGCGATTTCCAGGTGCGGGCGCTCGCCGCACACCTCAGCGAGCAGTACACCGCCATCCGCACCGCGATCGAGGTGCCCGAGGGCTTCGCGTTCACGCTCACCGGACGCCGCACCACCGTTCCCATCAAGCTGCGCAACACCAGCGACATCGCTCTCACAGTGCGCGTGCGCCTGTCGTCATCGAAGCTGCTGTTCCCCGATGGCGACCAACTCGTCGTGTTGCCGCCGCAGTCCTACACCGAAGTTCGAGTGGCCATCGAAACGCGCACCAACGGACGCTTCCCGGTCACGCTGCAGGTGTTCACTCCCGTCGGCGACGCCGAGCTCGCGCCACCCGTACCCCTGACGGCCAGCGTCAACGCACTCACCGGTTTGGGCAACCTCATCACCGGTGCGCTGCTGCTGGTGGTGCTCACCTGGTGGGTGCGACAGATGCGCACCAACCGACGTTCGCGCGCGGCTGCGCGCGCGCTCGCCCGGCACCCGGTGGCCAATGGGTCGAACGATTCGAACGAGGGCGACAGCGAGGGCGACAGTGGCACCGACGGCGACGGTATCGCGGCCGATACAGCAACGATCGACGACGCGGAACTGTCACCCGACGCCGCAACGAGTACCCTCCCACCCTTGTGAGCAACAACCGCGTCCGCATCGTCACCGACTCCGCGTGCGACCTGCCTCAGCACGTCGCCGATGAACTCGGAATCGAGATCGTCCCTCTCACCATCCGCATCGACGGCCACGAGTACGTCGACCGCTGCGATCTCACCCCGGCCGAGTTCTGGGCGAAGTGCGCGGCTGCGGCCGAGTTGCCCGAAACCGCCGCGCCGGCACCGGGCCAGTTCGAGGCCACCTACCGCAAGCTCGCCGCCGACGGCGCCAGCAGCGTGGTGGCCATCAACCTCAGCGCAGCGCTGAGCGCCACCATGCAGTCGGCTGAGCTCGCCGCTCGCGGTGTTGCCGACGTCATCCCGGTTACCGTCGTCGACAGCCAGCAATGCACCCTCGGCCTCGGGTCCATCGTGATGGACTGCGCTCGTCTCGCCGCCGGCGGCGCCAGCCACCAGGCAGTGGTCGACCGTGCCACCGACCTCGCCACCCGCACCAAGGTGTGGGGCGCGCTCGACACGCTCGAGAACCTGAAGAAGGGCGGGCGCATCGGTGGCGCCAAGGCAATGCTCGCCTCCGTGCTCTCCATCAAGCCGATCATCGAAGTGCGTGACGGCAAGGTGGAGGAAGGCGGCAAGCAGCGCACTCGGTCGAAGGCGCTCGCGTTCCTGGTCGACACGCTGGCGAAGGCCAGCCCGGTCGAGAACCTGATGGTGCTCAATGCCGACTGCGGCGACGTCGACGCATTCGTCGACATGCTGCGCGCTCACCACACGGGTGAGATCGTGGTCGGCGACATCGGCCCGGTCGTGGGCAGCCATACCGGCCGCGGCACCATCGGCATCGCCTACTCCGTCGCCAGGTAGCCAGCCCGCAACTGCTTGCGTCTGCCGATCAGCGCATCACGGTGCCAGGCGAAACGGTGGGTAGCGGTCGGTGACGAGCGTGAACGCGTAGCCCTGAACCCGGCTGCCCCAACGCAGCACGCCCACCACATAGCCGAACAGCCTGTTGGGGTAGCGGCCGGTGAACATGATCGCGAACCAGGCGGCGGTGGTTGCCAGCACCACGCCGACCAATAGCACCGCCATCACCACGAGGTGCGGGAGCACCAGCAGCCACTTCACCAATGGCAGCCAACGATTGAGATCGCGCTCGGCATCCGGGTAGTCGATCTCCAGGTGCACCCCCTGCTCGTCATCGGTCGACGGGTAGCGATCGTCGAGCAGCAGCAGGTATGCGAACGCGCGCGTCTCGAACCGCCCCAAGTGGAGGTGCCACTCGAACCACCAGTTCGGGTATTTGCGGCGGAACAGCAGCAGCAGGGCCACCGGCGCCGTCAGTAGGCCCGACGAGCGGCCCCAACTGACGAGGCACAACAGCAGCATGATCGGCAGCGCTGTGAACGCACGCAACGCCGTGGTCACCCGATCAAGCGGGCGATCCTGGTAGTCGATCGTCAACCGAACCGGGTACTGCTGAAGTGCAGCGGTGGCGCTCATGGGTTCACCAGCACAGGTTCGCGACGGTCGCTGACCAGTGTTGTCGGTTCCATCTCCGGCGCGGGCAGGCCCACCTCGCCGTCGATGTCGATGCGCGGCAGTCGCCGATCGAGCCATGCGGGAAGCCACCAGTTGAGGTCGCCCATCAGTTTCATCGCGGCCGGCACCAACACCATCCGGACGATGGTCGCGTCGATGAAGATCGCCGTGGCCAGACCAAGGCCCATCATCTTCGTGACCGGATCCTCACCGAGCACGAAGCCGAGGAACACGGAGATCATGATCAGCGCCGCGGACGTGATCACACGTGCCGTGATCGCTATGCCGTGCAGCACCGCCGCGTCGTTGTCGCTGGTGCGGAGGTACTCCTCACGGACCCGCGAAAGCAGGAAGACCTCGTAATCCATCGAGAGACCGAAGAGGATCGCGAACATGAACATCGGGATGAATGCGACCACCGGCACGGTGGTCTCCAGCCCGATCAAGTCCTTGCCCCAACCCCACTGGAACACCATCACCAGCACGCCGAACGCAGCGCCGATGCTGAGCAGGTTCATCAGCGCCGCCTTCAACGCCACCACGACCGAGCGGAACACCAGTGTCAGCAGCAGGAACGACAGCACGAGCACGGCGGCGATGAACAGCGCCAGTCTGGAGCTCACCCGCCCACCGATGTCGCCAAAGGTGGCGGTCTGCCCGCCCACGTGCGCCGAAGCGTCGCTGCCGGCCAAGGCCGTCGGGAACACATCGGCCCGCAGGCGGTCGATGGTGGCATAGGTCGCGTCGTCCTGGGGTGCAGACTGCGGGATGGCAACGATGGTGGCCACACCCGCCAAAGCGTTCACCTGCGCGGGGAACACCGAGGCGATACCGGGATCGGCACCGATCGCTGCCCGCAGCGGCTCGAGCACGGAGGGTTCACCGGCAAGATCGACGACGATCACCAGCGGGCCGTTCGTGCCCGGGCCGAAGCCATCCGCCACCAAGTCGTACGCACGCCGTTGAGTGCGGCTCTGCGGCAGCGAGCCGTCATCGGGGAAACCCAAACGCAACGCCAGGACCGGCGCGGCAACCGCCAGCAACAACACGGTCACACCGATTGCGTAGCTCCATGCGTGGCGAGCCACATGCTTGCCCCAACGCTCCCAGCGGGCACCGGAGGCGTCTACCGCCCCCCGCCGACGTGGCAGCCCCCAGCGGTTGATCCGGTGCCCCGCGAGCCCGAGGAACGCCGGCAGCAACGTGACCGAGGCGATGACCATCAACAAGACGGTGACCGAGATGGCGACACCAGCAGCGGTCATGAACGGAACCCCCGCCACCGCCAGCCCCAGGATGGCGATCACCACCGTGCCACCGGCAAAGATCACTGCCTGGCCGGCGGTGGCCGTCGCGCGACCGACCGATTCCTCCACCGTCATGCCTCGGGCGAGGAACTCACGGTGGCGGGTGACCACGAACAACGCGTAGTCGATACCCACTCCCAGGCCGACCATGCTGGCGATCTGCGGCGCCCAACTCGGAATCTCGACCAGGTAGGTGATCAACGACATCGAACTGATGCCGAGGGCAAGTCCGAAGAGGGCCAGGCCGATCGGCAGACCCATGGCGATCACCGAACCGAACGCCAGCAGCAAGATGACGATGGCAGCGAACAAGCCGATCAACTCACCGACCTTCGTTTCGGGTTCTTCGAATGCGAAGAAGAGATCGCCGTTGAGTTCCACCTGCAACGGTGACGCGCCATCCAGATCGGCTGCCACCGCCTTCAACAGGTCGAGGTCCTCCGGGCTCAACTGCTCGAGCACTGCGTACTGCACTCGGATCAACGCCACCCGACCGTCGGCCGACACCGAACCGTCCCCGGTCGCAGCAGCCTCGCCCAGCGCCAGCGCACCGGCCGGGTCGGTGGTGCCCACAACATGGGGGAGCGCCGCCACTGATGCCTGCACCTCGGCCAGTGCCGTGCGGGCCGCCGGCGATGCGAAGAAGGTGCCGCCGTCGATCGGCGTCACCACCACTTGGGCGGTGGGACCGGCAGCGTCGGATGCAGCCGTGGTGAGGAGGTCGGTCGCGATCGTCGAGTCGAGCCCGGGTGCCTCGAATGCATCCTTCAACTCACGCCCGAATGCCGATGACGCCGACACCACCGACACCGCCACCACCAACCACACACCCAACACGACCCATGGTCGGCGGGCGGCCAACCGGCCCAATCGGTACAGGGCACTCGACATCTGCTGCTCCTTGCTTCAATACGGCGAACCTGAACGGGGCCGACGACGACGTGCCATTGGCCTCCGCCGGTGTCAGGTGCATGGTGCCGACACGCTGCGGCGACCACATCACCCCTTCGGTCCAACCTTGGTGGCCCGACCGATGGGTTGCAGGACCGTACTTTCGGCCGATCCGCGGCTCGCGTTGCTGTCCCTAAGCTGACGCCGTGATCCGCGCGGTCCGACAACTGTGGGCCGAACCCCGTGTGCCCAACCCCCCGGTACGGGTGTGGCGCGACTGGGTGCTGTTCGGCACCCTGCTCGTCACCACCATCCTCGAGGTGATGCTGCGCACGGACCTCGGCTGGCCTGTCCTCGCGTTCGTGCTCGGCATCGCCTGCGCGATCAGCATGCTGTACCGCCGTACGCACCCGCTTGCCGCGGTGATCGTCGCGTTCGGAGCGCACGCGATCAGCGACATCGTCACCTGGTTCGGGGCATCGCAGTCGGCGATGTTGTTCAGTTCGGCGGCAATACTCTTCCTTCCATACGCGCTGGTGCGGTGGGCGGCGGGCGCCGACTGCATCATCGGCATGGTGCTGATGGTCGGCGCGCACCTCCCGCACGGGCCCAACTCCGTCGAGAACTGGGGTGAGGCTGCAGGCGGTGCATTGTTCCTGCTGCTGCCGGCCGCGCTCGGTGCTGCGATGCGCTACCGGTCAACCGCCCGCCTGCGCGAAACCGACCAGGTGAAGTTGCGTGAACGCGAACAACTGGCTCGCGAGTTGCACGACACGGTCGCTCACCACGTTTCGGCGATCATCATCCAGGCGCAGGCCGGCACCACCGTGGCCGCGACCAACCCGCAGGCGGCGATCGACGCGTTAGCCGTGATCGAGGCCGAGGCCTCACGCACGCTCACCGAGATGCGCTTCATGGTCAGCGCGCTCCGCCAGGGGGAGGCACCCGGCCTCACACCTCAACGCGGCATCGCCGACATCGGCCACCTCGTGACTCGGCGCAGTGGCGCACCCTCCGTCGAGGTGCACGTCGCCGCGGGCCTCGACGACGTGCGGCCCGCCGTCAACGCCGCGATCTACCGCTTGGCCCAGGAATCGATCACCAACGCGATCCGCCATGCTCGCCACGCCACCCGTGTGGACGTAGAGGTATCGGCCGACGCCGACAGCGTGCGGCTCACCGTGCGCGACGACGGCGACCCCGCCACCTACAACGCGTACTCCTCGCTGGGCTACGGCCTGATCGGAATGAAAGAACGGGCGAAGCTACTGGGCGGCACCCTGGAGGCTGGCCCCGCCGCTGGTCGTGGCTGGGCCATCACGGCGGTACTCCCCCGCGACGGGGCCACAGCATGAGCGTGCGAGTCCTCGTCGCCGACGATCAACACCTGGTTCGCACCGGTCTGCGAATGATCCTCGATGCGCAGCCCGACATCGACGTCGTCGGTGAAGCCGCCGACGGCCGCGAAGCCGTCGACCTCGCTCGCCGACTGCGCCCCGATGTCTGCCTGGTCGACATCCGCATGCCCGTCTTGGATGGCATCGAGGCAACCCGTCAACTCGCCGGGCCCGACATCGCCAACCCGCTCGCGATCGTGGTCATCACCACCTTCGACCTCGACGAATATGTGCACGGCGCCCTCAAGGCCGGTGCCCGCGGCTTCCTCCTCAAGGATTCCGGCCCAGCGCTGCTGGTGCAGGCGGTGCACGCCGCGGCCCAGGGTGATGCACTGATCGCCCCCAGTGTCACTGTCCGGCTGCTCGCCGAGTTCGCCCGGCTGCACGGCGACACAGCGCCGCGGCAACCCTTCGAGCCTCTCACCGATCGCGAGGAGGAAGTGTTGCTGAGGGTTGCCAACGGACGTACCAATGCCGAGATCGCCATCGAGTTGCACATCAGCCTGAGCACCGTCAAGACCCACATCGCCAGCCTGATGAGCAAGCTCAGTTCCCGCAACCGAGTCGAGATCGCGATGTGGGCCTACGAGACGCAGCGAGTCAACCGCTGAGTGACCGGCGTCGGTCAATCGGCCAACACCAGCGATTGCCAGAGAACCGAGGCGGCTCGGCACTATCGTCGAGGGGCGGTCATGTCTTCTCCCTCTCCTGGCGCGAACCCACCCACGCTGCCCCCTGCCATCCTCGCCCAGCGCTACCGGCTGGAGCGTCGTCTCGCGCAAGGAGGCATGGCCGAGGTGTGGCTGGGCACCGACATCTCGCTCAGTCGTCAGGTCGCCGTGAAGCTCCTCAAGCCGGCGTTGGCCGCCGACCCCATCGTCGCTGAACGCTTCCGCCGCGAAGCCATCGCCGTCGCCCAACTCAGCCACCCCAACATCGTTGCTGTCTACGACGCCGTCGGCGACACCATCGGGGGCGAGACCCGGCAGGCCGTGGTGATGCAACTCGTCAACGGCAAGAGTCTGCGCCAACTCCTCGACGAGCAGAAGCGACTGAGCCCCGACCTCACCATGCACATCGGCGCCTGCATGGCCGCAGCGCTCGACTACGCGCACCACGCCAACCTCGTGCACCGCGACGTGAAGCCGGGCAACATCCTCATCACACCCGACGGTCGCGTGCTGCTCACCGACTTCGGCATCGCCAAGGGCCTCGGCAGCACCGACGACGACCTCACCAGCCCCAACGTGATGATGGGCACTGCCAAGTACCTGTCGCCCGAGCAGGTGCGTGGCCGCAAACTCGACGGTCGAGCCGACCTCTACTCGCTGGGCCTGGTGCTCTACGAATGCCTCGCTGGTCGCGTGCCGTTCCTGGGCGAGACCGACGCCGACACAGCACTGGCACGCCTCAACCGCGACCCGACCGACCTCACCCGCTTGCGCCCCACCCTGCCCTACGGGCTGGCGCCGCTCATCCACCGACTGCTCTCCCGCAAGCCCGACGACCGCTACGCCACCGGTGTCGAAGTGCGCAACGAACTGCAGCGCATCGCCGCCCAGCCGCGCCACGACCTCACCGGCGACACAAGCCGCGACCTACAGCGCAGCGCCACCCCGCCGCGCGGCGTACCACCCATCGGTGGTCGTGGCGGCCCCACCGGCTCGACGCCCACGGTGCCCAGCGCCACTGGCCCGGCGGCGCGCCGCAGCAGCCCGGTCACCACCGGTCGCAGCCCCACCCCGGTCAGCGGCTACCAACCCGTGCGGCCGGGTCGCGCCGCCGGTGCGCCCGTGCGCCCCGACCGCACGCCGCCGGCCACCACCCGCCCGCGCCAGCAACCCAACCGCAAGTATGAACAGAAGAGCACGCCGTCGATGATCGTGGTCGGTGGCATGTTGTTGCTGGCGTTCGTCGTCGGGCTGGTGCTGTGGGTCACCATGGGCAGCGACGACCCCCAGGGGTTCTCCCCCGCCGCCAGTTCACCGGTCGACGTGGCGCCCAACACACAACTCGAAGGTAGCCAACCCGTAGCCGCCGCCATCGTCGAGGTGCGCACCTTCGATCCCGACGGCGACGGCAACGAGCGCGACGACCTGGTGAGCCTGGCCACCGATGGCCAACTCGCCACCGCCTGGACCACCGTGTGCTACTCGTCGAAGTTTCTCGGAGGCAAGCAGGGTGTGGGCCTGGTTGCCGACCTCGGCAGCGCGCGCGTCGGCACGTTCACCGTGGCCTTGGGCAGCGGCCCCTACCAGCTCAAGCTCTACGGCACCGCCAGCAGCGAAGCGCCCACGTCGTTCTCCGGTTGGGGCCAGCCGGTCGAATCGTTCAACGGGCTCGAACCCGCCACCGTGTCGGTGACGTTCACCGAACCCGCCCGCTTCGTGCTGGTGTCGTTCAACGAATTGGCCCCCGATGACGGGTGCACCGACAACCCCTACCGCGGCGCCATCAACGAGTTCACGTTCGCCTGACCACCGGTCAGCGGGCAGCTGCCACTCACCGACTGGCAGGGAGCACTAACGTGGCCTCCATGGCTGCGCCGCTCGACGACCGCGTGCTCGTCGCGGCAGCCCAGGGTGGCGACCGCGGAGCGCTCGACCAACTGTTCCGTCGCCACTACGACCGCGTGCACGCTGTGTGTCGGCGCATCACCGGCAACGAAGCCGACGCCGCCGACGCCGCCCAGGAAGCGATGATCGCCATGGTTCGCGGCCTCGACCGATTCGATGGCCGCTCCTCGTTCGGCACGTGGGCGTACCGCATCGCCACCAACGCCAGCCTCGACGAGTTGCGCCGACGCCGACGCCGACCGGTGCTGGCACCTCGTGACCACGATGGCCCGCACGCGATCGACCTCGAACACGCCGACCCCAACGCCGGCCTGCGCATCGACCAACTAGGCGACCGCGAACTGATCGACGCCGCGCTGGCATTGCTGCCCGACGACTTCCGCCTACCGGTAGTGCTGCGCGACGTGGGCGACCTCGACTACGCCGAGATAGCCGAGGCGCTGCAGGTGCCCATCGGCACCGTCAAGAGCCGCATCGCTCGCGGCCGCGGAATGCTCGCCACCACCCTCTCGCGAACAGGTGGGAACCGCGAGCACCACTCCGAGCGTCCAAACAATGTCTCCGCTGCCGGAGACCCCCCGCAATGAACGACGACACCTCGATGAACTCCCCCGACCTCGACCCTCTGCACGAGCTGGCCAGTGCCCACCTCGATGGCGCCACCTCCTCCGAAGAGCGCGCCCGGGTGCATGCATCGGCCGAGCTCACGGCCATCGTCGCCTCGTTCACTGCGCTACGCGCCGACCTGGCCGACGTGCCGCCGGCTGCTGCTGCAGTGCGCGATTCCGGCATCGCTGCCGCACTCGCCCACTTCGATGAACTCCGCAGTGCCGCATCCGGCGGTGTCGGCGCCAGCGACGTTCCAGCGGCGGCACCTGTGGTGCAACTCGCGTCACGTCGCCGGTGGCCCGCCATCGTCATGTCGGCTGCCGCCGGGTTGGCGTTGCTCGGCGCAGTGGGTGTCGGCGTGCTCGGTTCCAATGGCAGTAACGACGAGTCCAGCGCCGTCAATGCCAGCAAGGACCGCGAGATGTCGGCGTCGGGCGATGCGGCCACGGAAACCATGGCTGCGAACGAACTGACGCCCGTGTCCACCATCGACAGCATCTTCAGCGCCGGCGAGGTGGCCACCGTCATCGAGACGCCCGAACAGCTCGTGCAGTTGCCCGTGCCCGCCGATGTCGCCTTCGACGAAGTCATCGCCGGCGGTTCCGCAAGCGACACCGGCGTACCTCAGGTGGCCGCTGAGTCCGCCCGCCGCGCCGCGCTCAGCTGCCTGTCCGATACGCAGGTGTTCCTCGCCGACATCCTGTACATGGGCGAGTTGGCCGTCGCCGCACGCGATACCGTCAGCGGCGTCACCGTGGCCATCACCGACGACTGCAGAGTGCTCGTCGCCGTCGGCCCGTAGGAGGGTCTCGTGCAGCTCACACTGTTGGTCGCCACCGGCCTCGCCGCGCTCACCAACTGGTGGTCGCGCCTGCGCGACTCGAGCCGTGTCGAGCAGTGGGCCAAGCCGCTCACCACCATGCTCGTCATCTTCTTGGCAGTGGCCAGCGAGTCGCCCACCGGTCAGGTGGCCACGGCCATCATCGCGCTGACCCTGTGTCTCCAGGGCGACATTGCACTGCTGCCGGTGGTCGACAAGTTCGTGCTCGGCCTGGCCTCGTTCCTGCTCGGCCACCTCGTGTTCATCGCGCTGTTCGTGCAGTACGGCATGCCCGAGCTGGCGCTTGCCGGCGTCGCACTCATGCTGACTGCGGTACTCGTGGGCACCGTCGGCGTGCGCGTGGTGCAGGGCGCCGCCCGCAAGGACCCGGCGCTGCGCCTGCCGGTGGCCGCCTACCTGCTGGTCATCTCGTCGATGGCGGTGTGCGGTTGGGCCACCGGTAACGGCTGGGTCATCGCCGGCACCACGTTGTTCGTCATCAGCGACGCGTTGCTCGGCTGGCGCCAGTTCGTGCGGCCCCAGGCGTGGATGAGCCTGGCCGTCATGGTCACGTACCACGGCGCCATCGTGTCGTTGGCGCTCAGTCTCTGGTAGCGGCGCTGCCGGGTAGGCTCGCCACCATGCCGGGTAATCCGTTCACTGATCCCAATTGGGCCCCCGACCTCGCCGACACCGTCGAGCGCATGGTCGGCAAGGTCCGCACCGTTGCCACCGACAACGCGGTAAAGGCCTCGCGAGGTGTCGTGTTCGGCACGCTCGCGCTCATCGCCGCGTTCATCGCCGTGCCGCTCGTGGTCATCTTGCTGCTCGGGGGCTTCCGCGAATTCCTCGGGTTCTGGCTCAGCCATGGCCGCGCCGTGTGGGTGGCGTACCTCGCCCTCGGGTCCATCCTCGTGCTCGCTGGCTTCTTCCTCCTGAAGGCGCGGCCGAGCAAGGACCCCTCATGAGCCATCACCAGGTCGTCATCATCGGTTCCGGCCCCGCCGGACTCACCGCTGCCATCTACACGGCCCGTGCCAGCCTGGCGCCGCTGGTCATCGAGGGTGAGCCGAGCAGCACCAGCGACCAGCCCGGTGGCCAGCTGATGCTCACCACCGACGTCGAGAACTTCCCCGGCTTCCCCGAGGGCATCATGGGCCCCGAGTTGATGATCCGCATGCGCGAGCAGGCTGCGCGTTTCGGCGCCGAGTTCCTCACCGAGAAGGCCACCGCTGTCGACTTCGGGGAGCGCCCGTTCAAGGTGTGGGTGCGCGACACGCTGCACACGGCCGACGCCATCATCGTGTCCACCGGCGCGCAGAGCCTGATGCTCGGCCTCGAGGCAGAAACCCGCCTCTTGGGCCACGGCCTGTCCACCTGCGCCACATGCGACGGGTTCTTCTTCCGCGGTCAGGAAATCGCAGTCGTCGGCGGCGGCGACAGCGCCATCGAAGAGGCCACGTTCCTCACCAAGTTCGCCTCCAAGGTCAGCCTGCTCGTGCGCCGCGACGAACTGCGGGCCAGCAAGATCATGCAGGACCGCGCGTTCTCGAACCCGAAGATCGAGCTCGTGTGGAACACCGTCGTCGACGACCTGCTGGGCACCCACAAGCTGGAAGGCGCTGTCGTGCGCAACGTGCTCACCGGCGAGGTCAGCACGCTGCCCGTCACCGGTATGTTCGTGGCCATCGGTCACCGACCCAACACCGACCTGTTCAAGGGCGTGCTGGCCATGGAGGACAGCGGCTACCTCATCACGCGGCCCGGTTCGTCGTACACCGACGTCGATGGTGTCTTCGCCTGCGGCGACGTGCAGGACCACACCTACCGCCAGGCCATCACCGCCGCCGGCTCCGGGTGCATGGCGGCCATCGACTCCGAGCGCTGGATCGAAGCCAACTCCCACTGACCGCCAACCACCCCGCAGTAGCGTGGCGGGCGAAGCCCACAGCAGTGGGGAATGGTCGCGAGGTGCCGTGGGTTGCACAGCGGTAGCATCAACTCCCGATCGAAAGGACCCGCCATGGCCGATGGCATTGTCACCCTCACCACTTCCACCTTCGACGAGATCGTCGCTTCGAGCGACAAGCCCGTCGTGGTCGACTTCTGGGCCGAATGGTGTGGTCCGTGCAAGATGATCGCCCCCATCCTCGCCGAGATCGCCGCGGACCAGCCGGGCCTGACGGTGGCCAAGCTCAACGTCGACGAGAACCCCGACATAGCGATGCGCTACAACGTGATGAGCATCCCCACCCTGCTGGTGTTCAACCAGGGTGAAGTGCGCAAGCGCCTCGTCGGTGCCAAGGGCAAGGGTCAACTCCTCCAGGAGCTGAACGAATTCCTGCCTACTTCCCGCTGACACCCGGTCAGCGCGGCGAGGCCATTCGCGACCTGCAACGACGCCTCGTCGGGGCCGGGTTCCTGCCTGCCGCGGGTTCCGAGGCGGGCGAGTTCTGCGCTGCCACCGAGCAGGCGCTGCGCGGCTTCCAGCAGGCTCGTGGGCTCCGCGCCGACGGCGTGTGCGAGGAACACACCTGGACGGCGCTGGTAGAGGCCTCGTGGAAGCTGGGCGACCGTCAATTGCTGCTCACGTCGCCCAACTTGCGCGGTGACGACGTGGCCGACCTCCAGTCTCGTCTGGCGCGTATCGGCTTCGACTGCGGACGCGTCGACGGCATCTTCGGCCCCCGCACCGGCCGTGCGGTGGAAGACCTGCAGTCGAACTGCGGTGTCCCCGCAGACGGTGTGTGCGGGTCCGACACACTGCGTGTGATCATTCGTGTGAGTGGCCAGACCGGCTCCGGCCCTGGAGTCTCGACATTGCGTGAACGCGAACGCCAGCGCGCTGGATTCGCGTCCGTGGCCAACTGTCGGGTGGTGCTCGGCCAGTTCGGTGGCCTGAGCGCGCTCACCCGCACGCTGGCGCGTGAACTGCGCCAGCGTGGCGCGACAGTGATGCCACTCGATGAGCCAGACGCCGTAGCTCAGGCGGTCGCCGCCAACCACTTCCAAGCCAACGTCTACATCGGCTTCGAGGCGCAACCCGTGGCGAGCGCGACCGCCCATTTCTACCAGGTGCCCACCTTCGAATCCGTCGGGGGCCGAGTGCTGGCCGAGTTGATTGCCCAGGCGCTGCAGACTGTGCCGGGTCTGGAACCGGCATTCAGCGGCATGCGGCTGCCCGTGCTGCGTGAAACTCGGATGCCGGCGGTGTTGCTGACGTTGGGGCCCGTGCGGGCGGCGACAGACGCCACCCCGCAGGTATCGGCCGCAATCCTGCAAGCCCTCGACCTGTGGATCTTACGCGAAGGATGAGCCTTTATCCACAGGTTTGTCCACGGGTGTGCGTAACCCTCATCGGCAGCCTTGGGCGGCAGCGTTTACGCTCGGTGAGATGAAGTGAGCTATCGACCACTTTCAGTGGTCATCTGGTGATAGATGCGCTCAAGGTCTTCCAGATCCGCGAACTCGATCACCACCTTGCCCTTGTTCGTCCCCATGGAGACACTCACCCGTGTGGACAAGTGCTCCGCCAGTAGCTCCTCCAACTCGAGCAAGCCGGGCGGACGGAGGCGGGTTGCAGGAGTGAGGCCGGCTCCATCCCCTACCGCCGTGGCCGCGTGCTGTTCGGGCACTCCCGTGGGGTTGGCACCGCCACGATCGCGCACCGCTTCTTCCAACATGCGCACCGACCAGTTCTCGTTGGCGGCTCGACGAGCGAGTTGCTCCTGAAACGCGCGGTCGGGGGTACCCAGCAACGCCTTGGCATGGCCTGCCGACAAACGACCGTCGGCCAGCAGTGCCTGGATGGCCGGCGGAAGGGACAGCAGTCGCAAGGTGTTGGAGACCGCTGAACGGCTCTTACCCACGCGAGTCGCAACTTGCTCGTGGGTGAGAGAAAAGTCTTCCACCAACTGCTGGTACGCAGAGGCCTCCTCCAGTGGCGTGAGGTCCTGACGGTGAAGGTTCTCGACCAGTGCCCGCTCTACCGAGCCGAGGTCATCGGTAGCGCGCACGACCGCCGGGATGACTGCCAGGCCGGCACGCCGTGCAGCTCGCCAGCGGCGCTCGCCGGCGATCAGTTCATAGGTGCCATCGGCGTTGATCGGCCGAACGAGCACGGGCTGCAGAACACCGATCTGACGCACCGAAGCAGCCAACTCCGCCAACGAGGCCTCGTCGAAGTGCACACGCGGCTGGTGCGGGTTGGGCACGATGCTGCCCACCGGCAAGTCTTCCAGCCGCGGTTGGTCGCCGGTTGCCATCGAGGTGGTGTCGGCAGGGATGAGGGCGCCGAGCCCCTTACCGAGTCCGCTGAGACGGGCCACCGCTGACCTCCTTGGCTACACCGCGATACGCCGTGGCGCCGCGTGACGTGGGATCGAACGTGATGATCGGTTGACCGAACGATGGTGCCTCCGACAACCGAACGGTGCGCGGCACGACCGTGCGGCACACCTTGTCGCCGAAGTGCTCGCGTACTTCTTTCACCACCTGCTCAGCCAGCTTGGTGCGAGCGTCGTACATCACACACACGATGGTGCTGACTTCCAGCGTAGGGTTGAGGTTGCGCTTGACCAGGTCGACGTTGCGCAGCAACTGGCCTAGGCCTTCCAGGGCGTAGTACTCGCACTGAATGGGCACCAGCACCTCGCTGGCGGCGTTGAGCCCGTTGACCGTCAGGAGGCCCAATGACGGGGGGCAGTCGATGAGCACGTAGTCGTAGTCGTCATGCACACCGGCAATCGCTTTGCGAAGCCGGTTCTCACGGCTGAACGCCGGGACAAGCTCGATCTCGGCGCCAGCAAGGTCGAGACTGGCCGGCGCGACGAACAGGTTCTTGACCGAAGACGGTTCGACGCAATTCTCCAGCGGCACTTCCTGCATGATCACGTGATACATCGACGTCTCGAGACCGCGGTTGTCGATTCCCAGGCCGGTAGAAGCGTTGCCCTGCGGGTCGAGGTCGACGATCAGCGTGCGGTAGCCGAGTTCGGCCAGGCAGGCGCCCAGATTGACGGTGGTGGTGGTCTTGCCGACGCCACCCTTTTGGTTGGCGATGGCAATGACGCGAGGGAGGGGACGGCTACCAGCAGCGGCTGAGGTCATCGAAGAACAACTCCTGCACACTCATGCCCAATGAGCAGAACTTGGCGGGGGCGATGGGGAAGGATAGCGCGCGATGCCCGCACGCAGGTGTATCCCGACATGAAACCCACCTCGTGGAATGTTCCACGTGGAACAAACCACGCTTTCCGGAGAACACTCAGCATCCAATGTCGACCTTCTCAGCTGTTCCACGTGGAACATCCAGCTCTCGCTACTGCCGTCGAAACCGGCGAACTCCCTGGTCACGGCCCAGATCGACGAAACCGTTGATCGCCAGCAACTCAGCCGGCCACCGCAACGGTTGGTCATCGGGGGGCTCGCTGACCACCATCAGGCCGCCCGCGCGCAGGAGCAGCCCAGCCCACTGAGCCGTGATCTGCGGGGCGGCAAAACTACGAGCCGTGACTGCGTCGAAGGTACCCGAGGCCGTGGCCGCCAGCGCACGCACGTCGTCGGCAATCACCATCACACGGTCGGACATCTGCAGTGAGCGAACTGCTCGCGAGAGCAGGTCGGCCCGCGAGCGGCGGCGTTCAACCAAGGTGACAGAGAGGTCGGGTCGCCGCCAGGCGATCACCAGGCCAGGCAGCCCGCCTCCGGAACCTAGGTCGGCGAGCGTGCGAATCGACGCAGGGAGTGCCACCACGAACTGATCTGCATGAGCGATCGCAAGTTCGAGGGATGACTCACCAATGGCACCACGGGCCTGAATGCTCGTGAGTGCCGCCAGCAGCGCCGCGTCGGGTGACGCTGCTGGCTTCACCGCAGGACGGTGTCGGTCAGTCATTCGCCGGAGCGATGATGACCCGCCGGTACGGGTCGTCGCCTTCCGAGCGAGTGGCGATGCCCTCGAGCCCGGAGAGCGTGTCGTGAATGACCTTACGGTCGGCCGACGACATCGGCTCGAGTACCCGAGCGACGCCGGACGCTTTCACTTCATCGGCCATCTGGGTGGCGAAGGTGCCCAAGGCGGCGCGCCGGCGCTCGCGGTAGCCACCCACGTCGATGCGGAGACGGGTGTCGTGGTCGCCGAGACGACGCTGTGACGCCACGCGAGCGAGATCCTGCACCGCCTGCAGCGTGGTGCCGCGCGGCCCCACGAGCAGACCGAGTTCCTGACCATGCACCCGAACTTCCAGGTCATCACCATCTTCCACCAACTCAGCGGTACCGGAGAGACCGAAGGCGGCCACCAGCTCCGTCATGAACCGAACTGCTTCATCGCCTACCTGGCGTGCATCCACGAGCTGCTCCTTGGGTTCGTTGTCGTTCGACGGCTTCGGGTTGGTCTTCGGTGCGGGCTTCTTCTCAGCAGCAACCTTGGTGCTGCCGGCAGCTTTCGGCGCCCGCTGACGGGGTGCGCGAGCCGGCGCGACCTCATCCGTACTGGAGGTGTCGGGTCGCGCCGCTTTCTCAGTGCGCTTGCGGTCGCGACGATCGACCTTCTGGCGAGCCTGAGTGGGCCTCACTCGAGCCCGTACCCGAGCCTCGCCGCGGACACGACCGAACAGCCCTTGCTTGGGCTCCTCGAGTACCTCGAACTCCGCGTCGTCAGCCATGACACCCAACTGATCGAGTGCCTTCTCCTGTGCTTCGGCAACGGTCTTGCCGGTGGTTTCCACCCATTCCATACTGTCTGACCTGCTACTTCTTCTTGGGGGGGCGGCCAGTGCTCGTTGGCCTGGCTGCCTTCCCGGTGGACTGAGGACGCCCGGTTGAGCGGCCTGACGCTGGGGTTGGCTTGTTCTTCGGCGGGGTGACCCGCTTGCTGACCGTGCTGCCCGCCGACGGCTTCTGTGACTCCTTGGCTGGCGCCAACTCGCGCTTGGCCTGCGAGAACAGGCCGCCGCTGGCGCCGCCATCCTTCTTGGCGAGTTCACGTGCTTCCTCGCCAGCGCGCTGCGCCACCCGCCCCAAAGAGTGCTCGTGTTTGTAAAAGCGACGGGTGATGTACACGTTGAGCCCGATGCGGAACACCGCTTGCGCCATGTAGTAGATGACCAGACCGGTGAGATAGAACACCAGGAACACGGCAAACACCACAGGCAGGTACTGCATGATTTTCTGCTGCATCGGGCTGACCGACGGCGACACGGCAGCGCGGCTGGCCACCATCTTCTGCTGCACGAAATACAGCACGCCCAGCAGCACCACCAGCAGGGCGTAGATCAGGCCTTTGCCAAACGACTCGGTGATCACGTTCATGGGTGTGCGCGAGAGGTCGAGGCCCCACGACATCATCTCGGTCTTGTCGTTGAGCGAGACATAGAGCTCGCTACCCGTGTTGAGGAAGTCGGCGTCGAACGTGCCGTCGGCACCGCGGTCGGTGAGACCGTGCAGCACCTGGAACATGATGATGAACACCGGCATCTGCAGCACCAACGGCAAGCAGGACGCCAGCGGGTTCACCTTGTGTTCCTGGTACAGCTTCATCATCTCTTCGTTGAGCTTCTGGCGATCGCCGCGGTGCTGTGTTTGCAGCTTGCGCATCTGCGGCTGCAGCTTTTGCATCTCGAGCATGCCCTTGGTGCTCTTCAGCACCAGCGGCGCGGTCACCAACATCACCAGGAACGCCATGATCGAAATGGAGATGATGTAGTCGTGTGTGAGGCTGTAGAACCAGGCGAGCAACCGTGCTGGCGGCTCGAAGAACTTGATGGCGATCATGCGGGGGAGCCCTCGGAGTGAGATGGGGAAGGTGACGGAGAGTAGTGGCGGGTGGCGTGGTTCGGTTCAGGCACTGGGTCCCAGCCCGAGGGGCCGAACGGCCTGCAGCGCAGCAGGCGACGCACGGTGAGCAACAAGCCTCGCGCACGCCCGTGCACCTGCAGTGCCTCGAGCGCATAGTTGCTGCACGACGGGGTGAAGCGACACGGTGAGGGCCGGCCCTCGAACGCTCGCTGATAGGTCATGACCAGGCGAATCAGGACTGAATGCGCCGCAAGATCTGCGCCAGATCGAACTGCAGTTCGACGAACGATCGTGACGCGGCGGACGGCTGCGCGCCGAACAGATAGGTCCCCGGTGGGAGGACGGCAGCGGACGAGGCCTGCCGCAGCATGGCCCGCAGCTGACGGCGAACGCGGTTGCGTACGACGGCGGGCCCGAGCGCGCGGCCCAGGGCGAACGCCACACGCGGTGGTGTGTCGGTGCCTGGAGGATCGAGAAGGTAGGTGCACCACAGCACTCCAGCCCGGGTACGCTGCCCTTGCGAGGCGATGCGCGCGAACGCGCTGCGCTCCCGGATGCGCCAGATCAAGCCGAAAGACGGTGACGACCCTTGGCGCGGCGGGCCTTCAACACTGCCCGGCCGGCTCGGGTGCTCATACGGTTCCGAAAGCCGTGCTTTTTGGCACGACGACGGTTGTTGGGTTGGAATGTGCGCTTCACGCAGCTCTCCTCGAGCCACCCTGCGGTGGCGGTTCAGCAAGTCGAAAATTGCCGTGGCGCGCCGAATTGCTGCTGCCACGCCTATGGCCAGATGACCAGACTAGGGGCGCGCGTGGTGCGACGGCAACCGTCCGACCCCCGAATGCACGCGCAGGCGCGACGAACAACCCTTCTGACCTGCGGCGTGTGAAGGGAGGGTTTCGAGCCTGCTAGCGTGCGCAGTTCTCGCACGATGACTTGTCCACATGATGTGGACAACAGTGTGGACATTGCTGACTGCAACGGAAGGAGGCGCTGGTGAGCGACCACGAACAACTGTGGACAGCCGTAGCGCAACTCCTTCGCGCGCAGGTGTCGGAGGCCGTGTGGTTCTCCACGTTCCAGGACGTGGTGGCCCTGGACAGCGATTCCTCGATGCTGCGAGTGAGTGCACCGAATGCACATGCTCGCGATCGCATCCTGTCGCGTTACCTCCCGCTGGTCAGGGATGCTCTCGAAGACATCGGCTCCTCCAACCTGCAGTTCGTCATCGAAGTGCAGGTGGCCGACACTGAGCTGCCACCCGAATGGGCCCCGGAACCGACCGGCCGCGACACGGCCGGCCACAGCGGTGCACCGGAGCAGCACTCGGGCAGCAGCAGCTCGGGCATCGCCGACACCGGCGGCATGAACCCGCGGTACACCTTCGAGACATTCGTGAAGGGCGCCAGCAACCAGTTCGCGCTGGCAGCCGCGCTGCGCGTGGCCGAAACTCCGGGGCGCAGCTACAACCCACTGTTCATCTACGGCTCGGCCGGCCTGGGCAAGACCCACCTACTGCACGCAATCGGTCACTACGTGCACAACCACTACCAGCACGATGTGGTGCGTTACGTCAGCACCGAAACCTTCCTCAACGAGTACGTCGACGCCATCCGCACCAACACCACCGCCAACTTCAAGCGCCGCTACCGCGACATCGACGTGCTGCTGATCGACGACATCCAGTTCATGGAAGGCAAGGAAGGGCTCCAGGAGGAGTTCTTTCACACGTTCAACTCGCTGCACGGGGCCAACAAGCAGATCGTCATCTCCAGCGACCGCATGCCCGATGCCATCCCCACCCTCGAGGAGCGCCTGCGTGGCCGCTTCAAGTGGGGCCTCATCACCGACATCCAACCGCCCGACCTGGAGACACGTCTGGCCATCCTGCGCAACAAGGCTGAGCGCGACCACAGCCCGGTGCCCAGCGACACCCTCGAGTTCATCGCCTCGCGCATCACCACCAACATCCGCGAGCTGGAAGGCGCACTCATCCGGGTCACCGCCTACGCCAGCCTCAACCATGTGCCCATCAGCACGCACATGGCCGAAGGTTTGCTCAGTGACCTGCTCACCGACAGCTACGTCAAACCGCGTACCGACGAAGAGTTGCTCAACGAGATCGCCATCATCCTCGGCTACAGCGTGGAGTCGCTGCGCGGCAAGAGTCGCCAGCGGCCACTGGTCACCGCACGGCAGACCGCGATGTACGTGTTCCGGGAGCTCACCGACCTCAGCTACCCGGCCATCGCCCGGCTGTTCGGTGGCCGCGATCACACCACCGTCATCCATGCCGTCGACAAGATCCAACGGCTGATGAAGGAGCGAAAGCAGATCTACGACCAGGTCACCGAACTCGTCCAACGGCTGAAAAAGGCATGATCGCGCTGCATTCACCCGCTTCGGCCCCTGTGTACGGCCTGTGGAGTAAGGGGCAGCGCGCAGTGGACAACGCGAAGTTGTCCACCGAACTACACGCCAGTGGTTTTTCAGCTGTGCGCGCGTGGGGAAACCGGTGTGCACACAGTTCTGGCACCTACGCTGGGCAAACACCGGGTTGTGCACAATCCACAGCCCTTATTACCGCTATTACTCTTGTACATCACCCTCTGACGCGAAAGGGAACGCTGTGAAGTTCCGTTGTGAACGTGAAGCGCTGGCTGATGCGCTAGCCACTGCCGGTCGTGCCGCCACCGGCCGTACCGGTTCCCTTCCTGTGTTGTCCGGGCTGCGGCTCGAGCTCAGTGGCAATCAGCTGTCGGTCACTGGCACCGACCTCGACCTCACCATCCAGCTGTCCATCGAGGTGGGTGGCGCTGGCGATGGTGGCACCGTGTTGCCGGCCCGTCTGGCGGCCGACATCGTGCGCTCACTGGGCAGCGGCAAGGTCGACGTGGTGGCGGAAGGCGCCGACGAAGTCAGCATCAGCAACGGCCGTTCGCACTTCACTGTGCGCCCGCTGAGCTTCGACGATTACCCGAAGTTGGCGTCGCCGGTGAACTCGTCGGTCACGTTGCCGTCCACGCAGTTCGGCGACGCGCTGCGCCAAGTGGTGCGCGCAGCCAGCACCGATGAAGCTCGCCCGATTCTCACTGGCGTGATGATGACGGCAGAGGGCGACGGCTTGCGGATGGTGGCCACCGACAGCTATCGCCTCGCGGTTCGCGACCTGGTGGGCCAGCAGGTACTCGCTGCCGACCAGAAGGTGCTCATTCCCGGCCGCGCGCTCACCGAGTTGCAGCGTCTGGTGGGTGGTGGCCCGGAGGTCACGATGCGCCTCGGCGATCGCGACGCCACGTTCGAGGTGGGGAGCACCCGCCTCACCACGCGCTTGATCGAAGGCGAGTTCCCCAACTACCGCCAGCTCATCCCTGCATCGCACCCCAACACGCTCACCGTCGAGCGCGAGCCGTTGCTCGAAGCCATCCGGCGCGTGAAGATCCTGGCCAAGGACGCCACGCCGGTGCGCCTGCAGATGGGTGGCGACACGCTACGCCTCACCGCCATCACGCAAGACGTTGGTAACGCGAGCGAGGAACTCGACGCGGTTTACGTGGGCAGCGAGCTCACGGTCGCGTTCAACCCCGACTACTTCGCGGCCGGAGTCGAGGCTTGCATCGGCGACAGCGTCACGCTGTCAACGCTCGATGCGCTGAAGCCGGCGGTCGTGCGTGGCGTCGGTATCGACGACTACCTGTACCTGCTCATGCCGGTGCGGGTGCCGTAACGCCTCGGGTCGGCATGCAGGTCACCGTTCGCGAGATGCGACCCGAGGAATGGGCCGACGCCCAGACGGTGTGCATCGGCGCGTTCGACGGAGACGGCATCGACACGCTGCTCACCACGCTGCGGTCATCGTGGGGGTGGGACGACCGCTTGGCGTTCGTCGCACTCACCGACGCCGAGGTGGTCGGGCTGGTGGTGTACACGCCGTGTTTCGTCGATGCGCTCGACCGCGTGGTGTCGGTGCTGGTGCTCAGCCCGCTCGGTGTGCGGCGCGACCTGCATGGTCAGGGCATCGGCAGTGCACTGGTGCGGGGCTCGTTGGCCGAGCTCGAACGCACTCGGGCCGAGCCGGCAGTGTTCCTCGAGGGCAGCCCGCGCTACTACCCCGAGTTCGGCTTCCGCCCCGCGTCCACCATGGGGTTCACCGCGCCGTCCACTCGCATTCCCGATGCGGCCTGCATGGTCTACCCGCTACCTACGTACGAACCGTCCGTGCGGGGTGCGCTCGTGTACGCCGACGCGTTCTGGCGTGCCGACGCCGTGGGTCTGCGCGAGTGATCGTCACGCGCCTGGAGCTGGTCGACTTCCGCAACTACGCGACAGCGTCGTTCGACTTCCACCACGGCATCACGGCCGTCGTCGGCCTCAACGGCCAGGGCAAGACGAACTTGGCCGAGGCGCTCGCCTACCTCGCCTCGCTCGACAGTTTCCGTGGCGCGCCCGTCGACGCGCTCATCCGAGTGGGAGCCGATACGGCCATCGTGCGAGCGACGGTGCTACACCCCGACGGGCGCGAGGTGCTGGTCGAGCTCGAGCTCTCCCGTCATGGCCGCAACCGCGTGCAGGTGAACAAGCAGAAGCTGGGCCGGGCCCGAGAGTTGCTCGGTGTCATGCGGGTGACGGTGTTCTCACCCGACGACCTGGCGCTGATCAAGGGTGGGCCGGGTGAACGCCGGCGGTTCATGGACGACACGCTCGTGTCGCTGGCACTGAAGTACGACGCACTACGCCTCGAGCTCGACCGCATCGTCAAGCAGCGCAACACGCTGCTGAAGCAGTCCAACGGCCGTCTCAACGACGAGCTGGAGATCTCGCTCGACGTGTGGGATGCCAAGCTCGCGCAGGTGGGCGACCAGTTCGGGCACGCTCGCGCGGTGCTGATCGCACGGCTGTCGCCGATGGTGGCCGAGGCCTACGAGCAGCTCGCCGACCGACCCAGTGTGGTCGACCTTCGCTACGAACCCGAGTGGCGGCGCAACGGCCTCGTCGGTGCCCTCGCTGCGTCGCGTCATGATGATGTGCGGCGCGGCGTCAGCACCGTCGGGCCTCACCGCGACGACGTCGAACTGTTCATCGGCGGGCTTCCCGCTCGCACTCACGCGTCGCAGGGCGAGCAACGCACGCTGGCGCTCTCGCTGCGCCTTGGCGCGCACCGGATGGTGGCCGAGAAGGCCGGCAGTGCGCCGGTGCTGGTGCTCGACGACGTGCTCAGCGAGCTCGACCCGCGGCGGTCCGCCGCGCTGCTCACACACCTGCCACCCGGCCAGGTGGTGCTCACCACCGCCGGCGTGCTGCCCGACGCGGCACACCCCGACGCAATCCTGCGCATCGATGCGGGCGCCGTGCTGGCAGAGTGATGTCGTGGCACGCGACGAACCGATCATGTTGGGCGACAGCCTTCAGCAGGTGGTTCGATCGCTGCGCCCCGAGACGGGCCCGGCGGCGGTCACCGCGTCGGCTGTGGCGATGGGTGGCGTGTTCGGCCGTTGGGAGGAAGCCGTCGGCGAGGCGCTCGCCGCACACGTGCAACCAGTGAAGCTCGATGGCACCACGCTGGTGGTGAAGGTCGACGACCCGGCGTGGGCCACGGAGTTGAAGTTTCTCGAGGCGACTCTCAAGCAGCGCCTGTTGGACGTCGCTGGAGCCACGATCGAGCGCATCGAGGTGCGGGTGGCCCGATGAGGCCCCGATCGCGCGGCGAGTGGCGGCGCGCACGCAATTGCTACCGAGAAGTCGATTTGGTGCCCGTGTGAGGCCGTGTGGCGGCTCGCGCGTGCCGCCGCTGAGTCCCCTTGCCTGTCCACCTCTTTGTCACACCCCTGAGGTAGGCTGTCATCCACTCGCGACGGCGGCTGAGGCGTAGGGAGCCAGCCGCATTGTCGCCAACGAAACAGCAGGTCAAAGCCTGTTTTCCCCCGAAGTAGATTGAGGTGCGCGTGTCGTCCGACACCAAACAACCAAGTACCGACTACGGCGCGAAGGACATCCAGGTCCTCGAGGGCCTCGACCCTGTTCGCAAACGTCCCGGCATGTACATCGGCTCCACCGGGTTGGCCGGCCTTCACCACCTGATCTGGGAGGTCGTCGACAACGCTGTCGACGAGGCGATGGCTGGCTTCTGCACCCGTATCGGCGTCACGTTGCTGGCCGATGGCGGCTGCCGGGTCGACGACGATGGTCGCGGCATTCCGGTCGATCCGTACCCGTCCGGGCCGCACAAGGGCAAGAGCGCCACCGAGGTGGTGCTCACCGTGCTCCACGCCGGCGGCAAGTTCGGCGGCGACGGTTACAAGGTCTCCGGCGGGCTGCACGGCGTCGGTGTCAGCGTGGTCAATGCGCTCAGCGAGCGGCTGTTCATCGAGATCGACAAGCTCGGCAAGCGCTACCAGCAGGAGTACGCGAAGGGCGGCAAGCCCCAGGGCAAGCTGTCCGAAGTCGGGCCCACGCCGGCGCGCGGCCGCACCAGTGGCACCACCGTCACGTTCTGGCCCGACCCCACTGTGTTCTTGGCAGAGGGCACCGAGTTCGTCAGCCGCACGGTGCTCGAGCGGTTGCAGACCATGGCGTTCCTCAACAAGGGCCTCGAGATCGTGTTTCGCGACGAGCGCCCGAGTAGGGAACAAGACGTCACGTTCCAGTACAAGGGCGGCATCGTCGACTTCGTCAAGCACCTCAACGCGTCGAAGGAGGCGTTGTTCAGCAAGGTCGCCCACTACGAGGACGAAGACACCGAGGGCGGCCAGACCCTCGACATCGCCATCCAGTGGAACACCGGCTACTACGAGGGCATCCACGGCTACGCCAATGGCATCTCCACCATCGAGGGTGGCATGCACGTCGAGGGGTTCAAGACCGCACTCACCAGCGTGGTCAACAAGTACGCGCGCTCCAAGAACCTGCTCAAGGAGAAAGACGACAACCTGCTCGGCGAAGACATCCGCGAGGGCATCACCGCCATCGTGTCGGTCAAGTTGCGCGAGCCGCAGTTCGAAGGCCAGACCAAAGCCAAGCTCGGCAACGTGCCGATGCGCAGTTTCGTGCAGAAGGCCACCAACGAGCGCCTGGCCGAGTGGCTGGAAGAGAACCCCACCGAGGCCAACAAGCTGGTCAAGAAGGGCCTCTCGGCCGCGCAGGCGCGCGTCGCCGCGAAGAACGCGCGCAACGCCATCCGGCGCAAGACCGCACTGGCCGGCGCCGGCATGCCCGACAAGCTGAAGGACTGCAGCAGCGGCAACCCCGAGGAGAGCGAGATCTTCATCGTCGAGGGCGACTCCGCCGGTGGTTC
>Ga0105047_10001932_pt1 | contig 37277 bp, 40 predicted proteins | sample MAT04_FD_78384 | JGI IMG/M metagenome (GOLD analysis project Ga0105047, IMG submission 78384) | Freshwater microbial communities from Lake Fryxell liftoff mats and glacier meltwater in Antarctica - MAT-04 (megahit assembly) | ecosystem: Environmental > Aquatic > Freshwater > Ice > Liftoff... | reverse complement strand
TGTCAGTGTACACATGTGGTAAAATTCTCCTCAGTGCAAAGGCACTCTAGTACAGCTGGGCGCAAATAGACCGGTAATTGCGGTCGGTGGCAGGCCAGTAGGGCGATTTGCCAAATCGCCCTACATAATCGCCGGCTCATTTACGCCCGTCCGTACTAGTTCGCTAGAGCAACGGCTTCAAACGCACCTCAACAAGCAGATGTTACGCATAGTGGCGATTGTATGGGGTATTGTAGTTGAGGGCACCATTTCCGGCAAGCCGCGGCAGAATGGCCGGTGCTAACAAGTGTTATTGCCGCCGGCTGGTTCGGTGCCTGGCGTTCGGTCGGACAACCGCCTTTCGCCCGCGAACCTCAGATTGGGATCGCGATGTACTTCGCGGATGATCGCGACTGGGGCACCGACAGCTTGTCTTCCAGTAACCCACGCACATGCATCTCGATCGCTTCATGCATGTTGCGCGCCACTTGGTTTCGGGTCTTCCAGGTTGCCACATAGCCAGGTAGATCCGGCGAATACGCCGAGTAGTTGCCGTCTGCCTTTTCGATCACAATTAAGAAACGATGCATCTTCACTATGGACCCTCATCATCGCGCCCCCACACATGAATTGGAACTGCTATACAGATGTCCGTTGTCTCGCGATGCGGTTTCTCACGGATCTTTCGACCACGTGCGACAGCTCCTTTTCTGGCTCGACTGTCTCGCGCTCAACAAGGGTGTGCTCGACTTCACGACTCGACGCCTGACCCAAACTCTGGAGGAGAGCCGTGTAGATAACCTGTTGCCGTCGGGTTTCTTCTTCTGGAACAACCTGCACGGTGTAGGCCACGGTTGCTTGCCGTGTTAACGCAAACACAATGTATTGATTCAGGGATACGGCCTCATGGTGTGCCAGACTTTCAAGTTGGCGATGCAACGTGTCTGGCAGGCGTAGGGTTAAGCGGCTCATGTTCTACTCCTTATTCCTCTGCCAACCGAACAACTAGTTCCACTGGTGTCATGACTTCGAGACCCAAAAACAATTGGGCCTTTTGGAAATGCCTGGTATTGCCTGTGATTACTGCTGCGCCAGCGTTCATGGCACAATCGATAATGTGTTCGTCGCCTTTGTCGGGCGAGCTTGGCCGCCACGAATAATAGACTGTGACGAATCGAACATTCGTCAGGAGAGTACCCAAAACTCGATGGATCTCCTGCCAACGCTTTTCGGAGAGTTTCCGCGATAGAACATCCACGTACTCATAGGCCACGGCATTGGATACGCACACCGTTATCAAATTTGCTAACCAAGCATCAATGACCAGACCAGCGGCGCCGCCCTGCTGCGTGAGTCCTTCAAAAAGGACATTCGTGTCGATAACAACCCTGGGAACACCGGACGACAACATGACACCATTATAGCACCATATATAGTGTCGCGCACATGATGCTTACCGAGGCCGTGGCTGGTATGGCTGTGTGGCTTGTCGGTTTCCGATGATAACAGGAATGTGGGCCTTGGTCATCGTTTCGGCCAAGAGGTGCTGACCCGAATAAATCAGGCGATGATCATCGTTGCAGCCAGACTTTACCAATTTTGCGGCGCAATGCCCCTGCCTTCAGGCATGGGGATGTAAGCCGCATGGCGCTCCTTGCGCCATAGTGTTACGTAATTGACTCCAAAAGCATCTACAGCTTCAGCCAGCGACGTAGGGCGCGCTCAATGCGTGGCTCGGCGGGCAGCGTCGCTGGCTCGAAGGCGTGACCGGTGAGCAGTTCGTAGGTGCGGATGTAGCGGGTGGCGGCTTGCACGGCCAGATCGGGCGGCAGCGGCATGGGGTCGCCTTCGCCACGGTAGCCGCGTGCGGCATAGTAGAGACGGATGAACTCCTTATCGAAGTTGTCTGGCTCTGCGCCGGCAGCGCGCCGTTGTGCGTAGGTGCCGGCAAGCCAGAAGCGGCTCGAATCGGGGGTGTGCACCTCGTCGATCAGCACGACTTCGCCGGCCGGGCTGAGGCCAAACTCGTACTTGGTGTCGACCAGAACCAGGCCGGCTTGCTGGGCGATAGCCTGCCCGCGCCGAAAGACGGCAATCGCCGCGCTGCAGACCCGCTGCCATACGGCGGCCGGCGCCAGACCCTGCGCAACGATTTCTGCGCTAGTGATGCGTTCATCGTGGCCGCCGTCGCGCGCCTTGGTGGTCGGCGTGATGATGGGTTCCGGCAGCGCGTCGTTTTTCTGCAGGCCGTCTGGAAAGTCGATGCCGTAGATGTGGCGATGGCCGAGGCTGTATTGGTGCCACAACGAAGTCGAGGTCACGCCGCTGATGTAGCCGCGCACGACGACCTCCACGGGCAGCGGCGTGCACACCTGGGCCACGGTCACGTTGGGATCGGGCACGGCGATCAGGTGGTTGGGGATCAGGTCGCGCGTCTGTTCGAACCAGAATGCCGACAACTGCGTGAGCACCTGCCCTTTGAAGGGCACCAATCCTAAGATGCGGTCAAAGGCAGAGAGGCGGTCGGTGGTGACCAGCACCAACTGATCGCCGTGGCGATAGAGGTCGCGCACCTTGCCCTGCGTCTTGGCGCCCAAAAAAGGCAGATCGACCTGCGCCAGCGCATCGTCAAGATGATCGGTAAGAAATGTGTCGGTGACCATGAGCGTTCCCGGGCGTGTACGGCGGATAGCGTTCTGTCGCTATTGTAGCGGCGCCATCGTATTTCTGGCAAGCAAGCGAACGGGCCCGCCGGTTATACTATGGATTGCAGGCCGCCTTCAGGACTCAGATCAATCACCCAGTCGGCGGCCTTCACCAAATCGAGGTTGTGTTCGACGACGATCACACCGCCCGCCGGTTTGTTGAACGAAAAGTTGGCCATGCCCATTTCCGGCACCGCCGCGCCGCAATGCGGGCAGGCAAAGCTCCCATCGGGGTTTTCGTCAGATTCGTCCTGCCACGCTTCGGCGTCGGATGCAAAGGTTGGCGGCAGTACGTCCTGCCCGCACGTGGGGCAGGGGCGATGGCCGAGGCGAGCGTATAGGATGCGCAGATAGAGGATATCGAAGGCGAGGGTGGATTTCCCCGAGCCCGACAGCCCCGTGAGCTCGTGATTACCAAGGAGAGGCCAATGTCCGTGCTCTTGTTAGGTGCGCATATGTCGATTGCCGGGGGGGTGAGCAAAGCCCTGGATCGCGGCGCTTCGATTCATACCAACGCCGTCCAGGTTTTCACGAAAAACAATCGGCAGTGGGCGGGGCCGCCGATCGATGCGGCGGATGTAGAACGCTGGCGCACGGAGATGCCGGCCCTGGGCATCGGCTATGCAGTCAGCCATGCCTCCTATCTGATCAACCTGGCGAGTCCCAAGGACGATCTCTGGGAAAAGAGCCTGGCTGCGCAGCAGGATGAGATCGTGCGCGCGCATGCATATGGCATTCCCCACGTCGTGCTGCACCCTGGCTCGCATGTGGGGTCGGGCGACGCGGCTGGCATGGCACGCGTGGCGGCCGCGCTCAACCGCATCCACGACTTGGCGCCCGACTGCACCGATACGGTTACCTGTCTGGAAATTATGGCGGGGCAGGGGAATGTGCTGGGCCGCTCGTTGGCCCAACTGCGCACGATGATCGACCTGGTCGAGGACCGGCGGCGCGTCGGTGTTTGTCTAGACACTTGCCATGCCTTTGCGGCCGGTTATGATCTGCGCACGGCAGACGCGTATGCGAGCTTTATGGGGGAGATCGATCGCGAACTGGGGCTGGAGCTTGTCAAGGTTTGGCACTTCAATGACAGCAAGGGCAAGTTGGGCAGCAACCTCGATCGGCACACGCATATCGGCGAGGGCGAGATCGGGGTGGAAGGATTTGGGCTGATCTTGAACGACCCGCGCTGGGAAGGCATCGCCATGTTGCTGGAGACGCCCAAGGAAGATACGCTGGTAGAAGACGTCATGAACCTGGCGCGGCTGTGCAGCCTGGTGGACGATCCGGCGCGGATTCCACCAGGTCTGCGTGCCGCTGCGGCATAGCGTTTACCCTTGTTCGATCAGGCGTGCGCCGAGCGCGGCTAGCACCATATCCTCTTCTTCGGGCAGTCCGCTGACGCCGACGCCGCCGACGACCACGCCCTGGTAAACGAGGGGGACGCCGCCGCCCCACGCCGTGTAGCGCAGGTCGCCAAAATTGGTCATCGGGAAGTTTTGGCTGCGCGAGGACTCGCCAACGGCACGCGATGGCTTCTGCTCACGGGCCGCGGTGAAGGCCTTGTTGATGGCGATGTTGATCGATGGCAGCCGGCAGCCGTCGGTGCGCAGAAAGGCGATCAGTTCACCCTGGCTGTCGGCCACGGCGATGGCGGCGCCCTTGCCCTGGCTCTCCAGTTCGGCGCGGATGGCCTCAATCACTTTCATCGCATCGGCATGGGAGAGTTGAGTGCGCTGGTACATGCTTTCCTCCTCAGGCTAAAGTCAGGCGTCCCTACGGGACGATATGCGTTTACTTTACCATGTCTAGCACCACTTTGGCTACCGTGGGCGGGTGCAAGAGCATGTTGGCGTAGTTGGCGTTGGCCATCGGGCAGGCGCACTCTTTGCGCTTGATGCTGCCGCGCAATTGCTCCATCGCCTGGCTGCGCCAGAGCGGCGCCAGGTCGTAGTTTGTCTGGCGTAGGTTGCCCACCGACTCGGCGCGGATGCAGCAACTCCACAGATCGCCGTTGGGGGCGATGTGGGCGCTGGCCCAGCCGGCGTAGCAGGGGATGACCTGGTCACGCTCGTGCAACACGCGCTTGGCGAGCTGGTAATATTGGGCGCGGAAGGCCTGGGTAAAGCGGGCGATGCCTTTGGTCGGGGCCTGCCTGGCTTGTTGGCTTAGGAAATCGGCGATCTCGTCGTAGTCGGCGGGCTGCGGCGTGATGCCCCAGCCGACGGTGTCGAGCTCGACGCGCTCCTCGGCCACTTCAGTAATGTAGGAGTCCGGCTCCAGGAACTTCAGCCCTTCCTGGATCGCCTTGAAGCGCTGCACGTTGAAGCGGCTGATCACCGTGTGCACCGTCAATACCAGGTTTTTGTGTCTCTTCTGTAGCGCTTTGAGGCGCTGCCACGTCGCCATCGAGAGCTTCCAGTTGCCCTCGACGCCGCGGATGTCGTCGTGTTCGTCGCCGATCCCATCGAGGCTCAGGTTGATGCCGATGCTCGATTCGGGGCACTCACGACACATGCGCTCGACTTTTTCCAGCACGCGCTCGGTGAGCATGCCGTTGGTCGGGATCGTGATCACTTCGGGCTTGCAGTGGCGGTAGGCGCTGATCACCAGGTCGTCCAGGTCGGCGCGTAGGAAGGGTTCGCCGCCGGTAAAGGTCATGTAGAAGGGCGCCGTGCCCAGGCTGGCGAAGACCTTATCCCACTCTTCTACGGTCAAATCATCGTTGGGCTTGCGCCACACGTCGCAGGTGCGACACTTGCTGTTGCAGCGATAGCTGACGCTGATCACGACCGAGAAGGGCTTGATCGCCGGCCAGCCAAAGGCGCGGAAGGACCAATAGAGCGGTATCTTCGGAATGAGTCCTAGCATGGCAGGCTGCTTGTCAGTCTATTCACGCGGCAACCTTGCCGGCTTGCACCTTCTCCGGCGGCGCCTGCTGGTCCTTGCTGCCGATGAAGAAGCGCTTGATTTGGGAGAAGGTGCCGGGCAAATTGGTCCAGTTCTCCTTGAACATCATCTTTTCCACCACACGTTCGGGGCGGTAGAGGTAGAAGCGCCGGTAGGCTTCGCGCCATTTCTTGATCACCAGATCGGGATCATAGCCCTCGTTCATCATAAAGCGCACACGCTGGTCATGGATGGCGAAGTCACCCCAGTTGTCGGCAAAGACCTGGCCGCCTTGTTCGATCATTTCATACATGACTGTGCCGGGGAAGGGCGCCGCCAACATGAAGTTGGCCAGTTTCGGATCTAGCTCCAACGCCATCTGGATGGTCTTCTCCATCGTTTCTTCGTTGTCGCCGGGCATGCCAAAGATAAAGAAGCCCATCGTCTGCAAGCCGGCGGCCTTGGCGTTGGCGAAGGCTTCGCGCACCTGGTCCAGGGTCTGGCCCTTGCGGATGACATTGCGCAGCATGTTCTCGTCGCCGTTTTCGACGCCAAAGCCCACGCGTTTGCAGCCGGCGGCCTTCATCAGTTGGAAGAGTTCCAGATCGGTGTGGTTGACCTTCATGCCGTGGACGGTGACCCAAGGCACGGTGTTCAGCCCTTCTTCGATCAGCCGGCGGCAGATTTCCTTGGCACGCGGCATTTTTAGGTTCCAAATGTCATCGGTCATGCCGATTTCGGTGGCGCCCAGCCCGTGGACCAGCCACTTCCATTCCTGGATCACACTTTCCACCGAGCGGGCGCGCCAGGTGTCACCGGTCACGGGTTTGGAGCAGAAGGTGCACTTGTAGGGGCAGCCGCGGCTGGTCAGGATGGTAAAGCTGCGGGCGTGGGGGTCAAGGCCGTCGGTCAACGGCTGCAAGTTGGTATAGCGATCGATCTTGAAGAGGTCGTGGGCCGGGAAGGGCAGTGCGTCCAGGTCGGGGATCATGGGGCTTTCGGGGCTGACCACAATCTCACCGTCGCGCCGGAAGTGGATGCCGGGGATGACGCCGGGCTGCCGGCCGGCTTCGAGCGTATTGATCAGTTCCAGAAACGAGTATTCGGCCTCACCTTTGAAGACATAGTCGACGTAGGCGTCGTGCGGCGGCTGCATGGACTCAAGCGGCATGATCGTCAAGTGCGGGCCGCCCAGCACCGTGATCAGGCCGCGCTGCTTGCCGAGTTTCGCCATGGCCCAGGCATCGGGCATCAGCGGCGTCGTGGCGGTGACACCCAGCATGTGGAACGGCTTGCCTTCAGCCTCCGCCTGGTCCAGGTAATAATCGACGCCCACATCCTCGATCGAGGCGTCGAAGATCATCACATCATGGCCGCCTTCACGCAGGACGGCGGCAAGATAGCCCAAGCCCAGCGGAATGTGCTTGCGCACGCTCCACACTTTGGCTTCCGGGCTGGCAAGAATTACGCGCATGGTTGATTCCTTTGGGTTGGCCTGCTCAAATAGCGCCTTCGGCTTCGACGGCCTTGCGCAACCCGCTTTTTTCTTTCTTGGGCACGAAGGTGTTGAGGGCGATGCGAATGTTGCGCGGCAGCGTCATCCAGAAGTCTTTCTTCTTGACGCGGCGCATGATCGGCGAAGGGCGCAGGTAGAATTGGCGGTAGGCTTTGCGGTACATTTCTTCGACCAGTTCGGCGGTCATTTCGCCCATCTCGTAGCGGGCTTTCTGTTCGAAGAAGACGTAATCTTCCCAGTCGTTGATCAGGAAGCGGCCTTGGCGCTTGACGATCTCGTAGACTTTGGTGCCGGGATAGGGCGTCATCATCGAGAAGTTGGCAATCACCGGGTCGAGCTCGATGGCGAAGTCAATCGTGCGCTGCATTGTCTCGCGCGTTTCGCCGGGCAGACCGATGATCAAAAAGGCGATGGTCTCGAGATCGATTTCCTTGGCGTTTTTGAAGGCCTGGCGAATTGTGTCGTGGTCGACCTTCTTGTCGATCGAGCGCAGAATTTCAGGGTCGCCCGATTCCACGCCAAAGGCCGTGCGCTTGAGACCGGCCTGTTTGAGCAGGCTTAGCATCTCTTTGGTGGCAAGGTTGGCGCGGATGCCGTTGACAAAAATCCACGGCACGTGGTTCAGCTTGTTGTCGATCAACAGGGTGGCCAGTTCCTCCAGGCGCTTGATGCGGATGTTGGCACTGTCGTCTAACACGCCGATTTCTTCGGCGCCGAGGTCTTCCACCAGGTGGCGCCATTCGGCCAGCACGTTTTCCGGGCTGCGGCTGCGCCATTTGATCGGCATGATGCTCTGGCTGCAAAAGGTGCAGCGATAGGGGCAGCCCCGGGAGGTCATGATGCTAAAGCTGCGGGCGCCGTCGACATGGTCGGTGGCCGGCTGCAGGTTGGTATAGCGCTCCATTTTGAAGAGGTGGTAGGCTGGCCAGGGCAGGCTGTCGAGGTCGGCAATCGGCGTGCGGTCGGGGTTGTTGTGAATGCGGCCATCGCTGGTCTTGTAGGTGACGCCGAGGCACTCCTGGAAGACCTCGTTCTCGGCGTGCATATAGGCTTCGGTGTGATAGGCCGGCTGATCCTTCAAATAAGCTTCCAGGCGGTCGCTAATGTCGATCCACGCTTCTTCGCCTTCGCCGCGCACGACGACGTCTACGTAGGGTTTCTCGCAGCTCTCTTCGGGAAGCACGCTGACATGGGGGCCGCCAAGGACGAGGAGGCAGTCATGCACTTCCTTGATATCGCGCGCAGTACGCCACGCCTGCTTCACCTGCGGGGTGTTGGCCGTGATGCCCACGAGGTCGGGCTTGAATTCGCGTATGAACTCCGCGATCGGCTTCGTCTCAATGTCGGCGTCAAAAATAACGACCGTGTCGCCGCGGCGTTCACTCATGGCGGCCAGGTAGGCCAGACCCAGGTGCGCCGTCGTACGGGTGTCGATCGGGAGTCGAAATTTAGGGTTGATCAGTGCTACGCGCACGAAACTCCTCCTTGCGTCCAATCAGTGTCCGAAAAGCAAACGGCATTCTATCATGCCGGCAGTCATTGCTCAAATTAGTATGAAAGTTTTTATAATAATTAAGTGGAGGAGGCATCGGTTACGCGACTACCGTGGGTCGCCGGTAGAGGTCGGCCAGGCTGACATCGGTGATCGCATTGACGCCGGTAATCTCGCTAAAGTGCTCCTTGAGCAGGCGCTGAATCCCCAATTTCATCGTCAGCAGGCTGATGGGGCAGTCGATGCAGGCGCCTAGCATTTTCAGGTGGGCGACGCCTTTGTCGTCGACTTTGAGCACTTCTACGTCGCCGCCATCCATGTAAAGGTTGGGGCGATAACCATTGAGCACCTGCTGGATGCGTTCTTCCAGCGAAGCTTCTGCTGCAATTCGCATGTACTCTTCCTTCGCGCTAACTTACGTACTCGTCCAACGGCCGCCGTCCACCAAACCCGCCATTGATCTCATGCCAGTAGGCGATGTCGTCTTCACCGTCGTGCCAGCACAGATAGACTTCGCGCCCATTGCGTTTGCCCAGAAAATCGACCAGGCCACGATCGATATCCTTGACCACGATGCCCAGGCCCTGAATGCCCTTGATGCCTTGTTCGAGCTGCGCGCCGTGCACATACAACTCGCCGGCTGCCTTGCCGCCGCCGTTGCGCGCGGCTTGCTCGAGCGCCGGCAATGCTTCGGGGCGCAGCCGCAGTATCTCACGGCGGGCCGCCTGGATCAGGTGCATATAGGCCTTGACTTCAGGCAATACCGTCCTGGCTTCGGCCAGCGTATAGTATTTGGCATTCATCGCGCCACCGCCCCAAACGAAAAACGTGAAACGTGAGCGACTGCGGTCCCCCACGTTTCACGTCTCACGCCGCTTGTCTCAATGGCTGGCGCAGCTTTCCGGCATTTCCTCGCCGCTGTGGCTTTTGGCCGTGCGGAAACTGCTGCCGCATCCGCAGGAACTGGTGGCTTGCGGGTTGTCGATGTGAAAACCGCCGCCCATCAGGTTATCGACGTAGTCGATGCTGGCGCCGTCGATGTAGAAGGTGCTAGTGGCGTCGATGATCACGCGCATGCCGTACTGCTCATACACTTCATCGCCGTCGCGCGCCGTGTCAAAGGTCATGCCGTATTGCATACCGCCGCAACCGCCGCCCTTGACGAAGATGCGCAAGCCATGCGAACTCTCCAAGCCCTTTTGCGCCAAGATGCCGCCCAACTTATCGGCCGCATTTGATGTCAACGTAATCATGTGTGAAGTCTCCCGGTTTGAAATGAAATTACCCGCCAATTTGGTTCATCGATCGATTTTCGGCGAAGATACCCGCCGCAAGTGTGTGTCCCCAGGGTTTGTGATAGGCCCCATCGCGCATCAGCGTACGCATTTCCGCAAAACTCGCCCCGGCGCGCAGGGGTGTCAACAAGTCTACTTCGTCATCACGCAAGAGACAGAGACGCAGCTTCCCATCTGCCGTTAGCCGCACACGTCCGCAGCCTTGGCAGAAGGGCTCGGTCACGCTGGAGATAAAGCCAAGGGTGCCCATGGCGCCGGCGATGCGGAAGGAACGGCTTGGATCGACAAAGTCGTAGCTGGCTTCCTCAAGCGGGCCAAAGGCGTTCTCGATGCGCTCGCGCATTTCACGGAACGTGACGACATTGCCTTGTTGGAAGTCGCTGATTTCGCCAAACGGCATCATCTCGATGAAACGCACTTCCCAGTCGTTTTCCAAGGTCAGGCGCGCCAGGTTGATCATGTCGTCGCCGTCGTTGAAGTGGCGCACCACGACACAATTGAGCTTGATAGGACGAAGGCCGGCTTCTTCGGCGGCTCGAATACTGCGCCACACCTCATCCACATTGCCCCAGCGCGTGATGCGATGGAATTTGAGGGGGTCTAGGGTGTCGATGCTGATATTGACGCGTTTCAGCCCAGCTTTGGCCAGCGGCCTGGCCAGTTTTTCGAGCAGCACGCCGTTCGTCGTCATCGCCAGGTCGTCGATGCCGGAAATCTGGGCAATCTGGCGCACGAGTTCGACGACGCCTGGGCGAATGCTTGGCTCGCCGCCGGTCAGCCGGATCTTATTCACGCCCAGGCTGGCGCCGACGTGCACAAGCGTCAGCAGTTCGGCGTCAGACAGCAACTCGTGGCGCTTGCGGAACTGCATTTCCTCTGGCATGCAATAGACGCACCGTAGATTACAGGCGTCGGTCAGGCTGATGCGCATATAGTTGATCCGGCGGCCGTAACTGTCGTGCATCGGCTCAATTGGATAGCCAGGCGGCAGCGGATCTCTGGTCACTGAATCATGGTGGTTCTTAATCATCATCATCCTCAGGCTACCAACAAGATTTCCTGCATCGTGGCCCCAGGCACAAAATCAGCGCCTGGTTGTGCGGTGTGGCCAATTTGATAGGTGCAGCAATTGGCATGATCGGCCACCGACTGCGTGCGACAGCATACATCGCCGACCAGTTCATTGATCAGCAACTGGTCCATCACGCACAGCTCGCGATGTTCGCCCGACACGCTGCGGTAGGGACAATTGAACTTGTGCAACAAGTAGCCGCCCTCGGCGCCATCGGGATTGGCTTCCCAGCGCGCCAGATAGCCGCGCTCGCTGAGGAACGCCGCGATCCGATCCAAACGATCCTCGATCGGCATCTGGCGCAGGCTTACGGGGTCGACCGGGCGGGCGATCTCCTGGGCGACCGACTGGAAGGCGATCTTGACCTGCTCCGGCGGCAACATCTGCTTCATCTGGCGCACAAGCCCGGCCGCCAGCGCCGCGAAGTTGTTGGGGAACAGGGCACTGGCCTCTTCCGTCAACACATAGGATTGCTGCGGTCGCCCCACGGCGCCATTGCGTTCGACACGTCCTACGCGAATCACGTTGTCGCCTTGCAGGATGTCGAGATGATGGCGCACGGAAACCGGCGCCATTTCCAATCGTTCGGCCAGGTCAGCCACCGTGGCAGCGCCAGATTCCTTGAGGATTTCGAGAATGCTCTGTCGAACTGAATGCACGATCTTTGCTTTCCTGGAACGTTTCCGCTACCCGCACGCTACAATTCATTGCGCCGTGACTATACCACACACCACGCCGCACGTCAATTATTATGATTTTTATGATAATTATGTGCTGTAATTGCGTGGCCCGCATGGCGTAGCGGTGGCGTTGGTCGCTTGGGTGGCAAGCAAGACCCCTTTGTCGGTCAGCAAAAATGTTGCCGCTGGAAACTTCATGTTGCTGGCGATCAGGTTCTTTTGTTCAAGCGCGGCGGCAATTTCGGCGCCAATCTCCTCGCTGTGTGCCTGATCCGGCGTTGCCAATCGGTAGATCTTGTCCCCGTCGAGCGTGCGGTGCACCTTCAAGCAACTTCCGTGCAACAGGGCTGCGAGCACGCGCGCCTGCTCGGCGGCGGCTGGCAAAGGGACAATTGGTTTACCGGCTTGGGCAGGCTTCATGGCGCGTGCTCGCTATCCAAGATCCCCAACATATTGTTGGAGTTCACGCTGATTGATTTTGATGTACTGATCCGTGAGAAGCTGATCCATCTCTGCAAGCGACAACCGGATGCGCAGGATCTCCAATGCATCTTCCGGTGATTCACCATAGGCAAGTTTGCGCTTGCCGTTCTTGAGCGAGAAAAGGTACATGAAGTGCGGGTTGGAAAAGCTGCTCATAGATTTGCCATCGGACTTATGCTTTGACCAGGGTGCCCTGATAGAGATCGGCGCCGCGATCGACGTTGGTCAGGCCGCGATTGATTTCGGCGTCATATTTCCCGGCGAGCAGGTCGCGGTAGAACTGGTAGTCGACGCCTTTGACTTTTTCATCGTCTGGGAAGCGGTGATAGTTATCGTTGGCCATCAAGCTCTTGCCTTCGGCGATCAATTGAAAGCCCAGCGCCGAACCGGGATAGGGTGCGTAATACGAGATAGAGGGGAACACACGCTTCATGCGTTTCAGCATGCGCATGGTTTTGAAGGCATCTTCACGGCTCTCGCCGGGGATGCCGAGCATGATATTCGACCAGAATTTGGGCGGCTGCTCGCCTTTGGCCTCGAGTTGATCACCCAGACGATTGACCAGGTCGATCGCAAAGTAGTTGTCTTCCTCCGTGCATTCCTTGTTGAGCAGGCGCAGCACGCGGTCACTGCCCGATTCGAAGCCAATTGAGATCGTGCGCCAATTGGTTTCGACCACGAGCGCCTCAAACAGATCCGGCCATTGGCGGACGGTGTCGGAACGCCCGGCTGCCCAATAAGTCCAGCGCTTGGTTTTGCGCGGATATTTTTCGATCCACTCGCGCAGCCATTTGGGATTCTGGAAGAACATGGAGTCGTGGATCACGACCGATCCAATCCCATATTTGCGATCCAGGTAATTGAGCTCGTCGATGACCTGATCCACCGGCTTGCGCCCCATGTTGGGAATGTAGGAGTTTTCGTTGCAGAAGACACACTGCCAGGGGCAAACCCGGCTGGTGATCAGGGTTGCGATCGGCCCGGGTCCCCAGCCGCATTCCGGTTCCAGCGGCCAGTGCCATTTCCAGCGCCGTTTAACCTTCCACCCGGCTGGCTGCGGCCACAGTTCGCGGTCGATCATGGGCCATTCGGCCATCGACCTGGCACCTTCGCCTTGAACTAGCCGCGGGTAGGCCGACGGGTTGGTGACGAGGTCGACGATGATCTTTTCGCCGGGGCCCTGGCAGATATGGTCGAACTCGGGAATCGCCAACATCTCGTCGGGCGCCACCGTGGCATGCATGCCGCCGGCCAACACCAAGCCCTGCGGATTCAACTGCTTAAAGATCTGCGCCGATTTGAGGGCGACCGGGAAGGTGTAGCTGCGCACGTTCATGAGCAGCATTTCGTAGCCCTTGATCTGTGCGGAAAGCTGTTCCCACGACGTTACGGCGCGCGTGGAGGCAATGTCGGTTTGGATGCCGTTCTGATGCAAGATGGTACGCAGCAAACCCAGCCCGTGATCCTGCCATTGCTCATGCGGGCCGCTGGGGTTGACCAGGTCGCCTAAATCACCCAGGTCAAGCCAGAGGATCTTGCTGGACGGCGGTTTTTTGCTCCACGGCCAGGATATTGCCACAGGGAATGCCTCCTAATTGAAACGCCTGCCAACGTCATCACACCCACGACGGACGTTTTGAGCGTGTTCGTCAAAGTCGGCGGAGTATACCACAAGGCAAAACGGGATGTCAATTATTATGAAATTCATCAGAATATTTGGCTGTAGCGGTGGCTTTGCGGCGGATTTTGCGGCCTGGCGACCTCCCAAAGATCTCCGAGAACTTGTCACGCGGAAGGTAAGCGCAGTGAGGCCCGTTGGCGTACTCCTGAAAAAGAGTCGTAGCCGTTTCTTGGCAACGTTAATCGTTTGCGGTAAACTGTCTCGCTGTGTTGTTTTGTCAATTCAATTGTAAGGTTATAGGAGATAGATTATGACGGATCAATTCCCGAATCTGCCTGCCGATCTGGAAACGCGGTTGCACAATGCCTTCCGGTTCTGGCACGGCAGCGATACTGACGAAGGTACACTCGATGGCTTACTCATCTACCAGCAGTCGGTGTGTACGGGCGCGGTTACACCGCGCCAAGCCACAAACGCTGTGCTCAAACAAGCACTGTTGCAACTTGACGAGCGGTGGCCTTGCGGGGGGGAAATTCTGCGCCTGCGCTTCTGCAACAGCTATACGGTCGATGAAGTGAAAGCGATGCTCAGTTTTGCCGATAGCACCGTCTTTGCCAAGCAGTGCCAGGCGCTGCACTATTTGGCGGAGATTGTAGCGGACATGGAACGGTCGGCCTGGGAGGATCGATTTGTGGCCGTGAGCACGCGTGTGGATGTGCCGGATCCCACAATCATGATTGGGACGGACGACCAGGTGCGGCGGTTGACAACGCTGCTAACCCTGCCGGCGCCGCCCTGGATCGTCTCGATTGAAGGGATCGGCGGCATTGGCAAGACAACCCAGGCGCGTGCGGTCGTGCGGGATCTCCTCAAGACGTCAACGTTCGACGATTATGCCTGGGTCAGCGCACAACCGGCGATCTTGGATCTCGGCGGCAGTGTGCGCCCGCGCGCACAGCCGGCGTTGAGCGAAACGACCTTGGTGAACATGTTGGTCCAACAGTTGATGCCTGAACTGGCGGGTGGCCTGGGGGCAGTGCCGGGTCAAGCCCTGGCCGTTCTGAGCAACCGGCTGAAGCGCTCTCCCCATCTGATCGTGATCGACAACTTGGAAACAATTTCCGACCTCGAAGCCCTGATGCCGACCTTGCATATGTTGGCGAATCCTTCGAAGTTCATTCTAACCTCGCGCCGCAGGCTGTTCGACGAGCCGTGTATCCACCTGCATCTCGTGCCGGAACTAAGCGAAGTGGATTCGCTGTCATTGGTGCGCACCGTTGCCGATCGGCATGGATTGGGGGCGCTGGTGGTGAGCAGCGATGCCGAGTTACGGCCGATCTACGAAACGGTGGGTGGCAACCCGCTGGCGCTGCAGTTGGTGGTGGGTCAGACACATGTACGTTCGTTGGACACCGTCTTGCACGATCTGCAGACGGCGCGTAGCATGCCGGTGGAAAGTCTCTATGCGTTTATCTACCAGCAGGCTTGGGAGGGGTTGGACGAAAACAGCCGCCGGGTCTTGTTGGCCATGCCGATGGTCAACGTGCGCGGTGACAGTGAGGAGTTCATCACTGCGCTGTGTGATCTAGCGTCCGATGCTGTGAGAAGTGCGTTACACCGGCTGATTACGCTCAACCTGATCCAGACTACGGGCGATTTACACCATAACCGCTACTATGTCCATAGCCTGACGCGTACGTTTCTACAGGAACAAGTCGCGCGATGGCAGTAAGGCTGTTGCCGGTCTCGCGTGAGGCGGGTGAGCTTGCCGATTGTGCAGACGGTTATCCGGCTCTTTTCCGTATCTACGTCTTGCGCAGCGTGGAAGCCGCGCTGCTGGAGTGTCGCTCGCGCGCTGCTGGGTTATCCGCAGCAACGCGCGAGCGCAGTCTGCATGCGTTGAGTTTTGCCCTGAAGATTCCCGACTATTGGCCGCCTGCGCGTGACCTTCTCCTCATGTTGGCGCCGTCGATGGAAGACCAGCCTGATCGCAACGCGTGGCAGGACTATTTGCACAGGGGTGCTGAACTCGCTGAGTCGCACAGTGACCGGGCTGCGGGCGCGCAGGCATATTTGCACTTGGGACGGTTAGCCCTGATCAACGGTGAATACGTGGTGGCGGAAGCACAACTGGAACAGGCGCTGCGGCTGTCTGAACGTTTTGGCGAGATGCCAGCCACCGGGAGGGTACTGGGGCGTCTCGCCTATCGTGCTGCCGCGCGTTCCGACTTCATAAAATTACGTAAGGTCGCTCAGGTTGTCTTGGTTACGCTGGACGGTCACGATCCCAGTCGTGCGCCCGTCTACCAAACACTTGGGTACAGCGCGCTGTTGGAGGGCAACTGGAAAACAGCTATCGAACACTTCAGGAATGCGCTTACGGCCCGACGCGAAGATATGATGCTATGGGGCGAGGCGCAGGCGCTGTGCGATGACGAATTGTCTTTGTTTGCATTGGGCGAGGTTAACACTGTCGCCGAGACCCTGCATGAAGCCATTCGACTCTTCGGGCTAGCCAGCGACGGCTTCAATCAAGCCGCCGCGCGCATGAATCTTGGGATTGTCTTCTGGTGTATGGGGCGCAATGATGAGTCGCTCGAATGTTACCGCATGAGCGAACTGGCATTTGTCGAGGCCGACAGCAGCCTGCAGTTGGCCAGGCTCCATAACAATCGCGGATTGACCCTGTGTGAACTTGGGCGCTATGATGAAGCGCTGCAGAATTTTTCGGCCAGCGAGGGGTGGGCGCGCCGCAACGATCACCACCTTGAGGTGGCCAACGTGCTCGACAGTCTCGGTGAATTCTATCTATTGCGACAGCAACGCGCGGACGCAGCCAATGTCTGGCAGGCGGCATTGCGGGAGTTGGACAAGCTGCCGGAGAAGCCCGCCGACTTGCGCCAGGAAATCGTACGAAAAATCAATGAATTGGCTGACATTGACTCGATCTACCGCGTCGATTTCGCATACACGTGAGCCGGAAGTACCCAAAACGCTGGTGCAAATTCAAGAAAGTTGCATTTCGCCCTACCATCATGTAGAATTTTGCACAAACAACGGTCCGCGTGCGTAAAACAAGGGAACCGAGATCTTATGCCATCAACCGCCGTGACTGACTTCAAGGAAATCAAGCAGGAACAGGCCAGGGAGTTTCTGCACGACTCCATCCAGGTGCCCGAAGACTTGCAGCCCAACGTGATGGTCACGACGCTGGACAAGGTCTACAATTGGAGCCGAAAGTCGAGCATGTGGCCCCTCCTTTTTGGCCTGGCTTGCTGCGCGATCGAGATGATCGCGACGGCGGCCAGCCGCTATGACTTGTCGCGATTTGGCATGGAAGTCATGCGGCCCAGCCCACGCCAGAGCGATCTCATGATTGTCTCCGGTACGGTCACCAAGAAGATGGTGCCGGCGATTGTGCGCATCTACAACCAGATGGCCGAGCCGCGCTACGTTTTGGCCATGGGTGCGTGCGCCACGGGCGGTGGCCCCTTCAAGGAAGGCTACTCGGTGGTCAGCGGCATCGACAAATATATTCCGGTCGATGTCTATGTGCCCGGCTGCCCGCCCACGCCAGAAGCGCTGATCTACGGGATCCTCAAGTTGCACGAGAAGGTCGAGCGCCAGAGTATTCTGAGTGTGCCCTGGTACGCCAAGAATGGGTCTGAGTTTGTGCCCGTGCCGATCCTTGGCCCCGACATTTTTGACCCGCGCAAGGTTCAAATCATCAAGGAAAGCACGCTGGGTAGTGGCGCCACCGTGACCGGCGCCACCGGCGCGGTCACGCGCACCTTAACGCCAGAGCCGATCCCAGCCGATGTCAAAGCCCGCATTCGCGCTGCGCAGGCCAAGTTTCGTGCACAGAAGCAGCCGGCCTGATCAACGAAAACCAATGAATTGGGAGATCTTCCATGAGTGAAGCTATTGCGGCCGCACCACTCACTGACGTGCGTGGCTCTGACGGAGAATTGCTGCCTTATAACGATGTGGTGCCAGGGGCCGTGATTGGCGTCTGGGCAAGTGACACGGACAAGGCGTTGTTTGTGGCGCCGGACAAACTGCTGTCGCTGTTGCTGCATCTGCGCGACATGGAAGGCTATGATTTCCTGTCCAGCGTGACTGCCGTCGACTATTCGGCGTACAAGGGCAAGGCGCGCGCCGGTATTGCCGAACGGTTGGACGTGGTCTATCACCTGTACAGCACGAAAAAGGGTGGGGGACCGGTGCGCCTGCATGTGCGGGTGCCTGCCGATGAGACGGTGCCGTCGGCCACCAATGTCTATCCCGGCGCAAACCTCCAGGAGCGCGAGGTGTATGACCTGCTGGGCGTGAACTTTGCAGGACACCCGAACTTGCGTCGTGTGCTGACGTGGGAGGGCTTCAATGGTCACCCGCTGCGCAAGGATTGGCGCGAAGCCTACTTCGAAGATGAGACCAAGCCTTTCAAAAGCCGCCACCCGGAAGGCGACTATCATTGGCACGAAGACAAACTGCCGTGGGGCGACAACAATACGTACCCGGCCGGCTGGGATCCTGATTCGTGGGAAGCCCCGGTGACCTATGTGCCGGTGAGCCAAGCCCCCCATCAGGGCTATGGGGAGTTGGATACACAGAGCATCGTCGTCAACCTTGGCCCGCATCATCCCAGCACGCACGGTGTGTTCCGCATGCTGACGCGCATCGAGGGCGAAACCATCCTGGCGCTTGAGCCGGAGATGGGGTATCTGCATCGCAACCACGAGAAGATCGGCGAGCGCAACACATGGTTGATGAACATGCCCTTCACGGATCGGCTTGACTACATCAACTCGATGAGCAACAACCTGGGGTATGCCCTGGCGGTCGAGAAACTGCTCGACATCGAAATCCCGGAGCGCGCACAGTACATCCGTGTGATCATGGCCGAATTCACGCGTGTGATCAATCACACGTGGTCGATTGGCTTTATTCTGAACGACCTGGGCGCGCTGCAGACGCCGGCCCTCTACGCCATCGAAGAACGCGAGATGATTCTCGATCTGTTCGAAGAGGTGAGCGGCGCGCGCCTGATGTGCAATTATCTGCGTTTCGGCGGCGTCGTGCGCGACTTGACGCCCGGCTGGGAAGAACGCGCCAAATATCTGGTGCATGACCGTCTGCCGCGCGCGATCGACCAATTGGACGAGCTGCTCAGCGGCAATGAGATTGTCAAGGCGCGCGGTCGTGGGGTCGGCTATCTTTCCCCTGAGGATCTGCTTTCCCTGAGTGTGAGCGGCCCGATGATTCGCGCCGCCGGTGTTGCCTACGATATTCGGAAAGCGGAACCATATTGTATCTATGACCGCTTTGATTTCGATATCCCGACGCTGCCGGAGAGCGACATCTACGCACGCTATTATATCCGGCTGCTGGAAGCACGCGAAAGCATCAAGATTCTCAAGCAAGCACTGCGCGATATTCCCAAAGGCGAGATCTTGGGCGGCAAGGGTGGCTATACGTTCCGTCCTAAAGAAGGAGAGGCGTATGCACGTGTGGAAGCACCCAAAGGTGAACTTGGGTTCTACGTCGTCAGCGACAACAAGGCGAATCCGTATCGTTATCACGTGCGCAGCCCCTGCTTTATCAATCTGAACGCATTAGGGCCGATGTGTGTGGGCTACAAGATCGCGGACGCAGTGGTGGTTCTCGGTGCGATCGATATCGTGTTGGGTGAGGTAGATCGGTAATCTTCGGGAGGAATTCCATGTTCGGATCAGGGCTTATCAAAGGCCTGGGCATTACGCTCAAGCATTTTACCGACACCTACACGGACGACCGCAAAAAGGTCCCCAGCCGTTATCAGGACAGCATCAAGCTGGATGATCATCGCCGCATCATGGAGCAGCCGATCACCCAGGAAGGGTTGTTCACGATCCAGTACCCGGAAGAACGGCGCCTGCTGCCGGAGCGTTTTCGTTACATCCCGATGCTTTTGTGGGACACCGAAAAAGGTGAGGATCGTTGCACAGCGTGCGGGATTTGCGCCAAAGTCTGTCCGCCCCAGTGCATTTGGATCGTGCGTGACAGCGATGCCAATGGCAAGCCGGTCACGCGGCCGGCCGAATTCTACATCGACGTGTCCGTGTGCATGAGCTGCAGTTTCTGCACAGAGTTCTGCCCCTTTGACGCGATCAAGATGAACCACGACTTCGAATTAGCGGTGTACGACCGCTATCCGCAACTCGTGTATGACAAGGCAGAGCTGACCGTGCCGCTGGAATACTATGCGGCGCTGTGGCCTACGCAGTTTGCCGATGAGCAAGCGCGCATGAAGCGTGAGGAAGAAGAAGCGAAGCGCAAGGACGAAGAGAAAAAGCGTGTCGCCGAGGAAAAGGCCAAAGTAAAAGCCGCCGGCGTTGTGGCCAGCGCAGCCCCGGTTGCCGAAGCTGCACCGGTCGACGCCGAAGCCGCGGCCAAAAAAGCCCGTCTGGAGGAACTCAAGCGCCAGGCTGCCGAAAAGGCCAAGGCGCGCCGGGAGGGTGGCGCGTAATCGAATGATTTTGTGCGGAGTTTGATATCGTGATGGTCGCCAGACTTGCCGATCCGGTAAGTCTGGCTTGTTCTGTGCGGCTGGCTTCACCAGAAATAGAGCAGAGGAGGAATCAATGATGGCGCTCACAGTGACTTGGCAGGGACACGCGACGTGGAGCATCGACGCTGACGGCACCCCGATCGTGGTCGATCCGTTCTTGAAGCCCCACAATCCGAGTGCGATTACGACAGCCGAGGAGATCGCAGCCGAGTACATCCTGATCACGCATGGTCACGGTGACCACGTGGCCGACCTGGTGGCGCTCGCCTTGCGTACGGACGCGCTGGTCATCTGCAATTTTGAGATTTCCATTTGGCTCGGCAAGCAAGGTGTTTCCAATGTTCACCCCATGAACCATGGCGGATCTCACACCTTTCCCTTTGGCCGGGTCAAGATGACTATTGCGCACCATAGCAGCATGTTGCCCGACGGCACGTATGCGGGCAACCCAGGTGGCTTCCTGATCAATTTCAATAATGGCCACGATGTCTACTTTGCCGGCGACACGGCGCTCACCTATGACATGCGGCTGATCGGCGAGGTGGGTGGGGTTGACTTAGCGGTGTTGCCGATTGGCGACAACTTCACGATGGGGCCGGATGATGCGGTGATTGCCGCCCAATTTGTCAAAGCGAAACGTGTATTGCCGTCGCATTACAATACCTTTCCCTTAATCGAAGTCGACGCCCACGCCTTTGCCAAGCGCTTGCAGCGTGAGGCTGGCATCGACTGCACGGTGCTGGCCGTTGGCGAAAGTCTGGAACTGCGTTGAGACTGCCACCATGGTCAATCAAGGTAATCATAATACGGATTCGCCCAGAGGAGGCTCCTGATGTCTGACATCAGCGACTACGGTGTCCATACCAAAGCCGAATTACTGTTCCCCGCCCACTTGATCCCAAACCTGCGTGAACTGCGGGGTGAGGAATGGCGCACGCTGGTGGACCGCATCGCCGCGCTGCCGGAAATCCATCCAGATAGCCTGGCCTTTGTCTTGATGATGATTGAACTCGACGGCTGTCTCAAGTGCAACAGCAACAACTACAAGTTTTTGCGTGGCTGTTATCTGTGCGCGACGCAGACCGTGCAATCGTACAAAGGTAGCGATCATGATCTGATCAATCTCTACAACAAGGCCAGGCAGGAACTCAGCACCCATCTGCAGCAGGGGCTGAATCCGGGGGAATATACGCTGACCGCGTGAGTGAAGGGGTGAGATCGTGACAAGGGTGGCCATTATTGGCGGTGGGGTGACCGGGTTGGCCGCTGCCTATGATTTGACGCGCCCTGAAGCGGGCGGACGATTTGCGGTGACGGTTTTTGAAAGCGCAGATCAGCTTGGTGGCTTGGCGGCCGGTTTTAAGGGGCGTTCGACGTGGGAATGGCCACTTGAGCACTTTTATCATCACCTTTTTTTGTCGGACAAGGCCATTCAGGGCCTTCTACGCGAGATCGGCTTTGGCCACGCGCTCAAGAGCTATCGCCCGAACACGGCCATCCATTTCCAGGGCAAGAATTATCCATTGGACAGCGTCGCGCGTGTGCTGCGGTTTCCCTTGATTCCGTTGGCGGACCGGGTGCGCATGGGGATGGTGATTGCGTATCTGCGCTACAACCCGGCGAAACCGTGGCGGAAGTTTGATCGCGAGGTGGCCGATAGCTGGCTGCGCAAATGGATGGGATCGCGCGCGTATGAGGCGGTGTGGGAGTTTCAGCTTCAGGGCAAATTTGGCGATTACTACAAGGAGATCAACCTGGCTTGGTTTTGGGCGCGTGTCTATGCGCGTACCACTAAACTGGCCTATTTCGACGGTGGGTTTCAAGCGTTTGTCGAACATCTGGCGGGGTGTGTGCGGCGACAGGGGGGGCAGATTCAGACCGGCGCCGACGTGCGGTTGATTCGTCCGACAGCGGCGGGGGGGTTCACGGTCGACCTGACGGGCCAGCCTGCCGCCGAATTCGACCAGGTATTGAGCACGGTGGGGCCGGGGCTGATGCAACGGCTGGTTCCTGATCTGCCGGCAAGCTATCTGGGGCAGTTGGCCAGCCTGAAGAGCCTGGGGGCGGTCGTGCTGACCTTGGCGCTGGACCGCAAACTGACTGAGGACATGTATTGGATCAGTCTGCCCAAGCGCGAAGGCATTCCGTTTCTGGCGTTGGTGGAGCACACGAACTTCATGGACCCGGCGCACTATGGCGGCGACCATCTTCTGTACCTGGGCGACTACCTCCCCCCGGATCACCGCTACTTCGACTTGTCGGTCGAGGAACTCGTCGACGAGTTTGCGCCGCACTTGACCAAATTCAACCCGGACTTTCAGCGTTCGTGGATTACGGGCGCCTGGGTGCATCGGGCGAAGTATGCGCAGCCGGTGCCGCCGGTGGGCTATGCTGACCTGATTCCAGATGTGCGGACTCCCCTGCCGGGGTTGTACTTTGCTTCGATGAGCCAGGTCTATCCTTGGGACCGCGGCACCAATTACGCCGTCGAGATAGGGCGCATGGTGGCTCAACTGATGCAACAGGCCGCCACACCGGCGTGACCGTCTTTCTTGCCGCCTTCCCGTGAGTCCTTCCTTTTTCTTTTTCACGGGTGTCTGCACGTGGTAGAATAGCCGCATACGCGGATCTACCTGTGAGGATAGCAGCGTAAGGAGAGCAGAGGCATGGTAGCACCTACAATCAACATCGAGACGACCGAGGGCAGAGCGCCGCCGCCCCCAATCGACGCGCAGTCGCCGAGCCCGCCGGGATCCAACGGCCAACTGATCATCTACCCTGAAAGTGACGGCAACCGGATGGCCGATAACACCAAACAGTTTGAGTATATTGTGACCATCCAGGGCGGGATTGCCGCGCTCTTTGCCGACCGGGACGATGTGTTTGTGGCGGGCGACCTGCTCTGGTATCCCGTGGAGGGCAACAACAGATTGCGCATCGCGCCCGATGTGCTGGTTGCCTTTGGCCGACCACGCGGCCATCGTGGTTCGTATTTGCAATGGCGCGAGGCCAGTATCCCACCGCACGTTGTGTTTGAGGTGCTGTCGCCGGGAAATACGGCTGCGGAGATGGAGAGTAAACTCGACTTCTACCAATATTACGGGGTGGAGGAGTATTATCTCTACGACCCGGATCGGGGCAGGCTGCTCGGCTGGCTGCGCGGGGGAGATCGGTTGGAAAAAATCCCGGCGATGCAACAGTGGGTCAGCCCGCGGCTTGGCATTCGCTTTACGTTGGTGGGCGCCGACCTCGTGATCTATCGCCCCGACGGTGCACGGTTTGAAACCTTTATAGAAAGTTGGCAGCGCGCCGAGGCGGCAACCGCGCGCGCCGCGGCGGCAACCGAGCAGGCACGCGCGGCAACCGAGCAGGCCGCGGCTGAACGCGAACGGGCAGAGGCGGCAACCGAGCGGGCGGAAATTGAGTATGTACGTCGCGAGCGGTTACTGATCCGGCTGCGCGAACTCGGCATCGACCCGGCTTCGCTGGAGTGACCGTCACGGGTCCCTACGAGACGGAGGACGGGGGTGAATGGTTCTGACGGTTTATCTACACCACGTTGAGTAGGATAGCCTCGATGATGCCTCGATAGCCACGCGCGGCGGCAACCAACTCAGACAGCGCCAGCCGCTCGTCCACGACATGGGCGTCGCCTTCGGCAGCGGGTCCGAACCCTATACTTGGCACCCCGGCGATCCCGGCGCTATAGGCGGCGTTGGTGCAGAAGCGGTAGGCACGCATTTGGGGGGTGAGTCCGGCCGCCGTCAGGCCGCGCAACGCCCCTTGTACGAAGGGATGGTCTTCCGCAAAGACCCATGCCGGGAAAAACTTGGGGCCGCGCAGGACGGATCCTGTATAGGCGCGGTGTTCGCCCTGCGCAATCACGGCATTGAACTGTACGTCTTGGATTGCGGGTTGCGTGATAATGGTCGCGAGCACGTCTGCCATCGTTTCAGCGGGCAGCAGGCGCCGGTCATAGGTGACGCGGCAGCGGCTGGGAATCACCGAATGGCCGGGATACGGGTCGGAGATCATGTCGGTGAGGGCGAGCAGCGCGGGTCCCAGCAGCGGGTGTTCGCCCAGCGGCGCTTGCTCGACCGCGCCTATGACGCGGATCATCTGGTGCACGGCATTGATGCCCAACTGCGGTGATGAGGAATGGGCCGGCTTGCCGATGGTTTCCAGATGGATCTCGGCACGGCCGCGGCCGCCGCGGTTGAGGTTCAGTTCAGTCGCCTCGCCAATCACCACAAAGTCGGGCTGCACGGCCTCCATCACGGTGCGCAGGCTGACGCCTTCCATCACTTCCTCCAGGACAGTGGCGCTCACGGCGACACAACCACCCATCCGGCTGCGATCGACGCTGGCGGCGGCATGGATCATGGCCGCCAGCGCACCTTTCATATCGGCGGCGCCGCGCCCGTAGAGATAGCCGTTCTCAATCACGGCGCCAAAGGGATCGTGCGCCCACGTGGAGCCGGGCGCGATGCCGACCGTGTCGCAATGGGCGTCGAGCAGGAGGGTCGGTCCGGGCTGCGCGCCCTCGACGATGCCGATGGCAGTGCCGTTGGCATCGATCCAGACGCGGTCGAAGCCAAGGGTCTGCATTTCGGCCACGATCAGATCCACAACGGCTTGCTCTTCACTGCTCAGGCTTGGCTGGCGCACCAGCTTCTGGGTGAATTCCACCAACGCTGTATTGTTCATCATAGCCTCCATAAATGGTTGCCTATTTCATTGCCCAGAGTTGGCGCGCAGCGGCATGGGCGCGGGCGATGATCTGGTCCGGGTCGGCGTCCAGCACGATGCCGTCGCGCACGCGGACGACGCCGGCAATCATCACCATGCGCACGTGGGCATGGCTGCGCCAGAGCACCAACTGGTCATACAGGTTGTGCACTTCGGCGGGAGTCGGCATGCGTGTGTCGACGAGTTGCAGGTCGGCCTGCCAGCCCGCCGCCAGGCGACCGACCTTATCCAGCCCGATGGCACGCGCACCGCCCTCGGTGGCCAGATACCACACGAGCGGCGCCGGCATGACACGTGGATCCTGTTTGTGGGCTTTGTGGATCAGAAACGTGGCGCGCACGACCTCATAGAAGTCATTTACGTAGCCGTCGCTGCCCAGACCGACGGTGACGCCGGCGTCCACCAATTCGGGCACCGGCGCGATGCCGGCGCCGACCTCGCAGTTGGAGAGCGGCATATGGGTCATGCGCACGCCGCTTTGGGCCATGATCTCAATCTCATGCGGACTCATCTGCACACACTGCGACGCCACCATGCGCGGACCGGCAACGCCGAGGGAATCGTAGTATTCCATGGGCCGCATGCCGAAGTGCTGGAGGGCATAATCCGGCTCGTGAACGCCTTCGGAGCAGTGCATGTGCACAGGCACGTCGAGTTCATCGCCCAGGGCAAAGGCCTGGCGGATAAAGCCGGCCGAGCAGGAGAAGGTGGTGTGAAAGCACATGAGGCCGGAGACCAGCCCGCCTTGCTCCCGGCACGCGCGCACGAAATCGGCGTTCTCGCGCAGGCCGAGCTGGCCATTGGCGGGACTTACGCGCTCGGTGGCTTCAAAGGAGAGAATCGCGCGTATCCCGCGACGGCGCACCACGGCGGCCTGCGCGTTCAGGCAGCCGGGCAGGGCGTGCGGCGCTTCCGTACAGTCGTACACCGTGGTCACGCCGCTGCGCACCATCTCAAGCAAGCTGGCGTCAGTGGCTGCACAGATCGACTCATGGTCGAGCTGATCCTCCACCAACGGCCACCAGAAGTCTTCGAGAAAGGGCCAGAAGCCGGACGGCGCTTTGTCAAGCGGCAGGCCGTGGGCGAGGAGACCGTATAGGTGGGCGTGAGCGTTGACAAAGCCAGGTGACAGCGTGTGACCCGGCGCCGTCAGCGCCTCATCCGTGGGGAAACGGCGGCGCAGTTCGTCGTTGGGCGCCACCGCGGCGATGACGTTGCCCTGTACCTTCACGCCCCAGTCGCGTTTGGGCGGCTGGCCGGGTTCATCGATCAGAAACTCAGGAAGGATGATCATAAAGCGAATGGCCTTTGTGCTTGACTGAATACGAACGACTCCAGAGCGGAACCGTGTCATTCTGGAACGCATATCAATCATTCTGCGCAACCGTCGATTTGGCCGCGCTGGAGATCGAACCAGCCGTATTCGCCGATGTGCGTGACCGGACCGGCAATCGCCCCGGAAGCGGTTGATTGCCTCCGCAGTTCACGCCAGCCGGTAGCGCAACGCTTGCCCTGCCAGCAGGGCGAGAATATTGTCGTAATCCTGGCTGCGGCCGCGGGCACCCGCCGTGACGCCGCCGGCGGCGGTGTGCGGCGTCAGGATGAGATTGGCCATAGGGTCGCGGGCAAGTGTCACGAGCGGGTCGTCAGCGCGCAGCGGCTCGTAGGTATAGGTGTCCAGGGCGGCGCCGGCGAGATGGCCGGATCGCAGCGCCGCGATCATGGCTGCCTCATCGACGACGGCGCCCGAACCGCAGTGGACAAAGATGCCGCCCGGCTTCATCTGTGCAAAGAAGGCGGCGTCGAGCGATTCTTCAGGCTGCTGATAGGGCAACAGCGAGCAGACCACGTCACTCTGCTGGGCAATTTCGTCTGGTGTGCTGTAGGTGATGTGGAAGCGTTCCTCCACGGCGGCGGGCAGGCGCGTGCGTTTGTGGTAGAGGATCGGGCAGCCAAAGCCGCTCAACTGCTGGGCCAGTTCCAGGCCGATCTCGCCAAAGCCCAGGATGCCGACAGTGGCGCCGCTCAGCATGCCGATGCCGCCGCGGCCCGACCAGTTGTAGGCGAAATGATCTTCGTCGCCGCGGTGCGTGGGGATGCCCCAATCGGCGGCGCCGGCGGTGACCTGCATGCCCTCGCGTACGCGCTTGAGCAGCCCCAGGATCTGGAGCATCATCTGTTCCGCCACCATCACGCAGCCGGCGAGGGGCCAATAGCAGACCGGCACACCGGCGGCTTGCGCTGCCTCGATATCGATGTCCCAGGTCTGGCGGCCCAGCCGCTGGATCAGGCGTAACTTGGGCGCGGCGGCGATCAGGACAGCATCGATCACGCCGGCGCGCTCGGTGATCAAGAACTCGGCATCCGCCAACAGGGCAAGGAGTTCGTCCTGGTTGGCGCCGCGGCGCATGATCAAGTCAAGCGCGGGCGGCGCGCCTTCCATCGCCCACTGCTGGTGTTGGAGCCCGCGCTGGGTGAGAAAGAGCGTGGTGTGTCTGGTCATAGCGAATAGGCCTCGGCAAATGCGTCGACCACCGGTTTGATGTCGTCCATCATCGGGTAGAGGATCGGGCAGGTGACGCCGGCGTCGATGTATTGCTGCACGGTGGCCACGCACTCTGCGCTGGTGCCTACGGCCATCAACATGCGCGGCACGTCGTCGGGAATCACCTGCGCGGCGGCGCGGTATTCCGCTTCGCTGGCCGGCCAGCCCATCACAGTCTGCACGCGCTGGATCAATTCCTCGTCGACCCCGCTGGCTTTCATGATGTGTGGCTCCGTTGCCAGGTAGTAGGCCACCAGCTTTTTGGCTTCGAACATGGCGGCGGCGGGATCCGTGTCGCTCATGGAGCACACGAGCAACTCCGGCCGGTCGACCTGATCCAGCGTCTTGCCAGCTTTGGCGGCGCCTTTGGCCACCAGGGCCACGGCCTTGCGGATGTAGTCCACCGAGACCACGTAGTTGAGCACCACCCCGTCGCAGATCTCGCCCGATAGTTCGAGCATCTTGTCGCCGGTGGCGCCAATGTAGATCGGGATGTCGCGTGGCCGGGTGTCGCCAAAGACCACGTCGAGCTTGACGCGGTCGAGCTTGACGAACTCACCCTGATAGGTGACCTCTTGCATGGTGAATAGCTGGCGGAATGCTTCCACATGCTCGCGCATGGCGGTCAGCGGTTTGACCCGGTTGACGCCGACGCGGCCGGCGATGGGTTCCCACCAGGCGCCGATGCCCAGCATGACCCGGCTGGCGTCATCCGGGCGACCGGAGACCTGCTTGCCCAGTTCCCACAGGGTGCTCCACGTCGCGGCGATGACGGCTGGGTTGCGCGTCCAGATGGGCAACACGCCGGAGCCGATGCGCAGCCGGCTGGTGCGGGTGAGAAAAGCCGACATCATCACGACGCAGTCGCGGGCCAGCCGGGTGTCGGCCTGCCATATCTCGCTAAAGCCATGCGCTTCGGCATATTCGGCGATCTCCAACTCGTAGCCGAGGGGGTGCTTGTCCTGCATGTAGAGCGCAAAGCGCGGTTTTGGCGGCATATCTGTCTCCTATAGGTTGACGATGCAAACCGACAACGATGTGGGATATAGGATGGGTGGATCCTTCAGCGGGTCACTCATCGTAGATGGCATAGGCTTCACCGGTCAACTCCAGTTGGACACCCTGCATCTTGGCGTCGAGTTCAGCGGTCAGGTCTTCTGGGAAAGTCTTCCACTGCGCCAGCGACGCCCAGCGCACCATGATGGTGACCCGATCGGGGTTGTCAAGGCTGACCCATACCTCTTTGTCGATATACCCATCGTGGCGCGCCAGCGCCGGCGTCCAGACTTCGGCATCGCGTGCGAGAAATTCTTCCCGGCGGCCTGGGACACAGGTGACGCGCAATAGTTCAATTACAGCCATCGTAGCCCTCTTTAATGTGAATACATCTGTCCGCCGTCGATGAAGTAGACATGCCCGGTAAGATAATCGTGCTCGATCAGAAAGGCAATCGTGCGTGACACATCTTCCGGTGCGCCCAAGCGTTTGACCAGCGTGTGATTGCGGGCGGCTTCCGTCTGTTCCGGCGTGAAGTCGGGGGGGAGCAGCACCGGTCCCGGCGCCACGGCGTTGCAGCGGATGGCCGGGCCTAGTTCGCGCGCAGCGTAGCGTGTGAGTTGGATGACGCCGGCCTTGGCGATGGCATGATGGCCAAAGCCGGGCCAGACCTCATAGGCCGACAGGTCGGCGACGTTGATGATGACGCCCTGGCCTTGCCGGATCATCGTGGGTGCGACCGCCTGGGTGCAGAAGAAGGCGGCTTTGATGGTCACGTCGTTGCACAAATCGTAGTCGGCCTCGCTGATTTCCAGAAGCGGCCGGTCGAGCCATGGCGACGCGTTGTTGATCAGCACGTCGATGCGGCCAAAGCGCTCGCTCGTCTGCGCCACCCAGTGCCGCATGGCAGCCAGGTCGCGCAGGTTCACTTCCGTGGCGGCACATTGCACGCCGCACGCCTCGATCTCCTGTTGGGTCTGCTGCCAGGGTTCGCCGCGCAGGTAGGTGAACGCAACATGGGCGCCCTTGCCCGCCAGATGCAGGGCGTGCGCGCGTCCCAGGCGAATAGCGCCGCCGGTGATCAAAACCACTGAGTTCCTAAGTTCCATACCGGTCTTCCCTCGTCTCTAAGAACCGCGAATAAGCAATGTATCTGTGTGGGCGCCGGCCATCATCAATCCGATGCGCTGGGTGTTGGCGCGGTCTCCGGTCACCTCGCCCACGATGCGACCCTCGTAGAGCACCACAATCCGGTCGCTCAGCGCCAGGATCTCCTCCAACTCCGTCGAGATGAGCAAGATCGCGGCGCCTGCATCGCGTTGGGCAAGCAGGGCCTTGTGAATGTATTCCGTGGCCCCCACGTCGAGCCCACGCGTCGGCTGCGCGGCCACCAACACGCGTGGCTGACCGTCAATTTCCCGGCCCAGCACGATCTTCTGCTGGTTGCCGCCCGAAAGGTTGGCGGCCGGCGCTTGTGGCGACGATGTACGCACGTCAAACAACTGGATCAGTTGCTGCGCGTGCGCCAGGATCGTACGTGGCTGGAGCAGCCAGTTACGCGTGTACGGCGCCTGGTCAAAGCGCTTCAAGATAAAGTTATCGGCCACCGAGAAGTCCAGGACCAGCCCCATACTCTGGCGGTCTTCGGGAATATGGGCGACCCCGGTGTGCGCGATTTGGCGTGGGGATTGCCCCACAATCGACTTCCCCTCGACCCGGATCGTGCCGGCATCCGGCTTGATCACGCCGGTGATCGCCAGCGCCAGTTCGCGTTGGCCATTGCCGTCCACGCCGGCGATGCCAAGGATTTCGCCCCTAGCGACGGTCAGCGTGAGGTTCGCGAGCAGCGCGCGTTTATGCGTGCCGGTCACCGTCAATCCTTCAACCACCAGCGCCGGCGCGCCGGGTTTGGCCGGCTGTTTGTCGACGTTCAGCACGACGTCTCGACCGACCATTAACTCGGCCAGTTCGTGCATATGGGTGTCGCCGATGTTGCGCTGGCCCACCACTTTGCCGTCACGTAATACCGTCACGCGGTCGCCGATGGCCATCACCTCGTTCAGCTTGTGCGTGATGAGGATGATGGATAGCCCTGCTGCGGTGAAGGTTCGGAGTGTGGCAAAGAGCTCAATTGTCTCTTGGGGCGTGAGTACTGCCGTGGGTTCGTCGAGGATGAGCAACTTCACACCGCGATAGAGCGCCTTTACGATCTCCACGCGTTGCTGTTCGCCCACGCTCAGGTTGGCGATCAACGCTGCCGGATTGACCTTGAGGCCGTACTGCTGCGCTACCTCGGCGATGCGCTGCTCGATGGCGCCCATCTTGGTAAGCATCGACTGGCCGGCATGGCGCAGCGAGAAGAGCGGGCGCGTGCCTAAAATAATGTTCTCGGCCACGGTGAGGGTCGGCACCAGCATGAAGTGCTGGTGGACCATGCCGATGCCGTGGGCGATCGCCTCGTGTGGCGACGCGATGGTCACGCGTACGCCGTCCACGTAGATTTCGCCGGCGTCGGGCCGGTAGAGACCGTACGCAACGTTCATCAGCGTTGACTTGCCGGCGCCGTTTTCGCCCAGCAGGCACATCACTTCGCCCGGCAACACATCGAGCGAGATGTGGTCGTTGGCCTGTAGCGCACCAAAGTGTTTGCAGATTTCTTGCAGCCGCAAGCGCGGCGTCGTCGTGTTCATGCGCGCTCCGTGTAGGGAACGCCCAGCGCCTTGGGCTGTGCCGACTGCCCGCGCAGCAGGATCATGGCCACGATCGTGGCCACATAGGGCAAGACCTGGAAGAATTGGTAGGGGATCGCCAGGTTCTGTGTCTGCAAGCGCAGTTGCAGGGCAAAAAAGAAGCCAAAGAGCAGGCTTGCCCACAGCGCGCCCATCGGCCGCCAGCGACCAAAGACAACAATCGCCAGCGCCACAAAGCCGCGCCCCGCGACCATATTCTCGACAAACTGATTGGCGTAGGCCACCGACAAGAAGGCGCCGCCGATGCCTGCCATCATCGCCCCAAAGACCACGGCGCCGTAGCGCAGGCCGAGCACCGAGAGGCCGGCCGTCGCTGTCGCCTTGGGGTGCTCGCCCACGGCGCGCAAGGATAGCCCCAACGCTGTCTTGTTGAGCACAAAGCCTGCCAGCGGCGCCAACAACAGCGCGGCGTACACAAGCCAATTCTGATCGAACAGTACGGGACCGATCAAGGGTATGCTGCTCAGCACCGGAAGCTGGATGGGCTGGAGCGGTTGGATCGCCCGGTCAGTTACCGTGGCGAACATCGCCCGGTAGAAATAGCTTGACACGCCCAGGCCGATCAGGTTGAGCGCTGCCCCGGTGATGATCTGGTTGGCGCGCAAGGTGATCGTGATGAAACCGAAGCACAGCCCAAAAACACCAGCCGTGATGGCGGCGGCCAGGATGCCCAATGGAACCGAACCGCTGAAATAGGCAACGGCATAGGCTGCGATCGACCCGATCAGCATCAGTCCTTCCAACCCGATGTTGACCACGCCGGCGCGCTCGCCATAGGTCTCGCCGACTGCGGTAAAGGTGAGTGGGGTTGCCATGCGCACCGTAGCCTGCAAGAGCGCCTGTACGGTAATCAGAATATCCATACGCGCCTACCTGTTGCCGGATCTGGATGAAAGGGCCCGAAACGCGACCAGAAAAACCACGATCAGCCCCTGGAGGATAAAGGTCATCGACGAGGGAATCTTGGCCGTCAACTGCATCATCTCCGAGCCAGTGGTGAGCGCACCAAAGAGCAGTCCAGAGACAATCGTGCCGAGCGGGTTGTTGTTGGCCAATAACGAAACCGCAATGCCGGTGAAGCCGTAGCCCGGCGAGATGTTCTCATAGAGACGGCCGATCACCCCGAAGATCTCGATCGCGCCGGCCAGCCCCGCTGCTCCGCCGCTCAGCCACATGGCCAGCACATACTGGCGGTTGACGTTGATACCGGCATGTTTCGCCGCCTGTGGGTTGAGGCCGACTGCACGCAGCGCATAGCCCCAGGGCGTGCGAAAGAGCAAGATGGACGCCAGTAAGGGCACAATCAACGCAATCAGGAAGCCCGCGTGCACGCGAGCCGGCGGCCAAAGCCGCGGCAACACCAGCGCGGCAGCGATTTCATCGGTCTGCGGGTTGTAGTGTGCCGCCTCTTGCCATGGGCCGGTGACAAGATAGCTGACGATGCCAATCGCGATGTAGTTCAACATGATGGTCGTGACCACCTCGTTGAGCCCAAGCCGGACCTTGAGCCAACCGGCCAGGCCCGCCCACGCGCCGCCCGCTACTACACCGGCGAGGAGCGCCAACCCAATCGCCAACAGCGGCGGGAGGTTGCCGAAGCGTAACCCGATAAAGGCGCCAGCAGCGGCGCCCATGTAGAACTGCCCTTCGGCGCCGATGTTCCAGATGCCACAGCGGAAGGCAATCGCGATGCCGGTTCCTACGAGGATCAGCGGGGTTGCGCGCAGCATGGCTTCGGCGATGTTGCGCGGGTTGCCGAAGATACCCTGCCAGAGCGCGCTGTAGGCCGCTACCACGTTGAAGCCGGTCGCGGCCAGCAGGAGGGCGCCTGCGCACAGTGCGGCGGCAATCGCCAACACGGGCAACCCGATATTCTGCCAGAGCGTGCGTCCGGCATGTCTGGATGTGGCAAGCGTGGTCATCATATGAAAACGGTGCACGTGCGTGGCACCGGCCAGATTGTCAGCGGCCGGAATGCGTTGCGGGACCGGCGCCACGCACGTCGAAAGGTCTGCTTGTTAGAGTTCCATTATGGCTGTGCCATGGGCGCGTCAGGGCACTTGGATGTCGCCGGCCTGGAGCTTCTTTAACGTGTCGTCGACAACCGCCTTGACTTCCGGCGTCACCAGCGATGCCGTGGCGGGGTTGTAGATGAATTGGTAGACGTCCTCATCTTGCAAGGTAAACGCGCGTACCTGGTCGCCTTTCATGGTACCGTCCTTCACCGCCTTGCCGATGGCGAAAAGCGCCTGCGGAATATTGAGGGTCGCGCTGACCAAGAGGTTCTTCGGCGCCTTGCTCGTCTGGTCGCCGATAGTGCCAATCGCATAGACTTTATCGCCGCCCTGCTCCGCGACGGCTTGCAGCACGCCGTCGCCGGCCAGGTTAGCATTGGCAATCAGGATATCGGCGCCGCCGGCCATGGCCTGCAGGGCGGCCTCTTTGCCGGCGCCCACGTCGTTGCCATCCTTCAACATGACTAGACTGAATGTGTTGCCGGGAATGCTCTCAAAGCCGGCCTGGAAACCTTCCAGCGGCACCTTGGTGGCCGGGATGTCAAGCGTGAAGCCGGCTGCCTTCTTGGACTTGGAGACTTGCCCCGCCATCACACCCATGGCGTAGAGCGCCTGCTTGTAACCGGGCACGAGGTCGATCGGGGCGAAGTTGGGCGCGCTCTTGTCGCCGCCAACGGTCGTGAAGAAGGTGTTTGGGAATTCGGGCGCCACTTTGGCGGCGGCGTCCTGGTACTGGAAGCCGTGACCGATGACCAGGCTATAATCCTGGCTGCCGAAGTCGCTGAATGCCTTCTCGTAGCCGGCTGGGTCGGCAACTTCCACGTTGGCGATCTCGGCGCCCAGTTCCTTTTGCATCTGTTCGAGCGCGGCGTACGCCTGCCCGCTCCAGGCATCGGTCACCGGGCTGGGATGCACGAGGCCAACTTTGAATGCCTTGGGTGCAGCGGCGTCGCCGGACGCGCCGGTTGTAGCGGCTGGCGTTGCCACGCTGGTGCATGCGCCCAACACGAGCGCGGTCACGACCAATAGAGCCATCAAGCTCCACACACGTTTCTTGTGCGTCGACATGGGTTTCTTCTCCTCAAACTGGAACCAACGCTGAACACGATGACGAACTGCAGGTAAGCTTTTGAACACCGGGGGCGGTGGTTCGCCCATTACATTACGCTTCTTGTACAATGGCGCGCACATCTTGGAGCAGGCGCCGGTTGGCTTCCAGCCCGCCGGCAATGATGTTCATGACAAAAACGTCCACCTGCTGTTTGTCGATCAGTGCGCGCAGGGTCTGGCGGCATTCGTCCGGCGTGCCGGCGATCTGATAGCGCTGGATCATCGCCGGCCGCACAAGTTTGGCTGCCGCCGCCGGACCGCCAACCGCCATCGCCGCGCGAATCTGGTGTATCTCATCGGCGCTCACGCCAAGACCGTCGAGCATGCGTTGGGGAGAATCCATGAGCGCATAGGTGTATAGGTACGACGCTTCTTTCAGCATGGCCGGCGTGTAGGCGATACGGTCGAGGTAGATGCGTTTCACCGGCGCCTGTTGTACGCGCTCACTGCGCAGCATGATCGCAAGCGCCGGCTCGATGTCGGACTTGGCCATCAGCACGACGCCGTCTGCCTTCTGTCCCGCCAATTGTAACATTTTGTCACCCCGTACGGCCAGCCAGATCGGGATCGCGTGGTGAGCGCCGCCGTGGAGTTGTGCGTCGTGCAGACTGAAGCGTTTGCCCTGCCAGGTGACGGACGCGCCGGACCACAACTGGCGCAGGATCTCGATGGTCTCATTGACCACCGTCAGCGGCGCCTCACGCGCAATGCCCATCGGATTGAGCACCATAGAGCCGCCTGCCACGAGAACCACCAGCGCGCGCCCGTCTGATAGATCGTCAAGCGTTGCCAGTGCGTTGGCGGTTACGGCGGGATGGCGGGTATAGCCGTTGGTGACTGGTCCCAGCTTGATGCGCGTGGTGCGTTGCGCCGCGGCACCGAGCACGGCGTAAATATCGGGCATGAACCCCTCGTCGGCGAGAAGGCAATAATCGTAGCCCAATTGCTCCGCGGCGATGACGGTGTCGATGATTTCGGCTGCCGGCATGGTCGGGATGATTTGGATCCCCAACTGGGTCATGGCGCGTTCTCCGCGTGGTAGATAGGTTACTCCGGTTCGCCAAAAAACGATTGTTTCAGCACGGCGTAGTTGATTTCGCCGGCACTAAAGGTGCGCCCGCTTTGAAGGTTGTTGATATGTAGCACGGCGGGCGAATGCAAGTCAAGCGGGATCTGGTAGAAGTCGCGACCGGCATCCTCATAAATATCCACAAAGGGGCGGCCATAGGCGCGGGATGCGGACGAGACGACCTTGTCGATCACCGCAGCGATGGCGGCGTCGCTGGTGTCGACGTACAGGGTGGAAATCCCGCCATAGAGCAACGAATCGTTGATCCGGCCCATCGAGACCAGTTCGTCGGCGATGAGGGGCGGGATGACGCCAAGGCCGTGGGCGTATTTGACGGCGTTCACGTCGAAGCCTTCCTCGGCAAGCCGGTGCAGGGACTGTTCGACAATACGGGCGGCTACTTGGATGGCGCAGACCAGGCTGGAGTTGGGTGCCACCAAGATGTAGAGGGCCTCCGGCTTGAGCCGGCATGCCTGGGCGATGGTGGCGGCCCAGTCTGCGGTTACCGGTTCGGCGGTCTGAATGGCGATGACGCCTTCTTCGGCGTGGTCGCGGTAGGTAATCGATTCGAAATAGTGGTCGAGGTTGGCGTGGTTCAGGGCGCGTGCCGGGCCGGCCAGGATCGGTGCGCCGGCGCGCGCGCCCTCGAGTCGCCAGCCGGCGATCTGCGATGCCACGCACGCTTGTATGGGGTGGTCGATCATGACACGCACGGCAGAGAGCACCCGGTCGCCCACGGCAAAGGGTTCGTAGCTGACCTCGCCCAGACCACCCAGGGTGATCAGGGTGTAGTACTTCCCGGCGACCCAGCCGCCGGACGCCCGCTGGCCCATGTCGATCACGGTGCTGCCGTTCGACAGGCGCTCGACGGCGACTCCCAACGCCTCGGGCGCCTCCAGGATGCGGCGCACTACTTTCATCGCTTCACGGTTGATGCTGATCATCGCGGCCCTGCCTCCAAAACGCCCAAGCCGCCGTCGACCGCAATCAGCGCGCCCGTGATGTAGCTGGCGGCGTCGGAGGCCAGAAAGGCCACGACGCTGGCGATCTCACGCGGCTCGCCAAAGCGGTCCAGCGGGATAAATTTGATGAACTTTTCTTCGCCTAGCGCGGCAATGCCATCGCGCAGCGCCTTGGTGTAAATCAGTCCCGGCGCCACGGCGTTGACGCGGATATGATGCGGGGCCAGGTCGAGCGCCATGGCGCGCGTCAGCGCCTCCAGCGCGCCCTTGGTGGCGGCGTACAAGGTGCGCTTTTCGATAGTCTGCCGGGCCAGGATCGTGCTGATATGAATAATGCTGCCGCCCATGCCGGCGGCGATCATCTGCTGTGCGGCCAACTGGCTCATGAGATAGGGGCCGCGTACATTGGCGCCAAACATGAGGTCGAACTGTTCCGGCGTAGCGCTTAGAAAATGGTCGCGGTTGATGGCCGAGGCGTTGTGCACCAGCACGCGCAGCGGTCCCCACTGCGCGCCGACGGCGTCCATCAGTCGCTGCACGTCCTTCTCGTTGCCCACATCTGCCTGCATCGCCAGCGCCTCGCCGCCGGAGGCGGTGATCGACGACGCCACCTGCTCAGCGCCGGCGCGATCCTCGCGATAATTGACCACGACCCGCGCGCCTTGCTCGGCAAAGAGTTCCGCCGTCGCCGCACCGATGCCGCGCGATGCGCCTGTGATGAGCACAACCTGGCCGGAGAAAGAATTCGTTGTCATGCGCAGAGTCGCCTTCTCAAGGATTCAAGAGTTGTTCCTGCACT
>Ga0105047_10001931_pt1 | contig 37295 bp, 34 predicted proteins | sample MAT04_FD_78384 | JGI IMG/M metagenome (GOLD analysis project Ga0105047, IMG submission 78384) | Freshwater microbial communities from Lake Fryxell liftoff mats and glacier meltwater in Antarctica - MAT-04 (megahit assembly) | ecosystem: Environmental > Aquatic > Freshwater > Ice > Liftoff... | reverse complement strand
CGCCCGGCTCGTCGGTGGGTGGAGCGCTTGCTGCGCGGCCCGAGTTCTGTGGCACACCACAGACGTACGTCGCTCTGTGGTGTGCCACAGAACCAGCGGAAGGGAGATCGGACGACGACACCACGCCAGGCCCGTCGTCGCGCCCAGTGGCTCGGGCACGGCCGATCAGAGTTCTGTGGCACACCACAGACGTACGTTGCTTTGTGGTGTGCCACACAACGGGGGGATTGAGGCGAGTCGGGCTGCGACACGAGGCTGGGTCGCACGGTGACGGAGCCGAGCAGTGGCGATGCGGACGATCGAGCCGCACGATGCGTGACGTGCGACACACCGCGCCTACGGTTTGCTGAATGAGTTCTCCGCAGTTTTCGGTCGCCGAGCTCCACGAAGCCATCGCCGTCCGTCGCCCCGACGAGGTGTGTCTCGTCCATCGCGACCGCCGCCTCACGTGGTCGCAAGTTACCGATCACACTCGCCGCCTGGCCAACCACCTGCTCAGCAGTGGTCTCGGCTGCCACACTGAGCGCTCGCAGCTGCCCGGCCACGAGAGCGGCCAAGACCATCTGGCCATCTACCTCCACAACTGCACCGAGTACCTGGAGGCAATGCTGGGGTCGTTCAAGGCGCGCGTTGCCCCGTTCAACGTGAACTACCGCTACGTGGCCGAGGAGTTGCAGTACCTGCTGAACGACTCGCAGGCCACCGCCATCGTGGTGCACAGTCGATTCACCCTCACGCTCGCCGAAGTGCTGCCGAATCTGCCACTCCTGGGCGTGATCCTGCAGGTGGCCGACGACAGCGGCCTGCCGCTGCTGCCGGGGGCGGTGTGGTACGACGATGCACTGGCCGCCGCCTCGCCCGAGCGCCCCGACGTGCAATGGAGCCCCGACGACCTCTACATCCTTTACACGGGCGGCACCACCGGCATGCCGAAGGGCGTCATGTGGCGCAACGCCGATGCCAACATCGAGTGCTTCGGCGGCAGTCGCGCCGAAACGCTCGACGAAGTGGTCGCCGAAGCGACAGGTGGGCTGAAAGCGCTCCTCGCTCCCCCGTTCATGCACGGCGCCGGGCACTGGATGAGCTTCCGCACGTGGAACAGCGGTGGCACCGTCTTCATCCAGCAGCACACCGATCGCCTCGACCCCGACGACATCTGGTCCACCATCGAGCGCGAAGGCCTCAATTTCCTGCTCATCGTCGGCGACGCGTTCGGTCGCCCGCTGCTCGACCAGCTCGACGCCGGCACCTACGACCTGTCCTCACTCACGGTCATCCTCTCCGGCGGCGCCGCGCTCAGCGCTTCGCTCAAGGAGCAGTTCCTGCAGCGGCTCCCCACGGTGATGATCGTCGACGGGCTCGGCTCCTCCGAGGCTGGCGGCCAGTTGTCGCACGTGTCGGCGGGCGCTGGCGCCACCACCGGCACGTTCCCCATCAGCCCCGGCAACCACGTGCTCAGCGACGACCTGTCCCGCGAACTGGCGCCCGGTGACCCCGAGGTCGGCTGGCTGGCGAAGAGCGGCCGGCTGGCCCTGGGCTACCTCGGCGACACGACGAAAACGTCACGTACCTATCCTGTGGTGGAGGGTCAGCGCTACGCGGTCCCCGGCGACCGTGCCCGCCTCCGCGCCGACGGCGTCATCGAGCTGCACGGTCGCGACTCGGTCACCATCAACTCCGGCGGCGAGAAGATCTTCGCCGAGGAGGTCGAGGCCGCGCTGAAAGCGCACCCCGGTGTATACGACTGCGTGGTCGCTGGACGGCCCAGCGAGCGCTGGGGCAACGAGGTGGTGGCCATCGTGCGCTTGCGTGAGGGCTTCCAGATCGATGACGACTCGTTGCGCGCCGAGGCCGAGCGCCACATCGCGCGCTACAAGCTGCCGAAGGTGTTCGTATACGTGACCGACGTGGTGCGTAGCCCGGCCGGAAAGGCCGACTATCGCTGGGCCAAGCAGGTGGCGCTCGACGCGCCGAGCTGATTGCGTCGTCGCAGCGAGCCGCAGTCAGCCCAGCACGGGGTCGATGGGGGTGATGGTGCCGAACGCCTGCTCGAGCAGCTCCGCGGCAGCGAGGCAGGTGAGGTCGGCGAAGCGGCGACCCACCAACTGCGCTCCGACCGGCAGCCCGTCCGCCATACCCACCGGCACGATGGCCGACGGCAGGCCGAGCAGGTTGGCGGGCAGGATGGGGCGGGCCTGGTCGAGCACGCCCTGGGCAGCCTGTACCGAGACGATGTCGGCGCCGAGCTCGAACGGCGGCTCGGTCCAGGTGGGCATCAGCAGCACGTCGTACTCGGTGAGGAACGAGTGCCACTCGCGGTCGACCGAGTTGCGCTCGGCGAACGCCAGCATCAGCTCGCCGATGTCGATAGGGGCGTACACCTCGTCGGCGTAGCCGAGGAACTGCTTGCCGGCCTCGCCCATCACCATGTCGAGCAACGGTCGCTGCACCCGCAGCTCTGCGTTGAGGATCAGCGCCCACAGCTCGACCGCCCGCACGAACGACTCGGGGATGGCCTCGGTCACCTGCGCGCCCGCCTGCGCGAACGCGTCAGCCGCACTCTGGATTGCTGCTGCGACACCGTCGTGAGTGCTGCCACCGGGGGGCGCCGCACACACCGCGACGCGCAGCGAGCGACCCGCAGCGCGATCGGCGAGCAGCACCGGTAACGCCCGCGGGTCGCGGTCGTGCGGCCCGGCAATGGCCAGTAGCCCGGCGCGCACGTCGGCGACGTGCCGCGCCATCGGCCCGTCGGTGAGCATCAACTGAGCAGCGATACCCGGATCGAGCGGCGGGATCTCGGTGGCCCACGGCACCACACCGGTGGTGGGCTTGATGGATGCGATGCCGTTACACGTTGCCGGGTTGCGCAGCGAGCCGCCGATGTCGTTGCCGAAGCCGAGCGGCGACATGCCACTGGCCAGCGCGCTGCCCTCGCCACCGCTGGAGCCACCAGCGGTGCGGTTCGGGTGCCACGGGTTGTGAGTGACGCCGTGCAGCGACGACTCGGTGGTGATGCGTAGCCCGAGGTCGGGCAGGTTGGTGCGTCCGATGGGAATCGCGCCCACCGCTCGGACGCGTTCGACCAGCGGCGCATCGGTGGTCGACACTGCCTCGGCGAGGAAAGCGATCCCCTGCGTGGTGGGCGTGCCCGCGAGATCGATGTTCTCCTTCACCGTTACCGGCACGCCATGCAGCTTGCCCAGCGGCCCTCCAGCTGCGACCGCCTGGTCGGCAGCGTCGGCGGCAGCGAGTGAGGCGTCGTCCCATCGGCGCACGACCGCGTTGAGGTGCGGGTTGACCTCGTCGATTCGTGCGAGGTGCGCCGCCACCACCTCGCGGCTCGACGCCTCCTTGCGGGCGATCATCCCCGCCAACTCGAGTGCACCTTTGCGCCATAGTTCACTACTCATGCCCGCGATGCTGCCACAGACGTGGCCGGCGCAGCGTGGGGAACGGTTGCGGCGCACGGCTCGTAGCCTCTGCTGAGTGAGCGAACGCACCTGGGACCGCGACACCCTTCCCCAAGGCGAGGAGAAGGTGCAGGCCGTGCGGCAGATGTTCGACGCCATCGCGCCGCGCTACGACCTCGTCAACCGCATCATGACGTTCCGCCTCGACGTCCGCTGGCGGCGCAAAGCCGTGAGGCTGCTTGCGCTGCCGGCAGGCAGCACCGTCATCGACCTGGCCGCCGGTACCGGCGACCTGTGCATCGACCTGCGCAAAGCTGGCTGCCGGCCCATCGCCTTCGACATCAGCTATGGCATGCTGGCCGCCGATCGCAGTGCCAGCCCACGAGTGCAGGCCGACATCTTGCGGCTACCGCTCGCCGACCACTCCGTTGATGGTGCCACGTGTGGCTTCGCGCTGCGCAATCTGCGCGAGCTGCCTGCCTTCTTCGCCGAACTCGCACGGGTTGTGCGCCCAGGTGGCCGCATTGCGCTGCTCGATGTGGGCGTGCCCCACAACCGCTTCATCCGCTGGGGCAACAGCATCTACTTCGGCAAGGTCGTTCCGCGCATCGGCGCGCTGCTCAGCGACGGTGCCGCCTATCGCTACCTCCCCAAGAGCGTTGCCTACCTGCCGCCGCGCGACGAACTCGTCCGGCTGCTGCGCGCAGCCGGCTTCACCGACGCCGAGCACCACCAGTTGTCGGGCGGCCTCACGCAGCTCATGGTCGGTACCCGCTAGCTGCCATGCGTGCGCACACCCGCCCGCTCGCCGATCTGCATCATGGCGAGCTCGACCTCGACGACGTTGCCGGTGGTGACGGATACCTGTTCGTGCGTGACGGTGTCGGAGTCGCCGGGCGCGGCGTCGCTGCCAGGGTTTCGGTCGCCGAGGCAGTTGCGGCGTTGGCTGCCATCGACCACACCGACGAGGTCGGCGGCATACACCCGATTGCGCTGGGTGTGGTGCCGTTCGAGGCGGGCCTGCCGTGCGAGCTGGTCATCCCCTGCGTGCTCGTCGGCAAGGCAGCTGATGGCCGCCAGTGGGTCACCACGATCGACGATGCCTCACCGACGGTCACCGGCGTCGCTCGCCCGCTGCCTTGCGCGCAAGCCTTCACGGTGTCGCCGCTCACCTCCATCGATCGCTACCTGGCCGCTGTCACCGAGGCACGCGATGCCGTTCGTCACGGGCTGCTCACGAAGGCGGTCATCGCTCGCGAGGTCACGGTCACCAGCCCCGAACCCATCGACGTGCATTCGGTGCTGCTCCGCCTGAAGGCCAGTTTCGGAAGCAGCTACCGGTATTCGGTCGACGGGTTCATCGGTGCATCTCCAGAGCTGCTGGTAGCGGTCGAGGGCAACACCGTGCGCTCGCACCCGTTGGCGGGTACCGCGCCGCGCACCGGCAATCCCGACACCGACCAGCGGGCTGCGGCTGAGCTGCTGGCCAGCGAGAAGAACCAGATCGAGCACCGAGTCGTCATCGACATGATCCACGACACGTTGCTACCGTGGTGCAGCTACCTCGACTGGGAGCCCGAGCCGTCGATCATCAGCGTCGCCAACGTGCAGCACCTCAGCACCGCAATGGAGGGCCAGCTCAGCACCCCTCGACCGAACGTGCTCGAACTGGTCACGGCACTCTCGCCCACCCCTGCGCTCGGCGGCTTTCCACGTGCCGAAGCACTGGCGCTGATCGCCCGCACAGAGGGGTTCGAGCGCGGCCGCTACGGGGGTGCCGTCGGCTGGGTCGACGCCGCGGGGGAAGGAACCTGGGCCGTCGCGATTCGCTGCGCCGAACTCTCGGTCGACCGCTGCACGGCGCGACTCGTGGCCGGCGGCGGCATCGTGGCCGACAGCGACCCGCTCAGCGAACTCGCCGAAACACAGGCCAAGCTGCAAGCGATGCTCTCCGCAATCGTCCGTCCGTAGCGCTTCCAGCACCCCGAGCGCACTCGGCGTGCCGAGCGGGAAGCCGGTGCCGAGCGCCCTGCTTTCCACAGCGACAATTGCAGATGCCGTGAGCGACAGGTGAGATTGTCAGGGTGCGTCGAGCGCGGTAGCGACTGCCTCATGAAGACGGGCGTGCACCTGCACGTTGCAAGCGCGATTGGTGGCGACGCGCACCACGGTGACGGCTGCGTCGGCCAGTGCTGCGCGCAGCTCGCTCGCCGTGGTCACAGTGCACGCCCCCAGGCCGTGCGCCGCCGCCAACGCGACGACATCGGTGCCGTGCGGCGTACCGAACAACTGCTCGAAACGATCAACGGTGAGGGTGGTGGCCTGCGGCAGGAACGAGAAGATGCCGCCACCGTCGTTGTCGGCGACCACGATGGTGAGCGGCAGCCGGCGACCAGCGAGCGCGGTGAGCGACGACTGGTCGTGACAGAACGCCACATCGCCGAGGTACACCACCGTGGCCGCTCCGGTGGCAGCGGCCACGCCGATGCCGGTGGCGATGACTCCGTCGATGCCGTTCGCCCCGCGATTCGAGTGCACCTCTGTGCCGGCAGCCGGCAGCCCGAACCACTCGATGTCGCGCACCGGCATGGAGGACGAGACGACGAGGTGGGCCATGCCGGCCCCGCTGAGGTGGCGGGCAACGGTGGGTTCGGTGAGCACGGGCTCGGCAGCCAGCGCGGCATCCAGCGCCGCCTGCCCGCGCCGCTCGGCGTGCAACCAGCGCGCCAACCACGGTGTACCGGTGGCACCCTTCACCAGCGCCACCAGCGCACTGCACACGGTGGACGGCTGGCCGAACACTCGCTCGGTGACGATGCCCAGAGGGTCGATGATGCGCTGCTGCGCATGAACCTGCACGTGCACGGCGCCACTGTTCTGCAGCCACTGACCGAGGACCTTCGAGGCTGGCGCTTCACCCAGGTGCAACACCACCGTGGGCACGTGCGCTGCGGCGAAGTCTCCATGGCGCACCAGCGAGTCGAAGCACGACACCGCCTGCGGCAGGTGGCGACAGCCCGAGCGCGGGTCGGCCAGCACCGGCCACTGCAGCGCCGCGGCCAACGCCTCCACGGCGGCAGGGTCGTCGACGCCGCCGCCCGCCACGATGATCCCCCGTTGCTGGTCGACCAGTGCGGCCAACTCCGACAGGTCGGGCCGCATCATGTACCAGCCGTCCGGCTCGGGAGCCGGTGTGTGCACGGCCGGAGGCAGCTCGAATACGTTCCCCACCAACGGTTCACGGAAGGGCAGGTTGACGTGAACCGGCCCGGGGTCCGCGCCGATGGCGCTGAGCCACCAGTCGGCGGCAAGATCGCGCCACTGGCCCGACGCCTCAGCCTCCGCAACACCGGGGTCGGCGTACCGGCGCACCACCCCGCCGTAGAGCTCGGTCTGGTCGATGGTCTGGGGCGCACCGATGCCCTGCAGTTCGGGCGGGCGATCGGCCGTGAGCACCAGCATCGGGACACCCGACAGGTCGGCTTCCACGACTGCCGCGTGGAAGTGAGTGGCAGCGGTGCCGCTGGTGCACAGCAGCGCCGCGGGCACACCTGTCGCCAGGCCGACGCCCAACGCCATGAACCCAGCGCTGCGCTCGTCGTGCACCACGTGCAGGCCGATCTCACTACGAGCTGCCAACGCCAAAGCCATCGGCGTGCTGCGCGAACCGGGCGCCACCACTGCGTGGCGCAACCCGAGCAGCACCCACTGATCGACCAGGGTGGCGCAGAACGTGGCCTGCACGTCGGCCGGAGCTGCCTGCTGCGTCATGTCGGCAACGATACGGGCCTATCGTTGCCGCATGCGTCCTTCACTGACGGTTGAGATCTGGTCCGATGTGGTCTGTCCGTGGTGCTACATCGGCAAACGCCGCTTCGAGACCGCAGCCGCCGCGCTGCGCGACGAGGTCGACCTGCAGGTCGTGTTCCGCCCCTACCAACTCGACCCCACCGCCAGAGCCGGCACTGCACAGCCAGTGGTCGAGGCCTACGCGAAGAAGTTCGGCGGGCCCGAGCGAGCGGCACAGATCATCCAGCACGTCAGCACCGTCGCCGCGCAGGAAGGCCTCACCTTCCGAATGGATCGTGCGCTGCGCGCCAACACCCTGCTGGCGCATCGGCTGCTGTTCCTCGCCGAGGGCAGCGGCCATCAGTACGCGCTGAAGGAGCAACTGCTGCAGGCGTACTTCTGCGACGGCCTCGACATCGGCAACCCCGAGGTACTGGCCGACTGCGCGAGCACTGTGGGCATGCAGCGCGAGGTTGTGCTCGCGTTCCTGCACAGCGACGACGGCACCGCGGAGGTGCAGCAGATGCTGCAGCTGGCGGCACAGGCGGAGATCACCGCAGTCCCCACGTTCGTGATCGACGGTCGCTGGGCGGTGCCCGGCGCACAAGACCCGGAGACGTTCGTGAACGGCATTCGCCGGATGATGCAACGCCGGGCAACCGAGATCGAAACCGAGGCCGCCGAAATGTGCGACAACGAGGTGTGCGATGTCTGAGTGGCGTGAATTGTCGGGGCCGTTGGCGGCCGAGCAGAGTGGCCCTGCCAACGGCCCGCGCATCACCTTCCTGCACGGGTTCACACAGACCGGCAACTCGTGGAAGCCGATCGCCGAACTGTTCGCCGACGCCGGCTACCTCACCACTGTCCTCGACCTGCCCGGCCACGGCGGCTCCGCGCATGTGCGCGCCGACCCGCGCCGCACGGCCGACATGCTGGCCGTGCTCGGCGACGACAGCACCTACGTGGGGTACAGCCTCGGCGGGCGCATGTGCCTGCACCTCGCGGTCATGTACCCCCACGTCGTTCGCTCGCTGCTGCTCATCGGTGCCAACCCGGGCATCGCCGATGCCCACGAGCGGGCGCTACGGCGCGACGACGACGATGTGCTGGTCGAGCGTCTCTACGAGGTGGGCGTCGAGCAGTTCTTGCGCGAGTGGATCGCCCAACCGCTGTTCGGCGGTCTCCAGGTGAGCGACGCAGATTTCGCCGACCGCATGCGCAACACCGTCGACGGCCTCGTCAGCAGCCTGCAGATGGCAGGGACGGGCGCACAAGGCTCGTTGTGGCCACGCCTGATGGAGCTCAACATGCCGGTGCTGGCTGCCGCCGGCGCCCTCGACAGCAAGTTCGCCGCCATCGCCGTGCAGATCGCCGAAGCCTGCCCCATCGGCAACGTCGAGCTCATCCACGGCGCGGCGCACGCAGCTCACCTGCAGAACCCCGAGGCGGTCGCCGCGCTCGTGGAACGCGCTGCCAAGGAAGCCATCTGACCCCCACGTAGGCCTCCCAACAGGTGGCTGTACTCAGGCCGACAGCGCCATGCCCAGCGCAGCGAGCAGGCCAACCACCAGCTGCGCCCGGCCGGTGGCACCGAGCACTGGGATGAGCTCGCGTCCGACGGCACCCCGGCGGATCGCGGAAACCGCCGGCCACCCCGCTGCGGCACCCAGGACCCCGACAGCTGCGAGTGGCCGCGCGGTGACTGCGATGGCCACCACCAGCACCAACGCGGCACCGAGCAGCAGCGCGAAGAAACCGCGCGTGCGCCGGTCGCCGAGCCGTACGGCCAATGTTCGCTTCCCCACCTCGCGATCGGTGGGGATGTCGCGGAGGTTGTTGACGACCAGTAGTGCGCACGCCAGGCACCCGGCCATGCTGCCTGCCAGCCAGGCCACGGCCGGCACCCGTTCGATGACCACATAGGTGGTGCCAGCGGTGGCGACCAACCCGAAGAACGTGAACACGAACACCTCGCCCAGGCCGAGGTAGCCGTACGGCTTCGGCCCGCCGGTGTAGCCCCACCCCGCCAGCAGCGCCGCAGCGCCGACGGCGATGAGCAACCACGAGGTGACCGCTGCGAGCACCAGCCCAGCCATCGCCGCAACCGCGAACGCGGCGAGCGCGGCCCGCTTCACCGCGCCCGGCCTCGCCAGCCCGCTGGCGACCAGCCGCGTGGGCCCCACGCGCACTTCATCGGTGCCGCGTACACCATCGCTGTAGTCGTTGGCGTAGTTGACCCCCACCTGCAGAGCAAGGCTGACGAGCAGCGCCGGGGCGCTGCGCCACCACACTGCGCCCGGCTCGCCGGCCGCAGCCGCAACACCCAACGCCACCGGCACCACGGCCGCCGGAAGGGTTCGTGGTCGAGCGCCGAGCAGCCAACGGTTCATCGGCACATTGTCGCCTAGTCTCGACCCCGTGCCACACCTGGTCGCGATCGATCTGCCCGGTGGGCCCGCGTTCGTCGATGCGCTGCAGCGCGAATGGGCTGCGGGAAACGCCGTACTGCCGGTCGACCAACGGCTGCCACCCACCGCGCAGAGAGCGTTGCTCATCGCGATGGCGCCATCTTGGGTGGTCACCGCCGACGGCCGAGCCGACATCGCCGGCGGTCGCGAGGTCGAGCCGGGCGATGCACTGGTCGTGGCCACCAGCGGCTCCACCGGCGCTCCCAAGGGCGTGGTGCTCACGCATTCTGCCGTCGAGGCCTCCGCGCTGGCCACCAGCCGACGGCTCGGCGTCGACCGTAGCGACACCTGGTTGGCGTGCCTGCCCCTCGCCCACGTGGGTGGGCTGTCGGTGGTCACGCGTGCGCTCGTCACCGGCACGCCGCTCGTGGTGCACGACGGCTTCTCCGCTGCTCGCGTCGAGGCCGCAGCACGCGCCGGCACCACGTTGGTCTCACTCGTCGCGACCGCGTTGGCGCGCATCGACGCCGATCTGTTCCGGGTCATCGTGTTGGGAGGTTCGCGCCCGCCGACGCAACGTCCCGCCCACGCGCACGTCACCTACGGCCTCACCGAAACCGGCAGCGGTGTCGTCTACGACGGTGTGCCGCTCGACGGGGTCGAGGTGCGGGTCGCCGCCGACGGAGAGGTGCACCTGCGCGGGCCGATGTTGCTGCGCTGCTACCGCGACGGCAGCACGCCGCTCGACATCGACGGCTGGCTGCACACGGGCGATGCTGGCGAGTGGCTGCCTGACGGCAGGTTGCACGTACACGGTCGCCACGGCGACATGATCATCACCGGTGGCGAGAACGTGTGGCCTGATGTGGTCGAGGCGGTGCTGGCAACTCATCCTGGCGTCGCCGAGGTGGCGGTGGTCGGCGAGCCCGATGCGGAGTGGGGCCAGCGAGTGGTTGCTTGGGTGGTGCCCAGCCCGTATGCGCAGGCGCCGCCCACTCTCGCCCAGTTACGGTCACACCTCGCCGGGAACCTGCCGGCGTTCTGCTCACCCAAGCAGCTCTACCTCACCGGCACGCTGCCGCGCACAGCCTTGGGAAAGGTGCAGCGGCATCTCCTCGCCGCGGCACCGGAGGCCGACCGGCACGGGCAGTAGCGTCCCGGCGATGAACCACACCACCCCGCTCCCGCTCGACGGCCGGCTCGCACTGGTCACCGGCGCTGCAGCCGGCATCGGGCGCAGCATCACCGAGCGCTTCCACGCCGACGGCGCTACGGTCATCGCCGCCGACATCGACGAAGCGGGGCTGCAGGCACTCGCCGATGAGTTGGGCTCACGTATCGTGCCGATGCAATGCGACGTCACGTCACCCGACTCACTGGCCGCTGCGTGTGCCGAAGCCGAGCGTCGCGGCGGGCTGCACATCGCCGTCGCCAACGCCGGCCGGGGTGCGTTCTCCACCATCGTCGACCACCCGCTGGCCGAGTGGCAGGCCATCATCGACCTGTGCCTCACCGGGGTGTTCCTCACTGTGCAGCAGTCGGCGAAAGTGATGTGTGACGGCGGCAGCATCATCACCATCTCGTCACTCAACGGCACGCAACCGGCAGCCGGCATGGCCGCCTACTGCGCCGCGAAGGCCGGCGTCATCATGCTCACCCAGGTGGCGGCGATGGAGTTGGGCGCTCGCGGCATACGTGCGAACTCCATCGCGCCCGGTCTGGTCGAGACGAATGCCACCGGCGCGTTCTGGATGGTGCCTGGTGTCGTCGAGGAGTTCGTCGACAACACCACTGTTCGTCGATTCGCGCAGCCCGGTGATGTGGCCGCGATGGCCGCGTTCCTGGCAGGCCCGGAATCCACGTTCGTCAGCGGGTCGTTGTTCCGAGTGGACGGCGGAGCTTCCACGAAGCGCTACCCCGACCTGCCGAGGGCCTTCGCCCGCATGGGCCAGCCCCCGAGCTGAGCCCGTCACCGAACGTTGCGCTCAGTCCTTCCGCGGCTCGAGCTCGACCGAGTCATCGATTTCGAGCGTGACCTTCACACCACGAATGCGACGGCCCTCGACCTCGGCGGCCGTGAACCGCCAACCGTCATGCACGATCGACTCACCCTGATCGGGAACGTGTTGAAGAGTCCCGAACACGAAACCGCCGACGGTATCCCAGTCGTCGTCGGGAATCGACAGGCCCAGCAGATCGTTGAGGTCGCCGATGGCCATTGCGCCGTCGACCAAGTACGCCCCGTCGGCGAGACGCTGCACCTCCGCGTCTTCGTCGTCGTGCTCGTCGACGATCTCACCGACGAGCTCCTCGAGGCAGTCCTCCAACGTGACCAGCCCGGCGAGCGCGCCGTACTCGTCGGCCACCAACGCCAGGTGGAACTTCTTCGCCTGCATCTCTCGCATCAGGCGGCTGACGGGCTTGTTCTCGGGCACGAAGTAGACCGAACGTACCAGCTCGCTCACCGGGCTCTCGCCGCCACCCGCGCGCTCGACGCGGATGAGATCCTTCGTGAAGGCCAGGCCGAGCACGTCGTCGTCGTCGGTGTTGACCACCGGCAGCCTGCTGTAGCCCTCCGCCAGTGCCAGATCGAGCGCAGCGGTGACGGTGGCGCTGTGCTCGATGATGACGATGTCGGGGCGCGGCACCATGATCTCGCGGGCCACCGTGTCGCCGAACTCGATGACGCTCTCGATGAGCTCGCGCTCCTCGTGCTCCACCACGCCGTCGTCGGCCGCAACCTCGACGATGCCCAGCAACTCCTGCTCAGAGACGAACGGACCGGCCTCCAGGCCCTTGCCACGCACGATGACGTTGGTGAGTTTGATCAGCCCTCGCGACACCCACTGCAGCGGCGGGAAGGCCACGAGCACCAGAGTGGGCCGGGCGGCAATCAGCGCCGCCCGTTGCGGGTACAGCACCGCATAGGTCTTCGGCACCGCCTCGGCGAGCACGAAGAACACGAAAACGTTGAGCACCACACCGATGGCCACGCCGGCGGCCCCGAACATGCGCCCTGCCACCAGTGCGGTGAGTGTGGTCTGCACGGTCTGACAGATGTTGACGGTGAGCAGCAACGGATTGACCCACCGTTGCGGATCGTGGACCAGGCGCTTCACTGCCCGCCCCGACTTGTGACCCGCGTCGGCCAGCGACGAGGCCCGCGGCTTCGACATACGCGACAGGCTCATCTCCGCCACGGCGGCGAAGACGAGGAACAGGAGCAACACGAGGATGACCGACAGCATCAGCACGTCGGCGTTGGTGAATTCGACAGCGATCATTCGGTGTGCTCCTGCCGGAAACCCATCGGCGCCGGCCCACTCCAGTGGTGGGCCTCGAGAAGTGCCAACTCGCGTGCGCGCATCGCCGCGAGTGCTACCGGCTCGTCGTGGTCGTAGCCGAGCACATGCAGCACGCCGTGCACCACGAGCAGCGCCAGTTCGTCATCGAGCGTGCCCGCGTGCTCGGGAGCCTGTCGCAGCGCCACCGCTGGGCACAGCACGACGTCGCCCAGCAACAGTGGCATGTCGCCCGGGTCGGGCGGTGAGCGATCGGGGCCCCGGTTCGGCGGCTGACCGTGCAGCACCAACTCGGCCTCGGCAGCGTCGATGGGGAATGCCAGCACGTCGGTGGCATCGGCTTTGCCCATGTGGAGCTCGTTGAGCTCGGTCATCTCCAGCTCGTTGACGAACAGCAGCGACAGTTCGCACAGCCCGCGCACCCCTTCGGCATGCAGCACGTGCTCGGCGAGCACCTGCCAGCGCGCCAGATCGACCGGCACTGCGGTCTGCTCATCGGCGCAGAACACCTCCGGCACTCCATCACCGCCGATACGAGGGGGCACATTCAGTTTTGGTCGGCCTGCGTCAGCCACGGCGGTGCTCCTGCGCGGCCTTCGCCTCGCCGGCACGTTCGTAGGCGGCCACGATGTCGGCGACGATGCGATGGCGCACCACGTCGCCAGTTTTGAGGTGCACGAACTCGAGCCCCTGGATGCCCGTGAGCGTATGTTCGAGCCCAACGAGCGCGCTGCGCCCGTCGGGCACGTCGACCTGCGTGGTGTCGCCGGTGACGACCACCTGCGAGCCGAACCCGATTCGGGTGAGGAACATCTTCATCTGCTCGGGCGTGGCGTTCTGCGCCTCGTCGAGGATGATGAAGCTGTTGTTGAGCGTGCGACCACGCATGAACGCCAGCGGCGCCACCTCGACAGCTTGCCGCTCGAGCAGCTTCTGTGCCCCTTCGGGTTCCACCATGTCGTAGAGCGCGTCGTACAGCGGACGCAGGTACGGGTCGATCTTGGCCATCAGGTCGCCGGGCAGGAAGCCCAGACGCTCGCCGGCCTCGACCGCCGGTCGAGTGAGGATGATGCGCTGCACCTTCTTGTTCTGCAGTGCGTGCACCGCCATGGCCACCGCCAGCCAGCTCTTGCCCGTGCCGGCCGGCCCGAGGCCGAACGTGATGACGTTGTTGCGAATGGCATCGACGTAGCGCTTCTGCCCGGCCGTCTTGGGCCGGATCGGCTTGCCTTTGGCACCGCGCATGATGTCGTCGGTGAGAACCCGACTGGGGCGCTCGTTCTCGCGCATCATCTCGATGCTGCGCCGGATGCTGGGTTCGTCGAGATGCTGCCCCTGTTGGAGCAGTATCACCAGCTCCTCACACAGCCGGCCGACGGCCTCGGCCTGCGGGCCGTCGACGTGGATCTCGTTGCCACGGGTGACCACCGTGGCCTCGGGGAATGCAGCTTCGATGAGGCGCAGGTGCGCGTCGCGCTGACCAACGAAGGCTGCCATGAGGTGCGCGCCAGGGACCACCACGGAGTACGGCTTTGCCAGCGGTGTCATTCGGCCTGGCCAGATCTTGGAATCATTTGCCGACACGGTAGCGAGCCGGGAGCGCTTCCCGACGTATGAGTGCCGTCATCGCACCGTCATCGCACCGTCATCGCGTCGATGAGTACGACGCATTCTCTGGCTTGAAATCCTCTGCGGGAATAGCTGCGAAGTCGATGGCGAAGTAGTGCTGGGTCTCGAGGTGGTGCACTGGCGCCGGGCCGGCGACGAAGCGTGCCGAGCGTGCGGCCATCTCGGCGAAACCGCCGGTGATGTGAGGCTGGTTCACCTCGGGTGAGTCGAACACGAGCAGTGCACCATCTGCGGCTTCGAGCGCCATGCCCTCGCGGGCCAACTGCACGAGCGCTCCACGTGCGGCATGAGCCGGGTGAACCACCAGCCACATGATGTAGTGCACGGCGCCGCGTCGCATATGGTCGGGGTAGTGATGCTCGAAGTACTGGCGACTCAGGTAGCGAGTGGCACCGATGTCGGTGGCCACCAGGGTCATTCCCACGGGCGAACTGTCGTCCCACAGCACCCACAGCCGATTGGTCGGGTCGGCGATCGTCTCGTCGAACTCGCTGCGGTAGAGCATTTCGCGCGTCACCGCCAGCTCGGCCAAGCCCCGATAGGCAACCTCGTACAGCTGCCACAGCTTGTCACTCAGCACCGGGTCGACCACATGAGTATGCCGTGTCACGAACACCTGCCATCACCTTCCCATGGTCGACGTATCGCGCGATGCCGAACGCCCCTTGCGCGAATACCCTGGTCAGTGGGTACTATAAGGAGCGGCTACACACCGCTGGTGGATGCTCTCGGGCGCCGGCGGATCGGAGATCAATGAAGCGGGCATCTGCACGGCGAGCATGGTGGTATCTGGCGATCGGTGGCGTCGCCACCCTGCTCGCGCTCGTGCTCCCGTTCGCCGCCGCCCGCGAAGGCCTGTACCTGCTGGCGTGTTTTCAGGTGGCACCGGTGCTGTACGTAGCGTGGCGCTCGAATCGCCTCCCGGGTCGCATCGCGGTCACCTTGGGCGGCGTTGGGCTGCTCTACGGCACAGCGCAGTTGATCACGGGCGACTCCCCCACCTACGAGAGCCCGGTCGCGACGGCACTCGGGCTGATGGCCACCGCCTGCATCGCCGTCGGCCTCACGCTGCTGCTTCGCAACCGTGACGAGCGCGGCCACCGCGGGCTGCTCGGCGACGCGCTGATCGTCGCCCTCGGCAGTTGGATCATCAGCTGGGCGCTACTGGTGCAGCCGATCGTCGGCAGTACCGGGCACACGGCCTGGTCCACCGTGCTCTACGGCGCCTACCAGCCCACGACGTCGGTCGGGTTGTTCCTGATCGTGGTGCTGCTCCTCAACTTCGCCAACCGGCCGGTCTCGATGTGGATGGTGGCGGGCGCGCTCACCTGCAACATGCTCGGCGACCTGCTCTATGCCCTCATCGATGCAGGCCACGTCGGCACCGGAGCCGACCGCCTCGGCCTGCCGCTGTACGTCGCCGGCTACTTCACTGCGGGTGCTGCGTTCCTGCACCCAAGCCTGGAGAGCATCTACCGGTCGGCCCCTCCGACGCACCGGCCAATGATGGGCCGCCTCATCGTCACCACCTCGTCGCTGGTGTTCCCCGTCATCGTGCTCGCCGGCACGGCCCCCAACGACACCGTCGACAAGGTGGTGCGGTCGGGCTCGGCGCTCGTGCTTGCTGCGGTGGTCACATGGCGAGTCGTGATGGCAGTGCGGGTGAACGACCTGGCCCAGGCCGAACTGTTGCGGGGCGCGCAGACCGACCCGCTCACCGGGCTGCCCAACCGCACGGTGATGCTGGAACGCATCAACGATCTGCTGCGCAACTCCTGGACCCAGGACCAGCACCCCACGCTGTTCTTCGTCGACCTCGACCGGTTCAAGAACATCAACGACTCGCTCGGCCACGCGGCCGGCGATGAGGTGCTCGTCACCGTTGCTCGGCGCCTCATCAACGCTGTACCCGAGGGCGCAACCGTGGCCCGGCTCTCAGGCGACGAATACGTCGTGCTCGACGCCAGCGCACCGTCGTCGGGGGCCGCGCTTGCACTGGCCGAACGGTTGCTCGCCGTGTTCCGCGAGCCGCTCGCACTCAGCCAGGGCGACGTGTTCGTCACCGCCAGCATCGGCGTCGCCAGCATCAGCGCCACGTCCAGCACCTCTCCGGAAGACCTCGTCCGCCACGCCGACACGGCGATGTACCGCGCCAAGGATGCAGGCCGCAACTGCCTTGCCGTCTACGACGAGAGCATGCACGAGCGAGTCGCCCATCGCCTGGCCGTGGAAACCGCGCTCTACCGCGCGCTCGATCGGCGCGAACTGCGCTTGTTCCACCAGCCCATCCTCGACCTGCAGTCCGGCGATGTCGTCGGGTTCGAGGCGCTCATGCGGTGGCAGCAGAGCGACGGCACCATCGTGTCGCCTGCAGAGTTCATCCCCATCGCGGAGGACACCGGCACCATCGTGCCCATCGGGTCGTGGGCGCTGCTCGAGGCGCTCGGCCAGCTGCGCAAGTGGATCGACGACGGCGTGTGCAGCCCGTCAGCCACCATGTCGGTCAACGTGTCGCCGCGCCAGCTCAGCGATCCCAACTTCCCCGCCATCGTCAGCGAGGCGCTCACTCGCTCTGGAGTGTCGCCGCAGTTGCTGTGGCTCGAGGTAACCGAGAGCATCATGATCAGCGAGCCCGAACTGGCGCTGGCCACTCTGCGCCGGCTGCGTTCGCTCGGCGTGCGCGTCGCACTCGACGACTTCGGCACGGGCTATTCGTCGCTGTCGCTGCTGCAGAAGTTCCCGTTGCAGCGCATCAAGATCGATCGAGCCTTCGTGCACGGTGTTGCCGACAACCCGAACGACCGCAGCTTGGTGCGCACCATTGTGGCCATGGGCCGGTCGCTGGGCCTCGACATAGTGGCCGAAGGCGTGGAGAGCGTGCACCAACTGCAGGTGCTCAGCGACCTCGGGTGCAGCAAGGCGCAGGGCTTCCTCATCAGCCACCCGGTGCCGCCCGACGCAATGCGCAGCACGGTCGCGGCGCTTGAACGGCTCGGCCAGTTTCCCGGGCTGCGGCCCAGCGTGGCAGCGCCGGTCAACTGAGCCAATCGGCCTCGGCGCACCAGCTCAGCGGCTCAACCAACTCTTGAAGCGCCCGACAGCGCCGGCGGCTTCCGGTGCCGAACCAGCTGCCACCTTAGGTGCGCCGGTCTCGCGGCAGCGGCAACGATCGGCCTTGGGCACATCGCCCAGCACCATTTCCACATGGGCACCGCAGCCGGCCCAGTTCGGCTTGTCACATTGCTTGCAGGTCACTCGTCGGCACATACCCCCCAGGGTATTCACCAGAAGCGCCCGACGCAACCCGCCCGCCCCGAGAGCCGCCACGTACCGGGTATCCATGAAGTTGCGCACGCAGCGATGCCGATCTCCGCAAGACTGTCACAGACCATGACCGATCTCCTCGCTCGCCCCGACTCCCCCGACGACGACATCCGCCTGCTCGGCAAAGTCCTGGGCGAGGTCGTCGCCGAGCACGCAGGCGACGAACTGTTCAGCCGGGTCGAGCGTGTACGCAAGCTGGCCATCGACCTGCGCAAGTCCAACGACCCGGCGCACCACGAACTGGCCAACGAACTCTCCGACGTTCCCATCGACATCGCGTTGCACATCATCCGGGCGTTCAGCTGGTTCTCGCTGCTCGCCAACATCGCCCAGGACGTGCACCAGACCCGCCGCCGTCGACACCACCGTGGCGTCGGTTCCCCTCCCCAGGAAGGCACCGTTGCCCACGCCTTGCTGGCCGCACGCGCAGGCGGCACCACACCCGAGCAACTGGTCGCGCTCCTGCAGCGTGTCGAGGTGAGCCCCGTGTTCACCGCCCATCCCACTGAGGTGCGACGCAAGACCATCCTCGATACGCAGCGACGCATCGCCACCATGCTCGACCATCGCAGCCGCATGCTGCTCGACCCAGTGGAACAGTCGGAATGGGATGCCGAACTGAAGGTGCATGTGCTCACGCTGTGGCACACGGCGCTGCTGCGCCTGTCGAAGCTACGTGTGCGCGACGAGATCGACGACGCACTGCGCTACTACCAGCTCACCCTGCTCTCGGAGCTGCCGCGTCTGCAGATCGACGTGCGCGAGCAGTTGCGGGCCATCGCTCCCGATCAACCTGTCGAGCTGGCACCGCTCGTGCGCATGGGGTCGTGGATCGGCGGCGACCGCGACGGCAACCCGTTCGTCACCGCCCCGGTGCTCCGCCTGGCTGTGGAGCGGCAGGCCACCACCGCATTCAGTCATCACCTGCGTACGTTGCACGCGCTCGGCATCGACCTGTCGCTGTCGTCGCGACTGGTCACCCCCACCGACGACCTGCTCCGCCTGGCCGACGAGTCGGGCGACGACTCCCCCTTCCGCGCCGACGAGCCTTATCGCCGGGCGTTGCGCGGGATGTACTCCCGGCTGGCCGCCGCCGCCAGCGCAGCTCTCGGCAGCATGCCGGGCCCGGAACCGGTGAGCATCCTCCCGGCGTACACCTCGCCCGATGAGCTGATCGCCGACCTCGCCGTGGTGGAGACCTCGTTGCGTTCCCACGGCTCAGGGGCGCTGGCCGATGCGCTGGTGCTGCCGGCGCGCGAGGCCGTCGCCTGCTTCGGGTTCCACCTGTGCTCGCTCGACATGCGCCAGAACAGCGATGTGCACGAGCGCACCGTCGCCGAACTGCTCGCCACCGCTGGCGTCTGCAGCAACTACGTGGCCCTCGACGAAACACAGCGAGTCGCAGTGCTGCGCAACGAGCTCTCCTCTCCACGGCCGCTGGCCAGCCCCTTCGTCGAGTACACCGACGAGACCATCGGCGAGCTGGCCATCTTGCGCACGGCCGCCGACGCCCGTCAGCGGTTCGGCAAGATGATCATCCGCCACAACGTCATCTCCAAGTGTCAGTCGGTGAGCGATCTGCTGGAAGTGGCCGTGCTGCTGAAGGAAACCGGGCTGCTGGTACCGGGCGACGACGCCAGCCTCGCGCTCGACATCGTGCCCCTGTTCGAGACGATCGACGACCTCACGCGGGCGGGCGCGGTGATGGCCGAACTGTTCGCCATTCCCGAGTACCGCCAGTGGCTTCGGGCCGCACGTTCCGAACGCCAGGAAGTGATGCTGGGGTACTCCGACAGCAACAAGGACGGGGGCTACCTCGCGTCGAACTGGGCGCTCTACCGCGCCGAGGTCGACGTGGTGGCCGCGGCCCGCGCCGCGGGCGTGGGCCTGCGGTTCTTCCATGGTCGCGGAGGCACGGTGGGCCGCGGCGGTGGCCCCAGCTACCACGCCATCCTCGCTCAACCGCGCGGTGCGGTCGACGGCAGTGTGCGGCTCACCGAGCAGGGCGAGGTCATCGCCGCCCGCTACGCCGACCCGTCGTTGGCGCGACGAAGCCTGGAGGCGTTGGTGGCAGCCACCGTCGAGGCCAGCCTCCCCGGACCCGGGCCCGACGACACGCCACCCGAGTTCGCAACGGCGATGCGCGACTTGGCAGCACTGTCGCTGCAGCACTACCGCGGGCTGGTCTACGACACGCCCGGGTTCGCCGATCTGTTCCGGCAGATCACCCCGATCAACGAGATCAGTTCGCTCAACATCGGCAGCCGCCCGGCGGCACGTACCACCACCGGCCGCATCGAGGATCTGCGCGCCATTCCGTGGGTGTTCAGCTGGAGCCAGTGCCGCATCATGTTGCCCGGCTGGTTCGGTGCCGGCGCCGCCTTCGAAGCGTGGTCCGCCGGTTCGCCGGAGCGCGTCGATCTGCTCGAGCGGATGAACCGCGAGTGGCCGTTCTTCCGATCGGTGCTGTCGAACATGGGCATGGTGCTGGCCAAGAGCGACCTTGGAATCGCCTCTCGCTACGCTGCGCTGGCAGACGACGCGGAGTTCGCACAGGCGGTGCTCACTCGTCTCACCGACGAACACCAGCGATGCCTGCAGTGGCTGCAACGCCTCACCGGCGGCGGCCCGCTCGCCGACAACCCCACGCTCGCACGCAGCATCAGCGACAGGTTCCCCTACCTCGACCCGCTCAACCACCTGCAGGTCGACCTGCTACGTCGGCACCGAGGCGGCGAGGCCAGCGAGTTGATGAGCCGTGGCATCCAGCTCACCATCAACGGCCTGGCCAGCGGATTGCGCAACAGCGGCTGACATCAGACGTCGGGGTCGTCCCCCCTGGTGGGCACCCACCACAGCACGACTGCCGACCCGACGAGACCGGCCACCACGATGACCGTTGCCAGCCACACTCGGTCGCGGTTCAGGTAGGCACTGAGGGCGACGGCGGTGCCCATCGACGAGAGTGCCACCTGCTTGGCTCGTCGAGGCATGCCCAACCCGGCGCGGTAGTCGCGCACCAGCGGGCCCACCTTGGGCAGGTTCAGCACCCATTGCTCGAAGCGCGGGCTCGACCGCCCGAAGCACCACGCCGCCATCACGAAGAAGACCGTGGTGGGCAAGCCGGGCACGACCACGCCGATGCCACCGATTGCGACGCTGATGAACCCGGCGGATATCCAGCCCCAGCGGACCACCCGACGCGCAGCGCCACGGACACTAGGTGGGCGGCGGGCGGGCTCGGGCGGTGCCACCGGCACCACCATCAGTTCAACAGGTGCGCAATGTCCTGCGTGAGCAGGACGGAGAGCAACCCGATGACCGAGACAGCTATGGCCGTGAAGTGCCACCGCCAACGATGGTCGACTGCGAAGAAGCGACGGATGGTGAAGACGTCGCAGACGATGGCGACCACACCGATGACGAGCCCGACGACAGGGCCGACACCAGTGGCCAGGCCCGCGGCCGGCAGCACGAACGGAAACACCACATAGGTGAGCGTGCACCGCGTAGCCGAGATGAGCATGGACTTCTGAAACGTGGAGTACGCATCGGCGGAGGTGACACCGGCCGGGCGCTCGCGGATGCGCAGCAGCGACCGCATGAACATGTCGGCGCGGGAACGCTTGATCGGGGGCCGCTCACCACCGTGGCCCATGGGGCATTCGGGTGCCCGAGCGGTGTGGTCGATCGGGCACTTCGAGGCCTCGACCGGCGCAGCTGCGGCGACGTGATCGACCGGGCACTTCGAGGCAGCAGTGACAGGTTCCTCAGCGACAGTGTCGCGACCAGCGGCGACCGGTGCCATGGTGGACGATTGCTCCATGCACGCACTCTAGGGCGCAGTGGCGCCGCGCGGCGACCTTGCCTGGCTCATCCGGCGCCGAGTTGGGCGACTGCCAGCCCGGTCAGCCGGCGGTAGTCGACCTTGCCGTTCGGCGCCCGGCCGATGGTGTCGACCACGACGAGATGGCGCGGCGCCTTGTAGTGCGCGAGGTGCGCCTTCACGTGGTCGCTGAGCTCGGCCAGCGAAGGTGCTGCACCCGGCGCCACCTCGACGACCGCACAGATGGTCTCGCCGAAGCGTTCGTCGGGAATACCCACCGCGACGGCGTCGCGTACCGCCGGGTGCTGCTTGAGCGCTTCCTCCACTTCCTCTGGGAACACCTTCTCGCCTCCGGTGTTGATGCACACCGAGCCGCGGCCCAGAAGGATCAGCGTGCCGTCGTCGGCAACCTCGGCCCAGTCGCCCGGCACGCTCCAACGACGATCCTCGAACATGCGGAAGGTCTGCGCCGACTTCACCTCGTCCTTGTAGTAGCCCACCGGGATGAACCCGCCGACAGCCACCAGGCCGCGCTCGCCAGAGCCCGGCTGCACGCGGCGGCCGTCCTCGGTGAATACCACGCAGTTCGGGCCCAGCTGGAAGCGGGCGGTCTGGCTGGCCCCCGCCGCGGTCGACACAGAGGCCCCCATGCCCACCGCCTCCGACGAGCCGAACGAGTCGAACAGCGCTGCCTGCGGTAGGTGGCGCAGCAGACCCTCCTTGTTGTCGTGGCTCCACATGACGCCCGACGACGACATCATCACCACGCTCGACAGGTCGTGCGCGGTGGGGTTGGCATCGAGGTGTTCGAGGATCGGCCCTGCGAACGCCTGGCCGACGATGATGATCGAGTTCACCCGGTTGCGCTCGACTTCGCCGAGTAGCTCGTTCACGTCGAAGTGGCGCGATGGCAGGCTCACGACGCAGCCGCCCATGTTCATCGCAATCAGGCTCGAGAACTGCCCGGTGCCGTGCATCAGCGGGCATGCCGAGAGCAGCATGAACCCGGTGGTGTCGGGCGACAGGCGCGCCGCAAGGTCGTCGAGGCTCTCGGCCGGCGGCACGCCCAGCACTGCGTTGCCGCCACCGCCGAGCACGCTGAACAGGTCGTCCTGGCGCCACATCACGCCCTTGGGCATGCCGGTGGTACCGCCGGTGTACAACAGCAGCAGGTCGTCACCGCTGCGGCCCCACGGGCCACGGACCGGCCCGGTGACGGGCGTGGTAACCACCGACTCGTACGACACGGCCCAGTCGGGCACAGGTGCCGTTCCATCGTCCACGCAGTACCAGCGGCGGACCATGGGCAGCTCGTGGCGGGCCACGTCGAGCAGCGCCGCGAATGCGGCATGGAACACCACTGCCTCGGCGTCGGCGTTGCTGAACAGGTAGACGATCTCGTCGTGCGCGTAGCGGTAGTTGGTGTTCACCGGGGCGAAGCCGCCCTTGAACGCTGCCACATAGGTCTCGAGGTACTCGGGGCAGTTGTACAGGTAGGCCGCCACCTTGCTCTGCTGCCTGAGGCCGGCGGCCAGCAGGTCGGCGGCCAGCGCATCGGCGCGCGCATCGAACTGCGCCCACGTGACGGTGCGGTCACCCTGCACCTGGCACGGCCGATCGGGCGCCCGTGCGGCCACGGCCTCGTACACGTCAGCAAAATTCCAACCGGTCATGCGCGATTCCCCCTGAATGCGAGCCCCGCCACAGCATGCCAGCGAGCCACGCTCGCGAACGTGGCGGAGCGCTCGGCAGCGCCACAATGGCGCTTCGCCTGCTTCGTCGGCATCATCCGTTCCGGCATCGCCAGTGCACGCAACCGCCGCTAGCGTCGCCCGCCGGCTGGGATGAGAGCAGCCTTGTCATCCCCGGGCGCCTGAAGCTGCCGACTAGGGCAAGGGCGCTACCTTGTCGGCGGCCAACGCCCGCTCGACCGCGGCCAGCACGAACGGTGGTGGCGGCTCACGACGACTGTCGCTGAAAGGCTCCCGATAGAGCCAGGCGGCGACGCGGTGTTCGTTGGCGTCGAGCCGCAGTACGCAACGACGCTGTTTGCGGGGCTGGCGAACGCTGAAGTGTTGACGCGTCCGCGGACGCGTCAACCAGCACGGGTCCAGAAACTTCACTACACCCCCTTGCTACGGTGTCGAGCGAGCTCGACCTCCACCGACCACAACCCAACCCTCAGGTGTCACCCATGCTTCGCGACATCAACGTGTCACCGATGTCCCGAGAAGAGACATCTCCACGTTGGCGACAAATCGCGACCAGCGCCGTTCGTCGGTGGAACCCAGCCGGAATCAGCCCCTTCCCAAGGCCCTACCCTGCGACGGTCGTCCAGCGAGCAGAGCGCGAGATAGGGGCGGCTCATGCTCGACACGCGGGCGGTCTGTCAGCGCCTGAGCTTCCTCACACTGCTGGGCGGATCAGACACCGCCCTCCACCGGCCATGCTTCGTGAACCACTTGCCCATCAGTGGGCAGAACCCGACGGCCGCCGACAAACCTCATGGAGTTTTGATGAACACGGCAGCAGCAATCCTGGTGACAGCTCACCTCTTCGCGACGACCGCGATGGTCGGACTGATCTGGTTCGTGCAGGTGGTGCACTACCCACTGTTCGCGTCGGTTGGGGTGGATGGTTTCGCCCAGTACGAACGGTTGCACCAGCGCGCCACGTCGTTCGTCGTCGGGCCGTTGATGGCGGTGGAGGGAGCGACCGCCATCTGGCTTGCGGTGGCACCGCCAGACGGGGTGTCGCGCCCGCTGGCACTCCTCGCGCTGGCCATCCTCGGTGTCATCCACGCCAGCACGGTGCTGCTACAGGTGCCGCAGCACACGGCGCTCACCGACGGCTACGACGCCACACGAGTGCGTCGACTGGTGCGCACGAACTGGGTGCGAACTGTCGGCTGGAGCGTCAGGGGCATCATCGCTGCAATCATCGTGGTGCACGTCTCGACATTCTGATCAGCGATCGCAGCAGAGAGCGGCGGGAACTGCTGGTCGCCAGCTTTCGGTGATCAGGGTTGGGCTCGTGCTTCAGTGCGATCAGCCCATCGTCCGAAGCTGAACATCGCGTAGAGAAAGCCGCCGGTGAACACGATGATCGACACGATCGCACCGGCGACGAACAGGCCTGTCTCGCTCATTGCGAGGGCCGCCGATGAGCGAGCACGAATGCTCCGAGAGCCAAGATCGAAGGCACCCAGATTCCGACAAAGATCCCGTTGAGGCGGCCGTTGATGTCGTCACCCGCCTGGAAGTAAATGGTGACACTGAGCAGGAAGCTGGCGAGAGCAGCAAACATGAAAGTGCCCTTGAGGATGCGTTCGGGGTTCATCTGATCACCTTATCATTCTTTATCATTCTTTATCTCTCAAGGCAGTCGTGTCGGTGGTTGGTGCCGCCGCCGCTACCCGAGCGCGACGCGGCGCCTGCGGCCTCAGCGCCCAGCCGAGAACGCCGTCGCCATGCTCCCTCACACAGCGCAGACCCGAACCCCTGAGGGCCCGGGTCCTCGCCGGTGTCGTTCGACATCAGGTGGAGGCGACGATGGGAATCGAACCCATGTGGACGGCTTTGCAGGCCGTTGCCTCAACCACTCGGCCACGTCGCCACGACATTGCCCGGTCTCCCGGCTGTCAGCGCAAGCACGATAGCGGCTCGGGGCGGGAACCCGCAGATCAATTCCGACATCACGTTGTGTCGGCCGCCGTGCCAGTCTTCCCGCCATGTTGACTCGCCGACTCGCTCTTCCCCTCGCCGCACTGCTGCTCGTCGTCTCCTGCAGCGACGACTCGTCGTCGTCGGCCACCACCGCTGCCGACACCGCTGCCGACACCACGGCAGCCCCCGAAAGCACCACAGCGGTCACCGACGCGCCGACAACGCAGGCACCCACCACGGTTGCCCCCACCACCACGATCGACCCGGCCGAACTGGCCCTGGCGTACAGCGAGTACGGCCCGCACCCGGTGGGCGTCGCCACCCTGCTACTGCCCAACGGCGTCCCCGTCGAGATCTGGTATCCGGCCGTCGCCGGCACCGATGGCGTCGAGACCGTCGACATGCGCGACTACCTACCGCCGGCAATCGACGCACTGCTGGTGCCCGACACCCCGTCCACCTACACGTACTCGGCCGCCCGCAACGCCGCTGTGGCCGCCGGTTCATTCCCCGTGGTGCTGTTCAGCCACGGCGCCGCGGGTGTGCGCGTGCAAAGCACGGCAATCACCTCCAACCTCGCCAGTTGGGGCATGATCGTGCTGTCGCCCCAACACCCCTCGCGCGACCTCTTTGCTGCGCTGTCGGGCGGCACCAGCGGCGACCGTACCGACTCCGTCGACGATCTGTTGGGCGCGCTCGACCTGATGACGACGCAGTCCGCCGACCCCGCCAGCCCGTTCAGCGGCCGCGCCGACACCGAACGGGTCGCAGCGCTGGGCCACTCCGCCGGTGGCGGCACAGTGCTGCTGGCGGCAGCCGACCCACGCATCGACGGCTACGTCTCGATGGCCTCGGGCGTGCTGCGCGGTCGCGGCGACGACGCCGCAGGAACCACCACCACCATCGCGATCACGTTGCCCGACAAGCCGTCGTTCTTCATCGCCGGCTCGGCCGACGCCATCGTGCCCTCGCTCACGGTCACCGAGCCCGCATTTCAGGAGGCACCAGCTCCCAGCACCCTGTGGGTCATCGAAGGTGCCGGCCATGCAGCGTTCACCGACTTCTGCTTGCTCGGAAACGGGCTCGGCATCATCGGCGTGGCGGAGGCGAGCGGCCTCGGAGAGCTGCTCGGTTCGTTCCCGCAGTTGCGAGCGCTGGGCGAGGACGGCTGTGTGCCGCCCGCCATCGACGTGGCCATCACCTTCCCGATCATCAACCACGCGGTGACTGCCTGGATGCTGCACCACTTCGGCATCGACGCCGAGCCCGTGGGCCTGGGCGCAGAAGTAGCTGACGCCTACGACACCCCGGTGGTCATCGACTCGAAATAGCCCGGCTCACGTGCCCGCCGTCGGGTCGATCATCGGCCTGACCGACGGTCTACCGTGGGCATCGATGCCTGAACGAAGCGACGACCTTGCGCTCATCCGCGACGCAGTGGCTGCGCTGTGCTCACGCTACGACGACAGCTACTGGGCCGCGTGCGACAGCGAGCACCGCTTCCCGTGGGATTTCTACCACGACATGGCGGCCGCGGGCTGGATCGGCATCGCCATTCCTGCCGAGTTCGGCGGCGGCGGGCGCGGCATCCTGGAGGCGGCAGCGGTACTCGAGGAGGTTGCTGCCTCGGGTGCTGCCACGAACGGCGCTTCGGCCATCCACATGAGCATCTTCGGCATGCAGCCGGTCATCCGCCACGGCAGCGACGAGCTGAGGGCGCGGGTGCTGCCCGCAGTGGCCGTCGGCACGTTGCACGTTGCGTTCGGGGTGACCGAACCCGATGCGGGCACCGACACCTCGCGAATCACCACCCGTGCCGAGCTTCACGGCGACCACTACGTGGTGAACGGCCGCAAGGTCTGGACGTCGAAAGCGTTGGAGGCCGACCGCATTCTGCTGCTCACTCGCACCACGCCCATCGAGCGGTGCCGCAAGCCCACCGATGGCATGACGCTGCTGCTGGTCGACAAGCACTCCCCCGGCGTGGGCGTGGTGCCCATCCCCAAGATGGGCCGCAACGCAGTCGCCTCGTGCGAGACCACCTACGACGACGTGATGGTGCCCGTGGCCGACCGCGTCGGCGAGGAGGGCCAGGGCTTTCGCTACCTCATCGACGGGCTCAACGCCGAGCGGGTGCTCATCGCGGCGGAGGCCATCGGTATCGGTCGCGTCGCACTCGCGCGGGCGGTGGCGTATGCCAAGGAGCGCGTCGTCTTCGGCCGCCCCATCGGGCAGAACCAGGGCATCGCGTTCCCGCTCGCCGAAGCTCACGCCAAGCTGCACGCTGCACACCTGGTGGTGCAGGAAGCGGCGCGGTTGGTCGACGCGGGTGTGCCGTGTGGCGAGCAGGCGAACCTGGCCAAGTACCTGGCCGCCGAGGCTGGCTTCTTCGCCGCCGATCGCGCCGTACAGACCCTGGGCGGGTTCGGCTACGCCAGCGAATACCACGTCGAGCGCTACTTCCGCGAGGCCCGCCTGATGCGCATCGCACCCATCAGCCAGGAGTTGGTGTTGAGCTACGTGGCCGAGCACGTGCTGGGCCTCCCCCGCAGCTACTGAGGCCTCGACCGGCCGCGCCAGCCCTACGCGCCGAGCACGGTGAAACCGAGCTGACGAGCGGCCTGCGCCTGACGCAGATCGAACGTGAGGAACGCGAGCCCCGGCACTTGCAGTCGCCTTGCGCAGGCCAGATGCACGGCATCGAGAGTACGCACGAGGAACTGCTCGCCGATCTCGGCGGCCGTTTCGCAAACGACCTGATCGACGCCCACGAGGGCGAACTGATCCAGGTCCGCAGTGCACTGGCGACGGACCTCGGGGAGGTGGGCGGGGTCGACCAGGCGGGCCAGGTTTCTGCGCAGCTCGATGACAGTGACCCAGGAGGTGACCAGTACCGGATCAACTGCGAGGAGACGATCAGCCACGCCGGAGTCGGCCTCCTGCACGTAGCGCTTGAGCAACGCGCTGGAGTCGACGTAGGTGGTCATTCGCCGCGATCGTCCAGCAGGACGTCGGAGATGGTGCGACGGCCGGCCACCCGCCGTATGGGCAGCAGGCCGCTCGAACTTGCAGGAGGGCGCAACCAACCTTCGTCGACCCCCACCTGCATTGCACCCAGCCCAGCGATGGGAACGATCTGCACCTTCGGAACGCCGCGCTCGGTGACCTGCACCACTTCGCCGCGAGCAGCGCGATCGAGGTACTCGGAGAGGTGTTGCTTGAGCTCGCGGACGCCGATGTTCATGTGGACACATTATCACACGAATGTGCACACATCACCGAGACACAGCGCGACGGACGTGCTCGTGCACCCAGTACACGCCGCGCTCCTCCACCGTGGCCAGCACGCCATCGGCATCGACGCCGGCATCGTGCGACGACTGCACCGCCGCACAGATGTCGATGTCTTGCAGGTGCACCAGCCGATGCGCGGCCACGTTCGCCACGGTGGCGTCGACGTCGCCACCGGGCCGAAGGTAGAGGCGGCGATGCACCACCGTGCGGTTCGGCGCGACCGGTTCCATCCACATTGCCAGCGCCGCGTCGGGGAACACGTTCAACATCAGGTTGGGCCACACGGTGAGGTAGCTGCCTACGGCGTACGGCGTGCCGGTGTGGGCATCGGTGAGCGCATCCCAGCCTTGCTCGCCGGGAAGCAGGCCCGCCATCACGCGGCCGGCTTCGTCGGAAGGGCGCAGCGGGCGGTCCCATGCGTACATCACCAGCCCGTCGCTCACCATCGGGTAGTCGTGCGTGGCCGAGGTGTCGATCTCCGGATGTACGAATGGCGTGTGGTAGTTCTCGCTGTAGTTCTCGAGCAGCACCTTCCAGTTGAACGGTCGCTCGTCGTTCTCGGCGAGCACCACCTCCATGCCCTCCAGCGGGAACGACTCGATTGCGTCGAACAGTGCGCCGAAGGCTGGCGGCGGCGCTGCCGGGTCGGCGTGCACGAACACCCACCGTCGCACCACTGCAATGCCGAGCGGCTTCAGCGAGTAGTCGGCCAAGTCGAAGTCGGCGGGGTTGCCCACACCCTGCGCACGGGCCAGCGAGCCGTCGAGTCGATACAACCATGCGTGATAGGGGCAACTCAGCACCGGGCCGCTGCCCGCGCCGCCGTGCTCACACAATGGCGCCGCGCGATGACGGCATACGTTGATGAACGAGCGCAGCTCGCCCTCGCGGTCGCGCACCAGCAGCACCGGCAGTTGGCCGACGGCCAGCGAGCGCCAGGCGCCGGCCACCGGCATGTCGTCGACGTCGCCGACGCACACCCAGTCGCGCCGGAACACCGAATGCAGTTCGAGCTCGTGATGCACCGGCGACGAGTACCAAGCAGCTGGCAACGTGCGCGCCGAGGCGATGCCCGGCGGGTCGGGGATGGGTCGCACGTTCATCGGAGTCTCCATGTTTGCTATTCTGACTCATGAGTCAAACAACTCTTGGGGGTATGTCATGAGATCATCCCGTCGCGTCTTCCTCGCTCGTTCTGCGCAGCTCGGTGTGTTGCTCGGCGCTGGCGTCCCACTGCTGCAGGCCTGCGGCGGCGACGACAACAAGACCGCCAAGAAAGACCCCATCGCCGATGGTCTCCAGCCTGAGAGCGGGCCGCTGCGCATCATCAACTACGCCGACTATGTGAACCTGGAAGTCATCGCCGATTTCGAGGCGCTCTACGGCGTGAAGGTCGAGATCACCACCATCGACACCGATACGGAGGCCACCACCAAGCTGGCATCGGGTGCCATCAAGGCCGACGTGCACCACTCCATGGCCGGCACGTCCATCGGCAACCTGATCGCCGGCGGTCTCATCCAGCCGATCAACAAGAGCTACCTCACCAACTTCGGCAACGTCATCAGCTCGTTCGACGACCCGTGGTACGACCCGGGCGCGCTCTACTCGGTGCCGTACACGTTCTTCGGCACCGGCGTCGGCTTCCGCTCCGATCGCATCGACCCCGCCCAGGTCGCGGAGCAAGGATGGGACACCATCTGGAACGCCACCGACTTCAAGGGCCAGGTGTCGGTGCTCGACGACGAGCGCGAGGCGTTCACCATGGCGATGCTGCGCAAAGGCGTCGCCGAGATCAACACCACCGATCAGGCCATCATCGACCAGGCGCTCGCCGACGTCTCGGAGCTCATCGACCTGGTCAACGTCAAGGTCAATATCGAGGGCTACAAGGACATCCCCGAAGGCACCACTTCGATCGCCCAAACCTGGAGCGCCGACCTCATCGCTGGCGCGGCCGGGTACCTGCCCGAGGGCACCTCCGACACGGTGCTCGGGTTTTGGCACCCACCCGCCGGTTCGTACGTGGTCACCAACGACAGCATGGGCGTGCTGGCCGACGCCGAGCATCCAGTGCTCGCTCACCTGTACCTCAACTATCTGCTCGACAACGCCGTGGCGGAGAAGAACTTCAGCTGGGTCGGGTACCTGCCGGCCATCGCCCTGCTCGACGCCGACTATGTCATCAACGCCGGCTACGTGCCCGAGCACCTGCGGAACTGTGTGCCCACGAACGACGAAATCTCCAAGGCGTTGTTCCTGAAGCCGCTCGGCGCGGAAGGCGACGCCAAGTACGAGAACGCGTGGGCCAAGTTCACGGCCGGCGGCAGCTGACCGAGTGAGCGCCTCGCTCGCAACGCGCGGCCGCAACAACAGCCGCGGTTGGTCGTTGTTCGCAATCCCCGGCATCGGCTGGCTCCTCGCGTTCTTCGTGATGTCGGTGTATGCGGTCATGGCGGTCGCGTTCGGCGACGTCGATCCGTTCCTGAAGACCGCCATCCCCGCCTGGAACCCACTCGAGTGGGACTTCACCGTGATGAGCAGCGTTCTCGACGACGTGTTCAACGGGTACCTCGGCAAGGTGTTCGAGCGCACGTTCCTGTTCGTCTTCGCTGCGCTCGCAGGGTGCATCTTCATCGGGTACCCCGTGGCCTACTTCGTCGCCCGCAAGGCCGGCAAGCACAAGGGCCTGCTGCTGGCTGCGTTGGTGCTGCCGTTCTGGATCAGCTACCTGATGCGAATGCTCGCTTGGACGAACCTGCTGCAGCCCGACGGTCTGGTGAACCAGATCATCGGATGGTTCGGGATGCCCGACAACCACAACTGGCTTGACGGCGAATGGCACACCGTGGTGCTCGGGCTCATCTACGGCTACATCCCGTTCTTCATCCTGCCGCTCTACAGCACACTCGAACGCATCGACGGCCGACTCATCGAAGCCGGCCGCGACCTCGGCGCGTCGTCGTTCCAGACGTTCCTACGCGTCACTCTTCCGCTGTCGGTACCCGGGCTGATGGCCGCCAGCGTCATCACGATCCTGCCGATGTTCGGCGACTATTACACCAACAGCTACCTCACCAGCGGCTCACCGAAAACCGAGATGGTGGGCAACCAGGTGGAGTACTTCCTGCGCAACGTGGGCCAGCCACAGAAGGGTGCCTCGCTGGTACTCATCCTCATGGCCATGCTGTTCGTGCTCATGGTCTATTACATGGTCACCACCATCCGTCAGCAGCGGGCGGCAGAGCGATGAAGCTGCTCCGTCGACGTCATGGTGGCGCACCGGTGTTGGCCATGGTCACGTGGGTCTACGTACTGTGGTCGCTGCTCCCCATCTTGGTGGCCGTTCGCATCTCGCTCAACGACGGGCGCAGCCGATCGTCGTTTCAAGACATGTCGTTCCGCTGGTACTGGGGCGACGCCACATCGTCGCTGTGGCACGACGACACGATGCACACGGCGCTGTTCAACACACTGCGGCTGGCGGGGCTCACCATGCTCATCGCCACGCCCATCGGTGTGGCCATGGCCATCGGGTTGCAGCGCTGGCGCGGCCGCGCGTCGAACGCAGCCAACGGCCTGATGCTCGTCCCCATCGTCACCCCCGAGATCGTGTTCGGCGTCGCCCTGTTCCTGGTCTTCAGCCAGCTCTACACCGGGTTCCCCGACGGCATCACGCGGCAACTGCTCGGGCACGTCACGTTCACGATCTCGTTCGTCGTGGTCATCATCCGTAGTCGTCTGGCCGCCATCGGCACGCAGTACGAGGAGGCCGCTCGCGACCTGGGCGCGTCGCGTCTGCAGGCAATCAGGCTGGTGTTGCTGCCGCTGCTCAGCCCGGCCATCTTCGCCAGTGTGATGGTGGTGTTCGCCACCTCGGTCGACGACTTCGTGATCTCGTCGTTCCTCTCCACCGGGACCAGCACCGAGACCGTGCCGATCAAGATCTACGCCGGTTCCCGTGCTGGCTCCACCCCGGCGCTCAACGCCCTCGCGACGGTGATGTTGGTGCTCACGCTCACTGCCGTCGCCCTCGCCGCACTGGTGTTGAAGGGCATACGGCGGCGAGGTGGCGAGGACCCTGGCGCCGGCGGCGGTCTCGCCGGTCTCAGTGGATGATGCGTTCGACGGCCGCCGAGCGGCCTTTCTGGGCCTCGATCGTTCCGGTTTCCGAGACGATTCGGACGCAGAACGTCGAATGGGACGATTCGGACCCAGAAGCCGGGGGCGCGTGGCGGGGTGGATGGTGGGAATCTGCAATATTGGGGGCGGCCACGTTCCGCCAGGAGATCGACGCACCATGACCATCACCGACACACCCGCCGCCGCACCCCGTTTCGTTCGGGCCGATGGGCCCGACAAGGTCACCGGAAGTGGGCGGTACACCGCCGACCTCACGCTCACCGGGCTGCTGGCGGCCAAGTTCAAGTACGCCGATGTCACGCATGCGCGGGTCACGCGGCTCGATGTGTCGGCGGCGAAGGCCATACCTGGCGTGTTCGCCGTGCTCACTCAGGCCGACGTGCCCGACGTGAAGTTCGGCCCGTTCGTGCAGGACCGCACGCTGTTCGCCAACGACGTCGTGCGCTACGAGGGCGAGATCATCGCCGCGGTCGCCGCCATCGACGCCGCGACTGCCCAGCGAGCCGTCGACGCCATCGTGGTCGAGTACGAACAGTTGCCCGTGGTGAACGACATCGAGGCCGCACTCTCGCTCGATTCGCCGCTGGTGCACACCGAGTGGGCGTCGTACGGCAGCGGCACGGTGCGCGACCGCAACGACGCATCGTTCGCCAGTATCGCCAAGGGCGACGTCGATGCCGGCATGGCCGAGGCCGACCACGTTGTGCGCAGCCGCTACGTGGCCGACGGGTGCCACGCAGCACCCATCGAACCCCGCGCGGTCGTCGCCCAGTGGGAAGGCAACAAGGTCACCATCTGGACCAGCACGCAGGTGCCGTTCGATGCTCGCGCCGGTGTGTGCGAAACCCTCGAACTGCCGGCCAACCGGGTGCGCATCATCGTGCCGCACCTGGGCGGCGGGTTCGGCGGCAAGTGCGGCTTCCACTACGAGGCCCACATTGCGGCGCTGGCTCGTGCCGCCAAGCGCCCGGTGCGCCTGGTCTTCAGCCGCCGCGAGGAGTTCCTGGCGCCCGACCGTCGCCGCGAGGGCATCGTCTACGACTTCGAGACCGGCGTGAAGACCGACGGCACCATCACCGCCCGCCGCGCCTGGCTGGCCATCGACAACGGCGCGTACACCGCCGACGCCGGATTCTTCAGTCAGCTCGCCGCGATGCACGCGCTCGGCCCGTACCGCATTCCGAACCTGCTCGCCGAAGCGCACCTGGTGTACACCAACCACCAGCCGTCAGGGTCGGTGCGGGCACCAACCGCACCGCAGACCTGCTGGGCGCTCGAGTCGCACACCGACGAAGTGGCCCGCGCCGTTGGCCTCGACCCTGTGGCGTTCCGCAAGCTCAACGCGGTCGACACTGGCGTGGAAGGGCCCGCCGGCCAGACCTACGGCGAGATCGGCGTGCAGCAGTGCATCGACGCCGCCGCTGCCGGCGCGGGCTACGGCCAGGCGCTACCGCCCGACGAGGCCATCGGCGTTGCCATTGGCTGGTGGCCCAGCTTCTCGGTGCCATCGGGCGCCTACGTGAAGATCGACGGCGACGGCAGTGGCCAGATCATCACCGGTGCGCAGGAGTGCGGCACCGGTGCGGTGATGACCCTGCGTCAGCTGGCCGCCGACGAGCTGGGCATGGACCCGGAAGACTTCGAGCTGGTGTACCAGGACACCAGCGTCGCCCCCTACGACATGGGCGCCACCGGCTCGCAGACCCTGTTCAACAACGGGCGCGCCGTGGTGGCAGCTGCCGGACAGATTGCCGAGCAGTTGCGCAACCTCGCCGCCGAGCACCTCGAGGCCAGCCCGGCCGACATCGTGCTGGCCGACGGCATTGCCAGCGTCGCCGGCAGCCCCGACCGCGGCGTGCCCATCGCCGAGTTGGCCGGCATCGCCGCCGGCGGCGAACTGCTCATCGGCCACGGGTCGGGTGCCCCACCTGCGCCTCCCACCACGGTCGGCGCCACCTGCGTGGGCGACCTCGGCATGTCGGCGTGGGTAGCCCCGCAGTTCAGCTGCCACGCCGTGCGCGTGAAGCTGGACCGCGACACCGGCGTCGTTCGCGTGTTGCACGTCAGCGCCGCGCACGACAGCGGCACCATCATCAACCCCATCGGCGCCTCCGGCCAGGTCGAGGGCGGCATCCTGATGGGCATCGGCCAGGCGCTCACCGAGGGCACCACCTACGACACCGACGGCCGCCAGCGGACTGCCGGGTTGCTCGAATACAAGCTGCAGACGTGTGCCGATGCACCGCCGATCGACATTCACTTCGTCGAGATCAACACGCCCGACGCCGGCCCACGCGGCGCCAAGGGTCTCGCCGAGGCACCCAACGTGCCAACGGCGGCTGCGGTGGCCAACGCCATCGCTCAGCTCGTCGGCACGCCGGTGCGTCAGCTGCCGATGACCGCCGAACGCGTCTGGGAAACCATCAACCAGGAGGCACAGTCGTGAGCTTCACGATCGCCAACACACTCGACGACGCACTCACAGCGCTGGCCGGCGGTGCCCGCCCCATCGCCGGTGGTACCGACCTCGTCGTCGGCGCCCGGCACGGCAAGGCACCGTTGCCCGAGCACCTCGTGGCCATCGATCGCCTGCCCGAGCTGAAGGCAGTCACCAGCACTCCTGAGGGCGTCAGGATCGGTGCACTCGTCAGTCATCACGACATCGAGACCCATCCGTTGCTCACAACCGTGTACGCCGCGTTGGCCGACGGCAGTGCGCTGGTGGGCTCGCCCGCCACCCGCCACCTCGGCACCATCGGCGGCAACCTGATGAACGGCTCCCCTGCCATGGACACCGGCGCCCCGCTGGCCGTGCTCGGTGCCGAGGTGGAGCTGCAGTCGGTGCGCGGCAGCCGGCGGGTGCCCATCGGGAAGCTGTGGACCGGCCCTGGTCGCACCAGCGCCGAACCCGACGAACTGTGCGTTGCCGTGCACATCCCCGCACCTGTCGAGCGCAGCAACAGCGCCTACGTGCGGCTCGAGTACCGCCGTGCCATGGAGATCGCCGTCGTCGGCGCCGCAGCGTTCGTCGCGCTGGCCCCCGACGGCACCATCGCCGCGCTGCGCGTGGGTCTCACTGCGGTAGCGCCCACCATCCTCATCAGTGACCTCGTCGGCCAGGTGGGTTCGTCGGTCGCAGAGGCCGCCGCTGCCGCGGCCGCACTCGCCTCCGAGCAAGCCACGCCCATCAGCGACGTCCGCGCCAGCGAGGCCTACCGTCGCCACACCGTGGGCGTCATGGCGCGGCGAGCCGTCGAAGCAGCCGCCTGCCGAGCCGCTGGCGAAACCATCAGTACCCCCGTCAATCGCGCCATCGGCATCGGAGCAGCATCATGAGCGAGCAGTTCGATCTGCAGGTCAACGGCATCACCTACCCCGTCGCTGTCGAGCAGGGCCGCAACCTGCTCAGCGTCATCCGCACCGAGATCGGGCTCACCGGCACCAAGGAGGGCTGCGACGACTGCGAGTGCGGTGCCTGCATGGTGCTGCTCGACGGTCAGCCGGTGAACTCGTGCAGCTACCTGGCCGCGCAGGCCCAGGGCCGCGCCATCACCACGGTGGAAGGCCTCGCCGATGGCGACGCGCTCAACGTGCTGCAGCGCAACCTGCTCGAGACGGGCGGCGTGCAGTGTGGCTTCTGCACACCCGGCATGCTGCTGTCGGCGACGGCCTTGCTGGAACGAAACCCCGAGCCAACCGAGGAAGAAGTACGCATCGGGTTGTCGGGCAACCTGTGTCGCTGCACCGGCTACACCAAGATCGTCGTCGCCGTACAGCGCACTGCGGTGGAGATCCGCAACGGCTGAGCCGCAGCGCGCCCGGGGTAAGTGCCGATGGGGCGGCAGCGAGCGTCAGGCGGGTTCGCACACGGCGTTGGCGCCGTTGATGAGCACGGAGACTCGATCGCCCATCTGTAGATGATCGGCCGCGCCCTGGCCGATGTCGGCGCTGACCAGCTGATCGAACACATCGACTCGCACCCCGATGAGCGTGGTGGCGCCCTGGAACGTGACCGAAGTGACTGTGCCCAGCAGACCGCCGTCGCCCAGCGAGAGGTCTTCGGGCCGCACCAACATGCTGAGCGTGGTGCCGGTCACGAACCCGATGGCGCCCGGGGCACCGAGACGGGAGCCAGCGACCGCAACCTCACCGGGCCCGGTGACCTCGGCCCTGAACTCGTTCATCGACCCGACGAATCGAGCGACGAATGCGGTGGTGGGCGTGCGATACACCTCGGTGGGTGTGCCCAGCTGCTCGACCTGGCCCTGCGACATCACGCAGATGCGGTCGCTGATGGCGAGCGCTTCCTCCTGATCGTGGGTGACGAACAGCGTGGTGATTCCCACCTCGGTCTGGATGCGGCGGATCTCGTCACGCAAGGTGGTGCGCACCTTGGCGTCGAGCGCGCTCAGCGGCTCGTCGAGCAGCAGCACACGCGGCTGCACCGCCAGCGCCCGGGCAAGCGCCACACGTTGTGCCTGACCACCAGAGATCTGGTGCGG
>Ga0105047_10001930_pt1 | contig 37297 bp, 22 predicted proteins | sample MAT04_FD_78384 | JGI IMG/M metagenome (GOLD analysis project Ga0105047, IMG submission 78384) | Freshwater microbial communities from Lake Fryxell liftoff mats and glacier meltwater in Antarctica - MAT-04 (megahit assembly) | ecosystem: Environmental > Aquatic > Freshwater > Ice > Liftoff... | reverse complement strand
TTTTCCAAGCGCTCCACATCCAAAACGCGATGTAGGACGCCAGCGCGGCGAGCAATCCACTCCCCTGTAGGCTCCGCGGTTTGCCTATTCCAAACAGGCTTCGCATGATGCGGCCCAAGTTGTGCGCAGCGGCGGCCAGCACATAGCGTTTGGCGACATCGACCAGCCCTCGCAGCCAACTCCGTCGCATGCCGCCGGTGTCGCAGATGTGAGCGAAGGTCCGTTCGCAACGCTCGCTCCGCAGGCGTTGTAGTTTCTTGCTCTTGGCACGTTTCACACGACGTCGATTCTCGTACACCGCCCTTTGATGACCGCTCGGTTTGTCGGTCCAGTGTCGCTTGCCCGCACGCTTCGGCTCGGGGATGTACGTTCGCAGGCCAAGATGATCGGCCAACTCCAGCGTGCTGGCCGAATGATAGCCCTTGTCAGCTGCGACTTCTTCAATCTGCGAATCACTTCCACTCGCGTCGACGTTCACCTGCGCTTCCATCACGCTATCGACCAGAGTCTGGCTGTCGCCATCGGTGCCGGTGCGAATCTCGGCCGCCAGCACCAGATCGCTGTCGAGATCCACCACGTGCTCGGCTTTGTAGACCAGGTGCGTGCAGCCATTTTTCATGACCATGATGCGGCTGTCGGGATCCGTCTTCGAGACCCAATCGTCATTCGACACCCGCTTCGGCTTGCGGTTTTTGTCGAAGCGGCGGAGGTCTTCGTCGCTCGGTTGCTCGTCCTTCGAGATGACGCCTTCCTCGCGCATCAGTCGCGTGACGTAATCCTTCCAGTCCTCGCCTGTGTCGCGTCGCACGATGCTCTTCATGGCGGCGTTGGCTTCGAGCATCGTGCTGTCCACGGCCACCGTCTTGCCCGAAAGCAGCTTCTTCTCCGCGGCGATCCGCAGCACGAACTGAAAGACTTCGCTGAACACTTCGGCCGGCAGACGCTTTCGCGTGTGCGTCATCGTCGAGTGGTCGGGCGTGCTGCGATCGAGCGGGATGCCCAGAAACTGCCGCAGGCCCAGGCTGTCGGCACATCGCCAGGCGATGCCGCGTTGGCTGTCGATCCCCTCGAAGTAACCGACCAGCAGCATGCGGAAATAGACGCCGGGTGCGAGGCTGGGCTTGCCCCGCTTCTCTTCCTGCTCGTAATACTGCCGGCAGCGGCCCTCGACCCAGGCGTCGAACTCGGCCTCGCTCAGCAGTTGGTTCAGCTTCTTATAGAAGGGATGGCCGGCCGACGCCGCCAGCCCTTCGGTTGACACGAACAGCGACTCTTGCCGCTGCTTCCGCTTGCCCATCGCCATACCGCCAACCTCCGTGCCGGGTCCTGAACGATCCGATGGCGATTACGATACCATGGCTGTCAAGGAATATCGAAACGGGCTGCTAAGGCCAGAATTCGTTTGCAGCGGCCTTTTCGCAATGGTAAGCTCCCCCCAATCGGGTCTCGCCAGGGACTACAAGTGAAATCACATCATTCATCTGGCAGGGCCTGGGGGCTGGCTGCGAGTCACTTGTGACTTGAAGCTCATTTCGCAGGGGATCAACCATGAAGCGTCGCGTTGGGGTTGCGCACCGTCGGGGTGCAATGCGGACAATCATCTCTGTCTGATTGAGTTCGTTCGAGCAGGTTCGATGTTTGCCGGCAACGACATGCATGTCGGACCCTCTCGAATGGCAATACTATGGCGGCGATCGCCGCAGGCAATTCTTGCTCTGAAGAAGGGGTTTTGGTTATGGGGACGCAGTTCGATCCGTATCGCGAATGGCTGGGCGTGCAAGTCGCCACGCGCCCGCTCAACCATTACCAGCTTCTGGGGATCTCGCTGGGAGAGACCGCCCCCGAGCAGATCGAAGACGCCGCGGAAACTCGCCTGGCGACGCTTCGCGAGCACGTCGCGGGCGAGCACGGAAAACTCGCCCGGCGCACGCAGTTTGAAATCGAATCGGCCAAGCAATGCCTGCTCGATCCGGCCACGCGGCTTCCTTACGACGAGGGGCTGAAGCAGCAAGGCTTGAAGTTCCCGGCTCCGCCGCCGCCTTCGGACGACGACGAACTGTCGCTGCTGCCGATCGAAACCAAACGCGCACGCCCCACGGAAGCTCAGCCCGCGAGCCCGTCTGTGGCTCAGCCCGCCCGGCAAATGGCCAGTGCTTCGCCCGTGAAGGTTTCGCAGTCAGCACCCAGGAACCAAGCGCCCAGGAATCAGGCGCCCGCACTTCGGCCCGTCAACGAACTCGACGCGCTCAGTTCTCTGCCCGAGGTTTCGAGCGTTGTGAGCAATGTTGCGGTCGTCAAATCCAGGCGTCGCGAGCAGGAAGAAGCCAAGGCCAGGCAGAAGCAGTACCTGATGCTCGGCTCGGCAGGCGGGGGGCTCCTTGTCCTTTGCATCGGCTTGTTCGTCGGCATCCGATCGTTCCGACAGACCGCCGAGGTCGTCCCCGTGACGGTCGAGGAGACTGCGACACCTGAAGTCCCCGTCACAGTTCCACCGGCCGGCAACTGGGTCCCTCCCTCGACCGTTGTGCCGCCGGTGACTTCCAAGACCCCCGCTCCGAAGGTAGCGCCCAAGACGCAAGAGCCCCCCACCACGCAGCCGGTCCCGGCGCCGTTGCCGGGTCGGACGCCTGAGCCTCCGCCCGAGGCGCCGCGCGCCTTTCCACAGCCTCTCCCCACGCCGGCGCCGAATGATTTCGCCGGTTTCAATGGGAATCCGGCCAACAAACGCCCGGCGAACATCAACCGGCTCCCTGTCCCGCCGGCCCCGTTGCCGGCCGAGAAGGGACCGTTTGCCTTGTTCCCTCGCAACATCGAGCTGCCTCCCTTGGTCGGCGGTTCGGGGAAGCCTGTGCCGCTGGGAAAGATCGATCTCGAGCCCGAGATGGAGCTGACCTTGGAGCTTCTCGACGGCGTGGACGGGAACAAGCCGACGGTCCTCTTCCGCATGGAAACCGAGCTGACCAACGCGCCGCCTCAGTGGACAATCGTGGCCAGCGCCGTGCGCAAGAGCACTCCCTCGGCCACGGACGAAACGCCGGCCTCGTTCCGCGTTGCCCGCTTCACCTTGGTCGCCGAGGGGATGCTGGAGTTTGCGTGGCTGGACGAAGCGGTGTCGATTGCCGCCAGTTCGCTGCGCAACTGCGTGGTGAATCTGGGGGCGCATGAGAAGGGGCAGAAGAAAGCCGTGGCCACGCGCTCGCTGGCCCTGCGCTGTGCGCAGGTATCGGCCCTGACCCGGCTCGACCCCACCAAGGACGAGGTGACGATTCCGCTGCGCGGCGAATCACTCCCCGATCGAAGTTCGTTCCGTTTGCAGCTTGTCGAACTGAAGGGCTTTCCCGATTGGACCGTAGTGGTCCCTGACAAGTTCACGGCAGGGCATCGCGATCAGATTCGCATCATCGCGGATACCGCGACCAGCAAGACGCCGGGAATTGAGATTCGCTTCTGGATCGAAGCCCTGGCCAGCGGCAGCGTGCTGAAGATCGGCGCTGTGGCCGTGGATGACAAGGGAGAGACGCTTCCCTTCTCGCAGGAGCGTGTGATGCAACTTTCGCGCACTGTGCCGCGCGAGCTGCAAGAAGGGCAGCAGGATCTGCTCAATCTGCAGGCGGAGTACCGGGGGATCGAGCTGACGATCAGGAACCTGGTCTTGGCCTATGCCGCGGACATCAACGAGCGGCAGAAGATCAACTTCAACATTCAGACGGCTCGGAAACGCCTGGGCAAGGTCGGCGACAACATCATCGCCAAGCAGAAGCGGGTGGTCTACATGAGCTGGTTGAACTCCATCATCCCCGGACTGATCAACGCCAGCCAGACCCTGCAAAACAACGCGCAGTTCGACTTTCGTGTCTTCTACGTCGTGGACGATCGCGAAGTCGATGTCCTGACCACGCGCTGATGCGACCGCTCCAGGGGAACCCCATGATCCGCCGACCGCATCGCCCCTGGGCGCAAGGCATCCTTGCGCTCGCATGCCTGTTCCTGAGTGGTTGCGGCGGTTGCGATACCCCCGCGGTGCGCGAGGCCAAGTCCAAAGCCTCCGAGGACCCCTCCAAGAGCAAGGCTGCAGAAAAGACCGCGGAGAAAGCTGCGGACAAAGCTGCGGAGAAGACCGCGTCCCCCGTTGCAGCAGCGGAGTCGGTCCCTGCGAAGTCTCCGCCGGGGGACGGAGAAGCTCCCTCGTCGGAATCGTCCCCCGCCGGCGGCGCCGAGGATGGCGCCAAGGCCGCGCAGGCGCAGCGCGAAGCCCGCACCCTGCTCGAACGCGCGCAGCGCGCCTCGAGCGAAGGCAATCCGGGGCGGGCGTTCACGCTCGCGGCCGAGGCCTGGCGCCGCGTGTCGCCGTACAACGATCCTGCTTCGCGCGAGCTGGCCAGCCAGTCGCGCGGCTTCTGCGAAACCCAAGGCCAGGCCACCCAGGGCGCCGTGCGTGGGCTGTCGGGCAAAGTCCAAGTCCTCAAGTAACTCATTGAATCTACGCTCATGTCCAACGCTGTCTCTGTCGGTTCCGTTTCGCTGCAGACTCGGGTCACCTGCCCGCACTGTTGGGCCAAGTTCGCGCCCGAAGAGGCACTGACCGTCTCGCAACATCCCGATCTGGCAGGGGACGCGCGGCTGGGGGCCGATCACCAACAGCGATTCCTGGCCACACGCTTCAGCTTGAGCGGCGCGGCCATCGACTCGCGCGGCTTTGAGTGCCATCACCTGGCCTGCCCCAAGTGTCACTTGCAGGTGCCGCGGGCGTTGTTCGAGCTGGAAGCGATGTTCCTCTCGATCCTGGGGGCGCCCTCGTGCGGCAAGAGCTACCTGCTGGCCAGCATGGCCTGGCAGTTGCGAAAGACCCTGCCGCGGCAGTTCTCGCTGGCCTTTACCGATGCCGATCCCACCCTGAATCGTCATCTGAACGAGTACGAAGAGCTGCAGTTTCTGAATCCGAATCAGGACAAGCTGGTCGTGCTGCGAAAAACCGAAGAGCAGGGGGATCTCTACAACACGGTCCTTTACGGAGAGAATCGCGTCCGCTATCCCGCGCCGTTTGTCTTTGTGCTCAAGCCGCTCGAGAATCACCCCAACGTGGCCCTCTCGAACCGCATCTCGCGCGCCATCTGCCTGTACGACAACGCCGGCGAGAGCTTCCTGCCCGGCTCGGATCAGGCCACCGCGCCGGTCACACGGCACCTGGCTCTCTCGCGGGCGTTGTTCTTCTGCTTCGATCCGACGCAGGAGCTGCGCTTCCGCAACGCCTGCATGGGCAAGAGCGCCGATCCGCAGATGAAGGAGCGCTCGGAGCGGTTGGCCCGCGAGCGCCCTGTGCGGCAAGACACGATCCTGCTCGAAGCGGCCGATCGGGTGCGGCGCTATGCGGGCATTGCGCAGAACGCCAAGCACAACCGCCCGTTGGTGGTCGTCGTGACCAAGTACGACGCCTGGTCGGCGCTGCTCGGCAACGAACCGCTGACACCTCCTTGGGTGCCGACCCCGATGAATTCGCTGCATGCACTGGATCTGGATCAGGTCGAAGCCCGCTCGCGCCGCGTGCGCAACCTGCTGTGGGAGCTTTGTCCCGAGATCGTCTCGGCGGCCGAGGGTTTCAGCGACCAGGTGATCTTTATTCCGGTCTCGGCCATCGGTCGTCCGCCGGAGGTCGATCCGCAGACCAAGGCGCTGGGCATCCGTCCGCGCGACATGCAGCCGCAATGGGCCGAGGTTCCGCTGTTGTATGTGATGGCCCGCTGGTTTCAGGGGATCGTCCCCTACTTCCGTTCCAAGGAAGGGGCGGCCGACACCATCCCCTTTCCCGGGGCGACGCCCGGCGTCACTCGACTGGCGGCCGGCGGAGAAGCCGGCGCTGGCCCATCGCTGGGCGAGGCCAGTCCGCTGATGCCGCCGGGGCGAAAGCGAAGTTAAGCCAAGCAACATGACGGTGGGTGGCCGGGCCGTTTCCGATCGAATCCGCGAGCAGACTTATGAGTCAGGAAATCCTCTACACCTCGGCCCCGGCCGGTCTGAAGCCAGGCAGCCAGGGCTTCAGCACCGTGGTCAGCACCTCGGGCATGGCCAAGAACCTGGCCGAGCAGCTGGAAGGGCTGAGCGGATACCGGCACGTCTTTGCGCCGCACGATCCCCACGCGGCGCACAATCCGGTCGTGAACATGCACGTGAAGCTGACCGTGGGGGGCCGGCCGTTTCATGTGCTCTCGCGGATCTGCGATGCGGGCATCGACTACACGCAGCGGACCAACAAGTTCGCCCATCATCTGGCCCTCGAGACTGCCGAGCTTTCGCCTGCGGGTCCGGCGGCGGTGCTCGCCGCACCGGGCTTCATGCAGGCGACCTGGGACGGGCAGCCCCGCCTGCTCGCCGCGGGCCGCACTCTGCCGCAACTCGCGGCCACGCCCACGGTCTGCCATGCGTGGCAACAAGTCACGGGGGATGCCGGGTGGGGCGGAGTCTTGGCCGAGACGCTGGGTCCCGCGGTCGGGGCTACGATCAAGCGGCAGGCCGTGCTGATCTTCCGCCCGGGCATCGACTGCCTTCCCTTGCTGGCCGAGGCCCTGTCGCTGGTCCCTCCCAGCGAGCGTTGGGGCGTGACCTTTTCGACCTACTTCACCAAGCTCCCCCCCGGGATTGAATGCCGCTGGCGTTGCGTGCTGGAGGGCTCGCCCGAGGCTGCTCAGGTGCAGCGTTCGGCGGCGGTGCTGGTGCTGGATCTTTGCCGCGCGATGCCCGCAGCCAGTGGAGGCCCGCTGGTCGACGGTGCGCGGACCGGGCGTGTGAGTTGGCCGAAGCCCGTCGCTGCACCCAAGCCGATGCCGATGCAACCGTCCGCGCCGGCGATGGCCGCGGTTGGGGCCGCGTCGGTGGATGAGTTGGAACAAGCCCTGGCGGAAGAGAACAGCGCGTCGCTGCTGCCGGAGCCGATGGCCGGCGTTGCGGGCGAATCAGGTGAGCCGTACGGAGTGCGGCCCCCGCCGCGCAAGCGTGAGTTGCCCGAATCGCCGATGACGGTGAAGAAGGCGTCGCGGCCGAAGTGGCTTTGGGCGGTGGGGGGGGCAGTGGCGGCAGTCATGGTGATTGGGATTGCATTATTCGCCATAGCGCGATCGCCTTCTCCACGTGAGCCTGAGAAGCAAGTCGTATCAGCAACTCAAGTACCACTGGTGAGCGACCCTGCAAAAACACAGCCGCCCGGCGAAATCCCGAAGGCAGCGGATCCAAAAAAGGTCGAGCCATTAGAGAAAGAGAAAGAGAAAGAGAAAGAGAAAGCCCCGCACGAAATCGAAGGAGGCAGCGACAAAGGTGCCTCGACTGACGATTCCAAAAAACGAGCGAATGCGGACTCAGGAGTCGCGCCCGAGGATCCAAATGCGAAGGTCCCAACTCGCGTTCCGGCGTTTCGCTATGTAAGGGACATTCCACGGTCTGCGCGGATGTCACCTGTAAAGGGAGATCGCTCGAATGAAATACAGACTGGCATTCCTCTCGCAAGGATTCCGGAAAATTCCAATATTGGAATCTCTATACTGCCACCACGCAATCAGGAACTAGTGATTTACAATGCCGCCAATGGATGGGCAATTGGGAGGTCTAAATCTAGTCCAGCTTGGGCGAATATTTTCATAGAGAATGGGGACCTCACATTTCATTGGTCGGACGCCTCGAGCTCACTTTACGAGAGGCTCGTTCGAAACAGTAGAATTGTCATTTCTGGCGATGTTGAAGGCACGATTGCGCTCCGGTCACCAATTCCATCAAAAGGACTCAAGGTTACTTCTGCAGTTAGCATGCTTGCAAAGTACTCCGATTTGGCTGTTGAGGCTACCGATATCGAAGATTGTCACGTCCATTTTGAATTACCATTGAATTCGACTTCCAACTACCGGATTGTCTCGAATCGCCAAGATGAGATCATAGTTTCTGACATTAAAGGAGACTGCAAGATAAAGTTCAGTAAGGACATTGAGAATGGAAGCATTCGGGTCAAAATAGAGTTCACTGTATCCGATCGCCTAAAGGAGCCTCGTTGGCGTCGTATGGCTGAAACGTATGTCGCATTCAATGAAATGTCTGTGCAGTTGCACCACAAGGTTTACACTGACTTGGAAGCTAAGGTCACTTCAAGACGCGAGAGGATCATTAATTCAGATCCTAAGCTCTCATCGCCTGAGAACCAAAGACTGGTCGCGTCGATTGACGAGGAGAAGCTAAAGCTTCGGCGTGAGCGAGAATCCCTGGATGATGTCGGCCTATGCTGGAAGTCGGTGCTTGAGAATCTCAACTACAGAATCACCCTGCTAGTTGGAGAAGGGAAGGAGTCGATTGAGTTGGTCGCCCCTGAGCCAGTCGCTCCCGCAAGTGTGGCTACGCCCTTGCCTCAAGGCCCTGCAAATGGGGCATCCCAATGAACGAATACGAACGCATCGTCGACGATCTCCGCAGCGCACTCGTGGCCCAGGGCCCCGAGGCCGTCGATCTCTTGCGCCTCGTTGCCGCCGACTATGCCATGGTCTGCGACGATGCCAATACGCGCCTGCGACAGTGCGAGTCGCTCCTCAAGAAGGGACTGCGGGCCGAGGCGCTTCGCCAATGCGAGATCGAACCCAATCTGCTCGATATCATCGCCACCCTCGATATCCCCGAGCATGACCTGCTGCTGCGCAAGTCGCATCAAGTCGGTCTGATGCCCCCGCCTGACCTGCTGATGGATATCGCCAGCGCCCTGAACGAGGCCTATGCCGAACACCAGCCGGTCGAGAACCTGCTGCGGCAGTATCGGCTCCTTTCGCTGGCGCGGGCCCCGCTCAAGCAGCGCGTGACAACGCTCCGCAGGATCGCCGCGACCGACACCAACAATCCCATCTGGCAGGAAGATCTCGAACTCTTCGAGCGCGAACGCCAGAAGGAACTTCAAATCGAAGTCACCCAGGCCGCTCGCTCGGCCGACCTGCTGTTGCTCACCTCGTTGCGGGCCGAAGTGAATGGGCCCGACTGGTCCGTACTCCCCCCGCAAGGGCTGACGCGATTCATCGAGCAGACCTGGGTCAACGTCCGTCAGCAACAGGCCCGCTCGGAACTCACGAGCCTGGCCAGCGGCTTGAACGACGCCTTTCAGCAATGCGATCTGGAGTCCGGGCGACGGCTGCTGCCCGAGTGGGAGAAGTACCTGCCCCTGGCCGGCATTGCCGCGACCGATCCGCTGGCGGATAGCGCCCGTCCGGCGCTGGCGTGGCTGAAGGAAGCTGCTGTCCGCGGGGTGGAAGAGACCGAGCATCGCGCCGCGGTCGCTGCCCTGGAGTCGGGGTTGGAACAAGGCCTGCCTGCCGAGCAGCTCGAGCGGCTCTATCACTCGGCCACGCGTCACGATCGCGACGTGCCGGCCATGCTGATCAGCCGCTATCAGGGGCAGATTCACGCCCGCGAAGTTGGCCGCAAACGCCGCACCCAGTTGCTGGTGGCCGGCTCCGTGGGCGGGCTGCTGTTGGCTGTGGCCGGCATCTGGCTGGCCGTTTCGCACCAGAATTTCAAAGGCCTGGTTGCCGAGCGCGAGTTGGCGCTGGGCACGCTGCTGGAGGAAGACAAGCTGACGGAGGCCAACGCCTATCTGGCGGATTTGAAGTCGGCCCATCCCGAGTTGGCCGCGACCGCGGGGGTTGAGGCCCTGGCGGCCCGGCTGTTGTCTCTGAACGAAGCCGAGGCGGCGCGACAGGAACAGTTCCAGGCGTCGCTGGCAGCAGCCCAGGCCCGCGGGCTTGCGCAGCCCGACAAGGCGGCCCTGGAGTCGGCCAGCAAGCAAGCCAAGACCGCGGCCGAAAAATCGGCGGTGCTGGTCTTGGAGGGAGAGATTGCCGCGGCGCAGCGCAAAGTGCAAACCGAACGGGACGAGGCCTTTCTGGCCGAGGCGGCAACATTCACGGACCGTGTCGTCGAACTCGACAACGACGAAGTTCCGCTGGCCGAGCGAACGGGAACGCTGGAGCGCCTGGCTTCCGACATCGCCGCCCTGCGGGCTCGCAGCGGTCTGGTGACCGACACGGTGCGCGGGCAGCTTCGCCCGATTGAGCTGCGCGTGACGGCCCTTCAGCAAGAACTAAAGCAGCAGCAGAAACTGTCCGATGCCGAACAGCGTCTGACGAAAGCCGTGGGCAATCAGGCGGCCTTCCTGGCGGCGGTCGAGGACTTCAAGAAGGAGTTTCCCGCGCACGCCCGCTCGGCCTCCTTTGAGCGGACGGCGCTGACCCCCGCCCATTGGGACGCGGTGACCCGGTGGAACGCCCTGTGCGCTGCCTGGCCCGCGGAAACGCCCACGCCGGCCAAGGGGGCCGAGTTCGCCCGGAACCTGCGGGCGTCGCTGGCGGTCTGCGATGGCTTTCCGCAGACCGATCAGCTTCGCGCGGCGCTAACCGTGGTCGAGGCGATCAACGCGCGCAAGTCGGAAGAGCTGACACCGATTGTCGAGAAGCTCCGCCGGCTGTTCCGCGACCCGCTGATGGTGAATCTGTACCTGGTCGAGCTGGACGATGGCCGACGATACTACGCGACCAAGGCGCCCGACTTGGACAAATCGGAGTTCACCCTGAAGTACCTGGCCAACTTCGAGCAGGCCGAACGAGGGACGGCGCCCATCCCGCTGACCAAGGTCGCCTACCATGGCAAGGCGCCGCAATCGGTGCTTAGTGTCACAGCATCGTCACTGCTGGAGCAGATCGCCAAGGCTCCGCCCGGCAGCGAAGCGGCCGATGCTGCCTGGGATCAGGCCTTTCGCAAGCTGATCTCCAGCGTGTACGCCGACGAACGGCTCGACCCGGTCTTGAAGCTGATGCTTCTCAAACGGCTGGTCGACGCGGCCTGCCAGGGAAGTCCCGTCTGGGCGACCGCCTTGGCTCAGCAGCGGCAGACGCTGGAAGAGAGCGAGGTGCCGGTGGTGAAGTGGATGGACCCGGCCGACAAAGAGGCCGACGTCGCCCGCCGCCAGGCCGAGCGCGAGATCAAAGACCTGGCGGGCCTGGTGAAAGCGGTCGAAGGGGTTTCGCGCGAAACGGTCCGCCTGGGGGCCAGACCTCCGTCGTATCGCTGGATCGGCTGGCTGCGGCGCAGCGGCAATCGCTGGCAGCTTGAATCCCCCAGCCCGCTCGACACCGGCGATCTGTATGCGATCCGCCGCGAAGGGACCGCGATCAAGCTCGAGAAATGCGGATTGGCCAAAGAGGGTGTTGTCGAACTTGCCATCCCCGCCGGCGTCGATCCGACGGAAGGGCAACTGGTCTTCTTGTCTTCTGGGAACTAACTGCTTTGGCCGGAGTGGAAATGGAAGGTCAGCTTTACATTCGAATCCGGGGGCGTGTGCTGGGCCCCTACGAGCGCGAGAAGCTTCGCGAACAGGTGCGTCGCGGCCAGTTGAGCCGCATGCACGAAGTCTCCGAAGACGGCGTCACGTGGACCCGCGCGTCGAGCTACGCCGACCTGTTCCAGTCTTCGCCCGCGGAAGCGACCCAGGGTGCCAATGGCTCGGCACGCCCCAGTTCTCCGTTGCCGCAATCGCCGGCCGCGCAGCCCGTCGCGCAGCAGGCGATGCACGTTGCCGCGCCGATGACGCCCATGGCGGTCCCGATGGCCATGTCCGCGCCGGTGGGCATCCCTTTGGCGGGCGGCCCCGCCTGGTACTACACCCGCGGAGATCAGGAATTTGGCCCGGTGGAGTTCGCCCAGTTGCAGCAGGCCGTGAGCCTGGGAACGGTGACCGCCGACGATCAGGTCTGGACCGACGGGATGGCTGATTGGACCTCGCCGACACAAGTTCGCGGGCTGTCAGTCCGCAGGTTGCCGACCACCAAAGGAGGGTCGGAGGTGGCGATCCGCGAGGAAAGCGGGGATGTTTCGGCCGGCGTGGTCCGATCGATGGCCGGCTCGCGTGGCTGGGTGCTGTTCATCGCCATCTGCATGTTCTTGTTCGCGCTGCCCACGGGGTTCTGGGGGCTCTTTCTGCTTATCTCCGGTGCGGGGCAGTCGGGCGGAGCGGGAGTCGTCTTTGCGGGACTGATCACGGTGGTTGAGGGGATTGTCTTCGCAACGGCCGGCTTCCTGTTGTCGATGTACTACAGCCGGATGGGCGAGGTCATGGCCACTCGAAAGGCCATGCATCTGGAGCGCGCCCTGAGTGCCCTCAACTCTTACTGGATCTTCCTCTCGAGTCTGTTGATCGTGGGCATTCTCTCGGTGCTGGTGTTGCTCACGCTGCTTCTGTTCGCCGTGGCCAGCGTGGATTCCTTTCGGCGACCGTACGGCGGGACGAATTTCAGCTTGCCCAACGATTGATGAGGACTAATCGAGTTCGTCGACATCTGTAGGGAACGCCCTCCGTGGCGTTCCGCGAGTAACGAAAGATTTTCCAACTTCACGGAACGCCACAGAGGGCGTTCCCTACAGGGGCAAAACTGCCGGTCCACCATCCCATTCACCGCCTTGCCAGCAGACCGCTAGTCCCATGAAGCTCAGCTTTCATTGCTCGAACTCAGCCTGTCGCGAGACGCTTGTCGCCTCGTCGACGCGCTCAGGCAAAGCCGTGAAATGCCCGCACTGCGGGACACGCGTGGTGATTCCCCCACGGCCAGCGCCCTCTGCCCCGGTCCGCGAGTCCACGCCCGATGCGGCGCCTTCGGCTGAGCTCACCCCGGCCCGTGTTGATGCGGCGCATGTCGAAGAGAGCGATCCCACGCCCCGACTGGCGTTTGTCTACGGCGCCTTGTCCGTGGGGGGTGTGGCGGCTGTTGCCATTTTGTTTTTGCTGATGGCTCTCTTGTTCCAACGTGTCCTGCCGACGATGCCCGCCGTGCGGCCGGTCGCCGAAGCGCGCGTGCCCGATTCGTCGCCGCCGGTTCCGGACTCCCCGCGCGAAACATTGCCTGTTTCCGCCCCGGTCGTGCCCGAGGAACCCGAAGCACCCGACTCGCCCGATTTGCCGGCAGCGCCATCCGTTGCCGTGGAGCCGCCGACTCCGGTGCTGAATACCGAAGAGGTCGTGGCAAAAAACGAACACGCGGTCGCCTTTGTGAAAGGAAGAATCAGCTCAGGCACAGGGTTTCTGGTGGCGGACGGAATTCTGGCGACCAACGCCCATGTGGTCGAATCTGAACTGGTGGACGACTTGGAAGTTCACTTCCCTTCGGCATCGCGGGAGGAGCAAGGTCCGTACCAGGCGCAGCTCGTCTATGAAGACAGCCGGCGCGATCTGGCTTTCCTGTTGGTCCCCTCCAAGCTGGCTCCGCTCGCCCTGGCGCCGGCGAACGCGCGTTTCCGACGAGGTCAGGATCTGGTCGCCATCGGTTGTCCAGGGATCGATGGCGCCGGCGCGCTGCAGAACGCGGTCAGCCGCGGGATTCTGAGTACCGAACTGGTCTTGGGCGGCCAGAAATGGGTGCAGATCGATATGGCCATCAACTCGGGCAACTCGGGCGGGCCGGTGATCAGTTCCACGGGGCATGCGGTGGGGGTGGCCACGCTCAAAGCCCGCGGCAAGGACGGCCTCGCCTTTTGCATTCCCGCGGCCGATGTGCGCCTGGCGTTGGCTTCTCTCGGGAGCCAACCGGCGCTTCGTTCCGCCGAAGTGGCCTCGTTGCATCGCGCACGGGTCTGCTGCTTGTACGTCGCGCGGGTCAGTTCCGTCTATCTGCTTGGCATGGACCTGTACGCCGAATCGGCCCAGCGCGCCCTCGCCGACGGCCGTCCGGTCGGAGAACAGGTGAAACGGGTGGCCGACAAGATCGAGCCCGACTTGGAGACGATTCGGACCCGCTTCGTGGGGGACATCGTGCCGGTACTGCGGCTGGTCACGGCCGACACGAACATCCCCTGGGGAGTCCGCAACCAGATCCGCGAGCTTTGGACCAACTACAACACGGTGAAGCAGCATGTGGAGCGTCCCCGCGGCTCGGTCGAGGCCTACCGCCAGTCGGCCGAAGGGCTGCGCCGCCAGCACGAGCAACTGATGGCCGCGCTCCATCTGAGCCTGGGGGTCGAAGTCGGGCGGTAGCCAATAACGCATGAAACTTGAAGCCTTGAGTCCGATCCCGGAGCACCTGCTGTGTCCGTTTCTAATCTGCCGATAGCTGTCCCTCTGTCGTGGGCGCAAGACGATGTGGAGTCTCGCTGCGGTTTTCGCGGCGGCCAGTTCACGCAGGTCAACAACTTGCTGTCGTTCCTGATTGGCGCGGCGCTTACCGTCGCTTTCTATTCGGCCTTGATTCCGTTGCACGACAGCCAGTTCGCCCGCATCTTCCGCGAGCGCGGGCCCACGCAGCATTGCACCACGCTCCTTACGTTCTGGTCGCTGGCCATCCTGTGGCTCAAGTGGCGCAAGCTCGCCCTGCAGCGCCGCTCGCTGGCCTTTGTGGTCGTGCCCGAGAGCCCGGACTTCGTCCTGTCGTCGGGCACGGTCGAGCAGGTGTTTGAACGAGTCTATGCCACGGTCGACGATCCCCGGCGCTTCCTGCTCTTCAACCGCATCGTGATCGCGCTGGGCAATCTTCGAAATCTGGGGCGGGTCTCGGATGTTGACGAGATCTTCCGCTCGCAGGGGGATCAGGAGGCTTCGTCTTTGGAGACCAGTTACTCGGTCGTGCAGGGTTTTGTGTGGGCGATTCCCGTGCTGGGCTTCATCGGCACGGTGCTGGGCCTCTCGGATGCGATCGGCGGCTTTGGCAGCGTGCTGGAGTCGGCCGGCGAGATCTCCGAGATCACCCAGGCCTTGAAGGGGGTCACGGCCGGCCTGTACACGGCGTTCGATACCACGCTGGTCGCCCTGGTCGCGGCCCTGGTGATTCAACTGCTGCTCACGTTCCTCAAGAAGTCCGAAGAGGAGTTCCTTGATTCCTGCGCCGATTACTGTTCGCGTCACGTCGTCGGCCGTCTGCGCGTGATGCCCTTTGAACGGGCGCAGGTGTAGCCCGTGCGCAAACGCCAGACCGCTCCGTTCTCGCTCTTCTCGTTTCAGGACATCATTACCTCGGTCACGGGTATTGTGATTCTGATCGCCCTTTTGCTGGCGATCGAGGTGGTCTATCAGCGGGCCGCTTCCCCCACGGGCCGTCGCCAATTGCTGGTGCGCGAGAGCGAGTCCGCACTTCAGGATGCGCAGCAACAGATCGCGGCGATCGAGGCGCGGCTGGCCGGTGAATCGAGCCTGCTGGATGAGCTGGCCAGCGCCATCCCCGAGCGGATGGCCGAGGAAGACGCCGAGCTTCAGAAGCGGTCCGAGGAGCTTCGCCGCGAGATCCAGGCATTGGAGAAGGCCGACTCGCGGCAGCAGGGCGAGGTGCAGGCGGCCCAGACTCGCGACTTCGACCGCCGGGCCGAGCGCACCCGCGCGGCGGCGCTGCAAGCCGAAGTTGATCGTCTGAATCAGGAGCGGAAGTCGGTGCGCGAAGGGGGCCGCCTGTTTTTTCGAGAGACGCAAGGGTCCAAGCGCGCCTGGCTGACCGAGATCTCGCCCCAGGCGATCCACTGCGCGGCGATCGACGACCCGGCGAATCCCCTTCTGTTCAAGGATGCGACCGCCGCGCAGCGCGTCAAAGCGCTGCTGGCCTTTGCCCGGCGCCGCCAGGCGAACCGCGAGTACTTTGTGCTGTTTTTGAAGCCCGGCACCGAAGAGCAGTTTGAAGCCGTGTCCGAGGGACTGGAGAAGCAAGGGTTCGAGTTCGGCTTCGACCTGCTCGGCGAGAATCAAACCGTCGTCCCCCCCAAGGACTCGCCATGAAGCGCCGCCAAGGACCTTCCGCGGGCAGCCTTGATCTGTTGCTCGATACCATTTGCAACACGTTTGGCGGGGTGCTGTTTCTGGCCATCTTGTTCGCCGTATTGCTGCGCAATCCGCAGGCCGAACCGACGCCTGAAACGCCGACGCAAGAGGAATACGAAGAGGCCAGCCTGAAGATGCTGGCCCTTGAGAACCAACTGCAGGAAGCTCAGGCCCGCCTGGAAACCTTGCAGCGCGCCGCCGAGACGCAGACCGATCTGATGCAGCAGATTGCCACGCCGGAAGGCAAAGTCGCGATCACGCATTGGAAAGCCACGCAGGCCCAATACGATGCCCTGGCCGCCGCGCGATTGAAACTGCTCATGCGCCTGGATGGCCGCCAGGCAGCGCTTGACCAGTCAAACGCGGACAACCTGGATCTGGATGAGCAATTGAAACATTTGGCCGAGGCCCTGCGAATGGCCGAAATCGAGCTGAAGAAAGAGGTGGAGGCCCGAACTCAGAACGCGCGGCTCCCGAAGCAACGGACCAGCGCCAAGATCGAAATCGCCACGGTCATACGCTATGGGCGGTTCTATATCTGGCACAAGCAGGTCGGCCCCTTTGGCAAAGATCTGAACACCGACGAGTTCGTGATCGTTGCGGACGAAATGTACCAAGTCGAAGTGACCCCCAAGCCCTATGCGGGCACCCCGATCGATAGCACTCCCGAGTCGCGTGAAGCGCTCAAGAAGCGTCTGTCGGCTTTTCGACCGGACCGCGTCTTGATTGCGGTGGTTGCCTTCGACGACTCGTACGATCGCTTTCAGGATCTGAAGCGCGTCTTGATCGAGATGGGTTTTGACTATCGCATTCTCCCCAAGGGAGATGAGCCGATCTACGATCGCGGAGGCTCCGGGGGCAAAGTTCAGTAGGCCGGAGATCGCTCGTGTCCTGAGTCACAAATTCGCCCCTGTAGGGAACGCCCTCCGTGGCCTTCCGTGAGTAAGTGACAGTTTTCCAACTTCACGGAACGCCACGGAGGGCGTTCCCTACAGGGGCTTAGACTGCTGGCATATCGCGTAAGGTATTGCATGTGAAGTGGTTGCAGTGCAAGGGCCGTCACCCTCCGAATGCGGCCTTGCCGGATTTTCCGGTTTTCGCATCAAAGATCCTTGATTCTTGTGTCGACACATGTGAAAGTGTGGATGCGTTTTATGATACATGCACAGAATCTTGGGTGATCTCATGAGACCTTCACGACGCGACCTTCTGCATGTGGGCTTCTGTGGCGGGATTGGTCTGACCTTGGGGAACTTCCTCAAGATGAAGTCGGCCCAGGCGGAGATCAAGAAGTACGACAGTAAAGAAGGGACCGCCAAGAGCGTCATCTTCATCTACCTGCCCGGCGGCTCCGCCCATCAGGAGACGTTCGATCCCAAGCCGTTCGCGCCGATCGAATACCGCGGCCCGATGAGCTCGATCCAGACCAAAGTCTCGGGCGTGCAGATCAACGAGATGCTGGTCAAGACGGCTCAGGTCGCCGACAAGATCGCCATCTGCCGCTCGATGACGCACGGCGAAGCCGCCCACGAGCGCGGCACGCACAACATGTTCACGGGCTATCGTCCCAGCCCCGCGCTGCAGTATCCCAGCATGGGGAGCGTGATCTCGCACGAGTTCGGCCCGCGCAAGAGCCTGCCCCCTTATGTCTGCATTCCGGGGCAGCCGAACGAGTTCGCAGGCACGGGCTACCTTAGCTCGTCGTTCGCGCCGTTCAGCCTGGGGGCCGATCCCGCATCCAATGGCTTCACCGTCCGCGATTTGAAACTGCCGGGCGGAGTGGACGACGGGCGATTCACCCGGCGCCGGCGGATTCTGGACGCGGTGAACGATCACTTCAAGGCCAAGGAAAAATCCGACGCCCTGGATGCCGTCGACACCTTCTATCAGCGGTCGTACGACCTGGTCGCTTCGGTGCAGGCCCGCGAAGCCTTCAATATCGAAGCCGAACCGGCCGCTCTGCGCGATTCTTACGGGCGGAACACGGCCGGGGCCCGCATGCTGATGGCTCGCCGGCTGGTGGAGTCGGGTGTCCGCTTTGTGACGCTGACCTATGGCGGCTGGGACATGCACGACAACATCAACAACGGCATCCGCAACACGGTGCCGCAGTTGGATCAGGCCTTTGCGGCCCTGATCACCGATCTGGATCAGCGCGGCATGTTGAAGGAAACGCTGGTCTGCATCGCCTCGGAGTTCGGCCGCACGCCCAAGATCAACGGCACCGCGGGCCGCGATCACTGGCCCAAGGTGTTCAGCGTGGTGCTGGCGGGTGGCGGTATCAAGCCGGGCATTGTTTATGGCTCGTCGAATTCCACCGGCAGCGAGCCCGAAGAGGACGCGCTGACGGTTGAAGACTGGGCGACGACCATTTACTCGTGCCTGGGAATCGTGGCCGACAAGGAGCTGATGGCTCCTGGCGATCGCCCCATCGAGATCGTCGACGGCGGTAAGGTCCGTAGGGAACTGCTCGTCTAGTCAACATGCCGTGATGTTTCTCCCTCTCCTCAAAAGGGGAGAGGGAGAAGCTCATGCGGCAGCGTTTCTGCGAAGTTACTCATCTCCCCTGGACCTGCGCCATGTCTCGAAAGCTCGCACTCGGTTTTGCTGCGCTCGCGCTGCTGGTTTGCTGCGCGGAGGCCGCCTTGGCCGCTTCGCCCCGCTTGACCTCGATCGTCCCGCGCGGCTGTCAGCGCGGAACTGAAGCCGAGTTCAACTTCGGCGGCCGAAACCTGCAGGACCCGGCCGAGATCTTCTTCTATTCGCCTGGCATCGAGGCGACCAAGATCGAAGCGGTCGAAGGCGGCCGTTTTAAAGCCACCCTTAAAGTCGCGCCTGATTGCCGGCTGGGCGAGCATGTCGTGCAGGTGCGCACGAAGTCGGGCGTTTCGGACTACCGCACGATCTACATCGGCGCGCTCCCTCAGGTCCCTGAGAAAGAGCCCAACACGCTGTTTGAGCAGCCGCAGCCGATCACGCTGAATGTGACCGTCACGGGTATGATCCAGCCGGAAGACGTCGACTACTTCGTGCTCGAGGCCAAGCAGGGCCAGCGGATCAGTGTCGAGGTCGAAGGAATGCGGCTGGGGGACACGATGTTCGACCCGTACGTGTCGATCCTGGACGAACGCCGATTTGAACTGGCTGCGAGCGACGACTCTCCGCTGTTGCAGCAAGATCCCCTCACAGCGATCGTGGCCCCTGCCGATGGCAAGTACATCATCCAGATCCGCGAGTCTTCGTACGGCGGCAACGGTGCCTCGCACTATCGCATGCACGTGGGGACCTTCCCTCGCCCCACGTCGGTCTATCCCGCAGGGGGCAAGTTGGGAGAAGAGATGGAAGTCCGCTTTGTCGGCGACCCTACAGGCGAGTTCGCCCAGAAGGTGAAGCTGCCGGCCGAACGTTCGCCCGAGTTCACCGGCGTCTTCGCCACCAGCGGTGCCGAAGTGGCCCCTTCGCCCAATCCGTTCCGGCTCTTCGAGTATGGCAACGTGCTGGAGATCGAGCCCAACAACGAGGTGGCCAAGGCCACGCCGGCTACGCTCCCGCTGGCCTTTAACGGCGTGCTGCAGACGCCCGGCGATGTCGACTTCTTCCGCTTCACGGCCAAGAAGGGGGAAGTGTTCGAGGTGGAATGCTATGGACGCCGGATTCGCTCGCCGGTCGATCCGGTGATGTCGCTCTACAACGACAAAGGGAACCGCATCGCCAACAACGACGACGCTCGCGGCCCCGACAGCTACCTGCGGGCCACCTTTCCGGCCGATGGCGAGTACCTGCTCAGCATCGGCGATCACCTGAACCGTGGGGGCGCGGACTTTGTCTATCGCGTCGAGTTCTCGCCTGTGCAGCCCTCGCTGCAGATCACGATGCCGCAAGTGGAGCGTTACGGACAGTACCGTCGGCAGATCTACGTGGCCAAGGGAAATCGCTTTGGCGCAGTGATTAACGCCAGTCGGGCGAACTTTGGCGGCGCGCTGCTGCTGGAGCCGCAAGGCCTGCCCGCCGGCATGACGATGGTGGCCGATTCGGTCCTCGACGGACAGACTTCGATTCCCGTGGTCTTTGAGGCAACGGCCGACGCGCCCCTCGGCGGCAAGCTGGTCGACTTCCTCGCCCGGCATGCGGAAAAGGCAGAGATCAAGGGCGGCTTCTTCAATCGCGCGGAGTTCGCGATGGGGGCCCCCGGGCAGTCGCTCTACTCGTGGCGCGACGTGAACCGCCTGGCGGTCGCGGTGGTGGACGAGCTGCCCTTCAAGATCGACGTTATCGAGCCTAAGGCGCCGCTGGCCCGCGGCGGCAGTATGCAGCTCAAGGTCGTCGCCACGCGCAAGGCCGATTTCAAAGCGCCGATCAACTTGATCTTTCCCTTCTCGACGACCGGCGTCAGCGCTGCCGCCAGCGTCATGATCCCCGAAGGGCAGACCGAAGCGCTGTACACGATCAACGCCGCGGCCAACGCCCCGCTGGGCAAGTCGAAGTTCTTCGTTCTTGGTTCGGCCGAGATCGGCGGCGCGGCGTTCTCCTCGTCGCAGTTGGCCACGCTCGAGGTTTGCGAGCCCTTCGTTACGTTCGCCATGCAGCGAACCGCAGTCGAACAAGGCCAAGAAACCGACGTCGTCTGCAAGGTCGAAGTGAAGACGCCGTTTGAAGGCCAGGCCACCGTGCAGTTGCAGGCGCTGCCCAACAAGACGGTCTCGGCATCCGTGCAAATCACCAAGGACTCCACCGAGGTGATCTTCAAGGTGAAGACCGAAAAAGACAGCCCGGCCGGCAAGCACAAGATCTTTGGCGTGGTGACACTCATGGCGAACGGAGAGCCGGTCGTGCACAACGTCGGCGGTGCCGAGCTGCGCATCGACGTGCCGCTCCCACCCAAGGTCGCCCCCGTCGCAGCCGCGCCGGCAGCCAGCCCGGCTGCTCCGGCCGCAGCCCCCGCGGCACCGGCCGCGCCCAAGCGACTGAGCCGTTTAGAACAGCTTCGTGAAGAAGCGAAGAAGGCCGAGCAACCCAAAGCCAAGTAACGCCGACTACCGCGCGGCGGGATCTGGAATCATCAGGATTCAACTCGTGAGCCATCCCTTTATGCATACGTCATCTTGCAAACTCGCCCTGGCCGCTTGGTCCCTGGCCGTCTTCGGCTTTGGCTCTCCCGCACAGGCCCAAGCACCGGCTCCGGTTTCGATTACCGTCTCGCCGGCGCAGGTCCATCTGAGCACGCGCCGCGATCAGCAGTCGATCATCGTGCAGGCGACCTATGCCGATGGCATCACGCGCGATGTCACCGCCGAAGCCCAGTATGCCTTGGCCCAGCCGTCGTTGGTGAAGTTCGAGAAGCACAAGCTGTTTCCGGTGGCCGATGGCAAGACGGAGCTCAAGGTCGACTTCGCCGGCAAGTCGGTGTCGATCCCCGTTGAAGTCGCACAGGCGGCCGCCGAGCGTCTCATCTCCTTCAAGCTCGACGTGATGCCAGTCTTTATGAAGGCCGGCTGCAACACGGGCTCGTGCCACGGGGCCGCCCGCGGCAAAGATGGCTTCCGGCTGTCGCTGTTCGGTTTCGATCCCGATGGCGATCACTTTCGCCTCACCCGAGAGATCAGCGGCCGGCGGATCAACCTGGCGATTCCCGAAGAGAGCTTGTGCATCACCAAAAGCGCTGGCCTGGCCCAACACACCGGTGGCAAGCGATTTGAAGTCGGCAGCGAGCTGCACCAGACGCTGATCCGCTGGCTCGAAGCGGGCGCTCCCGCCGACCAGGGCGTCGTCCCCACCGTGACCGCCGTCGAGATCTATCCGCCGTCGGCGGTGCTCGATGGCGAAGGGGCCACGCAGCAGCTCTCGGTGCGGGCGAAATACTCCGACGGGACCGACCGCGATGTGACCTCGCTGGCCTACTTCATGACCAACAACGAGACCTCCGCGGCCGTCTCGCAGGAAGGTCTGGTAACTGGCGGCAAGCGGGGCGAGGCCTTCCTGATGGCCCGCTTCGAGACCCACACGGTCGGCACGCACTTTATCACGCTCCCCAAGGGGCTGGCGTATCAGGCGCCGCAGTTGCCCGAGAACAACTACGTCGACCGGCTGGTCCACGACAAGCTCAAGAAGCTGCGGATCGTCCCCTCCGAGCTGTGCACCGACGAAGAGTTCCTCCGGCGAGCCCACCTGGACATCGTGGGCGAGCTTCCCACGGTCGAAGAGCATGCCAGGTTCACCGCCAGCATGGATCCCAAGAAGCGCGAGGCCCTGGTCGACGAGTTGCTGGGCCGCAAAGAGTTCGTGGAGATGTGGGTCATGAAGTGGGCGGAGCTCCTGCAGATCCGCACCAACCAGCAGATCACCAAGAAGTCGATGCTGCGGTACTACGAATGGCTGCAGGAGCGGATCGCCAAGAACGTGCCGATGGACAAGCTCGTGCAGGAGCTGCTCTCGGCCAATGGTGGCACCTTCGCCAACGCGGCCACGAACTACTATCAGAACGAACGCGACACGCTGAAGACGTCGGAGAATGTCGCGCAGGTTTTCATGGGCATGCGGACCCAGTGTGCCCAGTGCCACAACCATCCGTTCGATCGCTGGACGATGGACGACTACTACAGCTTTGCGGCCTTCTTCGCCCAGATCGGACGCAAGCAGGGGGAAGACCCCCGCGAGATCATCGTTTTCAACACCGGCGGCGGCGATGTGAAGCATCCCTTGGGCGGGCGCAACATGACTCCCAAGTTCCTGGGAGGAGCCGTGCCCGATGTGGCCGGCAAGGATCGCCGCACGGTAATGGCTCAGTGGCTGGCTTCGTCCGAGAATCCCTACTTCGCCAAGAACCTGGCCAACATTGTGTGGGCCCACTTCTTCGGCCAGGGGATCATTGACCAGGTCGACGATGTGCGGATCAGCAACCCCCCCTCGAACGCCGAACTGCTCGACGAACTCGGCCGCAAGTTCACCGAATACAACTACGACTTCAAGCGGCTGGTCCGCGATATCTGCACGTCGCGGGCCTATCAGCTCTCGACCAAGACCAACGAGACCAACTCGCTCGACGACCGCAACTTCTCGCACGCGCAGCTTCGCCGTGTGCGGGCCGAGATCCTGCTCGATTGCATCACCGGCGCGACCTCCACGCAGAATAAGTTCGCCGGTCTGCCCGCCGGCTCTCGAGCGGTGCAGATCGCCGACGGCAACACCACCACCTACTTCCTGTCGACCTTTGGCCGTGCCAGCCGCGACTCGGTCTGCTCGTGCGAGGTGAAGATGGAGCCGAACCTGTCGCAGGCGCTGCATCTGCTCAACGGCGACTCGGTCAACGCCAAGATCCAGCAAGGGGGTGTCATCGACGCCCGTCTGAAAGCCGGCAAGAAGCCGGTCGAGATTATCGACGAGCTCTATGTGCGCTGCCTGACGCGCCGGCCGACGGAGAAAGAGATCGCGACGCTTCAGGAACTGCTGGCCACTGAGAAGGATCCCAAGGCGGCGCTCGAAGATGTCTTTTGGTCGCTGCTCAACTCGCGCGAGTTTGTCTTTAATCACTAGCCCGACGCGCAAGCGAGCGGAACGAGTTCTACCGCTGCGTTCTTCGCAATCTCAAAAAAGCCGACAGTTTTCCGAATGCCCCTCGCCTGCGCGTCGGGCTGATATGATCTGATTTGTTTCTGTTGTGAGTGACCTATGAATATCGTTCGCCAAGGCTTTCTTTTGGCCGCAGTGCTGGTCGTCGGTTGTGCAGGCAGCGCCCTGGCTGCTGAACCGGCCAAGGTGACCTACACCGAACACGTCCAGGCGATCTTTCGGCAGAAGTGCTTCTCGTGCCACAACGCCGACAAGAAGGAGGGGGGACTCGACCTCTCCAGCTTCACCGCGCTCATGGCAGGCGGTAGCTCCGGCGAGGCTATCGACCCCGGCAACATCAGCGGCAGTTATCTGTGGAGCCTGGTGACGCACGAGTCCGAACCCAAGATGCCGCCCAAGGCCGAGAAGCTCGCGGGCGAGCAACTCGCGGTGATCTCGAAGTGGATTGAAGGGGGCGCGCTCGACAATCCTAATAGCAAGGCGCTGGCCAGCAAGAAGCCCAAGGTCGATCTCAAAGTCGCCGGGGCTTCGACCGAGCGTCCCGCCGGCCCTCCGCCCATGCCGCTTCGGCTTAGCCTGGCCCCGGTCGTCAAAACGCGCCTGACCACGGCCATCTCATCGCTGGCCGTCAGCCCTTGGGCTCCGTTGGCGGCCGTGCCAGGCCAGAAACAGGTGCTGCTCTACGATACCAAGTCACTGGAACTGGTCGGCGTCTTGCCCTTCCCTGAAGGCACTCCGCAGGTCTTGCGGTTCAGTCGCAACGGACAACTCCTGATGGCCGGCGGCGGCAAGGCCGGAGTCTCGGGCAAGGTCATCGTCTGGAACGTCAAGTCCGGCGAGCGCGTGTTCGAGATCGGCGACGAGCTCGATATGATTCTGGCCGCCGACCTGTCGGCTGATCAGTCGCTGATCGCGCTGGGCGGGCCGGCCAAGGTCGTCCGCGTCTATACCACCTCCGAGGGCAAGCTGGTCTGGGAATCGAAGAAGCATACCGACTGGATCACCTCGCTGCAGTTCAGCCCCGACAGCGTGTTGCTGGCCACCGGCGACCGCAACGGCGGGATCTTCGTGTGGGAGTCCGAAACCGGCCGCGAGTTCCACTCGCTTCGCGCCCATACGGCCGCCATCACGGGCTGCTCCTGGCGGCTCGATTCCAACGTGCTCGCTTCGGCCAGCGAAGACGGCCAGATCCGTCTGTGGGAAATGGAGAACGGCGCCAGTGTGAAGAACTGGGCCGCGCACCCGGGCGGCGCCGCGTCGGTGGACTTCGCCCGCGACGGGCGCCTGGTCTCAGCCGGCCGCGACAAGATCGTAAAGCTCTGGGATCAGAACGGCGCGCAGCAGCGGGCGTTCGAGGCCCTGGGCGATATCTCGCTGGCCGCCGCGATCTGCAACGAAAGCAGTCGTGTGCTGGGAGGAGACTGGACCGGAGCGGTCCGCTTGTGGAACGCCGCCGATGGGGCCAAGGTGGGCGAGCTGACGCCGAACCCAGCCACGCTGGAAGAGCGGCTGGCCGCAGCCCAGGCTGCGCTCCCTGCCGTGCAGGCCGAGCATAAGACGGCGGCCGACGCTCACACCGCCGCGCAGGCCGCGGCCGATAAATCCCGCGCCGATGCCGCCGCGGCCAATCAGAAGCTGGCCGACCTGACCAAGAGCGTCGCCGACTCCACCGCCGGCGTCGCCAAGACCAAGGAAACTTTGGCCAGCACTCAAGCGGCCCACGATGCGGCAGCCAAAGCCGCCGCAGCGTTGGAACCGCTGGTAGCGCCGTTGACCGATGCCGTGACGAAGACCGCCGACCCGGCCGCCAAGGCCGACGACAAAGAGGTCGCCGCGGCCTTGGCCGCCTTGAAGGCCCTGACCGAGGCCCGCGTCCAAACCCTGGCCAGCCACAAGAAGACCATCGCTGAGAAGGCCACCGAGCTGGCCAAGGCCAAGGAGCAACTCGCCTCGCTGGAAGCCGGCGTCGCTTCGAACACGGCCGCGCTCGAAGCGCTCAAGCCGACCCTGCCGGCGCTGGCTGCTGCTGAGAAAGCTGCCGTAGAAAAAGCCGCCGCCACCAAAGCAGCCGCCGACGCCGCCGGGGCCAAACTGGCGCAATCGCAACAAAGCGTCGCGCGCTGGACCAGCGAGATCCAATTCGCAGGCAGGCTGAAGGCTCTCGACGAACTGAAAGCCACCGCGGCCCCCATGTTGACCGCCGCCGGAGAAGCTCAGGCCGTGCTCGAGCAGAAAAAGGCCGAGTTGGCCGCCGCTCAAAGCGCCGCTGCGACCAGCCAGCAGGCGATCGACGCTGCCAACGCGTTGGTTGCAGCCGCTCGGCAGACTGCCACGGCCGCGGTCGCTGCGCAGCAACAGGCTGCCGCCACCGTGACGGGGCTCGACTCGGCCCTGCCCGCTCTGGCCGACGCCCAAGCCAAGAGTGCTGCCGCTGCCGCGCAAACTCCGGCCGACGCAACGTTGGCCAGCGCTGCCGCTGCTCTCAAGGCGGCGCTCGAGAAGCATCAGGCAAGCGTCGCCGCTTCCAAAACGGCGCTCGCGGAGAAGACCGCCGCGGCAAACAAAGCTCAAGCGGCCGTCGTGGAGGGAGAGCAAAAGGCGACCGCGGCCGTCGCGGCCCGCGATGCCGCCAATGCTAAGGTGGCGGAGTTGACCAAAGGCATGAAGCCGGCCGAGGACCAACTGGCATCTGCCAAGCAGGCTGCCGATAAGGCCCTGGAGCCCGTCACCGCGCTGCAGCTCGAGATCCAGAAGCTCCGCGAAGCGAAGTAGAGTTTGCAGACTCGAAGGCACGAGCAGGCCGTACTCCTTGCGTTGGAATCGCCCGGCAAGGTCGATACCATAGTCAACGGCCGCTCTGTCCGCCCCTAGCCTTCCCGCGAGTGCTCCATGCCGCGTGCCCCATTGATTCGCATTGCCGAACTCCCCCCCGGCCTAGGCCGCGTCGTCACGGTCGGCATCCACGAACTGGCCGTGTTCAATGTCGACGGCGCGTTCCACGTCCTCTCCAATCTGTGCCCGCATGCCGAAGGCCGGCTCGGCGACGGCCCGCTTGAGGGCTGCATCGTGGCCTGCCCCGACCACGGCTGGAAGTTCGACGTCACCAACGGAGAGAATCTGCTCGGCCGCGGCTTCAAAAAGCCCAAGAGCTATCCGACCGCGATCGACGGGGAATGGGTGATGGTCGAACTGCCGTGAGGAAGGGGGTAGGATTGAGGATCGAGGATCGAGAATAGAGTGCGCGTGCCCCTCGCCCCTCGCCCCTCAATCCCAACCCCTCGACCCCCATGCCCTCTCTCCAATCCCTGGCCTCTACCCTCGCTGGCGAACTCCTCACCGAGTCCTTCGATCGCGCCTTCTGGAGCACCGACGCCAGCCTCTATCAGATCCAGCCCCGCGCGGTCCTGCTCCCCAAGTCGGCCGCCGATGTGGCAGCCGCCCACTGCTGGGCCGCGAAGGAACACTGCCCCATCATTCCGCGCGGCGGCGGCACCAGCCTCTCCGGGCAGTCGATCGGCCCCGGCCTGGTCATCGATTTCTCGAAGCACATGAACCGCATCCTTGAACTCGATCCTTCACGCGCCGTCGCGCGCGTCCAGCCGGGCGTGACCCTGGACCAGATCAATGCGGCCGCCAAGCCGTTCTCGCTGCAGTTTGGCCCCGATGTCTCCACCAGCAGCCGCGCCAACCTCGGCGGCATGCTCGGCAACAACTCGGCCGGCAGCCGCTCCGTCTTTCAAGGCAAGACTGTCGACCACATCCTCGAGATGAACTGCCAACTGGCCGATGGCTCCGCTGTCACCTTTGGTCCCATGACGCCCGCCCAAGTCGCTGCCAAAGCGGCCGAACCCACGCTCGAGGGGGCACTCTATCGCCAGTTCCCGCAGATCCTCGCCCGGCATCGCGATGAAGTGCTGGCCCGCTTTCCGCGGCTGCTGCGGCGCGTCAGCGGCTACAACCTGGACGAGTTCCTGCCCGAGACCCGCGCGTGGTTCCCCACACCCAGCGCCGTTGCGCGACTCCGCCAGATCGAAGCCGAGCGCTACCCCGACGCGGCGTTCAACTTCGCCAAACTCATCGCCGGCGCTGAGGGGACCCTGGCCACTGTCACCGAGATGCTGGTCCACCTGGTACCGCTGCCACCTTGTCGCGGGCTGTTGGTGCTGCACTTCGATTCCATCCGCGGGGCGGTCTCCACGGTGCCGGCCACACTGGCCGCGGGCGCGTCGGCCGTCGAACTCTTCGACCGCCAGATCGTCGACCTCGCCCGCGAAAGCCTCGAATACAAGCACTACCTCGACTTCGTGATCGGCTCGCCAGAGACGCTGCTGTTGGTCGAACTGGCCGGGAACTCCGCCGACGAGGTCGCCCGGCAGATGGAGCAGGTCTGCCGCGACATCGAGGGAACGCCCGACATGACGCACGTGCTGCGGATCCTGGATCCGGCCGAGTGCGACCGGATCTGGGCTTGTCGCAAAGCGGCACAACCGCTGCTGATGGGCGTCCCCGGCGTTCGCAAGCCGGTGGCCTTTGTCGAGGACACGGCTGTCTCGCCCGATCGCCTGCCGGAGTTCGTGGCCCGCTTCCGCCAGATCATGCGCAGCCACGGGACCGACGGCGCCTTCTATGGGCATGCCTCGGTCGGCTGTCTGCACATCCGCCCGTGCCTCGATACGGCCAACCGCGACGACCTGGTCCATCTGCGTCAGATCAGCGAAGAGATCTGCGCTCTGGTTATGGAGTTCGGCGGCGCGATGTCGGGCGAGCATGGCGACGGCCTGGCCCGCAGCTATCTGAACGAGCGGCTCTTCGGCTCGCAGCTCTACCAGGCCTTCCGCGAAGTGAAAGCCACCTTCGATCCGACCGGCCTCATGAATCCCGGCAAGATCGTGGAAGGCCCCAGCCCGACGGAGAGCCTGCGCACGCGCAGCGATCAGGGGCCGATACGGTTTGTGGAGGGAGGAGGGGGAGGGACGAGGATCGAGGATCGAGGATCGAGGGAAAGAGGTGCTAGGCCCCAGGGACCAATATTGCCCCTACAGCCTGACACCCAACACCTGGCACCTAGAACCTCTTCCCCGTCTTCCCCTCAATCCTCGATCCTCGATCCTCGTCCCTCTCCCCTTCCCCTCCTCTTCGACTGGTCCCGGCAGGGCGGCTTCGCCCAGGCGGTCGATAATTGCAACGGTTCCGGCGTCTGCCGCAAGACGCAGACCGGCACGATGTGCCCCAGCTTTATGGCCACCGGCGACGAGCAGCACAGCACGCGGGGCCGGGCCAACGCCCTGCGTCAGGTCCTCTCGGGCGCGCTGCCGGCGGCCGAACTCACTGGGCAGCACATGCACGATACGTTTGCCTTGTGTCTGCAGTGCAAAGGTTGCAAAGCCGAGTGCCCCTCGAACGTCGACGTCGGCAAGATGAAGGCCGAGTTCCTGCAGCTCTATCATGCGGCCAATGGGGTTTCGCTCGGCACTCGGCTAATGGCTAACGTCCATCGCCTGAATCGGCTTGGCTCGGCACTGGCGCCGCTCTCCAACTGGCTGGCACGACTCCCCGGCGCTGCCTTTCTGCAGGAGAAGCTGTTCGGGGTGGATCGCCGTCGCCCGCTGCCGATCTTCCATCACGAGCATTTCGCCCGGTGGTTTGGGAGAAGAGAGACGAGAGACGAGGGACGAGAGACGAGTAAGAAGAGCCATACTTTTCCTGCTCGCCCCTCGTCCCTCGCCTCTCGCCCCTCCGTCATTCTCCTCGACGACTGCCTGACCAGCTTCTGCGAGCCCCACGTCAACCGCGCGGCCGTGCAGGTCCTCGAGGCCTGCGGCTTCACCGTCCATCTGGCCGGGCTCCCTTGCTGCGGCCGAGCGATGATCTCCAAGGGGATGCTGCGCGAAGCCCGCGACCTGGCCCAGGCGAATGTGCGGCACTTGCTTGCGCAGTTCCCGGCCGATGTGCCGATTCTCGGCACTGAACCGAGTTGCATCCTGACGCTGGCCGACGACTACCGCGACCTGGTCCCGGGCCCCGAGGCCGACGCCATCGCCGCGCGATCGTTCCTGGTAGACGATTTCCTGGTCCGCACCGGCGCGTTGGATGGGTTCGGGAGGATCGAGGAGCGAGGATCGAGGATTGAGGGAAATGCTGCTTCTCCTCCCTCCTCGGTCCTCGATCCTTCCTCCCTCCCCACCGTTCTCCTTCACGGCCACTGTCACCAAAAGGCGCTCGTCGGCGTGGGCGCCACGCGCACGCTACTGGAGCGAGCCGGCTATCAGGTCCGCGTCGTCGACAGCGGCTGCTGCGGCATGGCCGGTTCGTTCGGCTACGAGCATTACGACCTGAGCATGAAGATCGGCGAGCGAGTCCTCTTCCCCGCAGTCCGCAAGCATTGTGAAGTCGCCTGCGGTCCCAGCTCCGCCCCCGGTGTGATCGCCGCCCCCGGCTTCAGTTGCCGGCATCAAATCGATCACGGCGTCGGCGTGCGGGCGAAGCACCCGCTCGAGCTCTTGGCCGAGCGCCTTCCGCGCTCCTAGATTGGCCTGCTGGTCCTCAGCCATGGCAGCCCGTCCTGCGGGAACCAAACGACCCTGCGCAATACGAGCGGCGGCACGCGCCCTGGAGCAGGGATCGCCAAGACCGAGATCGCAACACGCTGTGGGCGAACCGCCGCGGCCAGCTCGGGCTCGGCCAGGATTTCATCCCAAGGGAGCGTCTCGGCATGCGAGGGAGCCCGCCGCACGGACGCGTACGACGGCGATTTAGTCACACCGCTCGCCCAACCGACGACCAGCAGAATGACCTGTACCCCGCCTGCCAACAGCAAGACTGGGCCGCCGACATAGACCATGAACATCCCGAACAAGAGCAGGATGACATCCCAGGTCCCATTCACACTGGCCACCAAGAAAATCGGTTCCATCGCGGGCTGCCTCCACTGCGAACAGGGATCCACTCTCCCTGAAGCGTGCTTCTGGCGCGGATATCACGCAGGAATCGACAGAATAAAGTGTCTTAAGTCGTTACTCTCGTGCGACGTTCCTGTTGCTGCAATCTGAACGAAGAGCATTTACGGGAACTTGATAGGAGCGGGTTGAGCGAAGCAAGCCTGTTGTTGGGGCAGCGCTCAGGCGATCTAGATTAGCTCACTTGATGTCCGTCAAGATCTCTCGCGCAGCGTTCTTGCCGCAGGCGCCCATGACTCCTCCACCGGGATGGCTGGCAGCGCCGCAGAGATACAACCCGGCGATCGGCGTGCGGTGGTCGGCCCAGCCGGGTACGGGGCGCAGGGCGAAGAGCTGCCCCATGGTCATGGCCCCTTGAAAGATGTTGCCGCCGGTCAGCCCATAGGTCCGCTCCAGATCGAGCGGGGTGAGCACCTGACGATGCAGGATCGCCCCTGGCACGTTGGGGGCGTACTCGGCCAGCAACTGGATACAGCGATCGCCGAACCTCTCGCGCTCGCTGTCCCAGTCTCCTTCGGCCAGCTTGTACGGTGCATACTGCACGAACATTGACATCACATGCTTCCCCTCGGGGGCGATCGTGCGGTCGACCGAGGTCGGCAGCGTCATCTCCAGCACGGGCCGCGTACTCGGCTTGCCGTACTTGGCGTCGTCATACGCCCGCTCCAGAAACTCCATCGTGGGCGCGATATGGATCGTGCCGTTCAGGTGCTGCGGCACGCTTCCCGGGCTGCCATGGTCGCGGTCGGTGCAGGTGAAGCGGGGAGGCTCGGACAGGGCCAGGTTGATCTTGGCCGACGCGCTGGCGTAGTCGATCCGCCCCACCGCAGCGCGGAAGTCGGCCGGCAGATCGGCCTCGGCCAGCATCCGCTCGAAGGTCAGGTGTGGGTCGACGCTCGAGGCCACCACCTTAGCGGTCAGCTCCTCGCCCGAGGCCAGCAGCACGCCGGTCGCGCGGCGGCCATTCGTGGTGATCTTGGCGACCGGTGCTTCGCGGCGGATGTCGACTTTCAGGTCGCGGGCCGATTTCTCCAGCGCGTCGGCCAGACCGCCCATGCCTCCTTGCACATAGCCCCATACGCCGCGGGCGCCGCCGGCCTCGCCCATCACGTGGTGCAGCAGTACGTACGCGCTGCCGGGGGTTGAGATCGAGACAAACGCACCGATGATGGCATCCGTGGCCAGCGTGGCCTTGAGCACGTCGCTCTCGAACCATCGATCCAGAATTGGCCGCGCCGCGCCGGTCATGATCTCGATCGCTTCCGGCAGATCGCGCCCCAGTTTCCCCAGGCCGAAGTAGATTCGGAGCAGCTTCTTCAGATCGCCGATCTTCTTTCCCAGGCCGATCTGCCGCCAAGACGGAGGGAGCGGCAGCGGATCGGGTGCGGTTTGGACGAGCAGCGGTTCGACCACGCGGGCGACGCGCTCCAGCAGTTGCTCGTACTTGGGATAGGCCTCGGCATCGCGCGGGCTGAAGCGGGCGATTTCGCGCTGGTTCAGCCCCGGCTCGGGCCCCATCAGCAGACTCCGGCCATCGGGGAGCGGCGTGAACGACGACGGAGTGCGTGGCAGAATTGTCAGCCCGTACTCCTTCAGCTTGAGATCGCGGATGATCTCGGGCAGGAACAGGCTGATGACGTAGGCGGCCGTGGAGACTTTGAAGCCGGGCCACAGCTCTTCGGTCACACTGCATCCGCCTAGCACATGCCGGCGTTCGAGCACGCAGACTTTTTTGCCCGCTCGGGCCAGGTAGGCGGCCGTGACCAGACCGTTGTGTCCACCGCCGATGATGATCGCGTCGTAGGCTGGCATGGTGACCTTCCGTGGGGCCATCGGACTGAGGCAAGACCACTGCGTTTCTGATGCGAAACCGAAGGACGTGCCCCGCTGTGGTAAGTCCAGGCTTGTCAGGACCGAACAGGGAGTGTCGAATCGTACCGCACCCGGACCTGCGTCCGCCAGTCCTCTCCCCTTTCCGCGATCGAGCGTATGGATCTTGATGACATTCATCGCCAAGCGATGAATTCAGCCCGCGGCGCGGACCCCGCGACCGATCTCGCCCGCGTTGATGCGCCGCCGGCGGCAGGTTTTTCCGTGATGCAAGGGCGGCTGATCATTGTGGCCGCCACGATCCTCTGGAGCTCCAACGGGCTGTTCGCCAAGAGTACGCTCTTTGACGTCTGGCCAAAAGAACAGCGCGGGCTGATCCTAGCGTTCTGGCGGGCGTTATTCGCGGGGCTCTTTCTGGTCCCCTTCATCCGCAAGCCGCGGTTCCGCGTGGCCCAGTTGCCGCTGTGGCTGGTCTTCACGCTGATGAACATCACGTTCCTGTCGTCGATGGCCCTGACCACCACGGCGAACACGATCTGGCTGCAGAACACGGCCCCGCTCTGGATCTTTCTGGTGGGGACCTTCGCGCTCGGGCATTCGGTGGTCCGGCGCGATCTGGTGACGCTGGTCTTTGCGGTACTGGGAGCCGGAACGATCGTGTTCTTTGAGATGCAGAACTCACCGGCAGGCGAACTGCGCGGCGTGTGGTTGGGGCTGGCCTCGGGCTTTTGCTTCGGAATGGTGGTGCTGTGCCTGGGGAACCTGAAACACGAGGACTCGGCCTGGGTCGTGGCCTCAAATCATCTGGTGGCGGCCACGGTCATCGGCATCATGGTCTTGCCCTTGGGGATCTGGCCCAGCGGCTGGCAATGGCCCGTGCTGATGGGCTTTGGCGCGATCCAGATGGGATTGCCGTATCTGTTGTTCGGAGTCGCGCTGCGGAAAGTTCCCAGCCAGGAGGCCTCGGGGCTATGCCTGCTGGAGCCGATCCTTTCTCCGGTCTGGGTCTGGCTGGCCTGGAATGAGGAGCCGCGCTGGTGGACAGTGGTCGGGGCCGCGCTGATTCTGGCAGGATTGACGGTCCGCTATGCCTGGCCCACCCCGCGCGAAGCCTCGGTATGATGTTGCGTATAGTAGCAGGCACACTCCGTGTGCCGTCCGCCTGATTGTGGTTCAGGCGTCCCGCCTGCCTTGAAGCGTTTCCGATATTCCAGCAGGCGGGACGCCCGCACCACAAAGAATCACAGCCTCTCCGTGTGCCGTCCGCTGGCACTCGCTTAAGTTCAAGGCAGTAGTTAGGAGAGCGCTAGCGGACGGCACACGGAGTGTGCCTGCTACTATACTCGCCTGCCTGCACCCCAAGGACACACGATGACTGATCTACCTCTGGCGGGACTTCGCGTCCTGGACCTGTCGCGGATTTTGGCCGGCCCCTACTGCTGCCAGGTGCTGGCCGATCTGGGGGCCGACGTGATCAAGGTCGAACGCCCCGGCGAGGGAGACGACACACGGACATGGGGCCCTCCGTTTGTCCCAGGCGGCGGGCCGAGCGCGTACTATCTGTCGTGCAATCGAGGCAAGCGGTCGCTGGCTCTCGATATGGCCGCGCCGGCCGGGCGCGAGGTGCTGGCCCAGTTGATTGCCAAGTGCGACGTGCTGGTCGAGAACTTTCTGCCCGACTCGCTGGAGAAGATGGGCTTGAAGCCCGAGCAGTTGGCGCGGCTCAATCCGGATCTGGTCAGTGTCTCGATCTCGGGCTACGGACGAACGGGTCCGATGGCGGCCACGCCCGGCTACGACCTGGTGGTGCAGGCGATGTCGGGACTGATGGCGATCACCGGGGAGCCCGACGGCCGGCCGATGAAAGTCGGCGTGGCGATTGCCGACGTGCTGACGGGCGTGTTCGCCGCTACGAGTGCATTGGCGGGGCTCTATGCGCGCGGGAAGGGGCGCGGCTCGCTGGCCTTCGATCTGTCGCTGGTCGACTGCACGCTGGCTAGCCTGGTGAACGTGGCCCAAGGGACGCTCGTCACCGGCAAGCGGCCGGCCCGGCTGGGGAACGCCCATCCACAGATCGTCCCCTACGAATCGTTCGCCACGCACGATGGCCACCTGGTGCTGGCTATCGGCAACGACCGGCAGTTCGACCGTTTTTGCCGCGCGGTGGGCATGCCCGACCTGGCGATCGATCCTCGCTTCACAACCAATCCGCTGCGGGTGCAGCACCGCAAGGAACTGGTGCCGCAGATCGCCATGCTATTCCGTTCGCGAACGACCGCTGAATGGCTGGAGCTGTTGACCGAGCACGACATTCCCCACGGCCCGGTGCTGGGAGTCGAGCAGGCGATTGTGCACCCGCAGGTTGTGGCCCGCGGCATGGTGGTCGAAGCGGCGCCCAATCCGGGTGGAACCGCGCCGGAAGGAGACGCGTATCGGCTGATTGGCTCGCCGATTCACTGGCGCGACGAGCCCCCGCGTGCGGCGATTGCCCCGCCAGGACTGGGCCAGCACACGATCGAGATCTTGCGCGATGTGCTTGGCTTCGACGTGGAGAAGATTGATGCCCTTAGACAGGCAAAAGTCATCGCGGGCGGCTAGGTTTTCTCCCATTTCAAATTTCAAATTTGAGATATTTGAGATTTGAGACGGCGATGGGACGCTTGACATCACGGCTTCAAGATCGGCGTCAGCGCCTTCTCAAACGCGGCGGCGTGCTGCGCAAAACCTAAGTCCGTGGGATGCGAACCATCGACCGTCCCCTCGCCATCGTCGGCCAGCAGCGTCTCGGCCAACAGATAGTGCAGGCCCTTCACGCCGGCCGCCTGCAGCTTCTTGTAGGCTTCGCGAAGCGCCGCTTGATTCCCCTGGTTCCGATCGCTGCGCCCCTTCACCAGAAAGCTGTCGGTGTAGTTGCGATCTTCGACCAGCAGGATCGGCGTCTCGGGCCGGGCTTTGCGCAGCGCTTCAACAAACGGCACGACGCGCTCGGCCGTGTCGTTGGGGGACATATTGGGCAAGCAATCGAGAATGAAGACCGCCGGGTCGAGCTCGCTCAGCAAGCTGGCAAGTTCCGGCTCCATCCGTCCGTTGCCGGAGAAGCCCAGATTCAGCACTTCGCGCTGGAACTTGCGCCCCAAGATGGCCGTGTGGACCATGCCCGGCCGCGACGCGCAGCCTCCCTGCGTGATTGAGGTGCCATAGAACAGCAGCGGTTTGCGAACTGCTTCCGGGCGAGGCTCGGCCTTGGCCAGCGTGGCGTCGGGAGCCAGGCCGAGTTCGACGCTCGAGACCCCGTTGTAGAGCGGCAAGTAGAGCAGATAGGTTCGCTTGCCGGCGGGCAGACCGGTGACGAGCGCGGCCTTGTTGGTCTGCGCAGTCGGTTTGCCGACGGCCAGCCAGCGCCAACGTCCGTCGTGCTCCACATACAAGTCGAGTCCGCTGACCCCGGTGGCGGCCATGTGAGGCATCGCCAGACTCCCCGAGGTCAACGTCCAGCGGGCGTTGAGGGTGGTTGCGTCGGTCACAAAGCGGACGCACATGCCCGTCGAGTTGCGGCTCAGATTCCAGACCGGCGGGCGGACCATCTCCTTGGCCTTCTTCGGCAGGCGATCGAAGGGGGCGTCGGTTTCGGCGTCGGGCCAGGCCTTGCCTTCCAGCCCGAGCAGGCGGATGTCGAACCAACGGTTCGGATCGCCCGCTTCGATCTTGCCCTGCGCCGGATCGATGGTCTCGGCCGCGAAGAGCGCGCTAGGTAGAAGCAAAAGAACTGACAGCAAAGACGCGCGAAGCATGGCGGGCGAGCTCCTGCGGAGTGTGGGGCGATGCGAAGGCCCCAATATCTGTCGAAACCGCGCGCGGGTCAATTTCCCCCGAGCGCGTGCCGAGCTCTAAGTCTCGTGCATCGCCTTCTTCACGCCCACGAAGGACTGGTGGGCCTTCATGCAGGTCTGCCGGAAGGCCTCGGGGCGCGAGACCCCTTGCAGGCGGAACGTCTCGATCGGGCCGCGTTTAAAGACCAGATCGCCGGCGTGATAGAACTCCTGGCCGGGCAAGACCTGCGTCTCGATGGTGTCGAACGCGTCCAGCGCCACGCTGGACGATTCGGTCCCCGTGTAGCCGCTTTCCAGGATCAGCCGACGATTGGTCAGGCGATAGCGGACGTTGGCGAAAGGGAGAATCGAGATCACCCACATCAGCAGGGTCAGCGGGATCGTGACCAGGATGAGCAGATTTTTGAAGGTCAACAGATTGCCCCACGCGCTATGCACATCGCGGGCGTACATCGACCCGAGCAAACGGCCCAAGCCAAACGAGGCCAAGGTGGGCCACACGGTCATGACCGTCACTTCACTCAGATGCCGGGGAGCAACCCCGGCAATCGCCTGTTTCGCAGCAATCGTCATGGAAGGTGGATTCTCAAAGACGAGACCAAGCCAGTTTCTGCGGCATCTCCGCATGGAAAGAACGATACCAGCGCTGTGGGCTGGCTGCCAGTCCCCCGACCGGCCGCCGATCCTATCCGCTTGCCGCAACGTCGTTTGCCGCCCAGCGGCTTTTCATCGTCGCCCTTTGCTGTCGCAGGGCTCGGCCTATAAAATGCCGACGACCAGCTCGTCCCGTGCACGACCCCAGGTAGGAGACCGCGTGTCCACTGCAAAACCCAAGAGCCTTGGCGACGTCCTGCAGGAATTCAGCCAACATCGCATGCTGATGCAGCAGGAGCTGCAGAAGGTGATCGTTGGCCAGAATGACGTTATCGAGCAGCTCTTTGCAGCCATCTTCACCCGCGGCCACGTGCTGCTGGAAGGGGTGCCCGGGCTGGCCAAGACCTTGATGGTCAGCACGCTCTCCAAAATCCTCGACGTGCAGTTCAAGCGGATCCAGTTCACGCCTGACCTGATGCCCTCGGACATCACCGGCACCAACGTGCTGGAGGAAGACGAGAAGGGCAAACGGAACTTCCGCTTTGTCGAAGGTCCCGTCTTTACCAACATCCTGCTGGCCGACGAGGTGAACCGCACCCCGCCCAAGACGCAGGCCTCGCTGCTGCAGGCCATGCAGGAGCGCGAAGTCTCGGTCGGCCAGACGACGTACAACCTGCCCGAGCCGTTCTTCACCATCGCCACGCAGAACCCGATCGAGCAGGAGG
>Ga0105047_10001929_pt1 | contig 37299 bp, 28 predicted proteins | sample MAT04_FD_78384 | JGI IMG/M metagenome (GOLD analysis project Ga0105047, IMG submission 78384) | Freshwater microbial communities from Lake Fryxell liftoff mats and glacier meltwater in Antarctica - MAT-04 (megahit assembly) | ecosystem: Environmental > Aquatic > Freshwater > Ice > Liftoff... | reverse complement strand
GTTAAGGCGAACGACGATGGGACGACGACCACGGAGGCCAACGCGACCTCCGTGACATCGACCACTCCGGTTCCCGCGACGACCGGCCTCTCGACCTCGGCCACGCCTCCTACGTCAGCCGGCCCGCGCGTGTGCGGCAAAGACATGGGGTCGACGCTTCTTCCTCCGGGGACGTTGTACCCGTCGCCCACCGCGCCTGACGGGTGGCAATCCAGTCGTGTCACCCCGTTCGACTGGAACCAGGACGGCAAACCCGACGAGTTGGTGGTGCGTGACGACCGGGTAGTTGTGCGATGGGCGACCGGCGAGCTCGTCGTGACCGGCGTACGGACTGACTGGTACACCCGGCCGTTCACCGATGACAACGGCGAAGTGTTCCAACCAGTGGGTGAGGGAGCCAAGGTCTACAGCGACCGACACACGCCTGCTTCGGTGGGTGATGTCACCGGCGACGGCTTGCCGGACCTGGTGGTGTCGAACCTGGGACACACCTCGGTGCTGATCGGCCCGGGCTCAGGGGCTCGGTCCGGTGAGTTGACGTTCGCCGAACTAGGTGTCGAGCGTTTGGGATGGCGGTCGCCACCATTGAGAATGCAGAGCGGTACCCTCGTGCCAGCGCCGGTAGCCGACGTGGAAGTCATCTGGGATGTGAACGGTGACGGCGCTCGGGACTACACGGTTACTCGATTGGCGCCATCGGGGGGCCGGTCCGGGCCTGAGAGAGTCTTCTTCTTCGGGATTCTCTGCGAGCTGCCAAGCCCCACCGCTGATCCAGCACCCTGACGTTCGCGTTTGGTATCCGAGACGCGTCAGAACCGGGCTGACGGCTAACGGCGTGGTAACTCACGGCCCCCCATGCCGGCGAGCATCACCGGGTGCTCGATCTGGAGGGCTTCGGTCAGGCGTGTCGAGATCGTTTTGGCAGCATACGTGCCACAATCACGTCCCGCAATGAGCCCTCTCGCCCAAGACGCGACGCGTTCTGGTCTCCGGAACGCATCAGATGCGAGGCGTTTGGGAGACCGAAACGGTCATGGTGGAGCGAGGGAGGTGGCGATGCGGAGGAGTTCGTCGTCGGCGAGGCCTCCTTGCCGGGACGCCTCGGTGGCGCCGCCGCCCTCCGGGGTAAACGACACCTGGAACCACCGGCCGTCGCTCCACCACACCACGGAGACGGGGAGGAAGGTCACGTCGCGAAGCAACCCGCCGCGTTTCCCGCCGACCTCGACCGATCGGCCCGAGGCGACGAGGTAGTTGAGCGACTCCTCGATCTTTTACGATGGAGCGTCGGCCGGCGGTGCATTTGGGATGAGCGACAACTGACGACCGACGGTCACGGTGACCGGGGGTCGTCCCGGTGTGGGATCGGCGAGGCCGTAGGTGAAACTCCACGAGCCGCGGCCCGCGCTCTCCGACCGCAGGCTGTAGCCGGCGGGAAGCCAAGCCGGAACGAAGATCGGCGGGCGCTGGATCTCGACGACGGGAGCACGGGCTCCTTCAGTGCCCCCGATGCCGCCGCCACCGTCAGTCGCGCCGGGTTCACGCATCGTGGCGAGAGGCGGCCCCGTGGCCTCGGACAGAGTGGCATCGAGGATTGGGCGACCACCGAGCGGGGTGCCAAGGCGGCCCACAACATGGGTGGGAATGCCGATCGCCAGGCAGCCAATCTCCGGACCGAAGGGCGGGCCGATCATGGGGCGCCGAGCGGTGGCGGCACGGGCTCGCAGCACCACTGCGTCCGGGTGATCCTCGACCACGTCGACCCACACTTCGGCGCCGCAGCCATCATCAGGACCCATGGTCGGTCGGTTGCCTTGCAGGGTTCCCGTGAGCAGCACCAGTTCTCGGTCGTTGAAACCAGTGCGGCCGGCGGTGATCGTCACGTCGTGGGCCGGACCGAACGTTCCGCTTCGGGCGCGGGGCATGTTGGGGGGCGGGGGTGGGCCGGTCTGTTCCCCGGGCGGCGCCCGGTACGGCGCGGCCGGCGGCGCCTCCGCTCGGCCTGTCAACACGGTGACCCCGCTGAGCCCGATCACCGTCACGAGCGCCGTCAAGCCCAGCCCAACCCCAGCCGCGTTTTGGGGTTCTGGTCTCCCGTTCGCATCAGAACTGAAGCGTTTCGGAGACCAAAACGCGAAAAGGGGGGGGCGGGGGGTTAGGCGATGCGGTAGGTCTGGATGGCATGGGCCACCACCTTGGCGTCGAGGCTGCCTTCGTACGCAGTGATCTCGGTGAAGATCAACTCCTTGGCCCGTTTCACGGTGGTGGCCCGACAGACGAGGTCGGCCTGCCGGCAGGCGCCGACGAAGTTCACGGTCATGCCGACGGTGGAGGCCCGGGTGCCCCGATCGAAGTCGTGGAACGACCACGCCGCGGCGGCGCCCACCGAGTCGATCACCGAGGAGATCACCCCGCCGTGGTAGTAGGTGCCGTCGTTGGTGAGCTCCTCGCGGAACGGGAGACGGATGACCACGTCGTCGTGCTCATACCGTTCGAACACGATGCCGAGCCACGACATGAAGGGCGTGGTGGGAAACAGTTCGGCGATCGAATGGCGTCGCCGTTCTTGTTCGGCATCGCTCATGCCGGGATGGTCATTCACGAGGGCATGCTCGTTCGGGTCGGGAGTGTCGCTCGGGCCGGCGTCATCACGCACACCATCGTCGTTCATGTTGGTGTCGCTCCAAGTTCCCGTCGTTGCCGAGCAGTCTGGCAGGCTCGGGGAAAACCGTTCGAGGGGAACGCTGATGCAGTGGAAGACCGACGACACACCCGCGCAGGCCGAGTTCCGAGCGGGATTCCGCTCCTGGTTGGCTACGGCGCTCACGCCGGAGTGGATCCTCGCGATCGACAACGGAGACGACGACGCCTACCGGGACGCTCGGCAAGCGGCTGAAGCCTCGGGGTGGAACCCCTTCAGTTGGACGGCGGTGATCGGCGGGAGTGGCTACGCCGCGCCCTTGTGGCCCACCGAGTATGGCGGGATGTCGGCCGAGCCCTGGGCAGTGGGCCTCGTGCGCGAAGAGCTCGAGCGCTACCGGTTGCCCACCGTGGCCATCAACATTCTCGGTGTAGGACTGGCCGGCCCCACCCTCATCGAATACGGCACACCGGCACAGAAGGAGCGCTATCTCCGCAAGATCCTCACTGGCGAGGAGATCTGGTGTCAGCTGTTCAGCGAGCCCGGCGCCGGTAGCGACCTCGCCTCGCTCGCGACTCGTGCCGTGCGCGACGGCGACGAGTGGGTCGTGAACGGGCAGAAAGTGTGGACGTCGATCGGACAGTTCGCGCAATACGGCATGCTCGCGGTGCGGTCCGATCCCGATGTCCCGAAACACGAGGGCCTCAGCTACTTCATCCTCGATATGAAATCGCCTGGTGTGGAGGTGCGGCCGCTCACCCAGATCACCGGGTCGGCGGAGTTCAACGAGGTGTACCTCACCGACGTGCGCGTACCTGACGCCAATCGGCTCGGCGACGTGGGCGACGGATGGCGGGTGTGCCGCACCACCTTGATGAACGAACGGGTGGCGCTCGCCGGGGTGAGCCTCGATGCAGTGGCGTTCACCGGTGGGGTGCGCAAGAACAGTTGGCAGACGTTCCTCGACGGCGTGCCTGACCGCACGGATCCGCTCGTGCGGCAGGAGCTGGCACGGTTCTTCATCGAGCAGACGGTGAAGGAGATCAACCAGTTCCGGGCGTCGGCGGCTCGTCAGCGTGGCGACCAGCCGGGGCCAGAAGGCAGCGTGAACAAGATCCTCAATGCCGAGCTGAACCAGCGACGTTCGAGCTTCGCCGTCACCGTCGGCGGTCCGGCGGGGATTGCGTGGGAGCGCGGCGACTCCGGCGCCGAAGGTCGGAGTCATGCCTTCCTTCGCGCCCGCGCCAACACCATCGAGGGCGGCACCAGTGAGGTGTTGCGCAACATGGTGGGGGAGCGACTGCTGGGTCTCCCCCGAGAACCCGACGGCGAGCAGGGCACACCCTGGAAAGACACCCGCCGAAACTGAGCGGGCGAGCCCGCGTGAGGCGGCCAAGAGGGGTCAGCGAAAGGCGCCGGGACCGGTGAAGAGCCCGGGTGTCCAGCGGCTCGGTGTGAAGGCCGCGGCGCGGGGATAGTCCTCGAAGAGCCAACGGGCGAAGTTGCGGCGCGTCCACGGGGAGAGCCCGGCCAGCCAGAGCGCCGAACGGGCGCCTTTGCGGTGCGACAAGGCCCGGCTCAGCGCCGAGGCCATGGCGTGGTCGGCATCGAGCTCGCGATGGATCCGGGCTTCGTAGCGGACGGCGGCGGCGCCGGGGTCGGCGCGAGGAGTGCCAACGAGGATCAGTTCCTCGGCCGCCCAACGGCCCGTGGCGAGTGCCTGTCCGATCCCCTCGCCGGTGAGACAGTCGGTGACGGCGGCGGCGTCGCCCACGAAAAGGGTGGACCCGATGGTGAGCGGGACCCGGCCGACGTGCGCAGGGATCGGCCATGCCTTGTGGGGTGCTTCGGCGACGGCATCAGGCCCGAGCACCTCGGCGATGTGGGGCCGGGCCAGGATCTCGGGCCAAAGGGTCTTCATCGCCGCCGTTGGCCACCGCCCACCGCGCACTACGCCGAAGCCCACGTTGGCCGACCCATCGCCGAGAGGAAACGACCACGCGTACCCCGGCAGGAAATCGGGTTCGAACCAGGCGAACAGCTCGTTGGCGGCCAAGGGCCCCACGTTGCGGAAGTACTGCCGGAACGCGTGCCAATCGCCCAGGTAGGGCTCCTTCGCGCCTTCGGTGGCGGCTCCACCCTCGGTGAGGAACCGGCGCATGGGAGACCACATGCCGTCGGCGGCGATGGCGTGGCGAGCTCGGATCGTGGTGTCGTCGGCCAGCGTGATCGTGACGCCGTCGTTTCCGGCCGGCGCGCTGAGCGAGCTCGAGGCGCCCACGACGGCCGTGCCGGTGCGTACGTCGGCCCCCGCTCGTTCGGCCATAGAGAGGAGTGCGGCGTCGAGCTCCTCCCGGCGGGCCACCGCGGCGAACATGCCCGGTGCCCCGAGGGCACTCGGAAGCGGAAACTCGATCAAGCGGCGGCTCGGCGACCCCACGAATGCCCGATCAACGACGCGCCACGACGGCACGGCGGACGGGTCGAACCCCAACTGGTCGAGCTCGCGTAACGCCCACGTGGTGAGGCCATCACCGCAGCACTTGTCTCGAGGGAACGTGGCCTTGTCGACCACCACCACCGACCGACCGGCCCGGGCGAGCACGGCTGCTGCCGCCGCGCCAGCGGGACCGCCACCTACCACGATCACGTCGGCGTCGGGGAGCGAGGGAGGCACCTCCGCACCCTACGGGCGCGAAAGGATCGAGTCGAGCCCGTGCTGCGAACCGTCGCGGAAACCCGTCCCGGCTGTCCGGCCGGCGGCCAGACCGGTTCCGGATCGACGGGAAACTCGCGGCCGAACCGTCAGCCCATCGGGCCGCCGCTGGCACCGGGAAGCACGGCGCTGGCATCCCATTCAGGATTGGTTTCGGGTTCGCCCCCGCGCAGCCGGTTGGCAATGCTCGAAGGCTTCTCCGGTCGGCCAAACAGGTAGCCCTGACCGAGGTCGACGCCGAGGTCTTTGAGTACGTCAGCCTGCTCCTGCTTCTCCACTCCCTCGGCGATGACGATCAGCTCGAGATCGTGGGCGAGGCCCACGATGTGCTTGATGATCAGCTGGTCCTCTCGGTTGTCGAGCATGTCCTTCACAAAGGCGCGATCCACTCGGACGAGGTCGAGCTTGATCTCGCGCAAGTAGCTCAGCGACGCCACGCCGGTGCCGAAGTCGTCGAGGCCGAGTTTCACGCCGAGGTCCTTGAGCTCCCGAAGCGCGGCCCAGGTGGCGTGGCGGTTGTAGCGGAGGGTGGCCTCGGTGATGTCGAGACACAGTTGCCACGGGCTGACCCCGGTGCTCGACAAGGCGTCCTTCACCCCCTGGGTGAAATCGCTGTGCCCGATCTGGCGGGCGCCGAGGTTGCAGGTGATGAACAACGGTCGTTCGCCGGGGAAGTCGCGCATCCACTCCGCCCCTTGCCGGCAGGCTTCGTGAATTACCCAGTTGCCCACCTGGGCGCTCATGCCGCTCTTCTCGAGCAACGGCATGAACTCGCTCGGATAGAGCACGCCAAGGTTCGACACACTTGGCGACTTCAGCCGGATGAGTGCTTCCACACCGATCATCTGGCGGGTGTCGGTGCGAACGATCGGTTGGTAGAGAAGCAGGAACTCGTTGTCGGCAAGCGCCTGGTGAAGCCGTTCCTCATCGATCCGGGTGGCGTGCATCGCCCGTTTGGTCTCGTCGTGTACGTGCCATGAGCCGTGCCCGGCGTCGCGCGCCTTCACGAGGGCTTCGTGAGCGTCTCGTACGAAGTGGTCCTGGCTCTCGTAGTTGTCGGCGGTGATGGCGCCGCCGACGAAGGCCTGCACCGTGATCGTGTCGGTGCCGACGTCGACCGGGGGGGTGATCAGCTCGACCAAGAAGCCGGCGATCTCCTCGGCAAAGGCCGGATTCTGTAGCCGCTCGAACACGAGGGCGAACTCCGTGCCGGTGTAGCGCATGACCCGCGTGTTGGGGACGTCGATCGAGGCGAGCCGTTGCCCCAGTTGGCGAAGCACATGATCGCCGGTGTCGGGCCCGTAGCTGTCGTTGATATCGTCGATCAGGCCGATACCCACGAAGAACACGGCGCCACGCGTGCTGGTGGACTTGCTTCGTTCCCACGCCTCCGACGTCCACTGCGAAAGGTGCCGGCGATCGGGCAAACCCGTGACGGCGTCGATGCCGTCGTCGCTCGACATGGACGCCATCGATTGCGTGGTGCGGGCCATGAGGCGGGAGAAACGACCGGATCCCTGTTGGCCGGGGTCGCCCGGATTGTGCGGTGCAGTCATGTGGGACCCCCAAGAGGCAGGCGCGAGTCGCGCCGATGCGTGGAGATCATGTTACGCCGTGCGTGTACGAGTGCCCGGTGACCAGCTCGACACGGAGAAGCGCCGGCGACGAAGCGGCCGGAACGACTCGGATCAGTCGTACGCTGCGAGGCGGCTCTGCACCTTCGAAAGAAGCCGGGCGAGCTCGGAGTTGTCGCCGGTGTCGGAGCTGAGGTTCAACTCCGTTGCCACCGACGACTTCATGATGTCGGTGTCGGAGTGCACGTCTTCGATCTCTTTGATCAGACTGTTGTTGCCGAAGGAGAAGCCACCCGCCTTCGCCGCAACGGCGACGGGCTCGAATTCGTACTCCGGCTCAGCCTCTTCCTCGGCTTCTGGTTCATCGTCGACGATTTCGGAGAACTCGGCGTCGAGCGAGGCGAGGTCGTCGTCGTCGGCAAAATCGAGTTCTTCGAACTCGGCGAGCGCCTCGTCTGGTGTGGCTTCCTCGGCGTCGGCATCCCACGCCGGCAGCCCTTCCTCGTCGTCTTCGGGGGGTGTCCATGCCGTGAGCGGGGCGGCATCAGCGTCGGTTTCGTCGGTGTCCCAGGTTGGCAGACCGTCGGTTTCCACCTCCGGCTCGGTGAGGACCGTCGCCGCCGCAGGTTCCCGCCTCGCCGGACGTTCGTCAGGAGCCTCGAAGAAATCCTCCTCGGAGGTCCGCCCGGACCGAAGTACGAACACCAGCGCGCCGATTGCGGCAACGATCACGATGCCGCCGATAATCGGTTGGCCGATCGCGGCGATGATGACGCCGAGGAGCGCGCCAGCGCCGAGTCCGACCATCACTTTGGGGTTGTTGCCCACTTGCATTTACCTCCGCGACTGAGGTGCCTGGCCCTGCCGACCACGCCAGCCCGTTCCCTATCGGCACAGCCTCGCCGATCGGTAGCGGAAAAATGGTGGGTCTTTCGAGCTATTTCGGGTGTCGCGACGGTGCGACAGCCCAAAGGGATCGCCGAACCTTATCCTCCCCGCCCTCGGCCGAGGGACGTCCTGCGGATTCCTTCGGTGCGGGACCCGCACCTCCTCTACAGGCCAGGGCCCCGAGGCAACCCGAGGATGCGCTCGGCCAACACGTTCTTGTTCACCTCGGTGGTGCCGCCAGCGATCGTGAGGGCGCGGCTGTAGAGCTGTGCCCGAGCCCACGGTCCGGAGAGTGCGTCGGGGCCAAGGATCGATGCCGCAACAGCAGCGAGATCCTGCTCGAGGGTGCTCCACACAAGCTTCGCGATGCTCGACTCTGGCCCTGGTGGTAGGCCGTTCGCGGCATTGGTGATTGCGCGGCTCGCCAGGAGCCGCAGGCACTCCGCTTGGATGTGGACGGCGGCCAACTCCTGTCGGACGAGAGGATCTGCGGCGGCCATGGTGCCGGACGAACGCGCCGTTGTTTGCGCGAGCGCGATCAATTCGACGACCTTCGCTCGCACCCGAAGGTGCAGTCCGGCGACGCCGCCCCGTTCGTGCGCCAACGTGGCCATCGCCACGCGCCATCCGTCGTGTTCGGCGCCGAGGAGCGCTTCGGCAGGCACTTCCACGTCGGAGAAGAACACTTCGCAGAACTCCGCCTCACCGGTGATCGTGACCAACGGGCGAACCTCGATTCCGGGGAGTCCCATCGGCACCAACAAGCACGAGATGCCCCGGTGTTTCGACGCCGAAGGATCGGTGCGAACCAAAAGCTCGCAGTAGTCGGCAACATGCCCGAGGGTGGTCCAGACCTTCTGCCCGTTGACGACGTAGTTCGAACCGCGACGAACGGCTGTGGTGCTGAGCGACGCGAGGTCGGACCCCGCGTCGGGCTCCGAGAACCCTTGGCACCAGATGTGTTCCCCGCGAAGCATCGGACGGAGGAAACGTTCCTTCTGCGAGTCGGTCCCGAACGCCATGATGGCGGGCGCGATGTTGGAGAGCCCGATGGGGTTGAGCGGCAATGGCGCCTGGGCTTGGTGCATCTCCTCCGCCCACGCCACTTCTTCGTAGATCGATGAGTCGCGGCCGCCAAAGCTCGTTGGCCATCCCACCGCGGCGTACCCGGCATCGGCCAAGGTCGCGTTCCACTCCCGCATGAGTGTGAGCCATTCGGTGCCCGCTTCGAGATCGAGAGGAACGCCGCGCACACGATCGGTGAGGTTGTCGTCGAGCCAGGCTCGGAGCTCGTGCCGGAAGGCGGAGGTGGGGTCGGATGACGGAGGCACGGCGCCCGTGGACCCGAGCGACGTCACGCGGGGTCCTCGTCGGCCCCAACGGGTAGAAGGGTTGCCGGCACCACGGGAAGATCAAGCCCGGGCGAGGGATCAGATTGGGGAAGTTCGAGTGCTTGGGCTCCGATCAACGGTGGGTTTCCGCGTGGCGCCCGGGGCCGATCACCACTACCGCCGTTCCTGTCCCCGCCGTCCCCGCCATCGTCGCGGTCGCCGCCTTCGGGGTCCCCGTTGGGATCGTCGACGCCGTCGGATCGGGACTCGCCGTCGTCCTCTTCCACGAATTCGGTCAGGAGCGCGTCGAGCCAGCGAAGGCCGCGAAGGATGGCCGACTCGTAGCCCTCGTCTTCGATTGCCGGGCCTACCAACTCGAGTTCGAACGCGCCGGAGTAACCGGAGCCGAGAAGCTGGCGGATCACACGGGCGAGGGGGAAGGCGCCGTCGCCCGGCACGAGCCGGTCAGGCGTGGTTCGGGCGCCGAAACGTCCGTCGCTCAACTGCACGAGGCCGATGGCAATGGGGTTGGCCGCGATGAGCCCGACGATGTTTCGTTCCGCCCACGCGTGGTGCAATTCGAGGCACACCCCCATGTCGCATCGAAACCCGAGCTCGAGCGCATCACGGACGTTGTGGACGAAGCTCACATCGGTGCGGAGTGGGTTGGTAGGTTCGAGGCAGAGGAACAATCCCTCCCGTGTGGCTTCGTTGACCGTGCCCTCGATGGCCTGGGCGAATGCGTCGGCGGCCCACTCCCACGACAAGGGTCCGGCAGGACCGGTGGTGAGCACCCCGACTTCGGGGCGGACGATGCTCGCGACATCCATGAAACGACCCAATGAGTCGCGTTGTTCGGGCCACCGATCGGGCTGATCGAGGGTGAGCGGGCCGAGGGCGAGCAGGCTCGCCACCGTGATGCCGACATCGTCGAGTTGTCGGCTGAACGCATGGAGGTCGTGGGCGGAAACATCGGCGAGTTTCGCCATGGTGAGCCCCACTCGGCGCACACCCGCCCGTTCGTACAGGGCCAGATCCTGCTCTGTCGACCACTGCCAGGACGATGCCTGGCTTACCGAGATGCGATCGTTCACCGTCGCACACCGCCCGGCTCATGATCCGGTGAAACCGTTGCGGGAGGGACCACTTCGCGGTCGCGGCCCGGTGCTTCGCCCGGTCGGAGCGGGTTGACGGACAGGTCGAACGCCAGCCAAAGCGTTTTGGATATCGGATAGAACCCGATCGGCACCGCTGTGATTGCCAGCACCGATCCCGCAACGAGAAGCCCCACGTTGAGGGTGGGCCAGGTGAGCAACGCCGTGCCCACCATCACCACGAGGAGCGTGCCGAAGCTGACGATGGTGTTCAGCCCGAGGTCGCCGGTCCAGGCACCGGCCTCGCGTAGGAAACGAAGGCCACAGCCCGGACAGGTGGGCGTCATGCGGACCCAGGCCCGGAACAAACCACCGGCGCCGCACAGCGGGCAACGTCGAGTGAACCCACGGCGCACCATCGCGCCCCGGCTTGGCATGGCAGCGGCCTTCGGTGCCTCACGGTTCATCGATCGTGACGCTATCGGCCCGGTGTCGTTCACGTGGTCGCGGACCGAACGCAGGTCCGAAGTGTCGCCCGAGAACGCCGAGCCGGCGGGCGAGTTGCGTGACCGGCTTCCGGGTTGGGGCACTAGAACCGGTTACAGTTCTGGCTCCATGGATGTGCGTGACACCCCGACTGAAGCGATATTCCGCCAGGAGGTCAACGCATGGCTCACCGATCATGCGCCGGTCAAGGGATCGGCTGACGACTGGTCGAAAGGCTTCTGGGACCCGCAGGCGAACTGGGACGAGATGATTGTTCGATCGCGAGCGTGGCAGCGCACCCTCGCCGATCACGGCTGGGCGGGGGTTTCCTTTCCGACGGAGTTCGGTGGACGAGGCGGATCGGCGATGGAGGAGCTGATCTTCAACCAGGAGCTCCTCGGGTTTGGGGTGAACCATGGAGCGTTCGCGGTGTCGCACACCATGGTGGGGCCGGCGATTCTGGAGTTCGGCACGGCGGAACAGCAGCACCGATTCCTGCCGGCCACGCTGCTGGGCGACGAGATTTGGTGTCAGCTGTTCAGCGAGCCCGAGTCCGGGAGCGATCTCGCTTCGCTGGCCACGCGCGCGGTGCTCGACGGCGACGAATACGTGGTGAACGGACAGAAGGTGTGGACCTCCAACGCCGATCACAGCGATTGGGGGATTCTGCTGGCGCGCACCGACATCGACGCCCCCCGTCATCGTGGCATCACCTACTTCCTGCTCGATATGCGTTCACCGGGCATCGATATCCGCCCGCTGCGCCAGATGACTGGTCAGTCCCACTTCAGCGAGATCTTCCTCACCGATGTCCGCATCCCCGCGGCCAATGTGTTGGGTGGTCCGGCGAGGCTCGGTGAGGGTTGGCGCGCGGCGATGCACACGCTTTCGAATGAGCGCGCCATGATCGGCGCGGCGTCGAGCGACGACGACCTCGACGGACTGACGGCGCTCGCTCGCCAGCGGGGGCTGTTGCACGAACCGGCGGTACGAGATGGCATTTCCCGAGCCCATGTGGGGGCGGGCATCCTGCGATTTCTGGGCTACCGGTTGCAGACCGCTATCAGCCAGGGTCGTCCTCCCGGCCCCGAGACCTCGGTGTTGAAACTGTTCTATTCGGACCACCTCAAGTCCCTCACGGCGCTGGCCCTGCGAATCGAAGGTCCCGACGGGATGCTCACCGGCGCCGGTCCGTTGGACGGGCCGTGGACGGCGTGGTTCAACCTCCGATTTCTGTACGCGCCGTCGCTGTCTATCGCGGGGGGTACCAGCGAGGTGCAGCGCGGCATCATCGGCGACCGGGTCCTCGGTCTGCCGCCCGAGCCCCGTGCGGCGCCGCTGACGTCCCCCGTTGGCTTCAAACCAGCCGGTACATTCTCCGAAGATGTCCATGGCTGATCCCGGCGCCATTGAGGCGGCGGCCCGTTCCGACCAGCTCACCAAGAGCCAGGCGGCGCGGCGCGAGCGGGCGATCGCGGCAGCGATGGAACTCGCACTCGAGGGCGGCTACGACGCCGTGCAGATGCGCGATGTGGCGCAGCGAGCCGACATCGCTCTCGGCACGCTGTACCGATACTTCTCGGGCAAAGATCATCTCCTTGCGGCGGCCCTGGCCGATTGGGTGGAGGAGCTTGAACGACGTGTGGCTGTGCGCCCGCCTCGGGGCGATACCACGGCCGAGCAACTCGTCGACATCCTTCGACGCGCCACTCGCGCGATGGAGAAGGAACCGGAGCTTTCAGGCGCCGTGATCCGTGCCTTGTCGTGCAACGACCCGCAGGTGATCACCTGCCAGCAGGACGTGAGCAACGCCATGTTCCGTATCCAGGGTCAGGCCTTCCCCGACGATTTCGACCAGGCCACCCGTGAGCGCATTGTGCGGGCACTTGGCCACGTGTGGTTCTCGGCGCTGGTGGGGTGGGTGAACGGGTGGGTTGGTATCACCGAAGCGGGCGACGAACTGGCTTCGGCGGCCCATCTGATGCTTGATCAGTACAGCTGATCGGCGCCTCGGAACGGACCTTCCACCATGGCGGCATCATCTCGTCCTCGCGCAATAGAGTGATCCCGCGACCTGGCGGATAGCAACCGTCCCCGTCCCCGCCCCCGCTTCACCACGATGCCTGACGACGACATCCCCCTCGCCGATCCTCCCCCCGCCGACGTCCTCGCCCAAGAAGGGCAAACGTCCGCCGCGGCCACCCCCGCCGCGTCCCCTCCCGCCACACCAGAAGCGCCAGTGCTTGATCTCGGCATTGTTGGCCTCACCGATCCGGCAGAGATCGGCGTCGGCGGATTCGCCACGGTTTACAAGGCGGACCAGCCGGCGTTCCGCCGCACTGTGGCGGTGAAGGTCATCGCGGCGCTCAACCTCGACGATGCCGCCAAAGAACGGTTCGAACGCGAATGCCAGGCGATGGGTTCGCTTTCCGAACACCCCAACATCGTGAGCGTGTACGACGCCGGCTTCACCAACACCGGTCGGCCCTACATGATCATGGCCCACCTCCCCGGTGGTTCATTGCAGGACCGCATCGACGACAAGGGAACCGTGAGCTGGCAAGACGCCACCCTCATCGGCATCCACCTCGCCGGTGCCCTCGAGACGGCGCACCGTGCCGAGGTCATCCATCGAGACATCAAGCCGGCGAACGTATTGATGTCGGCCTACGGCGACGCCCAACTCACCGACTTCGGCATCGCTCGCATCTCGGGCGGTCACGAGACTCGCAGTGGCGTGATCACCGCGTCGATGGCCCACGCGCCGCCTGAGGTGCTCGACGGCCAGCGTCCCGCCATCGGCTCCGACGTCTACAGCCTCGGCTCCACGATCTTTGAGTTGATGTTCGGCACGCCCGCCTTTCAGGAGGACGGCGACGAGTCGATGGTGCCGATGTTGCGTCGCATCCTCACCGCCGCGCCTCCGGACCTGCGAGCGCACGGCGTCCCCGACGAGGTATGTGCGGTCATCGAGAAGTCGATGGCGAAGGACCCCGGCGATCGGCAGGAGTCGGCGCTGCAGTTCGGCCGTCAGTTGCAGGCTGCCCGTCGGGCCGCCGGCCTCGATCCCGGCAAGCTCACCGTGCCATCGGAGCTCAACCTCGACGACGAATCTCTCGACGATCTCACCTTCGTCGCCGCCGAGGTGGGCGACTCCGCCCCCACCGGCCGGCAGATCTTCAAGGGTCGCACGGTGCAGGTGCAGGCCCCCGCCGCTCCCCGTCCAGGCACCGCGCACTATGTGGCCCCCGTGCCCGAACCCAAAAAGGGTCGCGGCGCGCTGATCGGCGTCGGCATCGTGCTCGTGCTCCTCATGATCGGGGTGGGCGTGTTTGCCGCCACCCGACCCAAACCCGAAGTGGCTGGACCCACCACCACCGAGGCCCCCAACGACACGCAGGCGCCGCCGAGCTACAACGACGACCTCGAGCGAAAGTTCCTCGGTACGTGCGAACGTCGCGACAGCACCAGCCAGCAGTACTGCAAGTGTGTGTTCGATGCGGCCAAGGCGGAGATCCCCATTCGTCAGTTCCTCGAGTTCTCGCGCGACGCCGAGCGCCCAGCGCAGTTCGACATCGAGAAGACCGGCCTCAAACCGATCCTTGTGCGTTGTCAGGACGAAGTGAAGAAGAAACTTGAGAGTACGGGTGGAACCGAACCGCCCGCGTTGCCTCCCGGTACGCCGAGCTGACAAGCCGCAGACTGCCTTCGGGCCCGCCCGACAGTTATGTGGGTGTTTCGACGGCCGGATGACGCCACCCCCGGCGTCCTCGTCCTCGCCGCACACCCAAGTGCGGCTGCGTCCTCCTCCTTGGTGGCAGCGCCCCCGGACTCGCCGCAACACTTCCCGATGGCTCACCTCATTGTCGGGCGCACCCTCACCGTCAGGGAACGAGCCAGCTCACGCTCTTTGGTTCGAAGAACTCACGCACGCCGTACTCGCCGAACTCTCGGCCCACGCCGCTGTCCTTGACGCCACCGAACGGGGCGTGGAAGTTCAGCGACGTGCCGTTGATCCCCATGCTCCCCGTGCGCACCTGTCGGGCGATCGCCACGCCCCGGTCGGTATCCCGTGTGAACGTCATTCCCCAAAGTCCGTAGCGGGAGTTGTTGGCAACGCGCACGGCCTCTTCGTCGGTTCGGAACCGGTGGACCACAAGCACGGGGCCGAACACCTCCTCCTGGGCGATGTCGGCGTCGACCGGGCAGTGATCGAACAGGGTGGGCTCGACCCAATGGCCACTCGGTTCAGAGGCGATGGCGTTCCCGCCGGCGACGAGGTTTGCTCCGGCGTTTCGGGCAGCGTCGATCATGCCCAAGATTCGTGTTCGTGCGGCGGACGTGATCTGAGGAGCGTGGGTGGTCGTGGGTAGGGCAGGGTCCCCCGGGGAGAGGAAGGGCAGCAACGTGGTGAGCCGGGCGATGACGTCGTCGGCGATGGATTCGTGGACGATGAGTCGGGTGGAAAGGGCGCATCCCTGCCCGGCGTGACTGAACTGACCGAGCAGCACGGGAGTGGCGGCGTCGAGATCGGCGTCGTCGCACACGATCGCCGCGCTCTTGCCGCCGAGCTCGAGCACCATCTTCTTCGCCGCGCCGCCGGCTACTGCACCGATGGCTTTGCCGACGGTGGTCGATCCGGTGAACGACACGACGTCGACGCCGGGGTGCTCCACCAGTCGCTGTCCCACTTCGGCCTCACCGACCACGTAGTTGAACACGCCGGCAGGGAGGTCGGCTTCGGCGGCGGCCTCGCCGATGATCGAGCAGGTGAGTGGCGTGAGCTCCGACAGCTTGAGAACCACGGTGCAGCCGGCGGCCAGCGCCGCCGCCACCTTGTGGGTGGCCACGAAAAACGGGAAGTTGAACGGAGCAATCGCGGCCACGACGCCAGCGGGCTCGTTGAAGACCCGCCCGGCGAATCGCTGGACGCCGAGGCCGACGTCCATCACGGAAGGTGGCAGGTCGTGGTCCCAGGCTTGGCCCGCAAGGTCGGCGTAGTCATGCCACCACTGCAACGGCATGCCCACTCCGAACGTGTCGCTCATCATCCGGTACATGCCGGTCTCGGCAATGTGCACTTCGGCGAGCAGGTCTCGTCGTGCATCGAGGGCGTCGGCCATGCGATGAAGAAGCAGGCTCCGGTCGGCCCGGGAGACTCGAGCCCATGGTCCGTCGTTGAACGCCCGGCGAGCGGCGACGATGGCGCGGTCCACGTCTTCGACTGTGGTTCGGGCGATCGTGGCGAACGACGTCTCCGTATAGGGGTTCTCCACCGGCAGCGGTGCGCCCCCTCCCTCGGTGGTCCTCCCGTCGACGAAGGTGTGCCAAGGGCGGTCGAGCAACAAGTTTGAACTCATGATTCGAAGTCTAGATCCTTCGTTCCGATAGAGTGAATCTACGTTCATTTCTGGAGGAACCTGTGGCTGATCCCGTTCGCCCCTCGCCGATACGTCCGGCGGAGGATCTCGATTCTGAGGCGTTTTGGCGCGGCTGTCGGGAAGAACGGCTCACCCTGCCTTCCTGTGAATCGTGCGGGTCGATCGCCTTTCCGCCCCGCCGGTGGTGCCGACGATGCGGCAGCGTGGCCAGCGGCGTTTGGGAAGCGCACGCCCCAACCGGCCGAGTGGTCTCGTTTACGGTGACACCGGGCGGATTTCGACCCGGGTTGGCCCACACCTACACCCTCGCTGTGGTGCAACTCGATGAGGCGCCCGATGTGCGGCTCACGTTGCGTATCGTCGGCTCGTCGGCGGATCCGGGGGAGCCCGCACCCGTCGGCGACCGTGATCTTGCGGGGGAGGTGGAGATCGACGATCGAGTGGCGGTCGCATTCGAACATCACGATGGGTGGTCGGTGCCGGTGGCTCGGTTGGTGACGGCGGTAGCGGGTAAGGCATCGCTCCGCGTTGCTGCGCAAAGCGACGCAACGCCGGCCCCAGGCAGTGCGGTCGCGCAACCCGGTGTTCTGAGGCCCGGCCAAGCCGTTCCCATGGTGAACGTGCCCATGGTGAACGTTGCGGGGCGGCGACCGGAGGACGAGGTGGTGATCGCCGGCGTGGGGCGGTCGGAGGTCGGACGTCGATTGCTCCGGTCCGACCTCGACCTCACACTCGAAGCGGCGCAACGGGCCGTGGCCGATGCGGGCCTCACCTTGGCCGATATCGACGGCCTGGCAACGTATCCCGGTGCAGGAATGGGGCCGCCCGGCTATAGCGGGCCCCACACCCACGACGTGGCCGGTGCGCTCGGGATCGCCCCCCGCTGGCACCGTGCCGGGGCGGAGGGGTCCGGGCAACTACAGCCGCTGTTCGACGGGGTGCTCGCCGTGGCCGCGGGGCTCTGCCGACACGCTCTCGTGTATCGCACGGGTACGGAATCCACGGCGGCAGCCTTGATGAAGGAAGGGCGGATCGCTGCACCGGCGTTCGGTCCGGCGTCGGGGTTCACGCAATGGCTCGTGCCCTTCGATGCGGTGACACCTGCGCATTGGCTCGCGCCGTACCAGCATCGGCACATGCACGACTTCGGCACCACGCGGGCTCAGGTGGGGGCGGTGTCGGTGGTGGCCCGCGAACATGCCTCGGTTCACCCCAACGGCATTCTCACCTCACCGATCACACCGCATGATCACGCCGAAGCGCGGATGATCTCCTCGCCGATCGGGCTGCTCGACTGCGATATCCCGGTCGACGGGGCCATAGCCGTCGTGGTGAGTCGGGCCGACGCCGCCGACACGTTGCGCCCTGGCGCGGCCGTGGCGATCGAGGCGATGGGTACCGCCGTCGGGCACGCGCCGTCGTGGCATCAGTGGCCGGACCTCACCACGATGGCCGCACATGGTGCTGCCTCCTCGATGTGGTCGCGGACCGACCTCCAACCGGCAGACGTGGACGTGGCGCAACTCTACGACGGCTTCGCGTTCTTGGCCTTGTACTGGCTCGAAGCCCTTGGCTTCTGCGGCCATGGTGAAGCCGGTGGGTTCGTGGGCGACGGGTCGGCAGTGCGGCTCGACGGCTCCTTACCGCTCAACACCTCTGGTGGTCAGCTCTCGGGGGGTCGGCTCCATGGATGGGGACTACTCGAGGAAGCGATTCACCAGGTGCGAGGCACGGCGATGGGGGTGCAGGTCGCCGGAGCCAACGTGGCGGTGGCGTCTGCCGGTGGCGGGCCCATCGCCGGGTGCGTGCTGCTCCGGTCCCGATAACGCGGTGGAATCGACGCCTCACAAGAGCATCGGCCCTATCCGCGCTGCAAGCTCAGAACAGGATCGGCGTGGGAGCGGTGTCGAGGGGGTACGTGGACGGTGCGAAGAACCACGACTCGATGGCGTAGCGGTTCTCGGTGAGTCCGGGCTTTGAACCGGTTCGATGCAGCGTGTATTGATCGAAGAGCAGGGCATCTCCCGGCTCGAACACGGGATCGACCGGGGGTCGCTCGCCGGCCATTCGCTCAATCACCCGCCGACTCACCTCGAAGCCGATGAGCGCTCCCTCGGTTCCGCTCGGAGCGATGTGGTCGACGGGCTGCGGGAGAATCTCCATCCCCACGGATCCCGAGTCGCCCCCGCACCGGCTGAGCGCCACCCAGGTGTTGAGCACTCGGATCTGCTCCCCCAAGAAGTTGCCGTCCTGATGCCAGCCGCCGTAGCAGTTTGGCGTGATGCGACGGAGGGTCCACTTGGTGGAACCCATGGAGGGACGCTCGCCGAGGTGGGGTTGCACGACGTCCTCGACCATCGGTTGGAACGCTTCGATCACCTCGAACATCGCTCGGGGTGAGTCGACGACGCGGACCCATTCGTCGCCGGCGCCGAAGATGGAGATCATGCCGTCCTGAAGGGGATCGAACCACGGCGACGTTTCCGGGCTGGGACCACTGGTGTCCCCGTGCTGGGCGGAACCGTCGAGTGCAGCGTCGACGGCGCCAACGAGGCGTTTCACCCGGAACGGCGGTAGGAAGTTGCGAACGATCAGCGATCCGTGGTGGGCCAACGCCCCCGCCACGATGTCGGGTGTGAGCATGGCAGCATCGATCTCGGGCAGGCCACGTTCGCCGGGAAACGGATCTGGAGCCACGCGCGGCCAGGGCCCGGCAGGCGGGATCGGGAGAACTTGTCGTGGCACCTCGACACGGAGATCGCGAAGGCGGCGCTCACGCGTGTGGTCGGCCTCCAGCAAGTTGTCGGCCGTGAGCTCGTCGATCTCGGCGACGAGATCGAGTGTGGGGGGTGTGCGGGTCGGTGCGGAGGGCGGAGGGCTTTGCATGCAGGCGGTGCTTCTCGGCAGGGGGCCGGGGGTGGTCCAGAGGACATCGGTGCCAGGGGATGAACGGCAATGGCCGGTCCCGATCGCGTCCGAGAACCGTAGTCGCGGGGTGTCGAATCCTCCCACCGTTCGATTCTCGAACGGTGGGATGACTAGAATGAACCGTCGTTCAGTTTTCTGACGCGTCCTATCTTTGAGGAGATGGCAACCGGTGTCGACACCCCCCTTCCCATCTGATCCCCACTCGCCCGATCTCCCCTCGACCGGACCCACCGGCTCGTCCGGTCCGTCCGGCACGACACCCACAAAGGGGGATGTTCGGCTCGCAGTCGTCACCGGCGCCTCGGCCGGCGTAGGCCGGGCAATCGCCGTGGGGTTCGGCACGCTTGGATGGACGGTCGCCCTTGGCGCTCGCCGACTCGATCGGTTGGAAGAAACCGCGGCGGCGGTGGTCGAGGCCGGCGGCACGCCGTGGGTGCATTCGCTCGATGTCACCGATGAGCGATCTGTGGACACGTTCTTCGGTGACCTTGAGCGGGATCTGCACCCCCGAGTGGCCGACGTCCTCGTCAACAACGCTGGTCTGGGGTATCTCGGAGCTGTCGCCGAGATCACTGCCGAACGGTTACGGGCGATGATCGATACGAACCTGGTCGGCGTGCTGCTGTGTACGAAACGCGCCACGGCGGCAATGCTCGGCCAGGGGGTGCCGGGGGACGTCGTGTTCATCTCCTCGGATTCCGTGCAGAAGGCGTACCCCCACATGCTCACCTACGGGGCCACAAAGGCGGCGGTGGAGCACCTCGCTGCCGGCCTCGACGTGGAGCTTGGCGGCACCGGCATTCGGGTGTCCGTGGTTCGTCTCGGGCCAACCGTGAGCGAGTTCAACACGAGCTGGGATGATGCCGACATGATCGCGTTCATGCAGGCGTGGGAGCGCCTCGGCATCACCGACGACTTCAATTACATCCCAGCCGAAGCGGCGGCGAGTGCGGTGGTGCAAGCGGTCACGGTGCCCAAAGGCACGAAGCTCAGCATCGTGTCTATTCGTCCGGAGACCACCATCGCTGACGATGCCCGGGCCAAGTGGGCTAACGCCGCGAACCAGGGTCGATCGGCCGACGGTGCGGGGGCGCGGTGATGCCGGCGAAACGAGCTTCCGCCACGCCACGCCCGGCGAAACCCGGCCGGGCCAAACCCGGCCCGGCGAAACCCCGCCAGGAGGAGCACAAAACGATGGCGAAACGGGGTGCGGTCAAACGGGGACCGGACGCATCGTCCGGGCAGTCGCCAAAATCTGGCAAGCCTCCGGCCCCGCGTGCGGGGCCCCGAGACGGGGGCGCCGACAGCCTGCGTGATCAGCGGCGGCGGGAGAAGGATCGGGTGAGTCGCAATCACATCCTTGACGCCGCCGAGCGGGTGTTCGGCCGCAAGGGCTTCCACGAGGCCACGCTCAAGGAGGTGGCCGACCAGGCGGAGTTCTCCGTGGGTGCGCTCTATGCCTTCTTCGAAGGCAAAGACGATCTTTTCGCTCAGGTGCTCGATCGTCAGGGCAGTGCGCTCCTCGATGCCATGGGGGAGGCGGTGGCCGGTCGCACCACCAGCCGGGAACAGCTCCACGCCATCGCCGAAACATCGGTGGCCTACTTCCGGGACCGCCCGGACTTCTACCGTCTGTTTCAACGCGAGCTCGGCGGGGCAACCTGGGCGATGCGGGCCAGCCTCAACGAAGCCGGTCACGCCCGCTACCGCGAGGTGATGTCGTTTGAGGAGGGCGTGTTCTCGGCCGGCATGCGATCCGGTGAGTTGCGGAGCGAGGATCCCGAAATCCAGGCGGCGCTGTTCAGCGGTGTGGTCCAGGCCTACATCGCCCAGTGGGTGTTCGGACTCCGCGACGACGGCACCTCGACCGTCGACCAGCTCTACCCGCTCGACCAGTTGCGATCGCTGATCGACCGAGCGTTCCTGGCCTGAGCAGCGCGCAGCTGTACCACTTCCCCTATTCCGACGGGCCTGACCCGTCCTGATCCCACGAGGATGCATTCATGAGCACATCGGAACCAGCGTCGAAACGGCGCTTCGAGGGCAAGGTGGCGGTGGTCACCGGGGCCGGCCGCGGAATCGGCGAGGGGTACGCCCGTGCGCTGGCCGCCGAAGGTGCCGCAGTGGTGGTCGCGGAACTCGACCCGGAGAACGGCGGGCGTGTCGCTTCCGAGATCGAAGCGGCGGGGGGTTCGGCCGTGTTCGTGCTCACCGATGTGTCGTCGGTGGACTCCACCCTGGCGTTGGCGACGTCGGCTCGCGAAGCCTTCGGCGGCGTCGACCTGCTCGTGAACAACGCGGCGATCTACGGCGGGATGAAGCTCGATAGCTTGCTCACGGTCGACTGGGACTACTACCAGAAGTTCATGGCGGTGAACATGAATGGCGCCGTCCTTTGCGCTCGGTCCATCGTGCCGCTCATGGTGGAGCGTGGCGGCGGGGCCATCGTGAACCAGTCGTCCACCGCGGCCTACATGGGAGCCGGCTACTACGGAATCGCCAAGATGGCGTTGCACGCCGTCACCCATTCGTTGGCCATGGAGCTGGGAGGACGCGGGATTCGGTGCAATGCCATAGCGCCCGGTCCCACGGACACCGAGGCCACCCGAGAGACGGTCGGGCAGTTCATCGACCTCATCCTTGCCACGATGCCGATCAAACGTATGGGCACGGTCGACGACATGGTGGCGGCCTGTCTCTTTCTGCTCAGCGACGACGCATCGTTCATCACCGGCCACATCCTGTCGGTCGACGGCGGACAGGTGCTACGGCCATGACCGACGTGCTCCTCTACGAACCCGATCCCGATGCGCACATCGCACGCATCACGTTCAACCGGCCCGAGAAACGCAACGCCCTCACCACCGAGATGTATCCGCTTCTGCTCGATGCGCTCGACGACGCGGCCGACGACGATCGCATCAAGGTGCTGCTCCTTCGTGGTGCCGACGGCGTGTTCACCACCGGCCAGGACATGGGAGAGGCGTACTCCTGGTACGAGGCGCCGAAACCCGGCGAGCGTCCCCGCCGACCATCGCAACGTCGCCGGCTCGCGTACGACCGACGCGCCCAGCGGGCGTACCACGCCCTCTATCAGCACAACAAGGTGATCATCGCGCAGGTGGAACGTTACGCCTTGGGTGGTGGCCTGGAGTTCGCCCTGTCGTCGGATCTCACGGTGGTGGGGGAGTCGGCACAGATCGGCATGCCTGCGGCACGTTTCCTCGGGCCAGTGCTCGGGAACCTCCACCTCTTCTTCTTCCGCCTCGGCCCGGCGCTGGCCAAGGATCTCCTGCTCACCGGGCGAATCGCCCCGCAGGCCGAGGCTGCGAACCGAGGTGTCTGGAACCGAGTGGTGCCCGACGCCGATGTGGCCCGTGAGGCGGAGGGCCTCGCTGCCCTCGTGGCGCGGATGCCGGCGGACGGACTCGTGATCGCCAAGGAGGCCTACCGGGTGGTGCAGAACACGCCGGGGATGGGTGCTGCCGAAGGGTTCGAGATCATGAGCCATGCCTTCGGCACCAACCTGCGGTTTGACGACGACGAGTACAACTTCGTGAAGGTCCGCGCCCAGGTGGGTCTCAAGAAGGCATTCGAGTTACGCGATCGTTACTTCGATGAGGGTGAACCCCTCCCGTCCTGACCGCTCAACCCGTTCCTGGAGGAACCATGCGTTTTGGCGTCTTTGCCGCCGTTGCCAGCCCGTACGCCACGCCCGAGGTGATTGCCGCCCTCGGGCGAGCCTGCGACGAACGGGGTGTCGACACGATCTGGTTGCCGGAGCACGTGGTGCTCTTCGAGAACTACGAGTCCACCTACCCGTACTCGCCCGACGGTCGGGTGCCGGCGCCGGCTGATGCCGGAATGTTCGAACCGCTCACCACGCTGGCCTTCCTTGCCGCGCACACCTCGCGCCTGCGCCTCGCCACCGGAATCTGCCTGCTCCCGCAACGAAACCCGGTGTACACCGCGAAGGAGGTCGCCAACGTCGACTACCTGTCCGGCGGTCGGGTGGATTTCGGGATCGGTGTGGGGTGGCTTGAAGAGGAGTTCGCCGCCGTGAACGTGCCGTTTGCCCGCCGAGGCCGTCGCACCGATGAGTACATCGACGTGTTGCGGACGCTCTGGACCACCGACCCATCCGAGTTTCATGGGGAGTTCTACGACCTTCCGCCCTGCTCGATGTTCCCCAAGCCGGTGCAGGAGGGTGGCGTACCGATCGTGGTGGGCGGCGAGAGCGAGGCGGCCATGGCCCGAGCCGCCCGAACGGGCGACGGGTGGCACACGTTCAATCGCCTCCCGGCCGACATGCCGCCCCTGCTCCAGCGACTCGACGAGATGTGCGCCGCCGCCGGCCGTGTTCGGGCCGACGTGCCGGTCACGGTGAGCCCGTACTTCAATCCCGTCGATCCCGAGATGGTGGACGGCTTCTTGGAGTGCGGCGTCGACGAGGTGACCGCGCTCGTGTTCGTCACCTCGGCCGACGAGGCTGCGCAAACGATCGATGATCTGGTTCCACTGATCACCCGCGCCCACGGCTGACCACGATGCGATCGCCGCCGCCGGTGTTCCGAGCGTTTGCGGTCACCGTCAGGAGCGCATCGAGCACGCCCGTGCGCTCCACCGAACTCGTCGTGCGCGGCGCCTCTACCGACGCCCAGCCGTCGAATCGATAGAGCATCCCGGTGGACGGCCGGTAGATCGCTGGTTCGTCGCGGCGATCGGCGTTCCAGTCGCCGATCAGCAGGTGATCACCGGGACGGCCGAGGGTGTACGTAGACGCGGGATGGTCGACGGTGGGTTCGATCGAAAGGGTGCCGGTGGTGGGTTCCCAGACCACTGCTGATCGGCAGTGGTGACGGCCGACTCGGGCGAAACGAAGCGACGTTCCGGCATCGCCGTCCACCATCCGGGCGAGCGGCGGGGTGCTGGACGGAGGCGGTGCACAAGGGCCGCTCGTGGAGGTGTCGGAGTTGGCGTCCTGGGCCGCGACATCGAGCGTGCGTGTTGCTCCGCCGGTGATGGTTGGCGGGGGGGCTGGTCGTGCTGCGAACGCTCCCTGCGTGAGCAGTGCGAAACCGATCACGGCGGCGGCCACCGTGGCACATCGGAGCACGAGCCGGTGCCCGGTAGCGACCGTGTCTCCGGGCTCGCCGGGCTCGTCGGGGGGTTCGGGAGCCGGGAGCTCGATCGTGGGAGGCGGAGGCAATGGCGCCGGCGTACGCACGCGGGCACCCCGGCGGTTCGGCAGCGGCGCTGCCGGCGAGGACGTGGCCGCCGGCGAGGACGTGGCCGCGGTGGACGTGGCCGTGGTGGGCGGTTCGGTGGCGGCGGGAGCGACCCGCGGGTTTCGGCCGGCGACGGGTGTGACGCGGAGGGCGGCCAGCAACTCAGCGGGGGAGGGCCGACGATCGGGGTTGGCGTTGAGGGCGCGGACAAGCGCAGTACGGACGGCGTCTGGCTGGTCGGCCAGCAGTGTGTCGGCCTCCTCGGAATCCTGCGGGACGGCGCCCGTGAGCAGCTCGACGCAACATCGGCTCGCACTGAAGACGTCGCTGCCCGTATGCGGCGTTTGCCCGTCACGCACTTCCGGGGCAACGTAACAAGGCGTGCCGGCGATGGGTTCGTGGAGGTCGCCGTCGGGCCGGGCACGGTCGAAGTCGGCGAGCCACACACGCTGGCGTGTGGGTAACAAGATGTTGGAGGGGGTGATGTCGCCGTGGATCATTCCTTGGGTGTGCACATGGCGAACACCGAGGAGAAGCTGGTGGGCCAAGGCGATGCCGCGAACGCCGGGGACCGGTCCGCACGCGCCGAGCAAGCCATGTAACGAGCCCCCGGCGGCGGCCGTGGTGAGGAGGGCAACGTCGTGCCGGGATGCACGGGGGCTTCCGGACTGGGGTACATCTCGGGGTTCGAGAAGCCCGAGGTACGGCACCAGTTGCGGATGCTGGAGCCGGGCCAGAACCGCGGCCTCATGTCGGAGCCGGGTGATGGTCGTGGCGTCGGTCGGATCGGCCGCCACCTTCACGGCGACAGCGCCGCCGGTGTCGCCATGACGGCCGAGGTACACGATCGTGGATCCACCCCGGCCAAGTTCGGGGCCCGACTCCACGTCGAAAGCGGCGAGTCGGTGGGTCATGCCGCCGATACCTCGTTCATGAGCTCTGTGGGTGGTGCGGGTGGTGTGGGTGGTGCGGGCGGGGCCAGCGGTACGACCGGCAAGGCTTGCGCGCATTGCATCACCGTGGCGGTGGCATCGTGCACGAGGTAGCCGAGGCCCGGTCGGGGCGCGGGCATCGGCCGCGGGAACCGGACCGCCCACAAGTCGGCGTCGTTGTCGGCGGTGATACCGAGAGCCACGCCGTTTCGCGCACTTCGCAATGGGGCGGACCAATGCCCGTAGCTGGTTCGCAACGCTTCGATTCGGGCGCCGATCACGAGCCGTATGGGCGAATCAGGATCCGCCGCGGCCGTGGCCAGCACTTCCTCGCAGTCGGCCACGCGGTCGGCATCGTCGATCACGATCACGAGCTCCTGCTGCGGTTCATCGCCAGGAACATCACGAAGCCGACCGGCGATTGCCTTGGCATCAACCGTGGCGAACCGTGGGGTGAGCGGCGATCGGGCTCCGGCGATCACGAGAACCGGAACACCGGAACGGGTGAGCTGTTCGACGATCGTGGTGAGCACGGTGCTCACGCCTGATCGTGGCGGTCCCGCGATGGTGGCGTGTTCGCCCCGATGGAGCACCAGGGTGGCGATGTCGAGGGTGTCGTCGCACTGTCCGATGGGGATCGTGAGGGTCGTGCCGTCGGCGCGGGCAGGCGGAAGCGCTGCGGCGTCAAGGACGGCGTTGAGCTCGCCGATCGTGTGAGGTCGTCGGCCCAACGGTGGATGGGGCCAGCACACACGGGCAGCGTTGGAGATGTTGCGATCCGGCAGGGCGAGCTGCACGGCCAAACCCTCGGTGGTCCAGCCGCGGCCGGGCGGCGTGGTGCCATCGAGCGAACCCTGGGAAAGTGCGCCCGCCGGGAGTCCCGCGGAGACGAGGTCGTAGCGGTCGGAGAGTTGGAGGATCACTCGCTGACGGGTGGCGCCGCTGATTGTGGTTGGCACCGCAGCCGGCCGGTGTGCGGCGGCCGCAAGGTGGATACCGACATGGTGGGCCTCACGCCACAACGCCACGAAACGATCATGGCGACGGATGCCATCGAGCCCTTCGAAGGATGCAAGCAGCGCGGAGAGGTCGTCGATGAGGACCACGACCGTGGGAGGAGCCAACGACGTGAGGTCGTGGGCACGCCGGGCCACCCGGCGACACTCGACCTCGGCGGCCAGCCAACGGAGTAGCCGTCGGCGCCGCGCTGGTTCGTCGGGACCTATGACGGCGCCGGTGTGGGGAAACAAGGCGAGGACATCGAGGCGCCGGCTTCCGTGATCAAGGGCATAGAGGTGGAGCTGGCTCGGCGGGAGGGCCTGGGCCAACCCGAGCCCGATCCCTTGCAACGCCGTGGTTGTGCCGGTGCCCGGCCCGCCGAAGACCAACAGTGGGCCATCGGTCAGTTCCCAGCCCAGCTCGCCTCGTTGTTGGTGGTCGACGTCGTCGGTGATGCCCATCACGGCCAGCGTCGCGGTGGAGGGGCTCAACTCGTCGGCCGAGACGATGGCCGGGAGCGGCGGCGTCCAAGGCCGGTGCGGAGGCGCGGCCCCCCGTCGTCGCGCGGCGGCCTGCGCGGCGGCGACCAGAAGATGGAGCCAGGTTTGCCCGGCGCCCACATCCAGGCCATCGCCGGTCGGCGTTCGTGCGGCGGTGTTGGGCGAATTCCCCGGCTGCTCGAAGCGCACCTCGAGGGCAGCGCTGGCATGCGGTAGGTGGGCGCTGGACCGAGCGGTCTGAAACACCACGAGGTCGCCATCGTCGCGACGCACGACCCCTCGCCCCGGCGTTCCACGAGGGAGGGCGGCGGGCAGCGCGTTGCCAACGACGTCGTGGGCGTCGGCGCCATCGAGCAGGCGCAAGGCGATGCGCAGGTTGGTGTTGGTGCGAATCTGGTCGTTCACCACACCGGCCGGTCGTTGGGTGGCCAGCACGAGGTGCACCCCGAGACTGCGGCCTCGTTGGGCGATCGACACGAGGGCGTCGAGGAAGTGGGGAAGCTCCTTGGCCAGCGATGCGAATTCGTCGATCACCACGACGAGCCGGGGAAGTGGCTCGCCTCGAGCATCGTTGCTGGTACCGGTGGCCAGCGACCGGTACGCCGGAAGGTCGTCGGCGCCAACCCGTCGCAGCAGGGTCTCGCGTCGGCGGAGCTCGACCTCGAGAGCCGCCAACGCTCGGCCGGCAAGCCCGCCGTCGAGATCGGTGATCACCCCGACCACGTGGGGGAAGTTGACGCAGGCGTCGAACGCCGAGCCGCCCTTGTAGTCGAGCAGGAGAAACGACACGTCCTCCGGCGCACAGCGGGCGGCCACACCGGCCACCAGCGTCCGAATGAGTTCGCTCTTTCCAGATCCGGTGGTACCGGCGATCAATGCATGGGGGCCATCGGCGACGAGGTCGACGCAGAGGGGCCCTTGTTCGGTGCGCCCGAGCACCACGGGCAGCGAACGCCCGGAGGCCGGTTCGGCCCACGCCGCCATCACCATGGCAGTGGCGGAGTTGGCGTCGGGCTCGATACCGAGCGCGTCGCCGATCGAGATCTCGGCGGGAAGCGAGCGGCCGAGCCGGAGCTCGGGGTCGGTCCATCGAGCCAGCCGTCGAGCCACATCGGCGGCAACGGCTACCGACGTGCCGTCGGCGAGCAGGTGGGTGTTCGATGGTTCCTGATGACGGGTCTTCTGCCGGTCGAACGTTTGGAGACGTTCGAGGCGGGCGTGGCCGAGGTGGTCGAGGAGGTGCAGCACGGCGTGGCACGAGGCCGGCAGTTGGTCGCGTGTCGGGGCGATGGCCAGCACCGTTTCGTGCTCCGTGATGCCGGCCTCGGTCGACGGCGCCGAACCCGGTCGGGGATACATGTCGATTCGAACGACCACGGGTGCAGCGGGACTGTGGGACGCAGAGGAGTGAGGGAGATCGGCCCCCTTACCTCGAGGTAAGGGGCCGAACGGGTTCGACGGATCTCCCGCGGAAAGGGGCACCGTGGGGATGAGGTGGGGGAGCCAGGTGAGCCAGGCCCACGACGGGTGGGCGAGGAGCTCTTCGTCGGCCCGAACGAGGAGGTCGGCTGGTCCGTGGAGCACGGTGAGTTGCAGAACCAGGGCGCGGGCGGCGGCGCTGGTGGCGGACTCGGGCCCGCAAAGGCCAACACCGGCGCCGCGTGCGAACTCGATCAGTTCGGGGATGTCGACGAGCGGACCGAGATCCCCGATGGCTCGACGCAGGCCCCGGCGAACCGGCGCCGAGAGCTCCTGTTCGGTGGTGGGGGAGAGTTCCGGAAACGGCAGCGGACAGCAAGCCAGGCCCACTCGTACCTGCAAGAAACACGGATGGTGAGGGCGGCGTTCCCACAACGTGGGAGCAGAGGTGCGGACTCGGTGAACCAGGTGGGCCGGACTCGGGCCCGCCGCGCGCCGGGTGGCCGTCTCCCGGAGGTGGCGATCGCCGAGATCGGCGATGCACCGATCGAGGGCGGATCGTTCCGATCGACGGAGGGTGAGCAGATCCCGGCGCGATCGGCGCCGGGCTTCGACCCACGTGGCGACGGCATAGACCGGACTCAACAGGGCGAACATCGCCATGGCCGGACTGAGAAGGATGCCCATGGCGCCGCCAACGACCAACGGTACGAGCGCCCCCGCCCAACTGAACGTGACAGGACGGGCGCTGGTGGCTGCCGGTGGGATCTCGACCGCCACGGTCGGAGCGGTGATCACAACGGGAGGTGGTCGGTGCCAAGGACGGGTGCCGTCGGCGGTGGGCACGGGAGGGGTTGAACCGAAGGTGTTCCCGACCCCGTGGAGGAATGCAGGTGGCTCGTTCGGGGTAGCCCAAACCTCGGCCCGACTTGCCCCCACGGCGAGCGCACCGTGGACCCCAACCATCGGCGAGGTGTCGACCGGTTCGCGTTGCGAGCGACGGGTCCCGCCTCGACGAACCCGGGCTCGACGGGTCCTGGCTCGACGGGACTTGGACGGGAGGGCAACGATCGGTTCGGCGTGGTGATCAGCGGGCCCGTTCGGGTTGCCAACGGCGAGCAGGAGGTTCGGGCTCAGGTGCTCGCCGGCAGGCTGGGCGTTCGTGGTGCCGGAGGCCGGGGGCCGGTCGGCCAGGAGTGTCGTGTTGGTGGCATCACGATGGGGGACGACCGTGATCGTGTGGCCGCTGTCGTGCACGACCAGGTGTCCGTGGCGCCGACTCACCGTGGGGTCGTTGAGCACGATTCTGTTGGTGGGATCCCGACCAAAGGTTGCGGGCGAAGCCGGGACCGCCGCGATCGTGCCACCATGCAAGCCACCGGTGACGGCGAGAACCAAGGAGTGCGGGCTCGCGCCCGTGAGCGCGCGGTCGGTGGGCCTTGCGGCGAGGGCAAGGGTGGCGCCGCGTAGGAGCGGGATCTCGCTCACCAGCTGATCCGGAGCGACCGGGTTGTTGTCGATGAGGAGGTGTTCGTGGGCCTCGGCGATCAGTCCTGCCGCGATCGCGACCGCGTCCACTGTGGGTGGGGCATTCGACGCCCAACGGCATTCTGCCGGGGTGACGACCGGTTCGCGGGCGCTGGTACGAGGGACCGGGGGGCGGGTGATGGCGATGCGCATGGGAGTTGTGGTGGAGAGAGGTCGAGGGTTGCTAGAGAGGTCGAGGGGTGCGGGGACGAGTAGGCGTTGGGGGCCGCGTGGGGAACACGCGGACGCCCGGTTCCTGGCCCGCCCACTGGGGCGCACGGCCAGCACGACGCTCGACCGGGGCGGCGGGGTGGGGCGCCACACCAGCGGGGGCCAGGAACCGGGAGAACGGGTTCCTCAGGCGTCGACGCCGTTGAGGACGAGGTTGGACCGGCGCCGGTTGGCATCGACGAACCGGGCCTGATCGTGCAGTGCTTCGCTCAGCTGCCGGAGGTTCTTCACGAACACGCCGTCCCAGTCCTGGCGAAACTGATCGGCGACACGGCCCTGCCAATGGACAGCTCCGGCCGAACCGCCGCCGCCGACGAGCGAGGTGAGCTCGCCGATGAGCTGTTCGACCTCGGCGCCTTTGCGTTCGAAGGCTCGTTGCAGTTCGACCATCTGGGTGAGGTTGACGCCGACGGTGTCGGTGGTGGACATGGCTTGTCTCCTGCGGGTTGAGGGTGTGGAATTGCTTGACAAAGGGCACCATAAACTGAAACAACATGAAAAGCAAGAATAAAGTACGAAGTATGCGTAGTATCCCTGACGTCCATTCGTAGACCCCACGAAAGGTTGTGGTATGCCCGCTCCCACCGAACTGACGATCGATCCGGCCGCCGTCGCCGATGTCGCCGCCAAGGTCGACGCCGTCGCCCACCACTGGCGACGGAGCAGTGAGGTGCTCGCCTCCCTGCTCCTGAGCGTCGACGAGCCAGGCACGGCGGCGCTGCTGCTCGCCGAGGCCGTCACCGCGATGGCCGATCTCGGCACGAAGGCACGACAGGTGGTGACCGACGTCCTCCGGATGGAGGCTGCTGCCGGTCCGCTCGGACTCGCCGGCGTCGTGCACCGAGGCGTCGGCCCCCTCCATGGCGTGACGGATCGTGAGGCGACCGATGCAGCGGAGATCGCCTGGGCCACCTTCCGTCAAGGCGACGACGAAGGGTTCCTCGAGATCAACCAACGTTTCTGTTCCGATCCCCGATACGCGGCGGCGATCGCCGCGCACGTCAGCGCCCGTGGGCTGGCCGAGGAGTTGGTGATGCTGCGCGACCACTTGCCCGGTGCCGACCTGCCCGGTGCCGACCGGCAACGAGCGACGGCCACGGCCGGGCTCTTGCGGACCCTCGGCACCGCGTCGGTCGTGGGAGCGCTTCCGTTCGGATTTGGCGAGCTACACCAAGCACTGTCCCGGGACGAGGGGAGCATCGACCCGGATCGGGAAACGATTGCGGCCTTGGCGTTCTTGCCGGCGGGGGTGCGGTGGGGCTCCGCCTTTCTCGCCGACGCTGCTCGCCAGATCGTGGTGCCGTTGAACGATCGGGCGTTGGCGACCGGCGATACCTCGAGCACCGTGCTGTTCGGCGGCCAGTCGTCCAACGGTCGATCGACGGTCGGGCCGGCTTCGGTTGGGCGGGCGTCGGTTGGGCCGGTCAACGATGCACGAGTGCTGATCCTTCGTGCGCTGGCGTTGTCGCCGCACTCGGCGTCGCAGCTCGTCGGTGAGGTGGGCTTCGACCGACTCGCCTCCGCCAAGTTGGACTACCGCGATGCCGGCGCCGCGATGGCCGATGTGGCGATCGCGGCGACCGATCCCTCAGTGGCGGGGGGCAGTGAGAATGCTCGGGCGCTGTTCACCTGGCTCGACGCCGAGGTGCCGACTGCGGACGACGGACCGCCGCGCACCGGGAAGCTTCCTCGACAGTTCCACGCGGCGATCGGCAGCATGGTGACGCCGTGGTTGGGTGCGTTCCGAGAGCAGGCGTTCGCCCGGGAGACGGGGTTGCCGAACCCGATTCCCGATCTTCCGCCGGCGGTGACGCGCAATGTGCTTCGGTTGGCCGCGGAGGAGGTGGCGTCGGCCCGCCTGCTCACCGACGGGCGACTGGCGTGGGCAGCAGCAACCACCGACGACCTCCTCGCATCCGCGATCGAGCGGGGTGCCCCGTACGACGGCGCCGGGTTGCAGGAGTTGGGTCACATCCTCGGGCGGGTCGATGCGGCACGGGCGTGGGGCGATATCCGGCGCGCCAACGCCGTCGATACCGAACACACCGAAACCCGCGATCTGTACAAGACCTTGGTCAGCGCGATGACCGTCCCTTTCCGACGCGTGTCGAACGGCTTCGGGTTCGTCGTGTCGACTGAAGCGTCGAGGTTCATTGACGACAACACCGCCAAGTCCGACACGTTGGAGCACACCGCCGACGGGCTCATCGCAGGGTTCGCCAACGATGCCCAGACGGCCAAAGCGTTGGTGCTGGCCCGGGTGGTGCGAGCGGGCGATCAGATCGGCCTCGACACACGACTCGGCCTCGACGGACTTCCCTCGGCGCTGGTGCAGCGGACGGCCGATGGTGGTTGGCATCTGGTCCCACCGGGGACCGCTCCCCCGTCGGTAGCGGCAGATTTCGAGGCATGGTTGGCGTCGAACCCGGCTGGCACGGCGGGCGTCCGCACGATGCTCACCCTCGTCGGCAACGGGTACATCTCCGTGAAAGAGGAGGGGTGACGGCAGGAAACTGAGGCATGAAAGTGGTGGGGTACAGGGGGTGGTCACGGGGTGCAGCACTAGCCATCGGCCGTCTGATAAGCGGCGCGCAACGTCTGTCGACAACCAATCGCCTCGGTTACGAGCACGTCGCAGCGGCTGCGAAGGTGAGTTGTGGCCTCGTCGAGCAGGCCAACCACACTCGTGCCGGATCGGGCCACCACGGCTGCTTCGATCCGGGTGAACTCCTCACGGAACTGTTCCGCTCGCGCGCCCCGCCAATAGCTCGGGGCGGCATGAGCAAGAACGCCCCGTGCGGGGCCATCGAGCCGGCGTGTTTCGTGATCGATGGCGCCAATGGCGTCCTGGAGGCGACGAATGCGATCGTCGAGGTGGGTGAGCGTTGCGGTGAGGTCCAAGATGGCGGCGGTGCTGAGGGGCATGCACAGAGAAGACCATGAAATATGTGGAAAAGCAAGTAATCTTATGCGGTTTGGAGCACGAGCGGTTGGTAGGGTCCCCGCCCGTGACCGACCTTCCCCTTGTCGAGCCTCCCGTTGTCGAGCCGCCGGTTGTCGAGCCTCCCGTCATGCGCTTGGGCCTGCTCGGCTGCGGCACCGTCGGCGCCGCGCTTGTGGCCTTGCTCCATGAGCAGGCGGCGGTGATCACCGACCGCACCGGCGTCCGACTGGAGGTCACACAGGTAGCGGTGCGAGATCTCACCAAACACCGCGAGGTCGACCTGGCGCCCACGTTGTTCACCGATGATCCGGCCGCGGTGGTAGCCCACCCCGACGTCGACATCGTGGTCGAGGTGATGGGCGGCGTCACCCCGGCCAAGGAACTGGTGTTGGCCGCGCTCGCCGCGGGCAAGCCGGTGGTCACGGGGAACAAGGAACTCCTGGCCCGGGCTGGGGCGGAGTTGTTCGCCGCCGCCGCCGATGCTGGTGTGGACCTGCTGTTCGAGGCGGCGGTCGCCGGTGGGATTCCCCTCGTTCGGGCCTTGCGTGAATCGTTGCTCGGGGAGCCGATACAACGGGTGATGGGGATCGTGAACGGCACCACGAACTACATCCTCACCAAAATGGCCGAGGAGGGTGCGGCCTACGCCGATGTGTTGGCCGAAGCGCAGTCCCTCGGGTACGCGGAAGCCGACCCCGCCGCCGACGTCGACGGTCACGACGCCGCCAGCAAGTGCGCCATCATCGCCAGCATCGCCTTTGGGGTGGATGTCACGGCGGCCGACGTCGCCTGTGAAGGCATCACCGCCATCACGGCCACCGATATTGCGTTCGCCGCCCGCCACGGCTACGCCGTCAAGCTTTTGGCCATCGCCGAACTCCTGCCTGCGGTGGGACCGACCCCCGATGCCGGCCCCGGCCACGGTGAGGCGGGTAGGCCCCGAACGGGGCCTCACGATCTCTCTGCTCGAGTGCACCCGGCGTTCGTTCCCACCACCCACCCTCTGGCGTCGGTGCGGGAAAGTTTCAACGCCGTGTTCGTGGAAGGCGCGGCCGTGGGCGACCTCATGTTCTACGGGCGGGGAGCGGGTGGCGGACCCACCGCATCGGCCGTGCTCGGCGATGTGATCGACGCCGCCGTGAACCGGCATCGCCGTGCCCATGCAGTGATCGGCGCGCTGGGCACCGCCGCCTTTCGCTCCACCGACGCGCTCTTTACGCCGTTCTACCTCCGGCTCGACGTGGCCGATCGTCCCGGTGTGCTGGCCGCAGTCGCCGGTGTGTTCGGTACCCATGGCGTGTCGATCAGTTCGATGGAACAAAGCGGCACCGGCTCGGGAGCCGACCTCGTCTTCCTCACCCACGCCGCCCGTGAGCGGAACATGCGAGCCACGCTCGTCGATCTCGGAGCGCTCGACGTCGTGCGGCGGGTCGGCAGCGTGATCCGCGTGCTCGATCCCCATCTCTAGGAGTCAGCAACCGATGCGTTATGTGAGCACGCGAGGGGCCGCCCCCGACCTTGATTTCGCCGACGTCTTGTTGGCGGGATTGGCGCGAGACGGGGGCCTCTACGTCCCCGACACGTGGCCAACGATCGCCCCTGACGCGCTCCGGCGTTTCGCCGGTCTGCCGTACGCCGATGTGGCCACCGAGATCATGTGGCCGTTCGTCGAGGGTTCGATCGACCGTGAACTGTTCGGCACGATCGTGGCGGAGAGCTATGCCACGTTCGATCATCCCGACGTCACGCCGTTGCGCGACCTCGGGGGCGGCGTCCACCTGCTCGAGTTGTTTCACGGCCCGACGCTGGCATTCAAAGACCTCGCGCTCCAGCTCGTCGGGCGTTTGTTCGACCACGAGCTCACGCACCGGTCGAGCACCGTCACGATTGTGGGCGCCACGTCGGGCGACACCGGCTCGGCCGCCATCGAAGCATGCCGTGATCGCGACACCGTCGAGATCTTCATCCTCCATCCGTTCGGGCGGGTGAGCGACGTACAGCGCCGCCAAATGACCACCGTGTTGTCGGCCAACGTGCACAACATCGCGGTGGAGGGCACCTTCGACGACTGCCAGGATCTCGTGAAACTGCTCTTCGCCGACGAGATGTTCCGCGATCGTGTACGGCTCTCTGCCGTGAATTCGATCAACTGGGCGCGGGTGATGGCCCAGATCGTGTACTACGCAGTCGCGTCGTCACGGCTCGGCGGTGGCCTCGGACAGCCGGTGGCGTTCTCGGTGCCTACCGGCAACTTCGGCAACGTGTTCGCGGGGTATGGTGCGCAGCGTATGGGCGTGCCGATCAGCCAGTACATCGTGGGATCCAATCGCAACGACATCCTCACCCGCTTCCTGGCGACGGGCCTGATGCGTACCGAGGGGGTGGAGCCCAGCCTTAGCCCGAGCATGGACATCCAGGTGTCGAGCAACTTCGAACGACTGCTGTTCGAGATCACGGGCCGGAGTGGGGCCACCGTGAGCGAGCGGATGCTGGCGTTCCGGTCCGACGGAGAGTTGGCGCTCGGTGGTGAGCACCACGCCCTCCTCCAGGAACAGTGGAGCGGTGCCCGCATCGACGATGAGCAAACGCTCACCGTGATCCGCGAGGTCTATGAGCGAACGGGCGAACTGGTGGATCCCCACACGGCGGTCGGCCTCGCCGCCGGCGAGCAGTGTCGACGCGACCCGACCATTCCACTGGTGAGCCTCGCCACCGCGCATCCAGCCAAGTTCCCCGATGCCGTCGAGAAGGCGACCGGCGTCCGTCCCGGGCTACCCGCCCGGCTCCACGACCTGTTCACTCGTGAGGAGCGCTTCGTGGTGCTCCCCAACGACCTAGCGGCAGTCCGTGACTACATCGATACGCACCGCCGCTGATCTGCGTTTGCCGGTGGGGAGCAGTGCGACGAATTCGGGTGATCGGTCGAAGCGCAAGGTGGGACGAGCGGGCGCGGCTGGCATGATGACGGCATGACCCCTGGCCTGAAATACGTGGTGTGTGTTCCCGACGGTTGCGCGGATGAGCCGGTCGACGAACTTGGTGGTCGTACGCCGCTCGAGGCGGCGCACATGCCGGTTCTCGACGCATTGGCGGCGCGCGGGCAGGTGGGCCGCGCCGCCGTGATCCCCGAGGGGATGCCTCCGGGGAGCGACGTCGGAAACATGTCGATCTTCGGCTATGACCCCGCCGAGTTTCACACCGGCCGGGCACCGATCGAGGCGGCGGCCCTCGGGCTCACGTTGGCTCCCGACGAACTGGCCTACCGCTGCAACCTGGTGACGGTCGGTGCTGATGGCACGATGGTCGACTTCGCGGGCGGGCACCCTTCTACGGAGTCGGCCACGGAAGTGATCCGGGCCCTCGATGCGGCCCTCGGTGGCGAGGGCGTGTCGTTTCATCCGGGCGTGGAGTACCGCCACATCATGGTGGCGCCGGCCCACTGGCTCGACGCTGAATGTGTGCCGCCCCACGATCTCACCGACAAACCCTCGGTGCTCCCGAGCGGTCCCGCCGCACCGTTGCTGCTGGCGCTCATGGAGGCATCGAAGGATGTGCTGGCGCAGTTCGACCTCGATGCCAATCAGATCTGGTTGTGGGGTCAGGGGTTCCAACCCCAGATGCCCAGCTTCTCCGAACACTTTGGGCTCGACGCGGCGTTGTGTTCGGCCGTCGATCTGGTGCGCGGGCTCGGTGTGCTCACCGGTATCGACCCGGTGGAGGTGGTAGGGATGAGCGCCGGATTCGACACCGACTACGCCGCCCAACGCGACGCCGCGCTCGCCTCGCTTGCGGCCGGGGCCGACCTCTTCATCATCCATGTCGAGGCCACGGACGAAGCCGGCCACGCCGGCGATGTGGGGGAGAAGGTCCGGTCCCTCGAACGTTGGGATGCCGAGATTCTCGCCGACCTCGTGCCTGGACTCGACGCCATCGGGCCGTGGCGCATGTTGCTGCTTCCGGATCACGCCACGCCGCTCCGGCTCAAGACCCACACCTCGGATCCGGTTCCCTACTTGCTCGTCGGGCACGGGATCGAACCGGAACCCCACGCCTACACCGAGGCCGGAGTGGCCCATCTCGATCCCGTGCCCGGACATGAGCTGATGGCCCGCCTCACGGCCTGAGCAATTCCACGGCGAGCGTTCACACCCAAGGGTGCCTACGGCGCAGGCCCCTTCCCGTCGCTCTTCTGGTTCCGAACGTCGGGGATACGGTCGATCACCATCCGGCGAGGAGCAACCCGCTCATGGGATAGCCCTACTTCGCCAGCGCGGTGGCCACGTGATCGATGCAGGCGGTGAGGGCCTCGACATCCGCCGGATCAATCGCCGGGAACATCGCGACCCGTAGTTGGTTCCGGCCCAACTTGCGGTAGGAATCGGTGTCGACGATTCCGTTGGCGCGCAACACCGCCGAGACCGTCATGGCATCGATCGAATCGTCGAGGTCGATCGTGCCCACCACGTGGCTGCGGGCGGCG